>WNGB01021051.1_pt1 | contig 15136 bp, 11 predicted proteins | sample 5400681 | NCBI WGS metagenome assembly WNGB01 (sample SAMN13153367, study PRJNA577476) | soil metagenome | isolation source: 115 cm soil or saprolite under grassland replicate 2 | place: USA:California | collected 2016-06-15
GGCGGCGGCGCAGCGGCGCGCTCGTTCGCCGACGGCTTCAGCCATTCCGGCCAGACCACCTCGTTCTCGGCCAGCATGGCCAACGTCGAGAGCCAGGAGTGGAAGCTGCCGCTGCTTTATCTCTACCGCCGGCAGCTGCCTGACTCCGGCGGCGCCGGCCGCTGGCGCGGCGGCCTGACCGCGGCAGCGGCGCTGACCCCGATCGGCGTGCCCGAAATGGTCCTCAAGTCGACCAATACCGCCGGCACCGAGCAGTCGAACGCGCATGGCATCGACGGTGGCTATCCAGGCGCCGGCTCGCAGGTGCGCGTGCTGCGTGGCACCGACGTGTGGACGTCGCTCGAAGCGGGCCGCATTCCGCGCGAGGATGCGGACTTCGGCGGCAAGGTCGAGCATCTCCCCTCCAAAGCCAGCGACGTACTCAAGACCGGCGACGTGCTGGTGTTCTTCGCGCCCGGCGGCGGCGGCTTCGGCGATCCGCTCGACCGCGAGCCGCAGCGCGTCGCCAACGACGTCGTCAACGCGTGGGTCACGCGCGAGCACGCCCGCGACATGTACGGCGTCGCCTTGAACGATGACGGCAGCGCTGATGATACCGCGACCGCTGAGCTGCGCGAGCGCATCCGCGGCGCCCGCCGCCAGCGCCCCGTCGCGCCATGGGTCAGCGCCGATCATTGCGAACATCCGGACGCCGACGGCGGCGGCCCGTGGCGCGTCGGCGAGAATGTCGAGCTTGAATCAAACGGCGCGCTACGCTGCCGCCGCTGCGGCGAAACCCTGAGCGGTCCGCACGGCCGGGTGGCGAAAGCGCAGCGCCCGTTGCGGACCGCCGGACCCTGGATGGCGCTGCGGCGCGGCGGCGACAGCCCGAACTTCGTGCTCGAGGAAATCTCCTGCCCCTCCTGCGCGACGCTCCTCGCCGTGCGCGAAGTGCGTCGCAACGGCAGCGAAGAGGGACGATAGAGCATGATTGTCTCGAGCATGAGCACAACGCTCTATCCCCGTCACCCTGAGGTGCCCGAGCAAAGCGAGGGCCTCGAAGGGCGACGGCCCGTATCTGGCGGAGCATCCGGGCCGCATCCTTCGAGGCTCGCGGAGTTTATCATCGGGCCGGCCGAAGGCCGGACCCGTTGGCTCGCACCTCACGATGACGGGTCGAGAGTCCCGCTCACTCGATGTCAGGCCAGCCTACTCTAACATAAGGACGCCTGATCATGTTCGGGTGGCGCAGGCGCATCGGCTATATCGGCCCGACCGTCATGGAGGTCGTGCCCTATGAGTTCTACCGTTTCGCCCCCGACGGCGTGGGCCTCGTCGGCGTCACCTGCAACATCGACGACTGGAGCAAGGACTATTTCGACCAGGCGCTGGCGCAGGTCACCACCGCGGCCGCCTATCTGGGCTCACGCGGGGTGGATTTCATTCTTCATGGCGGCGGGCCGCTCGTGGTGGCGCGCGGCAAGGGCTTTGAGGAAGTCATCGTCCGCGACATCGAGGCGGCCGCGAAGGTCCCCGCCTCGACCGGCGTGCGCGCCGCCATGGAGGCGCTGCGCCACGTCGGGGCGCGGCGCGTCGCGATCGCTTCGCCCTATCCGGAGCGGCATAATACCGCGATGGCCGGCTACCTCGCCGAATTCGGCTTCGAGATCGCGCGCGCCGAAGGCATGGATGTTCCGTTCAAGTCGCTCCAGAACGTTCCGCCCGCTGACATCCATGCGTTCGCCACCAGCGTGATCACCCGCGCCGGCCAGTGCGACGCGCTCTATCTGCCCTGCCCGCAATGGCAGGCGGCGCAAGTGGTCGATCTGCTTGAACAGGAACGCGGCGTGCCGGCGATCGCCTATACCCACGCAAGCTTCTTCGTCGCCTTCAAGGCGCTCGGCATCAAGGACCCGATCCGCGGCCACGGCCGCCTGCTGGCGTCGCTGTCGGAGGAGAAATGATGTCGCCGCCACAATCAAACTGAGACACTACCCGATGATCACACTCCTGTCGTCATCACTTGCGGACAAGCAAGCCCACCCCATATCACCCATGGTGAACTGGGGGATGGATTAGTTGAAGGTAACAAGGCACCATGCATTTTGGCCAAAACGAACCCACCGATTGTAAAAGCGCAATGATTTCAATGGCAGCAATGACAAGGTCAGCTTGGCCGATCGCTATGGCGCTGGCGCTGGCGCTGGGTGCGACCACCTCCCCCGCCCCTGCACAGCCGGTCGCCGACTTCTATCGGGGCAAGACCATCGAGTTCCTGATCGGGGCCGCCGCGGCCGGCGGCTACGACGTGGTCGGGCGCCTCCTCGCCAACCATATGCCGCGGCACATCCCGGGCAACCCGGCGATCATCGTGCGCAACATGCCGGGCGCGACCGGCCTGATCATGACCAACAATCTCTACAACGTCGCCAAGCGCGACGGCACCGCGATGGGCATGCCGACCAGCAACGTGCCGATCGAGCCGCGGCTCAAGCTGATCTCGCCTGACGGCAGCAACATCAAGTTTGACGTCGGCCGCATGCGCTGGATCGGCACGCCGTTGCAGGAGCCGCAAGTGACGTGGCTGTGGCACACGGCGCCCGCCAAGTCGGTCGATGACCTCAAGACCAACACCATCCTGATGGGCGCGACCACGCCATCCGCCGACAATTCGATCCTGCCGCATCTCGCCAACGCGCTCGCCGGCACGCGCATGCAGGTGGTGACCGGCTATCAGGGTCAGAACGAGATCAACATCGCGGCCGAGCGCGGCGAGGTGCAGGGCAACAACACCGGCCTGTCGAATCTCGTCGTCAACAAGTCCGACTGGCTGCGCGACAACAAGGTCCGCATTCTGATCCAGTACGGCACCGAGCGCCTTGCCGCGCTCAAGGACGTGCCGACGGTCTCCGAGCTCGCGGCCACCGACGCCGACCGTGCCATGCTGCGCTTCTACGCGCTCAAGTTCAACATGGCGCGGCCGGTGGTGCTGCCGCCCGAGGTGCCGGCCGACCGCGTGGCGGCGCTGCAGTCCGCTTTCGAGGCCACCATGAAGGATCCGGCCTATCTCGAGGAGGCGCGCAAGATCCGCCTCGATACCAACTGGCTCGGCAGCCGTGAGCTCACCGAGCAGGTGCGGCTGGTGCAGCAAACGCCGCAGGCAGTCGTCGACCGGCTGCGCGAGCTGCTCGCGCGCGCGGGCGTGAAATAGCCGCGGGGAAACGAATCATGGCGTCGAACGGCTCACCCGGAACGATCGGCATCGTGCGGCCGACGCAGCGCACCGGCGGCTTTGAAGAGCTGCTTAAGATCCTGCCGCAAGGCATCCGCCTGATCCCGCTCTGCCTTGACGTGCGCCGCGGCGCCATCGACGAGTTCAAGTCGGCGATTCCGGCCTACGAGGCCAAGGTGGCCGAGCTCGCCCGGATAGGCGTCGACGTCATCAATCCGTCCGGCGCGCCGCCGTTCATGGTGCTCGGCTATGCTAACGAGCAGGACCTGATCCGCCGATGGGAGGCGATCTACAAGACTCGCATCTTCACGTCGGGCACCAGCCACATCGATGCGCTGCGCGCGCTCAAGGTGAAACGCTTTCTCGGCGCCACCTATTTCCGCGGCGACCTCAACCGGATCTATGCAAAGTATTTCGTCGACGCCGGCTTCGACTGCCTCGCCATGGCGGGCATGGACGTCGACTTCGACAAGGTCCCGGATCTGCCGAGCGCGAAAATCTTCGACTTCATCAAGAACGCGTTCGCGCGCAACCCCACTGCCGAGGCAATCTACATGCTTGGCCCGGCGTGGCACACGCTCGACATCATCGAGCCGCTTGAGCGCGAGCTTGGCGTTCCGGTCATCCACGCAGTCCCGGCGCAGTGCTGGGACATCCAGCGCCACCTCGGCCTGCGCGAGCCGGTCCAGGGTTTTGGCCGCCTCATCGCCGAAATGCCCGCAAGCCCCACCATGGCCGCGCGACAGCCGGCGGCGCACAGCGCCGGATGACGGAGATGCTTTTGTCAGCACTGAAAGCATTTGCATTCCCGGTCGCTGCCCTGCTTGCCGTGGCGACGCCCGCTTATGGCGCCGACTTCTATCAGGGCAAGCAGATCACCATCACGGTCGGCTTCACCGCCGGCGGCCTCTATGACGTGAGCGCGCGGCTGTGGGCGCGGTTCCTCACCAAGCATCTCGCCGGCCATCCGACCGTGGTTGTGCGCAACATGCCGGGCTCCGGGAGTCTGGTCGCGGCCCTGCACACCTATAACGCGGCGCCCCGGGACGGGACCGCGCTGACGGTCATCGGCGGTGGTACCGTGCTCGAGCCGCTCCTCGGCAATCCGCAGGCGACCTACGACGCGCGGCGTTTCAACTGGATCGGCGGGAAGTCGCGCGACAATTTCCTGTGCGTGGTCTGGCACACGGTGCCGGTGAAGACCATGCAGGACGTGACGACGCGCGAGACCGTCGTCGGCTCGACCGGACCCGGCTCGCGCACGCTGAGCTACCCGAAGGCGCTCAACGAGCTGATCGGCACGAAATTCAAGGTGGTGACCGGCTACCCGGGCGGCAACGAGATCTCCCTGGCCATGGAGCGCGGCGAGGTCGAGGGCTATTGCGGCTGGGCCATCGGCGCCATCATGGCGCGTGTGCCGCAATGGCTGCGCGACGGTATGATCCGGCCGCTCGCGCAGTTCACGCTGTCGAAGCCCGACCTGGCGAACGTGCTGGTCGCGAGCGACCTGCCCAAGACGCCGACCGGGCGTCAGGCGATCGACTTCCTCGCCGCCGACTCGGTGCTCGCCTGGCCGCTCGTAGCGCCGCCCGACCTGCCGACGGAACGCGTGAACGAGCTGCGGACAGCCTTTGACGTCATGATGAAGGACCCGGAGCTGATTGCCGAAGCCGCCAAGATGGCCGTCGACGTCGATCCGGTCAGCGGCGCCGAGCTGCAAGATCTCGTGCGGCGGCTCTACGACACGCCGCCGGAGGTGATCGACGTCGTGAAAAGGGTCAACACTGCGCGGTGACGGCCGACGCGGCGAACTGCCATTGTCCAGTCACATGTTCACGGATAGAGTCCCTTGATCGTTGTCGGTGCAACGGCGCGCCCGGGCAAGAGGCGCCCTATAGGGAGACGATACCATGCAAAATCGCACCCGGACTCTGACCCGCTTGTCCTGCGCCATCCTGGCGGGCGTCTCGCTCGCCGCGCTTTCGGTTTCTCCGCTGCCGGCGCAATACAAGATGACCGTCAACAAGGAGCGGCTGCTCAATGCGCAGAATGAGCCGCAGAACTGGCTGATGATGAATGGCGACTACGGCTCGCAGCGCTATTCCAAGCTCACCCAGATCAACCGCGACAACGTCAAGGACCTGCGCCTGGTCTGGGCGCTCGCGCTCGGCGGCATGCAGGACGTCAAGCAGAACGGCCCGGAGAACGAGCTCAATCCGCTGGTCGACAACGGGTTCATGTATACGAGCGACGGCTGGGGCACGCTCTACAAGATCGACGCCCGCGCCAACAACAAGGGCGAGTTCGTCTGGGTCAACGACCTCGGCGTCCCGCACCAGGGCAACTTCCCGCGCACGCGCGGGATTGCGCTCTGGGAAGACCTGGTGATCGCCAACCTGCCCGACGGTCGCGTGGTCGCGGTCAATCGCGACAGTGGCGAGATCGTCTGGGACAAGAAGATCGCCACCACCGACGAGTTCGGCACCAAGGAACGGTTCAACGCCGCACCGATCACGGTCGAGGGCAAGGTCCTGGTCGCGAACGGCGCCGGCGACAACGGCACCCGCGGTTGGCTCGCGGCGCTCGACGCCCGCACCGGCAACGAGCTGTGGCGCTGGTATGCGGTCCCGCGGCCGGGCGAGCCCGGCAGTGAGACCTGGAAGGACAAGAACAATGCCTGGAAGACCGGCGGCGGCGGAATGTGGCAGATCGGCTCCTACGATCCGGCCACCAAGCTGACGATCTGGGGCACCGGCAACCCGGTGCCGCAATACGATCCTGAATCGCGACCTGGCGACAATCTCTATACCAACTCCGCGGTGGCAATTGACATCGAGACTGGCAAGCTCGTCTGGCACTTCCAGTACACGCCGAACGAGTCGTGGGACTACGACGAGAACGGCATCCACCTGATCTACGACGCCACGATCAACGGCGAGAACCGCAAGGTCGTCAGCCATTTCGGGCGCAACGGTTTCTTCTATTCGCTCGACCGCGGCAACGGCAGCTTCATCAAGGGCGGCCAGTACACCAATGAGCTCAACTGGACCAAGGGGCTCGACCCCAAGACCGGCAAGCCGCTGGAATACGATCCGAAGCTCGACGTGCAGAAATACCTGCCCGAGGTCCGGGCGCTGCGCGGCGACGGCATGAAGCGGGCCTGCCCGACCTGGCACGGCGGTGTCGCGCACCAGCCGGTCGCCTACAACCCCGTCAAGAAGATCGCCTATGGGGTCGGCACCGAAGGCTGCTTCACGCAGAACGGCGCGGCGGCGGCGTTCAAGGGCCCGGACGGCGGACTCGACCGCGCCAAGTTCGAGAAGCGCACTTATACCAGCGATCTCTATTACGGCTCCGTCACCGCCTACGACACCGTGAACCATAAGGTGATCTCCAAGGCCGTGACCGACATCGAGATCCGCTCGGGCGCGACCGTCACCGCCGGCGGCCTCCTGTTCACCGCGCTGCAGGACGGCTGGGTCATCGCCTATCACGACGAGACGCTGGAAGAGCTCTGGCGCTTCAACGTCGGCACCCCGCTCAAGGGCGCGCCGGTGACTTACGCGATCGGGCCCAAGCAGTATCTGGCGGTGCAGACCAGCGGCCGCCACCTGCACCCGGTCAAGTTCGATAAGCTGGAGAACTCGAGCTACCTGTTCGTGTTCGCTCTCAATTGAGCGCGCCGCTACTGCGGCAGCTCGTTGCAGACCTCGACCGCCGAGCCCCAGTACTCGGCGCACTGCGCCCGGGTCATCGGCCCCTTGCCGATGACCTTGGCGAACAAGAAGCTGGTGAGCAGATCGACTTCGTTCGGCTGCAGGGTGGCCGGTGGGTCGGCCAGGTCCAGATTGCGGGCCCGCAGGTCCGCCTCCTTGAGTCCCGAGCAGCGCCCGTCGCGATAGGCGAGCCGGTCGAACGCCGGCATGCCGGTTCCCGGCCGCCCGCACTTGATGGTCTGAATCACTCGGGACCGATCGGTCGGAATTTCTCGGAGATTGACGCCGTCCGGCATCTGGGCGTCCATCTTGCGACCGTCGCCGGCCCAGCCGTGGCACGCCTGACAATTGCCCTTTTGCATGAACAGGCTCATACCAGCGGCGATGTCATCGGGTGACTGCGCACGGGCCACGCCGACGCTCATGAGCGCGGCGAGGATTGCAGCGGAAATGGCCAGCGACTTCAACAATCGAATGCTCACCGTGAACCTCCGGCTGGATTGGCGATGCGCGTGGCAGACAGTACCATCCGACGAACACCGATGACGATGCGCTATGCCATGCTGCTTGCGCTGATCTGGCCCGCGCTGGCCGGGGCGGAAACGTTGCGCCGCGCGACCGTCTGGGACCTCAAGCTCGGCGAGCCGATCGCCGCGCAGCCGTCGCCGGACGAGTTCCGGGGCTTCGCCTGCGGCGCCAACGGCGGCGCGCCGCGCGCACAGCTCAAGGGCTGGAGCGACTTCCCGCGTTGCCGCGCCGAGCCCGACGGGCTGCGCGAGGTCTATTTCGAATACGACGACGAGTTCGAATATATTGCGCGCGCCAAGGACCTCGAGCGCGAGATCACCCGCTGGGCCGGCACCACCGAGATGGCCTTCCCGGTCATTGTGTCGGCGCTGTTCGACGACGCCGGCATCCTGAAGGGCATCCGCATCGTCACCGATCCACGCCCCGAGCATCGCAACGACATCACCGAGGCCAACCTGCGCAAGCGCGTCGACGCCTACGTCCTTGGCGGGATCCTGGCCGGGCGCTATGACATCGTCGCGGCGCGCGATTGCAAATCGCTGCCGGCGGCCGAAGGCGAAAGCGCGGTCGGCGCAGTCTTCATCAAGCAATCCTGCGAGAAGACCGATCCGCAGACCGGGCGCCGCCTCGTCCTCAACGTCAGTCTTTATCGCAAACCCGGCCAGAGCGGTGTCAACCCACAACTGCCGACGCAACTGACCGAAGGCCAGTTCGAGAGCGCGACACGGTTCGAAATCCGTCTCGACCGCTAACAGTCGTTACGGCATCGTCGTGCCGTCGGGCATCACGGTATTGTCGAAAGCGTCGCGCGGGTGAGGTCGGCGCTGCGGAGATTGGCGCCGAGCGCGTTTGCATCCGTCAAATCGGCGGCCACGAGGCTGGCGCCGATCAGCTCCGCCCCGATCAACCGCGCTTCCGTGAGCGCGGCTCCGTCAAGGCGCGCGTTGCGCAAGATGGCGAAGTCGAACGCCCCCGCAGCAAGACTCGCGCCCGTGAGGTTTGTTTCCCCGAGCCGCGCTTTGCGCAGGTCGACGTTGTCGAGGCTCGCGTTGGAGAGGTCGCTGCGCGTCAGCCGCGCGGTTCCCATCAGCGCATTAGTCAGGTCGGCGCCGGCGCCGTTCGCCCCGTCGAGAATTGCCCCATAGAGCATGGCGTCGCGCGCCTTCACGCCGCGCAGGTCGGCGCGGGAGAGATTGGCCTTGTTGAGATTGGCGCCGGTCAGGTCGGCGCCGCCGAGCCGGACGCCCACGAGCCTCGCGTAATGGGTCGCAGCGCGGGCAATCGCGGGCGCGGCCGGCAAGGAAATCCTCGCGCTGGTCGGCCCGCGCCGCAGCGACCTGCCACGCGAGCGCCAGCGCGACGACGAGACCGGTCGCAATCGGCCGCCGGTGTGCCCAAACCGTCATCGCTTCCTCCAAAGTCGATGCAATTCGTAATCGCCACGAACGCGCGATGCAATCAGAGTTCCGGCGCCGTCGCTGCTCCCGGCTTGCGGCAAACTGCCAAAGACTTACACTTGGCCCAAAAGCACTTGGCGCAAAGCCTTCAAGCCAGGGCGGCCGATCGCGTTGCAATGCTTGAAGGAAGGGGAGGCGACATGTCTGAGACGAAGGCAATCCCGGGCTCCGGAGCCGCAATTGCCGCCGCCATTGCCGCGGTCCTGGCACTGCCGGATGTGGCCTCCGCCCAGAACACCCAGCCGCTCGACCAGCGCAAGGCGCTCTACGCGCCCTGGTCGCCCGACCAGATGGCGCAGCGTCGCAAGGATTTTGGGCTGATCGGCCCCGGCACCAACAAGCCGGTGCCGCCGCCGGCCTTCCCCTCCTATCTCAAGAAGCCCGACTCGATCGAGCAGTTGATGCCGCAGGCGCGCGCCGCGGTGCGCCAGACCGGCGGGCGCACCCCGCTCGGCCTCGCCGATCCCGGCAAACACGTGCTGATCGTGGTCGGTGAAATCCGCGACTCCAAGCCCAACATGCTGGTGCAGGAGGCGATCAAGCGCGCCTACGAGGAGCGCGGCGTCAAGTGCACGATCCTCACGGTCTGGGACCTGCTCGGACTGAGCGAACAGGAATACCTCGAATTCCGCGACGGCGTGCGCACCTACACGATCGGCGACGGCCAGCGCGAGCTCGAGACGTTCTTCACCGGCACCGGGTTCATGCCGAATTCGCAGAAGGGCAAGGACTGGGTCGCGAAGCAGGACCCGGAGCTTGCGACCGCAACCTGGGTGACGGCGAAGTTCGCCAACGAGCGCTATGCGAAACTTGCGAAGGACCTGGTCGAGGCGACGCCCAATGCGCTCGTCGCCTGGCTCGACAAGCACCCGGAGATTGACTGGATCCTCTGGCGCAGCGGCAACCGCCCGAACACCCGCAAGATGCTCAAGCAGCACGGCGAGCGGTTTCTCGGCAACTACACCTACATCAATCTCTACGATCTCATGAGCCAGGTGCCGTCGTTCCCGTCCGACGTGTGGCGCTTGGTCGAAACCAAGACCATGGAGCCGCTCGCCTTCGTCGACCGCGCTGAGGTCACCGACCCGGAAGGCACCGCCTTCGGCTACGACGTCGACGAGGAGATGGCCAAGCGCTGGAACGCCGGCGTCTACAACCAGGGCCACCTCTATATGTATCCGGCGCAGGCGACCGGCCGCTTCCCCTACTCGATCATCGAATATCCCACGATGGGCGGTTCCTATCTGTCACCGGTGCAGCCGGAGACCACCGGCGTGATCGCAGGCACGACGAGCCACGCCGCCGTGCATCCGCGCATCGAGATCCTGATCGAGAAAGGGCGGGTCAAGAGCATCAAGGGCGGCGGCCTCTACGGCGAGGGCATGCGCCTCCTGCTGAACTATCCGGGCACGAATGACCTGACCTGGCCGTTCCAGAAGAAGCCCGGCTACTGGTGGCTCTATGAGGCGGGGCTCGGCACCAACCCGAAATACTTCAAGCATCCGGGCGAAGTAGGCGAAGGCAACAATTCGTCCGAGCGCAACGTGGCCGGGGTCGTCCACTGGGCGCTCGGATCCGAGGCGTCCATGGGCCCGGACAAAGTCGGCGCGTGGGCGGCCGAAAGCGAAGCGTTCACCTTGGCGCACGAGTATCCGCTGCCCAAAGGCCACTCGATGCACCATCACAACCTGCTGCCGACCATGCAGGTGCGCATCCGCGATCTCGACCAGTGGGTGACGCTGATCGAGCACGGCGGGCTCACCGCGCTGCAGGACACCTACGTGCGCGCGCTCGCCTCGCGCTACGGCAATCCCAACGACATCCTGCGCCGCGACTATGTGACGGCGATGCCGGGGATCAACATTCCGGGATCGTACGATCAATACGCCCGCGATCCGGGCTCCTATTGGAAGAAGTGGGCCGAGAGCGTCGAGTCCGGCAAGTACGAGTACTTCAAGCCATAGGCGGAGGGTCCCGTGACACGCGCATGCGCCGTCCTGTTGTCGGGCCTCGCCGGCCTGACTTTAGCACTCGCGGACAACGCGGCCGCCCAGTCGCAACCGTCGCTTGAGCAACGCCGCGCCAACTACGCGCCCTGGTCGCCCGACCAGATGCCGCAGCGGCGCAAGGAACAGGGACTGATCGGCCCGGGCACGACGCGGCCAGTGCCGCCGCCGGCGTTCCCGTCCTATCTCAAGAAGCCGGAGACGATCGAGCAGCTGATGCCCTCGGCGCGCGCGGCCGCGCGCCAGACTGCCGGACGCACGCCGCTCGGCCTCGCCGATCCGGGCAAGACGCTGCTGATCGTGATCGGCGAGCTGATGGGCTCGAATCCCGACATGACCGTGCAGGCCGCGATGAAGCGCGCGCTCGAGGAGCGCGGCGTCAAGTGCATCATCCTGCCGGCCTGGGAGCTGCTCGGCATCACGCACGAGGAATATCTCGAGCTGCGCCGCGGCGTGCGCACCTCGACCATCGCGGACGGGCAGCGCGAGCTGGAATTCTTCTTCACCACCACCGGCATGATGCCGGACCCGCACAAGGGCCGCGAATGGGTGCGCCAGCAAGATCCTGAGCTTCATGCGGCGACCTGGCCGGAGCCGAAGCTCGCCAGCCAGAAGCTCGCGACGATCGCGCGCGACTTCGAGCTGATCATGTCCAACGCGCTGGTCGCCTGGCTCGACCAGCATCGCGAGGTCGACTGGATCGCGTGGCGCGGCGGCGGCCGGCCCAACACCCGCAAGGCATTGCGCCACCACGGCGAGAAGTTCCTCGGCAACTACATCTATGTCGATGTCTATGACCTGATGAGCCTGACGCCGTCCTATCCGTCCGACGTCTGGCGCCTGATCGAGACCAAGACGATCGAGCCGCTCGCGTTCGTGGATCGCGTCGAGGTCACCGATCCTGAGGGCACCGCGTTCGGCTACGACGTCGACGAAGACGCCGCCAAGGGCTGGGCCGCGGGCGTCTACAACCAGGGACACCTCTACATGTTCCCGGCGCAGGCGACCGGCCGCTTCCCCTATTCGGTCATCGAATATCCCACCATGGGCGGTTCCTACATCCCGCCGGTGCAGCCGGATGTGAGCGGCATCATTGCGTCGACCACGAGCCACATGGCCTCGCACGCCCGCATCGAGATCAAGGTGACCAAGGGCACCATCAGCGAAATCAAAGGCGGCGGACTCTATGGCGACGGCATGCGCCTGATGATGACCTATCCGGGCACGAACGAGCTGACCTGGCCGTTCCAGAAGAAGCCCGGCTACTGGTGGCTCTATGAAGCGGGGCTCGGAACCAACCCGAAATACTTCAAGCATCCGGCCGAAGTGCGCGACGGCAGCAATCTCTCCGAGCGCAACGTCGCGGGCGTCATCCACTGGGCGTTCGGGGCGGAGGTCGCGATGGGACCTGCCGAGGTCGGGCCGTGGGCGCCCGAGACGATCGCGTTCGCCAAGCAGCACGAGGTGCCGCAGGGCCACTCGATGCATCACCACAACGTGCTGCCGACCATGCAGGCCCGCATCCGCGATCTCGACCAATGGGTGACCCTGATCGAGCATGGCGGGCTCACGGCCCTGCAGGACACCTACGTGCGCGCGCTGGCGTCGCGCTACGGCAATCCCAACGACATCACGCGGCGCGATTACGTTCCGGCCATGCCAGGCGTGAACGCACCGGGCAGCTATGACGAGTATGCCCGCAACCCGGGCGCCTACTGGACCAAGTGGGCCGAGAGCATCGAGGCCGGCAAATACGAGTTCTTCAAGCCGTGACAGTGAAGAACGATAACCGCTAGGGGTGAACATGTGTGACGGATTTTCGCTGAACGCCTTTTCCTCCGTTGTCGTCCCCGCGAAAGCGAGGACCCATCTCACTCCGAGCACGCTGAAGCATGGGTCCCCGCTTTCGCGGGGACGACAGATCGGAATCGCCGGGGCGCTCGTCGCCGTCCTCACCGGCGCATTCACCGCACTGCCTTTGGTTGCACATGCCGACAAGGGGCAGCCGCTCGATCAGCGTCGCGCGATCTACGCGCCCTGGACGCCCGACCAGATGGCGCAGCGCCGCCGCGAGTACGGCCTGATCGGACCAGGCGCGACCAAGCCGGTGCCGCCGCCCGCCTTCCCGTCCTACCTGAAGAAGCCCGACTCGATCGAGGCGTTAATGCCGCAAGCGCGCGCGGCCGTGCGCCAGACCGGCGGGCGCTCGGCGCTCGGACTGATCGAGCCCGGCAAGACCGCGCTCATCGTCGTTGGCGAGCTGCGCGACTCCAGGCCCGACATGTTGGTGCAGGAGGCGATCAAGCGCGCCATGGAGGAGCGCGGCGTCAAGTGCATCATCCTGACCGTGTGGGAGCTACTCGGCCTGACCGAGGCCGAATATAACGAGGTCCGCCGCGGCTTCCGCACCTACACCATCGGGGATGGACAACGCGAGCTCGAAACTTTCTTCACCGTCACCGGCCTGATGCTCAATCCGCAGAAGGGCCGCGACTGGGTGCGCCAGCAGGACCCCGATCTCTACGCCGTCACCTGGCCGCAGGCGAAGCTCGACAACCCGCGGTTCGCCGAGATCGCCCGCAACCACCTCGAGCTGGTACCGAAGGCGCTGGTCGCCTGGCTCGACAAGAATCCCGGCGTCGACTGGATCATGTGGCGCAGCGGCGGCCGCGGCAACACCCGCAAGCTGCTCGAGCACCACGGCCCCAAATTCCTGGCCAACTACACCTATCTCAACCTCTATGACCTGATGAGCCAGGTACCATCGTTCCCCTCCGACGTCTGGCGCCTGGTCGAGACCAAGACCATGGAGTCGCTCGGCTTCGTCGACCGTGTCGAAGTCACCGATCCGGAAGGCAGCGCCTTTGGTTACGACGTCGACGAGGCTGGCGCGAAATCCTGGGCGGCCGGCGTCTATCAGCAGGGCCACCTGTACATGTTTCCGGCGCAGGCGAGCGGGCGCTACCCCTACTCGGTGATCGACTATCCGGCGATGGGCGGCTCCTACATCCCGCCGCTCCAGCCGGAAGTTACCGGCGTAATCGCCTCGACGCTGAGCCATGCCGCCAGCCATCCGCGCATGGAGATCAAGGTGACGAAGGGAGTCATCTCCGAGATCAAGGGCGGCGGCCTCTATGGCGAGGGCATGCGGCTCTTGCAGGACTATCCCGGCACCAAGGAGCTGACCTACCCGTTCCTCAAAAAGCCCGGCTACTGGTGGCTCTACGAGGCTGGCATGGGGACCAACCCGAAATACTTCAAGCATCCGGGCGAAGTCAGCGAAGGCAACAATCTGTCCGAGCGCAACGTCGCCGGCACCATCCACTGGGCGTTCGGCACCGAGGTGGCGATGGGTCCGGACAAGGTCAATGAATGGGCGGCGGAGACGGAGGACTTCGCCCGCAAGAACCAGCTCCCGCGCGGCCATTCGATGCACAACCACAATCTGATGGCGACCTTCCAGGTGCGCATCCGCGATCTCGACCAGTGGGTGACCATCATCGAGCACGGCGGCCTTGCCGCGCTCGACGACGTCTATGTGCGGGCGCTGGCGTCGCGCTATGGCAATCCGAGCACGATCCTGCGGCGCGACTACATCCCCGCCCTCCCCGGCATCAACGCGCCCGGCAGCTACGATGACTATGCGCGCAACCCGGGTGCCTACTGGACCAAGTGGTCGGCCAGCATCGAGGCCGGCACCTACGAATACTTCAAGCCGTAACCGCCGCATTGAATGATGAGTTCGGCTTCAACAGAGCGGCATACTCGGTGCGCCCCCTCCCCCCGCGAGCGTAGCGAGCGGTGGGGAGGGCTGGGGTGGGGGGTGGTTTGTTTGGTACAGCTGTTGCCGCACGCACAACCCCCACCCCTTCCCCCTCCCCACCATTCGCTTCGCGAATGGGAGGAGGGGAGCGGAGAGACCTCGGCAAGCGAACAAGGACAGAGAGAAGTTGAACATGACTGAGGCCACTAATGGGCAATCGGTGGCGCGGCTGGAACAGGTGTCGAAGGTCTACGAGACCGCCGCTGCGCGCGTGACCGCGCTCGAGAAGATGTCGTGGGAGGTCGGGCGCGGCGAGGCGGTGGCGCTGATGGGGCCATCCGGCTGCGGCAAGACCACGATCCTCAATCTGCTCGGCGGCATGGACCGGCCGACCAGCGGCGCAATCTTCGTCGACGGCGAGAACGTCGCGGCGATGACCGAACGGCAGCTCGAGC
>WNGB01007983.1_pt1 | contig 15133 bp, 15 predicted proteins | sample 5400681 | NCBI WGS metagenome assembly WNGB01 (sample SAMN13153367, study PRJNA577476) | soil metagenome | isolation source: 115 cm soil or saprolite under grassland replicate 2 | place: USA:California | collected 2016-06-15
GCCAATGCTCTGCGGATCGACGACGAGCACGGGGATACCGGCGGCCGCGATCCGTTCGATGCTGCCGTCGGAGAACTTCACGCTGACGACGAGGTCGGGGCGCAGCGAAACGACCTTCTCGATGTTGACCTTCACGCCGCCGACCTTCTCGACCTTCGTCGCCGCGGCCGGCTGATCGGAGAAGTCGTCGACACCGACCACGCGGTCACCCGCGTCCAGAGCGAAGAGGAACTCCGTGTTCGAGGGTCCGATGGACACGATGCGGGTCGGACGCGCGGCGATGGTCACGGCCCGGCCCTGGAAGTCATTGACGGTCACCGGGAAGGTCGCCGCGGCCGCCGGCGGCGTGGCGACCGAGGACGTTGGCGTCGCGGGCACGGTGGACGCGCTCGGGCCGCAGGAGGCGACGAGGAAGACGAGGATCGCGAGGAGGGACCTGATTCGAAGGGTCATGAGCCGCACCCCTTTCACGCGAAGGTGTGTTGGCCGCGAGCGGGGTGCCCAGGCGACCCGAGTTCGAGCGTGACGCTCATCACGGTGGCGCGACCCTGCCGGAATCTCACCGGCTTCGCTGGGACCCCTGCCTATTCAGTTGTGGGCACGCGAGACGCTACTGCGGCGTGCGCGAAGCGCACACGCCAAGCAGACGAGCGCAGCGAAGGCTGCGCGACTACGCGGGGACGTGCTCCGTCGTGTACTTCACCGCGTCGGTGAGATGGGTCTCGAAGAGACGCTGAAGGGTCATGACATGGGCGCACAGACCTGAGGTACGGAAGTGATCGCATTCGCACGACCACTCATCTCCGTGGAGCGAAACGCTATGTGAGCCGTTGTCGCCGCGGAATCTCACGTCGAGTTCCTGGATGGTGATCCGCTGGGGCTCTTCGGCGTATCGCTTCGCCTTCTCGATCTTGGAGATGAGGCTCGAGTACATCCACCGACCTCCACCGCTCCGTCGTTCCGGCTGGCGCCGGACGAAAGCGATTCTAGGCCTGGCCGATAACGCTCGATTTCCTTAAGGAAGACCGCGCGCGAGGCCCTGCTAGCTCGCCACCACGCGCGGGTGCGTGTGCGGCGCTGAGTCGGCGATCGCGGCGAGACGCGCGACGGGGATGCTGAGGAACGCGGTCACGACGGCGGGATCGAACTGCGAGCCGCCGCAGCGACGGATCTCCGCGCGGGCAGCGTCGATGAGGAGCGCGCGACGGTACGGTCGGTCGCTCGTCATCGCATCGAAGGAGTCGCCGACCGCGAAGATGCGGGCGCCGAGCGGGATGCGGTCGCCCTTCAGGCCATCGGGGTAGCCCATGCCGTCCCAGCGCTCGTGATGGTGGCGGACGATCCGACCGACCTCCTCGAGGAACGGAATGCCCGAGATGATCCGTGCACCGAATTCGGGGTGGCGCTTCATGACCGCCCACTCCGTCTCGCTGAGCGCCGTCGGCTTGCGGAGGACGTTGTCGGGGACGCCGATCTTGCCGACGTCGTGGAGCAGCGCGCCGCGACGCAGGGTCGCGAGCTGGTCGCCGCGGATGTTCATCTGCTCGAGCAGCAGCTCCATGTACGCGACGACGCGGTCGGAGTGGCCGCCGGTCTCGTTGTCGCGGAAGTCGAGGGCGCTCGTGAGCGCGGTGAGCGTCGCGTCGTAGGTGCGCTCGCGCAGCGCCAGCGCGTCCTCGAGCGCGCGCGCCTGCGCGACGATGCGCTTCGACGACCGGCTGTACACGCCGCGGAGCACGAGCCAGAGGATGACCGCCGCGAAGGCGATGATCGTCGCGACGGTGACCTGGATGCGCGTGAGCGCTGCGTCGATCGGCGCGACGTCGCGCCAGACGACGACGGCACCGACGACCTGGCCCTTTTCCTTCACCGGGACCCAGGCCTCGAGGGCGCGTATCTCGCGCGTGCCGGGACCGGGGGTCGCAGCCGAGGAGGCTGCGTCCCCCGACACCACGTGATGCGTATTGAACGTGCCGTAGCCGAGGGCCGATCCGGGCACACCGAGCTTGGGATCGGCAACGATCGTGGTCCGCTCAGCGTCGCGCATGCCGGTCAAGGCGCCGGCGAGCTCCGGGTAGGTCGCCGGGTCGAGGCGGCGACCGATCTCATCGGAGTCGTAGGAGAAGACGATGGTGCCCGTCCGGTCGAAGAACTCCGTGGCCACGACGTTGTAGATGGAGAAGTGGAACGTGACGACGGTCGCCAGCTCGGACCGCTCCTCGGGCGACAGGCCACGCTCGAACACGTCATCGCTGAACACAGAGCCGAAATGGCTCGCGACGGCATCCTGCGTGAACGCGGTCGTCTCGTCATCGACGTAGCGCCCGACGAGGTACGCGGTGCCGGCGCCGAGCACGAGCGCGGTGATCGCAAGGACGGCGGCGAGGGCAAGCGAGAAGCGTGCGACTGGGCTCAACCCGCCACGCCCAACGTCCCCCATGCCATCGCTGATACGCACGCGGCTCACCCTTCAGATGCCCCCTTGCTCTCGATCGCTCGCGCGAGCATCGCGGCGGGGCGCCCCGCACGGATACCTCTCGTGGGGGATGGAGGGTCGCTGGGGGGTATCGGTGTTTAGGGGCGCGGCGGTTCGTATGCCCGCCACGCATCGAGGCCGTGCGCAGTAGACGGCCAGGCCAGCTCCTCGAGTGGCGGGAGCTGCTCGCGCGGGAAGAAACGCGCCTCGGAAGCCTCGTCCGGCGCGACGTGAAGCTCGCCGCGCTCGATGTGGGCGCGGTACACGACGACCAGGATCGGAAAGCCCGGCCGCATCCAGCTCGCCAGCAGACCTTCGAGGCGTACGTGGAAGCCGGTCTCCTCTTCGGTCTCGCGCACCGCGGCCTGCTCCGGCGTCTCGTCATCCTCAACGAGTCCGCCCGGCAGCGCCCAGTGGCCGTCTCTCGGGCCGTAATTGAGGCGCACGAGGAGCACCCCTCCCTCGTGCTCCACGATCGTGTTCGCGCCGATCTGGACGTGCATGAAGTCGGCGAAGCCGCACACCGGGCACGTCGGCCGGTCGCGCCCGTCGATGCGGGTCGGGACGAGCGCCGTGCCATCGCGCGGGCAGAACGCGAAGCGCGCGGCGCGGTGGATCACCCTCTGTTCGATCTCAACCCTGGGCGAGGCGGTCCTTGAGATAGTCGATCGACCTCACCGGCGTCGGATCGGCGCCGTTCAGTAGCGCGACGTAAAACGAGACGTAGTCCGTGAAGAGCGTGAGCTGCAGGACCTCGGAGAGCATGCTCGAGCCGCCGAATTGCAGCGTCTTGTGGGGCACGCTCGCGCGATCCAGGAGCTCGCGCGTGACGTCGAACCGGAGCTTGTGTCGCGGATTGTCACGATCGCTGCGCAGGAGGAGCACCGTGAGCGCGTCGCGCGCGACATCGGGGTGCGGAAAGCCGACGACGGCGTTGTGGTTCAGCTCCGGCAGCACGTCGAAGGCTCCCCAGTTCTTCGCGTTCTCGTTCCACTGCCCCTTCACGCGCCGGGCCATCACCCCCATGACGCCGCCGCCGTAGGCGAAGATGATCCGACCGTAGAGTTCGATCGCGAGCTTCTTCGCGTCGTTCGTTCGTGCGCCTTCGTGCACGCGCTCCTCGAGCTTCGCGAGATCGGCGAGCGCGGCATCGATGTCGCCGCTCAGATCGCGCACGAAGCCGAGCCGCGAGAGTGCGCCCAACACCAGTGCAAGGGAGTAGCCGAGCGAGGCACGCGGCTGCGCCGAGTACGAGAAAGTGATGACCGGATACTTGGCCGCTCGCGCGAGCTCGGCGATCTTTCCGCCGGTCGTCAGCACGAGCACGCGCGCGCCGCGGCGCTGCGCCTCCTCGAAGCTCGACAGCGATTCCTCGGTGTTACCCGAATACGACGAGGCGATGACGAGCGAGTCGCGCCCAACGTACGCCGGCAGCCCGTAATCGCGATGCACGCTCATCGGCACCTTCAGCTCGTCGGCGAGCAGCGCGGCCGCGAGATCGCCACCGATCGCGGAGCCGCCCATGCCCGCCACGGTGATGTTGCGGACGTCGCCGTGCGCGGGCGGAAGCTGCGCCGCGCGTGCGATGGTCCAGGCATCTCGTACTTGCTTCGGCAGATCCTTGATGCGGTCGAGCATGTTCCCGGGATCGGCCGCGCGGATGCGCTCGACCGACTCGATCACGGAGGTGTCCATCACCTTCCTCCTTCGACCATCTTCACACCGAGGTCGAGCATCGGCGCGACCTCCGCTTCGTCGCGCGTCTCGGTGTAGACGCGCACGAGCGGCTCGGTGCCGGAGAGACGCATCAGCAGCCACGAGCCATCGTCGACGAAGAACTTCACCCCGTCGCCGGTATCGAGGTCGACGACACGCTTCACCGCGTGGCCCGCGAGCTCGCGCGGCTTCGCGGCCCGCAGCCGATCCATGATCTTTGGCTTCTCCTCGCCGTATGTTGCCGCGTCGAGACGCAGGTCGCGCCGGAGGTAGAAGGACGGACCGGCCAGATCCATCAGCTCCGCAATGAGCTGCGACGGCTTCTTCTGCGTCTTCAGCATGAAATCGAGGAAGAAGAGGTCCGCCACGATGCCGTCGCGCTCCGGCAGGTGCATCGCGAAGCCGAAGCCGCCGGACTCCTCCCCGCCCATCATCGCGCCGGTCTCCTGCATCTTCGGCCCGATGTACTTGAAGCCGACCGGCACCTCATGGACCGGAACGCCGTACTTCTCGCCGAGGCGGTCGACCATCGAGGTCATGTTCACCGTCTTCACGACAGGCTGACGCAGCTTGCGTATCTCGAGGAGGTACCACATCAGCAGCGCGTACGTCGTCAGCGTCGTGACGAACCGCCCCTGCTCGTCGCCGAGCCCGGCGCGATCCGCGTCGCCGTCGACGGCGAGGCCAACGTCCGCCTTCTCGGCAACGATGCGCGCAAGGAATTCGTCCGTGTTCGGCGGGATCGGCTCGGGGTTCAGGCCGCCGAAGTACGGGTTGCGCTCGCCGTGGATCTCGACGATCTGCGTCTTGCCCCCGCCGAGCAGCCGCGCGAAGTAGCCGCTGGCGCTGCCGAAGAGCGGCTCGCACACGATGCGGTACCCCGCCGCGCGGAATGCGTCGAGATCGAAGAGCTGGGCGACGCGCGCGAGGTAATCCGGCGCGGGATCGAAGAGCTCGATGAGACCGGCCGCCTTCGCGTCGTCGAACGGCCTGCGGCGGACGTCCTGCGGGCGTGACTCGAGCGGCCGGATCACGGCCTCGAGCTGCTTCAGCATGTCCGGCGCTGCCGCCGCGCCGGTCTCCGACTTCACCTTGAAGCCGTTGTCGGGCCACGGATTGTGGCTGGCGGTGATGACGATGCCGGCCTTGGCCTTCTTGCGCATCGTCGCGTACGAGAACGACTGCGTCGGCGCCGCGGCCGTCGAGAGGAAGACGTGGATATCGTGCGCGGCGACGACCTCGGCGGCGGCGGCGGCGAAGTGCTCGGATGCGAAGCGGCGGTCGTAGCCGATGACCACACCGCGACCGGCCTCGCCGCTCTGGAGTGCCCATTCGGCCACGGACTGCGCGCACACCCGCACGGCATCGAACGTGTATTCCTCCGCGATCCGCGCGCGCCAGCCGTCCGTGCCGAACACGATCTTCATGCGCGGACCTCCGCCCTGACCTGACCGCGCCAGTATTCGAGCGTGTCTGTGAGCGACGTTCGTAGGTCGGCGCGCGGCACCCAGCCCGTGCGCCCGCGGAAGCGGCTGGCGTCGAGCGCGAACGTCGCGGGCGCACCGGATCGCACACGACCTTGATCGAGCTCCGCCCGCACCGGCACCCGCGCGAGGCCGATGAGTATCTCGAGGATCTCGGCCACCGAGACCGCCCGGCCGCTACCGACGTTGTAGACGGCTGGGCCCGGCTCCGTGATGTCGCTCGCGAGGGCGTACGCCTCGGCCATGTCGCGGACATCCAGGAAATCGCGCCGCGCCTCGAGCACGCCGTGCTTCACGACCGGCTCCGAGACGCCCGCCTCGGCCTCGGCGATCTGCTTCGCGAACGCCGACGCTGCGAGCCCCGGATGCTGGCGTGGTCCGATCTGATTCGCCGGGCGGAGCACGGTCGTCGCCACGGCACGGCGATCGCCGAACTCGCGCACCAGCGCTTCCGACGCGACCTTCGTCGCGGCATAGACATTCGCCGGTCGGAGCGGCGCGCGTTCGTCGACGAGCTCCGCGTCCGGAGCGCCATACACGTCGGCACTCGACGCCATGACCAGACGGACCTCTGGATACCCCTCGAGTGCGGCGAGGAGCGTCGCTGTGCCGAGGACATTGATCCGAACGGCGGAGACCGGATCGCGCGCAGCGAGCGTGGGGACGGCCTGCGCCGCCAGATGCACGACCGCATCGGGCCGCGCGGCAACGATCGCCGCGCTCACGGCGCCGGCGTCGACGATGTTCCCCTGGTGCACGTGCACGCGAGTCGCGACGGCCGCAAGATGCGGGTGCGGCGCATCCTCGTGCGCGAGGCCATGCACGACGACGCCTTGAGTGACGAAGCGCTCGGCGAGATGGCTGCCAGCGAATCCCGTGATGCCGGTGATGAGGACGGTGCGCGGCACCTCGGAAGAGTATTAGTTCGCGGCGGTGGACGCCTCACTCGAACCAGATCGGCCGCGCCACCAGGAGACCATGCTCGCGCGCGACCGGAAGCGCGAAGTCGAAGCGGTCGACCTCGCACGCGAGCTCGGCATCGCGACGCGGGAACCACTCCGGCCAACTCGGGTCCTCGTGCTCCCACAGCGATGCGACGATCGCGGCGGCGTCGGTAGGCATGCCCGCGAGACGGTCGGCGATATATCGAGCGCAAGCCTCATCCTCGTCGGACGTCTCGACCCCGCGGTGGCCCATCGCGACCACCGTCACCTCATCGGCGCTCCGACGTAAGTGGCGGACCGTCGCCTCCGCGACGACGAAACTGCCGAGAAGGATCTCCCGCGCGGCAACCGCCGCGCTCACGCCCTGCGTGCCGCCGCTGGTGCGCTGAAGGACGCGGCGTCCCGAGAGATCGAGATGCTCGATCGCCGAGGGCGAGTTGCCGACGTCGAAGCCAGGGATCGGACGACCGTCGATCTCGCCCGTCAGGAACAGCGACGCGTCGTCACGCTTGAGCGCCAGCGCGCGCTCGTGATCCGCGAGGAGGACGACCTCGCGGGCTCCCGCGGCGACGCAGAACGCGGCCGTGGTGAATGCGCGGAAGACGTCCACGATGACGGCGTGCCCGGTCGCCTCGCGCGCGCCGTGGAGGAAGCGCGTGACGCGCACGTTCATTGCGTGCGATCCACGCGCCCGGTCGCGAGGTCGTAGGTGAACGTCGCGCTCTGCCGCTCCGGGCCGCCGTAGCGGACGCGAACCGCCGACACAGAGCCATCGATGCCGACGTCCGCTGTCGCCGACCACGCCGGACTCACGCGGGACCAGTCCTCACGAACTGCACGGCCGCCCTGCGCTTCGACCGCGGCGAAGATCGCCTCGAGATCGATCGCGAGTCCGATCGGCGCCGGTCGCACCGTGCCAAGTCCGACGGTCGCTGAGACGCCAGCCTGCCCGAAGACGCCGAAGCCGACGAAGGCGGTCCGCGGATCCTCGGGCAGATCCGCCCGGACGAAGGTGTAGAAAACGCCCACGGGCTTCTCGGCGTCGAAGCCACCGCCCGCGAAGCCTTGCGGGCTCCGGGCACTCCATCTCCCGGTCGCCGCCGTCAGCGCGACCGGCCCGCCGAGAGCGCTCTCGGCGCGCAGCGTCGCCTCCGCGAAACGAAGCTCGCGCGTGTCGAACGCGCCGCTCACGGCATCGATGAGAACGTTCACGTTCGGTGAGGTCGCGGCGGTTAGAGCCGAGTACGTCACGCGGTAGGTCGGCACCGGGAAGGCGGTCTGGTGCGTGAGGACCACACGTACGAGCCATCCGCGCGAGCTGTTGCGGAAGGCGCGGCCACCCTGGTCCTCGCCGATGGCGAGCGCGCCGGTGAGCGGGACGGACCACTCGTCGAGCGTAGCGAGCACGCTCGCGTTCAGGCCATCCTCGTCGTCGTGTTGGACCTCCATCGCGTTCTGGTCGGCGTCGGGAAAGCCGACGCGCACGATCTCGAAGATGCCATGCGACCGGAAGTAGAAGTTAAGCTTCTGCGGCTTCGCGAGCGCGTGCGAATCCGAGCTGTAGCGCACGACCGCGGCGAGCAGCTCGTCACCCGGCTCGACGCGCTCGACTGCCTCGCGAGCCTGTCGGAGCGCGTCGTCGAATGAGAGCTCCGTCGAGCGCGCTTCGACGACACCGAAGAACAGGCCGCCCAGCAGCGTGAGCGCGAGAAGGGCGCGGCCCAGCGAGCCGACCGCGCGCGGCGAGAGCGACAGCGCGGAGAACGGGTCGGTCGCGGCGCGCGCTCCCTCACCAAGCAGATTGAAGGCGAAGACCGCCGCGGCGACGACGACACCGGGCACGAACGCGACGAACTGGTTGCTGAACGCGTAGTTCTGCGCGCCGGCGAGCATCTGACCCCACTCCGGCGTGCGGTCGCGGACCGGGAGGATCGGACGATTGTTGTTGTCGAGAAGGACGATGCCGCCGGACATGAAGACGCCGAGGAACCCGAGCTCGGCCAGCAGCAGCAGCGTCGCGCCCGCCTCGAGGGCGATCAGGCCGAAGAGCTGCGGCGCGAGCGAGCGCAGCAGATGGCGCGCGATGATACCGCGCGTCCGCGCCCCGAGCGCCGTCGCCGCCTCGACATACGGCGCCCTCCGGATGCGCAGCACCTCGGCGCGTACGAACTGCGCACCCTCGGCCCAGCCCACGCAGCCGAGCGCGACGACGAAGCCCAGGATCGCGTTCTCGCGCAGCGCGACGGCGACGAGCAGCGCCAGGAGCAGCTGCGGGATGCCGGCCACGGCGTTCGTCACGAGCGTGACGAGCGCGTCAACGGTCCCGCCGCGCCAGCCCGCGACCACGCCGAACACCACCGCGAGCAGCGCGCGCAGGAGCAGCGCGAGGAGCACGACGGTGAAGGTCAGCCGCGCGCCCCACAGGATGCGCGCGAGCTGATCCCGCCCGAGCGGATCCGTCCCGAGCGGGTAGTACGGATCGGGCGGCGTCGGCGGCACCTTGAAGGTGCCGTCCGGATAGAAGAGGACGAGACGCTGCGCCTGCGGATCGGCAGCGCTCAGCTGCGGACCGAAGAGCGCGACCGCGCCGAGAGCCACCACGCCGGCGAGACCCGCGACGAGCGCGCCGTTCCGCAGCATCCGTCCGATATCGCCGCGCCTCATCGCGCGCTCACGTTGACGGCGCGGGTGGCGAGCGCGACGAGCCCGCCCACGAGCGCGAGCGCGACCGCGAAGACAAGCCCGATCGCGGACGCGAACGCGACGTTGCCCGTCGCGACCGAGAGGATGAAGGCGTACCCGGCGCCGTTCCAGGTGAAGACGAACTCGACGATCGCGAGGCTCGAGAGCGAGGTCTTGGCGCCGAGCGCCATGCCCGCGAGAACCGCCGGTGCGGCGTTGCGCGCCACATGACGCCGCGCGACGAGCGCCGGACCCAGGCCTTTCGCCCAGGCGGTAATGACGTGGGGGGCGTGCCGCGCCTCATCGAGAGCGGTCGCCGTGGTGCGGAAGATATAGGCGGCCGGTCGCATCGCGAGCGCGATCGCGGGGAGGATGAGGTGCTGGTCGACGCCGAAACCGCCGGAGACCGGCGCGAGCAGGCGCTGCGTGCGCAGGTACACGAGGACGACGACGAGCTGAAGGAGCATCGCCCAGAAGAAGGACGGCAGCGACGCGCCCACCGTCCCGACCGCCCACGCGACCGCGCGCACGGCACGCCAGCGCGAGAACGCGAACGCCGCGCCGGCGAGGACGCCGACGCCGATGGCGACGACGAGCGCCGCGGCGACCAGGATCGCGCTTCGGCTCACCGCGGTCCAGAGCGCCTCGGGTAGCGAGAGTCCCTGGAACGGCGCGCGGCCGGCGAGGAGCAACCTCAGCGTCAGGTCATCGAGCGGCGCGGCGTTGATCGCGACGTCGGTGATCCACACCACGAGCAGCGCCGTCGCGACAAGCGAGACAACGCCCCAGACCAGGGGTCGGCGGCCGGCGGGAGGCACGTCCTCTAATACATCCGTCAGCCCGAAACGGGTCCGGTCAGAGCACCGTCGCGGTGAATGGCCGTCGGCCGCTCGCGAAACGCTCCAGCGAGAGATCAGTGATGTCGAGCGTGTTCGCGCGGCCGTCGAGCATCTCCTCGACGACGAGCTGCGCCGTCGCCGGCGCGTGCATGAACCCGTGTCCGGAGAAGCCGGCGGCGACGTAGAGGCCCCCGACGCCGGGTACCGCACCGACGCCGGGATGGTCGTCGGGCGTCATCTCGTAATAGCAGGACCACGAGTCGGTGATGCGCAGGTTCGCGAACAGCGGATGCCGCCACGCGGCGCGCGCGCGCACCCACGACTCGAGCGAGGGCGGGACGACGAGCAACGTGAATTGTCCCGGGACGAACGAAGCTGGCGGGGCGCCGGGGCCCTTCTCGACGCGACCGTCGGTGGTCAGGTTGGGCATCGCGAAGCGCTGCGTCGCGCCTCTGGGACGGAAGTGGAATCCGGATTCCCACTCGATGGTCATCGGGATCCGCGACAGCGCCGGATAAGGTCCCGACTCCATGACCGATCTCGCGTAGGGCCAGATCGGCACCGCGACACCGGCCGTGGCGGCGAGCGACGCGGTCCAGCAGCCGGTCGCGAGCAGCACCCGCTCGCACGAGATCACGCCGTCTGACGTTCGCACACCGGTCACCCGGTCCCCCTCGCGCACGAGCTCGAGCGCGACGACGTGCTCGCGGATCTTCACGCCAGCAAGCTGGGCCGATCCGGCGAACCCCGCGAGCGCCTCGAGCGGATCGCCGTAGCCGTCCTCCGCACCGAAGCGGCCGCCGACGAGGTCGTCGGTCCGGATCCCCGGCACGAGCCGCTCGATCTCGGTGAGGTCGACCATCTCGGCGTTCACGCCGACGCGCTCGTACAGCGAGATCGGCTCCTGCAACTGGGCGAGCCCCTCGGCCGTCTCGGCGATGAAGAGGTAGCCACGTTGGTGGAACTCGAATCTCGCGCCGGTGCGGTCCTCGAACGAACGCCAGAACGCCACTGCGAGCTTCGACATCCGGACATCGAGCTCGTCGACGAACTGGTGGCGGATGCCGCCGACGCCGCCTTTGCTCGTCCCCTGCCCCAACCGGTCACGCTCGAGCAGCACGACGTCGTGCTCGCCGCGCTCGGCGAGGAAGAACGCAGCGGCGCAGCCGACGACGCCGCCGCCGACGATCACGGTCGAGGTGGTGGCTACTCCCCCACCTCTTCGAAACGCAGCTTCCCGTCCTGCTCCGCGATCCGTCCGAAGCGCGGGAGGTCGTGGGTGAAGCCGACGATCCATCGCTCGGAGACCGCGCGCGGCAAGATGACCTTCTTCGCCGCGAGCGTCTCCAGGGGGAAGAGATCGAACGCGGGGATCCACGGCAGGCGTAGGTGGTAGCGGTCCGGCATGAAGTCCGACGAGAAGAAGAGCGTCTCGCCGGCGTCGCTCACGCGCACGGTCTGCGTCCCGCGCGTGTGACCCGGCAGCCGGTCGAGGCGGATGCCCGGCATGATCTCGACGCTCTCGTCGATCAGCTCCAGCTTACCCGTGGCCTCGAGCGGGGCGTAATCGTCAGCGAAGTACGACCCACGCGTCCGTTCGTTGGGGGCGTTCGCGTCGACCCATTCGAGCCGCTGGAAGACGTACGACGCGCGCGGGAAGGTCGCGACGAGGCGGTCCCCGTCGCGATAGGTGTTGCCGCCGGCGTGATCGAAGTGCAGATGCGTGTTGACCACGAGCGTGACCTCCTCCGGTCGCACGCCGCGGTGCGCCAGCTCTCCGAGGAGCCGCGGCGGCCCGTCGATGCCGAATATCTCCTTCGACCGCGCGGTCAGCTTCGGCCCCGCCCCCGTCTCGACCACGACCACATTGCCCGCGCCGTCGCGGATGAGCAGGCAGTTCATCTCCAGCGCGACACGATTGCGCTCGTCCGCCGGCTTCTCTTTCTCCCACAGCGCCTTCGGAACGATGCCGAACATCGCGCCGCCGTCAAGCCGGAGGGTGCCGTCGCTGAAGATCTCGACCTGGAAACGACCCACGCGCACGAAGAGGCAGTATGGAGAAGTGGACGTGCGCGAGTTCCGCGCGGGCGACGGCGACGCGGTGCGCGCGTTCTGGGAAGCCTCGGGCATCCGCATCCGCCCCGGCGACGATGACCGCTCTCTGGCCACGTTCGCGGAGCGCAATCCCGGACTGTTCCTGCTCGCGCTCGACGAGCGCGGCCTCGCCGCGACCGCGCTCGGCGGCTGGGACGGCCGACGCGGGTGGCTCTATCACGTGGCGGTGCGTGCGGACCAGCGCCGGCGTGGCCTCGGAGGGCGGCTGGTGCGCATCATCGAGCAGCGCCTGAGGGGTCGCGGGTGTCCCAAGGTGAATCTCATCGTGTGGCAGGACAACAGCGCGGCGTTGGATTTCTGGACTGCCGCGGGCTATCGGCGCGCGACGACGGTCGAGTTCGAGAAAGAGCTGTGAAGGACGTACGCGCGCAGTTCGGGAAGACCGCGGCCGCATACGTCTCGAGCGCGACGCACGCATCGGGCGAGGATCTCGAGCGGCTCATCGCCCTCGCGGCGCCGCAAGGCGGCGAGCGCGCGCTCGACCTCGGCTCCGGCGTGGGCCACACGCTGCGGCGGATCGCGGCGCTCGTCGCGTTCGCTGTCGGCGCGGAAGCGACGCTCGAAATGATGCAGGCGGGCCGCGCGAGCGTCGTGACCGCGCCGAACGCGGCGTTCGTTCAGTCCGACGCGGCGGCGCTGCCCTTCGCGGACGCGACCTTCGATCTCGCGACGTGCCGTCTCGCGGCGCACCACTTCAGTGACGCCGCATCAGCGTTCCGCGAGGTGACTCGCGTGCTCCGCACCGGTGGCAGGTTCGTCCTCGTCGACAACTACGCGCCCGACGATCCCGCGCTCGATGCGTTCATCAACGAGCTCGAGACGCTGCGCGATCCCTCGCACGTGCGTAGTCACACCGAGCCGGGCTGGCGCGCGCTGCTCCAAGACGCGGGACTCAGCGCGAGCACGCCGTCGGAGCTGATGACGACCAAGCTCACCACGGATGGATGGCTCGAGCGATCGCAGACGCCGCCGGACCGCTCGGCCGAGGTGCGGCGCCGCCTGCACGGCGCATCGACCGCGGCGCGCGACGCCTTCGCGATCACGCCGACGACGTTCGCCGTACCGAAGGTCGTCATCCTCGCGCACCGGTGATCGCCAGCTGGTCCGTCCTCGCGGGCAGGTGATGGATGTCCGGTTCACGGTCCGGCCCGCGGTCGCCGCGGACGCCGAGGCGGTGCTCGCTCTCCTGGACGACGCGGCGGCGTGGCTGCTCGAGCGGGGCATCGAGCAGTGGCGCCCGGGCCAGTGGCGCGCGGAAAGCATCGGCAGCGCGATCGCACGCGGTGAGACCTACCTCATGCACGAGCAGGACCGCGCGATCGCGACGATCTCCCTGCAATGGAGCGACGAGCTGATGTGGCCGGGCGCCGCCGAGGACGCGGGTTACGTGCACCGGCTCGCGGTGGCGCGAACGCATCACGGTAAGGACATCGGCCGGATCCTGCTCACCTGGGCGGAGTGGACGATCGCGAAGCGACCGCGCGGCTTCTCACGGCTGGACTGCGCCTGCGACAACCCGGCCCTGCGACGTTACTACGAAGGGGCCGGCTACCGGTACATCGACGATCGGACCGTGCGCGGTCGTCTCGGCGACGAGTTCTGCGGCAGCCGCTACGAGAAGAGTCTCCAGTGACGGTCGACGAGCTCCCGTCGGTTCGCGAGGTGCCGAGCGCGACGGCCGCGCAGCTCGCCGAAGCGGATCGCATCGCGGCGGAGGAGCTCGGCATCCCGCTCGAGCTGCTCATGGAGAACGCGTCACATCAGATCGCGCGTGCGGCGCACCTCTACCTGGGCGGTGCGGCCGGCAGGCGCATCATCGCGTTCGCCGGGAGCGGGAACAACGGCGGTGACGCCCTCGGCGCGCTCCGCCATCTGCGTGGCTGGGGCGCGGACGTCGGTGTCGTGCTCTCGAGTCCCGCCGAACGACTGCGTCCCCTCGCGCGACGGCAGTTCGACATCCTCGTGGCGCTCGGCGTGGACCGCGATGACGCGACCCTCGACGATGCGGAGCTCGTCATCGATGGCCTGCTCGGCTACAGCGTCTCCGGACCGCCGCGGGATGCCGTCGCTGACCTCATCCGCGCCGCGAATACGTCGCGCCTGCCGATCCTCGCGGTGGATCTGCCCTCGGGTCTGCAGCCGGACACCGGCGAGCCGCTCGGCGTGACGATCCGCGCGGCCCTCACCGTGACGCTCGCTGTGCCGAAGCGCGGCCTCCTGGAGACGCGGTCGCACGCTCTCGTGGGCGACCTGCTCCTCGCCGACATCGGCATCCCGCCACAGGCTTTCGATCGCCTCGCGATCGAGACGCGCGGTCTGTTCGAGGACGGCGACCTGGTCCGTATCATCCGCTGATGGGCTGGGGTCTTCTTCTCATCGGCCTTCTCTTCGCGCCGATCGTGTGGGCGTTCACGAGAGGCCGCAATGTTGGCGAGGTGAGCGAAGACCACGATGGCGGGAGCGCTTACGGCAACCTGCTCAAGCACCGAGATCGACCAGGCGGACCAGTTGGCGGTGGCGGGCCCGGCGGAGCGAGCAGCTAGCGTGCCGCTGCAGGGCAAGCGTCTGGCGTTCATCGGCGGCGGCACGATGGCGGAGGCGATGATCCGCGGCCTCCTCGACAAGCATCTCGTGCCGCCGTCGCACGTCTTCGTCACCGGGCCGCGCCGCGAGCGGCGCGCGGAGCTCGCGAAACAGTTCGGCGTGAAGGCACTCGCGTCGAACGCCGACGCGGCCCAGGGTGCCCACATCGTCGTGCTGTCCGTGAAGCCGCAGGTGCTGCCGACGGTGCTTCGCGAGGTGCGCGGGAAGCTGCGCGCCGATCAGCTCGTTGTCTCCATCGTGGCCGGCGCGCCGCTCACGGTGCTGCGCGAGGGC
>WNGB01020243.1_pt1 | contig 15133 bp, 17 predicted proteins | sample 5400681 | NCBI WGS metagenome assembly WNGB01 (sample SAMN13153367, study PRJNA577476) | soil metagenome | isolation source: 115 cm soil or saprolite under grassland replicate 2 | place: USA:California | collected 2016-06-15
GGCCGTGGTCCCGGCAGCCGGCCAGCAGCTCCTCGAACCGTTCCACGTCCAGCCGGTACCCGGTCCGGGCGAAGCCGACCGTGGTCCGGTCGGCGGCCAGCCAGCCGGCGCCGAGGGCCTTGTTGAGGGTGGAGAGGGTGCGCCGCAGCGCGCCGCGGGCGTGCTCCTGGTCGTGGTCGGGCCACAGCAGCCCGGCGAGGGCGTCGCGGCCGTGCCGCTCCGGCGCCATCGCCAGGTAGGCCAGCAGGGCGATCGCCTTGCGGGTGTCGACCTGGATGGGGACGCCGTCACGCTCGACCCGTGGCGGCCCGAGCAGGGCGATCTTCAGGTCCGCCATGCCGCCCCCTCCGATCTTCGTCACGCGCGCCGTAACGATACCGGAGCGGTCGGGTGCTACAACTGCCGTCGAGGAGGTGCCATGACCACGATTCCGAGCAACCTGCGGCGGGTCCTGCGGCGCGAGCCGAAGGTCGCGACAACCGAGCCGGTTGCCGCCCGGCCGGGCCCGATGGAGGCGCCGCCGGTGGAGATCGCCCCCAACGACCCGCTGATCGCCTACTTCTCCAGCGCGACCGGGGCGGTGGACATCGGATCGCTGCAGCTGGACTCGCCCGCCCTTGCCGGCCTGCGCGAGGCCGGCGTGCGGGCTGGTGCGCGAGCAGCAGGCGGAGGTCCGCCAGCGGGAGCGCATCGAGCAGGAGCTGCGGGTCGCCCAGCTCATCCAGCAGCAGTTCCTGCCGCACGAGCTGCCCGACCTGCCCGGCTGGCACGTGGCCGCCTTCTACCGGCCCGCCCTCGAGGTCGGCGGCGACTTCTACGACTTCATCGACCTGCCGGACGGCCTGATCGGGATCGTGGTCGGCGACGTCACCGACAAGGGCGTGCCGGCGGCGCTGGTGATGGCCACCACCCACGCGGCCCTGCGGGCCGAGGCGCCGCGGCTGGTGGCGCCGAGCGAGGTGCTCACCAGGGTCAACGAGCTGCTGGTCGACGAGATGCCGGCCCACATGTTCGTGACCTGCCTGTACGCCGTGCTCAACCCGGCCAGCGGCGAGCTGCGTTACGCCAACGCCGGCCACAATGTCCCCTATGTCGGCTTCGGCGCGGAGGTCGCCGAGCTGCGCGCCACCGGCATGCCGCTCGGCCTGATGCCGGGGATGCAGTACCAGGAGAAGCAGGCCACCCTCGCCCCCGGCCAGACGATGCTGCTCCACTCCGACGGGCTGGCGGAGGCGCACGGCCCCGACCGGGAGATGTTCGGCTTTCCCCGGGTGGCCGCCCTGGTCGGCGAGGCCACCGACGGCGAGGCGCTGATCGAGCGGCTGCTGCAGGAGCTGTCCGAGTTCACCGGCGCGGACTGGGAGCAGGAGGACGACATCACCCTGGTCACCCTGGAACGCCGCGCCGGCCCCGCGGCAGCGGCCGTGCCGCCGGAGGAGCCGGAGCGGCTGCTGGCCGAGTTCGACGTGCCGAGCCAGCCGGGCAACGAGCGGCTGGCGATCGACGGGGTGGTCAAGGCGGTCGCCGAGCTGGACCTGCCCGATCCCCGGCTGGAGCGGCTCAAGACCGCGGTCGGCGAGGCGACCATGAACGCCATGGAGCACGGCAACGACAACCGGCCGGAGCTGCCGGTCGGCGTGCGCGTGGTCGCCGACGCCAGCGACCTGCGGGTGCAGATCACCGACCAGGGCGGCCACCGGCCGCTGCCGGAGGTCGAGCTCCCCGACCTGGACGCGAAGCTCTCCGGCCTGCAGACCCCGCGGGGCTGGGGGCTGTTCCTGATCCAGAACATGGTCGACGACCTGCACACCAGCGCCGACGACCGCCACCACACCATCGAGCTGGTCATGCACCTGAAGGAGGCGCCCAATGCCCGGAGGTGAGTTCGCGGCGGCGGTCCGGCACCACGACGGCACCGGGATCATCGACCTCCGCGGAGAGATCAACCTGGCCGCGGACGGGCCGCTCGGCATCGCCTACGAGCAGGCGGCCAGCGGCGACCCCAAGGCGATCGTGCTGAACTTCGCCGACGTCGACTACATCAACTCGACCGGCATCGCCCTGATCGTGGGGCTGCTGGCCAGGGCCCGCAAGGAAGGCCGCGCCGTCGGCGCCTACGGGCTCAGCGACCACTACCGGGAGATCTTCGCGATCACCCGGCTGAGCGACTTCATGGGGATCTACCCCGACGAGCACAGCGCGGTCGGCGCACCCGCCACCGCCGGTCCGACCAGGGAGGGGCACTGATGACCGAGGGCAGCGTCACGATGGAGGTCCGGGAGCTGTCCGGCAGGGCCAGCGTGATCGACATCAAGGGCGACGTCACCGCCGCGTCGGAGCAGGCGCTGGGCGACGCCTACACCGCCGCCAGCGGCCAGTTCACCCGCACCATCGTCCTCAACTTCGGCGGCCTGGAGTACATGAACAGCGGCGGCATCGGGATGCTGGTGACGCTGCTGGTGCGGGCCAACCGGCAGCGGCAGCGGCTGCTGGCCTTCGGGCTGAACGAGCACTACCGGCAGATCTTCGAGCTGACCCGCCTGGACGAGGCGATCCGCATCTACGACACCGAGGCGGAGGCGCTCGCCGAGGCCGACGCCACCTGAACGAGGGAGCAGGGCCATGACCGGGGCACCCAACGACAACATCCAGCCGACGCAGGCCAAGCCGGCGGAGGCGCCGGCTTCCCGCGACGCCGCCTTCTGGGCCAAGGACGTCTCCACCCTCAGGGTCGGGGAGGTCCCGGCCGAGGCGGTCAACCTCAACGTCACCGGCCGGCGGGTGGTCGGGCCGGTGCAGGGCTTCGGCAAGATGTGGCAGAAGACCTTCCGGGTCAGCCTGCGCGACGCCGAGGTCACCCCCGCCGAGGTCATCCAGACCTGGAAGACGAACTTCCAGCGCTTCTGGCCGGAGCGCAACTGGTTCTACGGGCCGATCACCGGCATCGCCCCCGGCGAGGTCGCGCTGCTCAACCTGGCGCTGCCCGGCCGCATGACGCTCTCCACCGGGGTGCTGGTGCTGTACGCCGACGAGGAGTCGTTCACCCTGATGACGCCGGAGGGGCACATGCTCGCCGGCTGGATCACCTTCAGCGCCGCCGCCGAGCAGGACACCACCGTCGTGCAGATCCAGGCCCTCGAGCGGACCAACGACCCGCTCTACGAGCTGGGGTTCGCCCTCGGCGGCAACCGGATGAACACCAGGTTCTGGGTGCAGACCGCCGAGAACCTCGCCCGTCACTTCGGCGCCGAACCCAAGGTGGACATGCAGGTGGTCTGCGTCGACCGCCGGCGGCAGTGGCGCAAGGCCGGCAACCTGCGCCACAACGCGGCCATCCGGACCTTCCTGTGGAGGCTGGCGGCGCCGCTGCGCCTGCTGGCGCGCCCGTTCCGCCGCCCGCGGTGACGCCAGCGCGGGCGTTCGCGCTCGACTCCTCCCAGGAGCGGCTGCTGGCCGAGGTGCGGACGCTGGCGAGGGAGACCCTCGCCCCGCTGGCCATGCAGGGCCCGCCCGGGCGGGTGAACCGCAAGCTGGTCCGCGCCCTCGGCGAGCACGGCCTGCTCGCCCGCCTGCTGCCGCCCGGCGCGGCGTCGGCGATGGAGCTGTGCCTGCTGCGGGAGGCGCTGGCCATGGAGTCCACCGGGGCCGAGACCGCCCTCGCCCTGCAGGGGCTCGGCGGCCACCCGATCGCCACCGCCGGCACCGAGGCGGCGCGGCGCCGCTGGCTGCCGGCGCTGGTCGCCGGGGAGGCGGTGGCCGCGTTCGCCCTCTCCGAACCGGCGGCCGGGTCGGACGCCGCCGGCCTTCGGCTGCGGGCCGAGCCGGACGGCGACGGCTGGCGGCTCAGCGGCACCAAGACGTGGATCTCCAACGCCCCCGACGCCGACGTCTACACGCTGTTCGCCCGCACCACCCCGGACGCCCGTTCCCGCGGGATCACCGCCTTCGCGGTGCCAGGCGACGCCGCGGGGCTCGGCGGCGCGCCGATCGAGCTGCTGGCCCCGCACCCGATCGGCCGGCTGGAGCTGGACGGCGTGCGGGTCGGCCCCGACCAGGTCCTCGGCCAGGTCGACCAGGGGTTCGGGCTGGCGATGCGCACCCTCGACCGGTTCCGGCCGAGCGTCGGCGCGTTCGCGGTCGGCATGGCCCAGGCGGCGCTGGACGCGGCGGTCGCCCACGCCGCCGGCCGGGAGGCGTTCGGCCGGCCCCTGGCGGAGTTCCAGGCGGTCGCCCACGCACTGGCGGAGATGGCCACCCGCACCGAGGCGGCCAGGCTGCTGGTGTACGCGGCGGCCAGCCGCTACGACGCCGATCCGGCCGGGCCGGGAGTGACCCGGGCGGCCGCGATCGCCAAGCTGTACGCCACCGAGGCGGCCCAGGCCGTGGTCGACCAGGCCGTGCAGGTCCACGGGGCCAGCGCCCTGGAGCGCGGCCACCTGCTGGAGCACCTCTACCGCGAGGTCCGCGCCCCGCGGATCTACGAGGGCACCTCCGAGATCCAGCGCAGCGTCATCGCCCGCGAGCTGCTGGGACGCCGAGGGCCGGGATGAGCCGGCGGCCGCTGGCCTGGCTGGCCTGGGCGCTGTGGGCGCTGGCCCTGCTCGGGCTGGCCACGGTCGTCTGGTTGGAGCGCCTGTCGCGGCAGGCCGGCCGGGCCGACCTGGTCGGGTTCGGCGCCGACGCCGTCCCGTACGTGCTCGCCATGCTGAGCGCGGCGACGGTCGGGGCGGTGCTGGCCAGCCGCCGGCCAAGGCACCCGGTCGGCTGGCTGCTGCTGGCGCTGGGCGCCTCGGTGGTGGCGGGCGCCGTCACCGAGGCATACGCCTCCTATGGGCTGCTGGCCCGGCCAGGGGCGCTGCCGGGCGCGCGCTGGGCGGCGGTGTACACCGACGGCAGCTGGGTCGCCTGGCCGGCCCTGGTCGGCTTCGTCCTGCTGCTCACCCCGACCGGGACGCTGCCGTCACCAGGCTGGCGCCGGTGGGCCAGGACCGCGGCGGCCGCTGCGGTGCTGGCGGCGGCGCTTCGGCCCGGAACCCTCGACGCGCCGTTCGAGTCGGTGCCGAACCCGATCGCCGTTGGGGCCGTCCCGCTCCAGGTCGCCGCCTACCTGGCCGCCGTCGTCAACATCCTGGCCGTGCCCGTCGCGGGCGTCTCGCTGGTGGCCCGGTTCCGCCGGGCCCGAGGCGTGGAACGCCAGCAGCTGCGCTGGGTGGCGTTGGCAGCCGCCCTGTCGGCGTTGGCGGCCGCGGTCGTCCTGCTGGGCATGGCGACCGGGACCGAGGCCCTGTACGGCTGGGCGACCGGCGTCTACGTGGCGATCCTGCCGCTGGCGATCGGCGCGGCGATCGCCCGCTACCGGCTCTACGACCTGGACCGCATCATCAGCCGCACCCTTGCCTACGCGCTGCTGACGCTGCTGCTGGGCGTCGCGGCGGTGTTCCAGCCGGCCCGCCGCCGCGTGCAGGATGCGGTGGACCGCCGCTTCAACCGGCGCCGCTACGACGCCGCCCAGACCATCCAGGCCTTCAGCGCCCGCCTGCGCGACGAGCTCGACCTGGGCACGCTGACCGGCGAGCTGCTGGCGGTGGTCGACCAGACGATGCAGCCGACCCGGGCGTCGCTGTGGCTGCGGCAGCCGGTCAGATCCTCCCCGAGCGGGCCCAGGCTGACGTAGCCTCTGCGGAGACGCAGCCGAACGGGGAGGTCGGATCCTTGGCGCCGTTTCGTGGTTCGGCGGGGTTCACCGAGCGCTGGCGGCACTTCGGCTACCGCGAGGACGGCCGGGTGGCCACCGTCACCTTCGACCGGCCGGAGCGGCTGAACGCGCTCACCTTCGAGGTCTACGCCGACCTGCGCGACCTGCTCGGCGAGCTGCCCCACCGCGACGGCCCGCGGGTGCTGGTGCTCACCGGCGCCGGGCGCGGCTTCTGCTCGGGCGGCGACGTCCGCGACATCATCGGCGCCCTGCAGGCGATGGGCACGGCCGACCTGCTGGACTTCACCCGCATGACCGGGGCGGTCGTGCGGGGCCTGCGGGAGCTGCCGATGCCGGTGATCGCCGCCGTCAACGGGGTCGCGGCCGGCGCCGGCGCGGTGATCGCCCTGGCCGCCGACCTGCGGCTGCTGGCCCGGTCGGCCTCGCTGGCGTTCCTGTTCACCAGGGTCGGGCTGGCCGGGGCGGACATGGGCTGCGCCTGGCTGTTGCCGCGGCTGGTCGGCCTCGGCAGGGCCAGTGAGCTGCTGCTGCTCGGCGACCGGGTCGACGCCGAGCAGGCGGTCGCGCTCGGCCTGGCCACCCGGGTGGTGGACGACGGCGAGCTGCCGGCGGCCACCGCCGAGCTGGCCGGCCAGCTCGCCGAGGGCCCGGCGCTGGCGCTGGCGGCCACCAAGGTGCTGCTCGGCCGCGAGCTGGACCTGCCGCTGGCCGGGGCGCTGGAGCTGGAGGCGGTCACCCAGGCGCTGCTGCTGCGGTCCGACGACCACGCCGAGTTCTACGCCGCCTTCACCGAGGGCCGCTCCCCCACCTGGACCGCAAGGTGACCCCCCACCGGATCGTCAACCCGGCGGGGCTGGCGCCGCCGGTCGGCTTCGCCCACGCGGTGGTGGCCGCCCCCGGCCGCACCGTCTACCTGGGCGGCCAGACCGCCCACGGCAGCGACGGGCGGCTGGTCGGCCGGACCATCGGCGAGCAGTTCGAGGCGGCCGCCCGCAACCTGGCGACCGCCCTGGCCGCCGCCGGCGGCGCCCCGGAGCACCTGGTGTCGCTGCAGGTCTACACCACCGACGCGGCCGCCTACCGGGCCGCGCTGCGCGAGCTGGGCGCCGCCTACCGGCGGCAGCTCGGCCGCCACTACGTGGCCAGCGCCCTGTTCGAGGTCGCCGGCCTGTTCGACCCCGCCGCCAAGGTCGAGCTGGTGGGGATCGCGGTGATCCCCGATGCCGGAGATCGCCGGCTGGTTCGAACGGGGGCACTTCCCCCGCGAGCTGGCCAAGGAGCTCGGCGGCCTCGGCCTGCTCGGCATGCACCTGCACGGCTACGGCTGCGCCGGCACCAACGCGGTCAGCTACGGCCTGGCCTGCCTGGAGCTGGAGGCGGGCGACTCCGGCTTCCGCAGCTTCGTGTCGGTGCAGGGGTCGCTGGCGATGTTCCCGATCTGGAAGTACGGGTCGGAGGAGCAGAAGCGGCGCTGGCTGCCGCCGATGGCGGCCGGCGAGGTGGTCGGCTGCTTCGGCCTGACCGAGCCCGACTTCGGCTCCAACCCCGCCGGGATGCGCACCAGCGCCCGCCGCGACGGCGGCGACTGGCTGCTGTCCGGCACCAAGATGTGGATCACCAACGGCGGCATCGCCGACCTGGCGGTCGTCTGGGCCCGCAGCGACCAGGGGGTCCGTGGCTTCCTGGTCCCCACCGACACGCCCGGGTTCTCCACCCGCGACATCGACCGGAAGCTCAGCCTGCGCGCCTCGGTCACCTCCGAGCTGGTGCTCGACGACTGCCGCCTGCCCGACGACGCCGTCCTGCCGCAGGTCAGCGGGATGCGCGGTCCCCTTTCGTGCCTGGACGAGGCCCGCTACGGGATCGTGTGGGGGTCGATGGGGGCGGCGCGGGCCTGCTTCGCCAGCGCCCTGCAGTACGCCACCACCCGCGTCCAGTTCGACCGCCCGATCGGCGGCTTCCAGCTCACCCAGCAGAAGCTGGCCGACATGCTGGTGGAGCTCTCCAAGGGGACGCTGCTGGCGCTGCACCTCGGCCGCATGAAGGACCAAGGGCTGCTCACCCCCCAGCAGACCAGCCTTGGCAAGCTCAACAACGTCAGGGAGGCGTTGCAGATCGCCCGCAGCGCCCGCACGATCCTCGGCGCCAACGGGGTCACCCTGGAGTACCCGGTGATCCGCCACGCCAACAACCTGGAGTCGGTGCTGACCTACGAGGGCACCAGCGAGGTCCACAGCCTGATCCTGGGCCAGGCCCTCACCGGCCTCAACGCGTTCCAGTGACGCGCGCCACCCAGGCGTCCGGCGCGGCGACGAGCTCCCGGACCTCCGGCGGCAGGGTCCCGGCGACCAGGTCGGCCAGGGTCACCCGCTCCAGCACCCTGCGCAGGCTGACCCGCACCGCGATCCACACCTCCAGCAGGTGGTTGGCGCTGCCGGCGTAGCGGATCGACTCCGGCAGCGCGCCGCGGACGTTGGCCAGCGGCCCGTCCACCGCCCGGATGACGTCGGCAACGCTGATCTGCTCGGGCGGTCTTGCCAGCCAGTAGCCGCCCTCTGCGCCCCGCTGGCTGCGCACCAGGCCGGCGTGGCGCAGCTCGGTCAGGATGTTCTCCAGGAACTTGAGGGGGATGCCCTGCGCCTCGGCGATGCGCTCGCCCTTCACCGGTCCCCGGCCGGCGGCGGCCAGCTCCACCGCCGCGCGGACGGCGTAGTCCGCCTTGGCTGAGACGCGCATGGGCGCATTCTCGCCGAACCGCGATCGCCTTGGGAACCGGGACGGTGGCATCGTTCTGCTATTCTCAAGCAACTGGGTAGACAAGGTGGAAATGGAGGGCCGAATGCACCATCGGACACGGTTCGGCGCCGCCCTCCCAGAGCGGCAGTCAAGTACCCACGGCGCGCGCCGTCGCCGCATCTGCGCACCGCGGGCGATCAAGGCGCGGCACCGATACTTGACCACCGCTCTGGCGGCCATCGCGCTCCTGGCCGGCTGCGGCGGGTCCGGCGGCCAGCGGCTCACCCTGGTCGCCTACTCGACCCCGAGAGAGGCCTACGAGCAGCTCATCCCGGCCTTCCAGAAGACCGGGGCGGGCAAGGGCGCGGACTTCAGCCAGTCGTACGGGTCCAGCGGTGACCAGAGCCGGGCGGTGCAGAACGGGCTGGCCGCCGACGTGGTGGCCCTGTCGCTGGAGCCCGACATGACCAAGCTGGCCGACGCCGGCCTGGTCGCCAGGGACTGGAACGCCGGCCCCGGGAAGGGCATCGTCACCGACTCGGTGGTGGTGCTGGTGGTCCGCAAGGGCAACCCCAGGAACATCCGCACCTGGGACGACCTGGTCGAGCCGGGCGTCGAGGTGATCGAACCGAACCCGTTCACCTCCGGCGGTGCCAAGTGGAACGTCATGGCCGCCTACGGCGCCCAGCTGCAGCAGGGCAGGACCCAAGCGCAGGCCGCCGACTACCTCTACCGGCTGTTCCGGAACGTGCCGGTGCAGGACAAGTCGGCCCGCGAGGCGCTGCAGACCTTCCTCGGCGGCAAGGGCGACGTGATGCTCGCCTACGAGAACGAGGCGATCACCGCCCAGCAGAAGGACCAGCCGGTCGACTACGTCGTGCCCGACGACACCATCCTGATCGAGAACCCGGTCGCGGTCGTGACCAGGAGCAGCCACGCCGCCACCGCCCAGGCGTTCGTCGACTACCTGCGCTCCACCGAGGCGCAGCGGATCTTCGCCGAGCGGGGCTACCGGCCGGTCAATCAGCAGGTCGCCGCGACCGCCGAGTTCCCCAAGCCGTCCGGGCTGTTCACCATCCAGGACCTGGGCGGCTGGACCGAGGTGAACCGGCAGTTCTTCGACAAGGACAACGGCATCGTGGCCGACATCGAGCGCCGGGTGGGCGTCTCGGTTGGCAGCTGACGCCGCCGGCGCACGGCGGGTCGGGCGGCAGGTCGGAGGCGGCGCCGCGCTGCTGCGCGGCACCGTGACCATGTACCTCAGCCTGGTCGTGGTGCTGCCGCTGGCCGCGGTCGTCTGGCGCTCCGGCCGCGACGGCTGGGCCGCCTTCTGGCACTCGGCGACCACCCCGCAGGCGCTGGCCGCCCTCCGCCTCACCTTCACGGTCGCCCTGGCGGTGGTCGCCGTCAACGCGGTCGTCGGCACGCTGATCGCCTGGGTGCTGGTGCGCGACCAGTTCCCCGGCAAGGCGGTGGTGGGCGCCCTGATCGACCTGCCGTTCGCGCTGCCCACGATCGTGGCGGGCATCACCCTGCTGGCCCTCTACGGTCAGTCCAGCCCGGTCGGGATCAACCTCGCCTACAGCCGCCCAGGGGTCTGGCTGGCGCTGGCCTTCGTGACCCTGCCGTTCGTGGTCCGCTCGGTGCAGCCGGTGCTGCTGAGCATCGAGCCGGACATGGAGGAGGCGGCCCGCTCCCTCGGCGCCGGCCCGTTCACCAGCTTCCGGCGGATCCTGCTGCCGACCATCACCCCGGCCCTGCTGGCCGGCGCCGCCCTCGCCTTCGCGCGCGCGGTCGGCGAGTTCGGCTCGGTGGTGATCCTCTCCGGCAACATCCCCTACCGCACCGAGGTCGCCTCGGTGCACGTCTTCTCGCTGGTCGAGAACGACGAGGCCGGCAGCGCCGCCGCCGTCTCGGTGCTGCTGCTGGCCTGCTCGCTGCTGCTGCTGGCCGCCCTCGGCCTGCTGCAACGCCGGAGGACCCGCCATGCCGACTAGCGCGGGCAGGTACCTGCTGCGGGTGGTCGCCCTCGGCTACCTGGCCGCGGTGCTGCTGGTGCCGGTCGGGGCGGTCGTCTGGCGGGCGCTCGGCGACGGCGTCGCGCCGGTCTGGCAGGCCGTCACCACCCCGGACGCGCTGCACGCCTTCTGGCTGTCGCTGCTGATCGCGGGCATCGCGGTGCCCCTGAACACGCTGTTCGGGGTGGCCTGCGCGGTGGTGCTGGTGCGCCACCGCTTCCCGGGCAAGCGGCTGCTGGACGCGTTCATCGACCTGCCGTTCGCCATCTCCCCGGTGGTGATCGGGCTGGCCCTGGTGCTGGTGTACGGCCAGGCCGGCTGGCTGGGGGGCTGGCTGGCCGAGCGGGGCGTGCAGGTGATCTTCTCGCTGCCCGGCATGGTGCTCGCCACCGTGTTCGTCTCCCTCCCCTACGTGGCCCGTGCGGTCGCGCCGGTGCTGCGCGAGGTCGGCACCGAGCAGGAGGAGGCCGCCTGGACGCTCGGCGCCTCGTCGCTGCGGTCCTTCCTGCAGGTCACCCTGCCACAGGTCCGCTGGGGCGTGGCCTACGGGGTGGTCCTCACCACCGCGAGGGCGCTCGGCGAGTTCGGCGCCGTCACCATCGTCTCCGGCCGGCTGGCCGGCCAGACCGAGACCCTCACCCTGTACATCGAGAACCGCTTCGAGGCGTTCGACCTGACCGGCGCGTACGCCGCCTCGCTGCTGCTGGCCGCGCTGGCCCTGCTGGTCCTGCTGGCCATGACCAGGCTCCAGAAGGAGGGCCGCTGATGTCGATCATCGTGCAGGACGCGACCAGGCGCTTCGGGGACTTCACCGCCCTCGACCGGGTGTCGGTGGAGATCCCGAGCGGCTCGCTGACCGCCCTGCTGGGCCCGAGCGGCAGCGGCAAGTCGACCCTGCTGCGGGTGATCGCCGGGCTGGAGCGGCCCGACGCCGGCACGGTCGAGATCGACGGGCGCGACGCCACCACCCTGCCCCCCCAGCGGCGCGGCGTCGGCTTCGTCTTCCAGCACTACGCCGCCTTCAAGCACATGACCGTCCGCGAGAACGTCGCCTTCGGCCTCAAGGTCCGCCGGCGGCCCAAGGCCGAGATCCGCCGGCGGGTCGACGAGCTGCTGGAGCTGGTGCAGCTCCCCGGCCTGGCCGACCGCTACCCTGCCCAGCTGTCCGGCGGCCAGCGCCAGCGCATGGCGCTGGCACGCGCCCTTGCGGTGCAGCCGAGCGTCCTGCTGCTGGACGAGCCGTTCGGCGCCCTCGACGCCCGCGTCCGCAAGGAGCTGCGGGCCTGGCTGCGCCGCCTCCACGACGAGGTGGCGGTGACCACCGTGTTCGTCACCCACGACCAGGAGGAGGCGATGGAGCTGGCCGACCGGATCGTGGTCGTCAACCACGGCCGCATCGAGCAGGTCGGCGAGCCCCGCGACCTGTACGAGCACCCCGCCAACGCCTTCGTGATGGGCTTCGTCGGGCCGGTCACCCGGCTGGGCGACTCCTTCCTCCGCCCCCACGACCTGGAGCTGCGGATGGAGCCGAACGGCGCCACCTCCGAGGCCATGATCGAGCGGCTGACCCACCTCGGCTTCGAGGTCCGGGTCGAGCTGGTGCTCGGCGACGGCCAGCGCCTGCTGGCCCAGCTCTCCCGCGAGGACGCCGAGCAGCTGGAGCTGCGCAGCGGCCAGATCGTCTTCGTCCGGCCCGGCCGCACCCACGTCTTCGCCGGCTGACCGCGGTAGGCTCCCCCGACCGCTGTCGCACCGCTTCAGCCCGCTCACGCGGCGAGGCGCGGCACCAGGGCGAACACGCGGACCGGGCTGCCGGACCCGCGGACGATCTTCAGCGGCGCCGCGACCAGCAGGGCGCCGGTGGCCGGCAGGCTGGCCAGGTTGGCGAGCTGGGTGAGCCCGTACTTGCCGGCGCCGAGCAGGTAGCTGTGGCAGGGGAACGGCGGCTCGAAGCCGCCTGCGGCGCCGGCGTCGGTGCCGACGGTTTCCACCCCGACGCCGACGATCGGCCGTTCGTCGGCCAGCCAGCGGGCGCAGTCGGCGGCGATCCCCGGGGTGTGCGGGCCGGCGTCGTCGGCGTTGAGGAAGGCGGTCTGGTCGTGGGCGCGCGCGTCCCAGCCGGTCCGGTACAGCAGCCAGCCGCCCTCGGGGAGCTGCCCCCCGTGCTCGGCCTCGAACGCCGCCACGTCCTCGATGCGCAGCAGGTAGTCGGGGTCCTTGGCCACCTCGGCGGACTTGTCGAGCACCACCGCGGGGCCGACCAGGCGGCGCGGTGGGATCTGGGCGACGTCGTCCAGCTGCTGCCCGGTCACCCAGTGGATGGGGGCGTCCAGGTGGGTGCCGGTGTGCTCGCCGCCCTCGAACGCGTTCCAGTACCAGGCCGGACCGCGCTCGTCGTAGCGGCTGAGCTCCCGCAGCCTCCAGCGGGGGGTGTTGGCGAACGGCTCCGGCAGCCGCAGGATCGGGGTGTCCTCCGAGAGCGGCTGGGTGAGGTCGATCACCTCGACCTCGCCGGCGGCGAGCGCGGCCGCCAGGGCCTTGACGGCGTCGGTCATGGCTTGCTGCCTCCATCGGGTCGCAGGGCGCGCTGGAACTCGAAGCGGTTCTCGAGCAGGTGCAGGTCCATGTGGAAGCTCCCGGGGCCGACCGCCTCGACCTTGGCGACCACGCAGGCCAGCTCGGGCGCGTTGATCGCCTCGACCGCGGCCGGGGTGAACTCCTCCAGCCTGCCGACGGTGCGGGCGTTGCGGATGCCGGCCGCTGCGGCGATCCCCGCCAGGTCGGAGCCGGTGGCGGTGGCGGTCGGGAAGCCGCCGACGCTGAGCAGGCTCTGGTTGTCGAACACGATGTGGGCCAGGTTGCCCGGGGCGTAGCGGGCCAGGGTGGTCAGCCCGCCGAGGTTCATCAGCACCGACCCGTCGCCGTCCAGCACCACCACCTTCCGCCGCGGCTGGGCCAGGGCGATCCCCAGCCCCATCGAGGACGCCAGCCCCATCGCGTGCTCGAGGTAGAAGAAGTTCGGCCGGTGTCCGAGGGAGTACAGCTCGGCGGCGACCGCCCCCATGATCGTCACCACCGCGCAGTCGGAGAGCTCGTCGTAGATCGCCCGCAGGCAGTCGATCCGTCGCATCTCAGCCGGACGCCTCCCACATCAGGTCGCGGGTCAGCAGCAGCGCCACCGGCGACAGCGACGATTCGGCCACGGTCATGCCCCTGGTCACCTGGTGCTGGACGGTCGCCGGGTCGCGCAGCTCGTCGGTGACGATCCCGAGCGCGTCGAGCACCGGCCTGGTCGCCTTGCCGCCCTGGGTCTGCCAGGGGTCCGGCTCGCCCAGGTGGCCGCGGTCGCTGATCAGCATCAGCAGCGGGATCTTGTAGAGCTGGGCGAGCGAGACGATGCCGTTGACGGCCTGCAGCAGGCCGTGGTTCTGCATCAGCATGGCCGACCTGCGGCCGGCCAGGTGGGCGCCGGCCGAGATGCCCACCCCCTCCTCCTCCTTGGCCAGCCGCACCAGGATCATCGCCGGGTCGTCCTCGGCCAGCCGGATCAGGTGGACCAGCCAGGTCTCCGGCAGCGCGCTGACCACCTCGACCCCGGTCGCGACCAGCGCGTCGTAGACCAGCCTGGAGTTCCGCTCCGAGACCGGCATGCTAGGCGCCCAGGTCCAGCAGCTGTTCGTGTTCGAGCGCCAGGTCGTTGACCACGTTCCAGAGGCCGACGGTGGCGGCGCGGACCCCCGCCTGCGCGCAGGGTGGCAGGTCGTCGCGTTCCAGCAGCGCCTTGCAGCGGCGGTACAGCTCGAGCAGCTCGTCCTCGACCGGGGTGGTGGGCCGGCCGAGCAGGTCGGTGGTGGCGCTCACGGTCAGCCTCCGATCGGCTTGTCGCGCAGGTCGACGGTGCGGCGTGCCTTCAGCTCGAAGCGGGGCAGCTCGCCGGGGGCGGCCCGCTCGACCTCGAAGCGGAGGCCCTCGTGCGTCTCGGCCAGCGCCTTGGCGAGCCGCTCCGCCATCTCCGCCCAGGCCGCCTCGTCGACACCGGCGGCGGGCTCGGCCCGCAGGGTGATGCGGTCGAACACGTCCTCCCTGGTGAGGCGGAGCTGGAACTCCTCGATGCCGGGGAACTCCCGCACGATCGCCTCGACCGCCCGCGGGTAGACGTTGGTGCCCCTGACCAGCTTCATGTCGTCGACCCGGCCGAGGATGCCGCCGTCGTACAGGTCGAAGCCGCGACCGCAGCTGCAGCGCGAGGACGGCACCTTGCAGACCAGGTCGGCGGTGCGGTAGCGCAGCAGCGGGATGATCCCCCTGCCGAAGGAGGTCACCACCCGCTCCCCCTGCTCGCCGTAGCCGACCGGGCGCAGCGTGAGCGGGTCGATCACCTCCTCGATGAAATGGTCCTCGATGATGTGGGTGCCGCCCGGCTGCCTGGCGCACTCGAAGATCATGATCGTGCCGATCTCGGTCATGCCGGCGGTGTCGCCGGCCTTGGCGCCCCACAGCCGCTCGATCAGCGCCTTGGTCTGGGGGATGGAGCCGGCCGGCTCGCCGGAGAGGATCAGCCGGCCGACGGGGCTGGAAGCCAGGTCGACGCCGAGCCGGGCCGCCTCCTGGGCCAGGCGCAGCGCGTAGGTGGGGGTCGAGGCGACCACCGTGGCGCCGAAGT
>WNGB01007984.1_pt1 | contig 15132 bp, 11 predicted proteins | sample 5400681 | NCBI WGS metagenome assembly WNGB01 (sample SAMN13153367, study PRJNA577476) | soil metagenome | isolation source: 115 cm soil or saprolite under grassland replicate 2 | place: USA:California | collected 2016-06-15
CCCCGAGTCATCCTTGCCATCCCAGGGGACAGAGAACTCCAGGCCGACGCTCTCGGTGTCGGAAGGGATTGCGAGCACCCTCACATCGCGTAACGAAGTCGCGTCGCTGGGGATGACACGAGTCTGGCGGGTGAGATTGTTGATTCGAAATTCCCGAACGATTCCAGCAGCAGCATCGCTCTGCACCCCATTGAAAAGAGAGCGGCTCACGACGAGCTCGATGTCGAGCGCGCCTGCCGCGCCTCGGGCGTAGATGATCGATCGCGGCCTTATCGCGCGAGGCTCCGGTCGAATGGGCTCGGGTGTCACCTGAACGCTTCCAGCGTCGGCCAGGACGCCCGGCTGCTGTCCCTCGGTGGAAACGACCTGAGCCGTTCCGGTAGCGGTCGCGGGTCCCGCGGCCGGCGTGCCGCTCGAGTCTCGGCCGCCCCACGGCACTCGATACTCGACGGTGACTTGGGTTGCACTTTCCCCGAGCACGGTCGCTTGGTCGAGCGGTAGCAACGCTGGGTTGAAGGAGCGCGCCACGGCGCCTCGCCCCGCGAGCATGAGACCCACCTGCAGTGCGCCGGCAGTCCTCCGAGCGGTCTCGTAGAGCTCACGCCCCATGACAACTTTCACGTGTACGAGGCCCGCCGAGTCAATCCGAATCCCCGTGACGCGGAAACCTCGCGGACTGACTGCGGGCTCCGGTGGATTGTCCGGCACCGCGGGCAGCGTGTCGTTTCCCGGCAACGGCGCGGGTGCAGACTGGGCGGTGTCTGGTGAGGCGGGCTCCGCCGTGGGTTGCACGAATGTGGACGACGCCTGCTGGGCAGGGACCGCGGGGGGAGCGCTTGGTTGCGCCCCGACCGGTGGTGGTTTGGCAGCAGGTGGCGAGGGTTGCGCGCGCACGACATGCGGCGGCGGAGGTTGCGGCTTCGGTGCTCTCACAACGGTGGGTGGCGGCGGCTGCTGCCCCCTGACAACGGTCGGCGGCGGGGGCTGGTTGGACGGTCGCACGACTGTCGGCGGCGCGGGTTGCGGGCGCACGACGTGTGGCGGCGCAGGCTGCGGCCTCACAACGGTCGGGGGTGGCGGCTGGTTCGACGGTCGCACAACGGTCGGTGGCGGCGGCTGCCTCGGTGTGGCACGCTTCGTCGTGTCCTGCGCTCGCGGTTTTGCTTGGGCCCCGGCGACTGTGGCCGCGCCGCACCATAGCACGACTAGCAGGACCAAACCGTTTCCGCGAATTCCGTTCATCGTGTCCTCCCGTCGTTCAACGCCACCCGCTGAGTCGGACCGGCTCTCGGCTGCCGGCCACCGCTCCCCAACAGTAGACTGAGCCGTCCGTCGTCACCGCACACGTGCTGTTTCCACCCGCACTGACAGAGGCAAACCGAAGTCCTCCGACCACTGCTACGGGCAGGCTTCTTTGGTTACCAGCCTGAGGTACGCATCGAGGGCGACTCCCATCGGGGAGGGTGGGGCATGTCTGGACGCCCATGGAGAGATCAGGACCGTCACCAAGCTGTCCGGTCGAATCGTCCCCCCAACACAGCGCCTCGCCGTCCGGGGTGAGTCCGCACGTGTGAGCACGGCCGGCGCTGACGGACGCAAACCGCATCGGGCGGGCAACCGCTGCCGGCGTCCCGCTACGGCTGACGGTGCCGTTGCCCAGTTGGCCACTGGTGTTGCTACCCCAGCACCACACGGCGGCGTGAGTATCGATGCCGCACGTGTGACTGTAGCCGGCGGTCACGGACGTGAACATTGCGAAGCTCGCCGAAAACGGGTCGAGGAGCGGGACAGGCACGAAAACGGGTCTCTTGATGCAATGGGCCGCAACCAGCAACGCCCCGATACGAACCGCGCCAGGTGGGTCAGGCTGGGTGCCACACACATCGGCGGGCGGTGGGACGCCCAACTGACCCCAATCGTCCCAGCCCCAGCAGTAGACGGCCCCATAACTATCTATGCCACAGGTGTGGTAGGCCCCGGCGCTCACTGACCTGAACGAGCGCCCACCGGCGACGAAGACTGGTGCGTGGCTCGCCGCGGAGAAATTACCGAGCTGACCATAATCGTTCGCGCCCCAGCAATACGCGGTTCCGGTCACCGTGACCGCGCACGCGTGGTAGCCACCCACGCTCAGCGATCGAAAGGTCTGCGGGGTCACCACAATTGCAGTCACGGACATGGCGTTCGCGAACGACCCAAGCTGCTGAGACTGGTTGTCACCCCAGCACGCTATGGAACCGGACATCGACAGGCCGCAGGAGTGACTCGCCCCGACGCCCAAAGTCTTGAAGCCCAGGGATGGAGCCGCGGCGACCGGCATGCTGTGCTCTCTCGTGGTGCCGTCGCCTAGTTCACCAGAGGCGTTCGATCCCCAGCAGAAGGCAGCGCCATCGCCGCGAAGCAAGCAATGGTGGTGGTCGTCCAGGCTCACCAATGGAGGGGGGAACCCGATGCGCGTTCCGGGAGGGCCTGGCTTTGGGACAACCGACGGCAGCGGCGTCACCGTCACGTGAGCCACGCCGTCCTGACCTCCGGTGGTTGCGGTGATTGATACGGGGCCCACCGCTACACCGGTTACGACCCCGCCCGACACAGTCGCCAGAGCGGTATTGCTGCTCGACCAAGTGAACATCTGCCCGGCCAATACTCGGCCGCGGCGATCCAAGGCGGCCGCGGTCAGCGCGATCGACCCTCCAACTTGTACGCTGGCATTAGAGGGCGTGACTGTCACCGAAGCCACGGCGCGGCCCGCCTGACCCTGGAGCACAGCGGCGGTCGCGCCGAGGAAGCCGACTGCTGTGCCCACCACAAGTCTCGACAACCGGGGCCTTGTCACGGTTGTGTCCGTTGCAAAAAGCTCTTCAGCCCGGCCTTGGAGATCGCCTGATTCGTCTTTATCGCACCGGCCACACTCTCCCTGAGTCGCGCCTGCAGCTGCCGTGCGGCGTCGGTTCGTGGCGGTTGTTGCAGTGCCTGGAGCGTTTGCGTTGCCGTGGGATCGCCCGTCAATCCCAGTCCTGAGATCGCCATCTTGGTAAGGTGCAGATCGCGTTCGTCCGGGCTCGTGTGGAACGGGCTCGCCCAACTCACCCCGCGTGTCCGCCACACCGCCGGATCGATACTCTCCCGGAGGTACGCAAGCGCGCGCGGACTCTTGGTGCGATTGGTGATATAGCCAAGCGCGATTAGCGCGGAGACCTTGGCCACGTAATGAGCACGCGACAGCCGTTGCCCGCCGCCTGCCGCGAGAAACCGGATCAGAGCGTCCGCGACCTGGTCTGTGCCGACGAAGCCAAGCGTGAGAGCGATGTTCGACCAGTAGGGCTCTTCTCGCGGATCTGACAGCATCTGAACGAGTGTGGGAACGACGCTCGCGTCGTACTGGCTCGCCGCCTCGTAGGGCACGCTTTCGATAAACGTCTGGTGCACGAACGCGCGCACGTCTTTGGGTACGGAGGGAACCTGCGCCCCGCCTCCAAGGCCCGAGGCGATCGCGTGTCCCGGGTTCATGGTGAAGCACTCAAACGTGTTGATCTTGCGGCTGGCGGGGGTCAACGCCCCCGGGTTCATGAGAACCGTGGGATCACCGTCGTGGTGCCACAGCCCGCGCGTGTGCCCCCACTCGTGCGCCCACAGCACCGCCATGCTGTTGATCGGGCTCGCATTTTCGACCACGACCGACCCGACGCCGGGGATGCCACATCCCCCGTAGGTGCCGGGACTAGGGGGGCACCAGCTGATCATGTTCACCACGCGCACGTCGCCCGGCACGCCCACCAGGACACCCATGAGCTCCGCCTGATTGCTGATGGTGCCGTCGAATGTCGCGGTCGCTGCCACGCCGCCGACGAACGTGTTGAACGCGGCGATGTTTCCCCTGCGGATAAATCCGAGCTCGCACGTCACGTCGTCTGGGTAGTCTTTTGTTCGCAGCACCGCCGTCGCGTCCGCGAGGATTGAATCGACTCGGTTAGGCGAGAGCGCAATCGTCGCGTAGCGGTTCACCGATATTTGCGCGATGTCGGCGTTGTCGCTCCGCAACAGATGGACGACGTCGGCTCGGCCATCCCGATCGAATTGGCCCGCTCGCCATGGCCCGTTGTTGGACATCACGTACCCGCTCCAGGGCCGGTACTGCACGACGTTGAACCGGCCGCTACCGAGCGACAACCAGACGTTCGCGTAGTCCGCGTTGTTCACGAGATGCAACAGGTCGGTGCGTCCGTCGCCGTCGAAGTCTCCGGCCAGCCAGTCGCCATTGGGAATGACATAGTCCGGCCACGGTGTGAAAGTCGTCACCCGGAATGTGCCATCGACGGTGCCGCGCCATACGTTCACGCTGGCCGTCGGCCGCGGGCCGACAGGCCTCTCGTTAGGGACGAGGTGCGCCAGGTCCGCCCTGCCGTCGTTGTCGAAGTCGCCGACGATCCATTGCCCGTTGGAGATCACATAGTCCGGCCATGGGCTGAACGGCGGCTTCACGTCGAACGTCCCGTCCCGGCGCGACAACCAGACGTGGGCGTAGTTCGTGTTCTGAACCAGGTGGATCAGGTCCGCGGCGCCGTCGCCGTTGAAGTCACCCACCTGCCACTCGCCATTGGGCATGCTGTAGCTGGGCCACGGCGAGAATGGGCGCACGTCGAACGTCCCGTTCCCACGCGACAGCCAGATGTTGGCGTAGTTGGTGTTTTGCACGACATGGATCAAGTCGGTGCGTTGATCGCCGTTCACGTCGCCCGCGAGCCACACGCCGTTGGGGATCACGTAGCTGCTGCTCGGGCTAAACTGCTGAACGCCGAAGGTCCCGTCGCCGCGAGACAACCACACGTTCACATAGTTCGCATTTGGTACGAGGTGAACGAGGTCGCTCCGACGGTCGCCGTCGAAGTCGCCCACCAGCCATTGGCCATTGGGGATGACGTACGTTGGCGATGGGCTGAACGGCGGCCGCACGTCGAATGTCCCGTTGCCACGCGCCAGCCACACATGGACGTAATTCGTGTTCTGGACCAGATGGACGAGGTCGGTGAGGCTGTCCCGGTTGAAATCGCCGGTTAACCATACGCCGTTGGGGATACGGTAGCCGTTCCACGGCAGGAAGCTGCCGACGGTGAAGCGGCCGCCGCCCTGGGCCCGCCAGACATTGACCGCGCCGATGGCCTGCGCCGTGGCCCGCGTCGCGCGAGAAACAGGAAGACTCGCGGAGGCGAGGCCGATCAGGATGCAAGTGCCGAGGTGTCGCATAGCGGTCTGTTCCTCAGATCAGGGGATGAAGCGGATGTAGAGAGCGCTTGGCTCCACGTGGTAATTCGCGCCCTCGGCGTTCCCCACCTCCCAGCGGTTCGCCGTGTAGAAGTGGTCGGTGCCGTTGTAGAGGCGGTTGAACTGGACCCACCCGTTCGCCGGTGTCGCGCGCAGATAGCCCGCGATGCGCTCGTACCTGTAACCGATTCCTTCCGCCCGGTTGCGCTCGGCGAGGTCAGTCGTGTAGAAGTGGTCCGTACCGTTGAACAGCCGGTAGAGCGGCACTGTCCCAGCTTCTTGCGTAACGGCCACGAACCCCGAGATCCCTTCGGCGTGATACGGGCCTTGGGGCTCGATGCCGCTGCTGACAGGCGTTGGCGGAACCTGCGCCCTCGCTGCTTCAAGAAAGTCGGTTGTGTAGAAGTGATCTACGCCATTGAATAGCCGATACAACGGAACGTGAGCCGTGGTCCAGGGAGGCGTGACGAAGACATAGAAGGGAGTGGACTCGAGAGTGTACCCGACCCCCCGCGCGAATCCGCGCTCCTCGATACTCCCCGTGTAGAAGTGGTCGGTGCCGTTGAACAAGCGATACACCGGTGCGGTAGCGGCGTATGAGACGGAGCCCGAGGGAACGTAGCCGACGATGTTCTCGAAGTGGTAGCCAACGGAGGGACTCTCCGCCCGTCCTCGCTCCACGATGTCGGTGGTATAGAAATGGTCCCTCCCGTTCCACAAGCGGAAAAGTGGCAGCGTTCCCTTCAACTGACGCGTTGCGACGCTGCCGAGCACCTCCTCGAAGCCGTAGCCGCCAATGATGGCCCGCTGGACTTCCTCCCGGTCCACCGTGTAGAAATGGTCCGTGCCGTTGTACAGCCGGTAGAGCTCGCGGTAGGTCTGTGCGGTCGCGGGGCGTATGGCCGCCGGCCCGACGAGTAGAAGCAGGGTCGCGATGACATTGGCGATGCTTTGCCTGAACATGGTTTCTCCTTGCGGTTTGGTGTGCGAGCCCGATCGCTTCAGCAACCACGCGGTGCCGGCACATTGATCATGCCGGACATGTTGTTCGTCTCATTGAGCTCCGGAACGAGATGCAGCGGATCGGCCGTGGCCCGGAACGGGTGCGGCGCGGCGATCCGCATGTGCGCCGGGTTCGCCGCGAGGTAGTAAACCGGGATGCTCGCCGTCGCGCTTCCGCCGGGCGGAATGGCGCCGAGTACCCCGCCGTTCCGCCAGTTGCTGCCGTCCTGATCCATCACAGTCACGAGCGCCCTCGCGGAGATCGCGGGCGACGGGGCTATGCCGCGGTTGCTAACGGTGACCTGGAACCAGTACACAGGACGACGCGGCAGGCACGAGTCCGCGAGCTGGAAGGTCACCTTGCGCACGTAGAGGTCCGGCAGCGGCTCGGCACGGTTGGCGGCGAGGCCCGGAACAAGCAGCAGCGCGAAGATGGCGGAACCGATCCTGAGCTGTCTCACAAGTCGTCCATCTGCCTACGGCCGCCGCGGCCGCCAGCGCGGCTCGACGTCGTGGGCGGGATCGTTGGTGATTTGCAAAAGGAGGCCGCCGTCGGGAGTCATCGAATAGATCTCGTTGTTGCCGGCGCGGTTCGACTCGAAGGCGATTCTGGTGCCGTCCGGCGACCAGGCCGGCTCGCCGTCTGTACCCGAGCTGTTGGTGAGCCGTGTTTGGGCAGTACCGTCCGCGTTCATCACATAGATCTCGGCGTTCCCATCCCGATCAGAGGAGAAGGCGAGCTTCCTGCCGTCCGGCGACCAGCTCGGGTTGAAGTCGGAAGCCGCATTGTTGGTCAGGCGCGTTAAGCCCGTGCCGTCGGGATTCATCAGGTAGATCTCCCAATTGGCGTCGCGGGCTGACGCGAAGGCGATCCTCGACCCGTCGGGCGACCAGGAAGGCTGGAAGTCGTCCACCGTGTTGCTCGTGAGCCGCGCCAGACCGGTACCGTCTGCCTTGATCGTGTACAGCTCCCAGTTCGTGCTCGGCGCGGAGGCGACAGCGGCGAACACGATCATCGAACCGTCCGGCGCCCAGCTAGGGGACTCCACGAAGCCCGGCAGGAGTTCCGACACGCCGCTGGCGTCCGCATTCATCATGAAGAGGCCACCTCGGAACCCGCGAAGGGAGATGAACGCGAGTTTCTCACCGTCGGGCGACCAGGCGGGAGTGTCGACGCCATCCGAATCGTTCGTCAACGTCACCACTCCAGTCCCGTCGGCGTTCATCAAGTAGATCTCGTATTGGCCGTCGCGGTTCGACACGAACGCGAACTGCGGGGACAGCGATGCGGGCGCCGAAGGACTACTTCCCCCGCACGCGGCGAGGAGCACCGTCGCGACGACGAACGGGGTGCGAATTGCAGTGGCCGGAATCCGCATCACGGAACGCTCCGGCGCCAGCTGGGGCCGAAATCCAGTCCCGGGCTGTTGGTGAGGCGTAGCGCCCGGGTACCGTCGGCGTTCATGACGTAGATCTCCGCATCGCCGTCGCGGTCTGACGCGAAAGCGATCTGGGAGCCGTCCGGCGACCAACCGGGTTGGTTGTCGCCGACGTGGTTGTTGGTCAATCGGACTTGCGCCGAGCCATCCGCGTGCATGACGGTGCCGTCCGCGTTGGCCGTATAGATACTGGCGCGGTCGCTGAAGAGCGCCACGAACGCAAGCTCCGCGGCGTCGCGTGACCAGGCGGGGTCCATATTGGGCACAGTGTCGTGGGTCACCTGTGTCGCTGCGGTGCCGTCGGTATTCATGACCCAGATCTGACTGGATCCGGAGCGCGACGACGCGAAGGCAATCTTCCCATGTCCGCTTCCGAGGCCCGTGCTGTCTCTTCCACACGCCGCTAGGGCAAGCAAGGTGCGGCTCCAATACCCAACCGCTGTCCACCTACACATCCTGAGCCTCTCTGCTGAGTTGCGACGCCCAGAGAGCGCCGGTAGGCTTAGCCTAGGGCGGACACGTTCACCGAGCGTTTCCTGAGCGTTCCCGTGGTGGAAAGCCATGTCACCCGCCCTCGTGGGTCGGCATGATCGAGCTACGCACGCTGGGTCTATTGGATCTGAAGAGTGCGGACGGGCAGGAGATTCGGACCGTTCTCACCCAGCCGAAGCGTGTGGCATTGCTGGCCTACCTCGCGTTCGCCCGCCCTCAGGGCTTCCATCGCCGTGACACCCTGCTCGGATTGCTCTGGCCCGATTCAGATCACGCGCACGCCCGCGCCGCGCTGCGCAAGGCCGTCTTCATGCTGCGCGAGGCATTGGGCGAAGGGGTCGTCGTGAATCGGGGCGATGAAGAGCTTGGCATCGACGTCAAACGCCTCTGGTGTGATGCAGTCGCGTTCGAGCAAGCAGTGGGCGAAGGGCGCCGCAGCGAGGCGCTCGAGCTGTATCGCGGGGACATCCTGCCCGGCCTCTACATCTCCGGAGCGTTGGAGTTCGAGCGCTGGCTCGAGCGCGAACGGGCGCGGTTCCGGGATGTGGCGGCACGGGCCGCCTGGGCGCTGACAGAGGAAGCCGAAAGCCAAGGGGACGACATCGCGGCGCTACAGCGCGCGCGTCGCGGCCTGCTGCTGTCGCCCGATGACGAAGGCGCGGTGCGCCGGATGATCGGGCTCCTTGATCGAGTGGGCGATCGGGCGGGCGCACTTCACGTGTACGAGGAGTTTGCCAGCCAGCTGGCGGAAGACTACGCGGCGGAGCCTTCGGCCGAAACGAACGCGCTGATCGAAGAGGTGCGCCAGCGCGTACGGCGTATCTCGGGGGAACGGCCGGCGCGCCGGCCGGCGCCGCCACCGCCGCCCGAGGCCGCTGCCCTGACGGTGAGGACGGGGCCGGGGCGCCGGCGACCGTGGAGAGGGTTGGCAATCGCCGCCGTAGCGGTGATGGCTTCGGCCTGGGGCGCTTCGCAGCTCCTCCTCTCGAGGTCGAGACCGGTTATCGCCGTCGGCTCAATCCGGGACTTCAGCAGCGCGGACACCAGTGCGGTCGCGCGCGCTCTCCCCTTACTGCTGGCCACGAACCTCGCGCGACTTCCCGGGATCCAGGTGATCAGTGGCGCCCGGCTGTACGAAATCCAGGGTCAGCTCGACACGGGAAGCGCCGCCGCGCGCTCGCCTACCGTGACCAGTGCCGCGGCACGTCGCGCAGGGGCGACCGAGCTATTGGAGCTTGAGCTCTACCGGCTCCCCGCAGGCGGCCTCCGACTTGATCTGCGGCGGGTGCGGCTGGCCAACGGTCAGGTGATCGGCTCGTACACCGCCGAGGGGGACGACCCGTTCGCACTCGTGGACGCGATCACTACTGAGGTGGCCCTCGCCGCGGGCGTTCCGCCGTCGGGATTGCGCGTCGCCGACGTGACCACGTCCTCATTTCAAGCCTTTCAGTTGTACGAGGAGGGGTTACGGGCATACTCGCGTGGTGACTGGCCTTCAGCCTACCGGCTGTTCCGAGCCGCCCTGATGGAAGACTCGAGCTTCGCTATGGGAGCGTACTACGCAGCGCTCAGCGGCTTCCATGAGTTCGATAACACCGGCTCGAACCGGTACCTCGACCAAGCCTTGCGGTACGCACACCGCGCGACTGAGCGCGAGCGGTTGCTCATTCAGGCAAGCTCGGCGGATTTGAGGAGCGAACCGAACGCACGTGCCCTCGCTGAGACGCTCGTCGCCCGATATCCATCCGAACCGGACGCCCATGACCTCGTGGGTCGGGCGCTCATGTGGACTGGCAGGTTCCTGGAGGCGGTGCCGCATTTCCGGCGAGTGATTCAGATGGACTCCCTGAGTCTCGGGGGGAGCCGGGCGCGCTGTCTTGCGTGCGACGGCTTGGACTACACGGTTCGCGCCTACGTTTTGGCGGATTCATTCCCCGCCGCCGAGCGCACCGCCCATGAGTGGGTGCGCCTGCAACCCCGATCGCCGCGTGCGTGGTTCCTCTTGTCGTTTATCTACAGCGATCAGCACCGGCTTGCGGACGCCCTCGCGGCTCGCCGCACAGCAGTCGAGCTGGGCGCGACGGGTCCCGAAGAGGAGGTCCAGGCCGCCGCGTGCTTCCTTCGCGAGGGCGCGTTCGGAGCGGCCGACTCCGTGCTGGCGGGACTACTGACGAGCGCCACGCCAGCGGTACGGCAGACCGCCTTGTGGTTTCGCACCATTAGCCTGCGGTACCAGGGCCGCTTGCGCGAAGCACTGGACGCGGCGCGGCGCTTCCGCCGGCAGTCGGCCACCGCGCGCACGGAGCCGCCCCCCATCGAATGGATGCCGGAAGCACAGGTCCTGTTCGAACAAGGGCGTCACCGGGCGGCAGCGGCCCTGTTCGATTCACTCGCGGGGGTGCCGTCTGAGCACGCCTCTCCAGGGTGGACCGCTCGAATGCGCTCGTGGATGCTCGCGCATGCCGCAATGGCCCACGCAGCAGCCGGTGACACAGGTACTCTCGGCTCGTTGGCGGACAGTGTTGAGACGTGGTCGCAGCAGACCCTACTAAGCCAGCGTCGACAGCTGCCATTTCACGTGCGCGGCCTGCTCGCCATCGCTCGGGGACAACCCGAGGAAGCGGCGCGCCTGTTTCGTCGCGCCGTGTTCTCTCTCAGCCACGGCTACGGGCGCACCAACCTCGAACTAGGCCGCATGCTCGTGATCCTCGGGCGCCCGACAGAGGCCATCTCCGTGCTGCGCCCCGCGACACAAGGCCCGCTCGAGGCCGGAAACTTCTACGTCACCCAAACCGAGCTCCATCTGCTCCTCGGCCGCGCCTTCGAGGCCGCCGGCCAGCCAGACAGCGCCGCTGCGCACTATCGGTGGGTGCTGAACGCGTGGAAGAGAGCCGATCCTGAATTCACTGCACGACGGGACAGCGTGAGGGCGCGGCTGACGACGCTCGGAAGAACCTAGTACTTCAACCCCGCCTTCTCCGCAAAACTCTTCACCGCCTCCTGCTCTTCCGCACTGAGCTTCTCGGGCAGCGTGACGTGAGCCTCCACGTACATGTCGCCGCGCCGGCCATTCCTTTCTATGCCGTGCCCCGGGATCCGAAATTTCTGGCCATGCTGCGTTCCCGCCGGAATGCGGAGCACCACGCGCTTGTCATCGAGGGTCTTCACCTTGATGCGCGAGCCCAGCAGCGCCTGCGCGAGATTGATCGGCACGACGCCGATCAGATCGAGGCCTTCGCGCCGGAAGAAGCGGTCGGGGGCCACGTGGATCTGCACGATCAAGTCGCCGCGGCCCTTGGGCCCCTGATTCTTGAGGCGCAGGCGCGCCCCCTCCTCGACGGCCGGGGGAATCTCGACCTTGACGCGCTTCTCCACGCGCACTTCGCCGCTTCCCTGACACGTCGGGCAGCGCTGCGACGGAACGGTGCCCTTCCCCCGACATACCGGGCACGGACGATTGACGGCAAAGCCGCCCTGCCCGAACGAGACCGTGCCGCGGCCCTTGCACTCCGGGCAGGTGTTGACCGTCGCGCCTTTCGCGGCGCCGCTGCCGCCGCACGTCGGGCACACCTCAGGCATCGCGAGCGTGATCGGCACCGTCCCGCCCAGCGCCGCGGTCCGGAACGGAATCGTGACTTCGGTCTCGGTTTCCTCGAGCTCGGCTTCCCTTCCCGCTCCGCGCCGACCGAAGATGGATGAGAAGATGTCGCCCAGGCCGCCGAGATCCGAAATGTCGAAGTCGCCGCCGTCCTCGGGAGCACCGCGGCCGCGTCGGGCACCGCCCGCTCCGCCGCTAGGAGCCGCGAACGCCCCGTAGCGCCGCAGCTGGTCGTACTTCTTGCGCTTTTCGGCGTCGCTCAGCACGTCGTGCGCCTCGTTGATCTCCTTGAAGCGCTCGGCGGCCTGCGGATTGTTGGGATTGCGATCGGGATGATGCTGCTTCGCCAACCGCCGGAAGGCCTTCTTGATTTCGTCGGTCGTGGCGGTTTCGGCGACTCCCAGCACCTGGTAGTAGTCCCGCTGTGCCGCCATTACTTGCCCTGCCAGGTGAGCACGACGACGCGGGCCGGGCGCAGCAACGTTTCGCGCATCTTGTAACCGGGTTGCACCACCTGGCCTACGGTGTGGTCTTGCTCCGGTTTCTCGGCAGGTTGCGTCGTCACCGCTTCGTGCACCTTCGGATCGAACGGCACGCCCGCCTGATCGATGCGGGTCACCCCGGCGTTCTCGAGCTCCTTCCACACTTTGCGCTCCACCAGGTCGACACCGTCGTGCAGCGTCTTGGAGTCGATGGCCGCGGGATCGATGTGCGCGAAGCGCGACAAATCGTCGAGCGCGTCAGCGAGTCGCGCTACCAACTCCGCCTGCGCACGCGCCCACGTCTCCGCGCGCTCCTTGGTCGTGCGCTTGCGAAAATTGTCGTAGTCGGCAGCGAGCCTTAGGTGTCTGTCCTTCCACACCTCGACCTCGGACGGCTCTGTCGCCGGCGCAACGGGCGCAGCAGGAGTCTCCACCGCTTCCCCCGTATCGGGGTCGAGCGAAGGAACGGGCGGTTGGCGGGGGCGGGGGTGTTTGTTGGTCATAAGGGAACTTTCGGTCTGGCAACAAGATACCCCGGGGCACTTTGTCTGGAAAGCGCCATGGGGCAGCGTCTATTCCCTCCTTGAATCGCGATTCGAGCGACGATACGTCGCAATGAAACGCGTCACGTCCGCCATCACGCGTGGTACAGCGAGCACCTCATGCGGGAGTTCTGCGTACCAGTTGAGCTGTGCACGCGGCGCGAGATTGTCGGCGAAGCGGCGGGCGACGTCGGGGTCGATAACGCGATCTTCGCCGCCGAGCGTAAACAGGAGCGGGCGCTCGATGCGCTGAGCGTCCGCCAGTACCGCGCGTTGTGCCCACTGCAGCTCGGCCCGCGCACCAGCCGTCATGTAGCGGCTTCCTCTTCCCGTCGGCAGCGTCGGCCACAGATCGGCGAGCCTCGCGACGACGCGTTTCCACGCGGCGGGCCGCCGGCGCCACGCGAGCCAGGGACTCGAGATGACGGCGGCGGCGGGAGGCTCGCCCGGCTGGGTTTCGAGGTAGCGCAGCACGACCAGGCCGCCGAAACCATGGCCAACCAGGACCTGCGGGACCTCGTGTCGCGGGCGAACGGCACGACGAAACGCCTGTAAATCGCCAAGCAACTGGCTGAAGCGGGAGAGGTGACCGCGGCGGCCACCGGAGCGGCCATGCCCGCGCTGATCGAGGAAGTAGGCGGCGTAACCGGCATCGCGGAGCTGCATTCCCGTTGCGGCCGATGGCTCCCCTGGTTTCGCCGGTTCGGGATCCCAGTCATGCAGAAACAGGACGGCGACGCCGGGACGGGTGGCCTCGTAGGCGTCGTAGACGAGGGGCGTGCCGTCGGGCGCATTGACGCGGTTCACGGCGCGGCCGCGATCAGACGGCGCAGCACGTCGAGGGCGGCTTGCGACGCCCGCGCGCGGATCTCGCCTCGGTCACCGGGGAAGATGCGCCGCAACGCCCGGACGTCGGCTCCGTACCGCGCGGCCAACCACACGGTCCCCACCGGTTTCTCCGCCGTCCCGCCCGTCGGCCCCGCGATCCCCGTGACCGCCAGCGCTGCATCCACGGCGAACTGCCGCTGCACGCCCTCTGCCATCGCGCGAACGACTTCCTCCGACACGGCGCCGTGCTTGTCGAGCAGCTCGGGACGAACATCCAGGGTCCCGGTCTTCAGCACGTTGTCGTAGGCGACGACGCCTCCGATGAAGACATCGGAAGCTCCCGGAACGGCGGTGATCCGACCGCTCAACAGGCCGCCCGTGCATGATTCGGCGACGACTAGGCGCGCCTGACGCGCGCGGAGCTGCTCCAGAACAACAGCCGCAAGGTCGGTCCCATCTTCGCCGTAGCCGTCCTCGCCGGCTCGCTCGCGAAGCTGCGCCGTCGCCGCCGCGAGACGGCGCTCCGCGTCATCGGCACGCAGTCCCCACGCCGTGACACGCAGTTCCACGCCTTCAGTCGATGGCAGGTACGCCAGCGTGAGCGGCGCGATGTCGTCCTCGATCGCGCCCACGCGCTCGGCGAGCGCCGACTCGGCGACGCCGGTCGTGCGCACGGTGCGCGATCGCACTACCAACCCCGAGCTGCGCTCGGCGAGCCGGGGCAGCACCGCTTCGGCCAGCAGCCCGCGCATTTCCGACGGCACGCCGGGCAGCATCACGACGACCCGGCCGCGGTCTTCCACCCATAACCCCGGAGCGGTGCCACGGGGGTTCGGCAGGACGGTGGCCCCTTCCGGGACTTCGGCCTGCGTGCGATTCACCGCCGGCATGGCGCGGCCCAGCCGCCGGAACCGCTCCTCGAGCGCGCGCAGCACCGCGGCGTCCAGCCGCAGTGGCTTATTGAAGAGCGCCGCAACTTCCTTTTTGGTCATGTCGTCGCGGGTCGGCCCGAGGCCGCCGGTGGTGATCACGAAGCCGGTGCGGTCCAGCGCCTCGGCCACCGCGGCGCGAATCGCGTCGGGCCGGTCGGCGACGGAGCTGTGCCGGACGACTTCCACGCCCGCTGCCGCCAGGGCCCGTCCCAGCTCGGCGGCATTCGTGTCGATGATCTGGCCCAGCAGCAGCTCGGTGCCGATGGTAACGACCTCGAGCTTCACTTGCCGACTTTGAGGAGTGTCCGGTAGCGGTAGAGGTAGACGAGGAGGGAATACACGGTGAGCACGATCGCGCCCGCGAGCGTCACCGCCACGAACCAGCCGTGGAACTGGTCCCAGAAATTGCGGAAGGCCCCGGCCAGATGCATTTCAGCGATCGCATCCTTCCAGGCGAACCAGGCGATGGTCGCGCCGATGAAGATGTTCTGGACGACGGCCTTCAGCTTCCCCGCACCCATCGCGGGAATCACGATCCCGCGGCGCTTGGCGAAG
>WNGB01008449.1_pt1 | contig 15132 bp, 14 predicted proteins | sample 5400681 | NCBI WGS metagenome assembly WNGB01 (sample SAMN13153367, study PRJNA577476) | soil metagenome | isolation source: 115 cm soil or saprolite under grassland replicate 2 | place: USA:California | collected 2016-06-15
CGTTGCTACCGCCAGGTAGCTAGGTGGTTGAAACTTCCACGAGATCGTGATGCATGGGTGTGTACTCGTTCTTGCATCCTCTGATCGCTGCTCTGAGGGATGCGGAGTCCTCGTCGCGTGGTTGGCGTCGAGGGTCGTTCTCGGTGTCGTCGTGGACGACTTCGAGGTGCTGATGGTCATCGGGTGGTCCTCGCTTCGAGTACGTCGTCGTGGGTGCTGTCGGCGTTGGTGCCGATGGATTCGTCGTGCGGGTCGTGGGCGTGGGTTTCGCCCGTCACGACGTGGAGTTGCCGGTGGTCGGCCGGCGCCGCCGCAACTGGCGCCGGGTCGGACGGCCCGCGGCCGGCGGGCCAGGCCACGTCGGTGAGCCGCTTGGCCTTCGGGGTGCCGCAGCCCAGGACGCGCATGACCTCGCGCTGAGACAGCGCCGCGCCACCGTTGTGGTCCTCGGCGTGCGCGTGCAGCATCGCGACGAGTGCGGCGTCGGTGCGCTCGTCCCGGCCGGCTCGCGCCAGCTCCGGGTTAGGCATCGACTCGGACAGCGGTGCGGTCGAGCCGGGTGTGTCCGGTGCGGTGCGGTCCTGGTCCGGTGCGGGTGCACCAGTGCGGGTGGGCAGTGCGGGTGCCGGTGCGCTCACCGGTGCGGGGTCACCAGCGCGAGCAGTGCACCCGGCTCCAACCGGTCTGCATCGGCGGGCAGGATCGCGGCCAGCTCGGCGGCGCTGACCAGGCCGTCGCGGATCGTCTCCAACGCGGCTAGCCGCGCCGACCGGGCCGCGTCGAACCGCCACCGGCCCGATGGGCAGATCGCGGTCAGCCGCGACCCCATCCGGATCACCTGCTGGACCAGCGCCCGCGCCGCGGCCGGGTCATCGGTCCCGGTCCGCGCCAGGTGCAGCCACACCCGGGTCGAGACCACCGGTGAGGTGAGCCAGGTCAGCGCGGTCAGCTTGGGCCGCGACGGCTGCGACAACCGCAGGTGCAGCCGCAGCAGGTGCGCGAGCATCTCCTGCAGCACCGCGAACGCGATCGGGGCCAGCGCGTGCGCGATCACGTCGGCCGCGTCGTGGGCGGCGGCGGCGTTCAGGATCACGGTGCCGGCGATGAACCCGTAGGTGGTCACCAGCGACCCCGGCAGCCGCCACCCGCGCGACAGCGCCGCGAGCCGCAGCGCCGTGCAGGCCACGATCATCCCGTCCGCGGTCAACGGCACCAGCGGATCGGTGAACCGGTCCGAGACCGCCTCGAACGACCGGACCCCGCCGAGCACCGCGACCGTGCCCGCGGCGGCCACACCGACCGTGATCAGGACCTGCCCGACCGACCAGCCCGACGCCGCGTCGATCACCGCGCGGGCGGTACGGCGTGCCCAGCCGACCGCGAGCACCGCGGCGACCACCACCACCGCGCACGCCAGCACCGCGGCCACACCAGCGGCGGTGACCTGCCAGGGCGAGTCCAGCCGGGACAGCAGTTCGTGCAGCGTCATGGGGTGCCTCCGTTGGTGGTTGCGTGGTGGTTGCGTCGCCACGCCTGCGCGGCGACGTCCATCTGTTCGGTGGTGGGTTCGGGTGCGGGCTGGTCGCGGTGGTCGGCCCACCACGCCCCGATCGCGTCCGCGGCGTCAGCGACCGGGACCAGCGGCGCGGCCTTCGCCCGGCGCCCGACGTGGTTGTCCAGCGAGCACGTCCCGGCGTAACCGGTGATGCGGCGGGCCACGCCGGGGCGCAGCCGGTCGTGCCAGTCGCCGGCCAGCCGGACACACGCGCCGTCGTCGACGTAGGCGGCGAGCCAGGCCTGCATCAGCCAGAGGAGTTCCTCGACGATTTCGGGGTGCCACAGCCAGCACTCGGGCAGCGATTCGTCCCCATCGGGGTAGCGCAGGTAGATCCCGGCCAGCCACGACGTCAGATCCGCCAGCCGCGTCCCGGCGGCCTGCGCACTGCCCTGGAAGTACAGCCACGACTCCGGCGGATCGGCCTCACCGCCCCCGCCGCGAAGCCCGTTGGCGGTGGTCTGCGACAGTTCCTCGACCACCTTCGCCAGCCGCTGCACCTCCCCCGCCGTCGCGGTCAGCTGCATCGCCTTCCGCATCGCCTCAACGCCACGTGCCAGGCCCTCCACCTCACGCGCCAGCCCGGCAACCGCGGCCATCTCCGCACCAGACTGCGGATCGTTGCCCCCGGCACCATTCGTGCCGGCGTTCGAGTTCGAGTTCGGGTTGGTGCTGGTCATGTCATGCACCACCCGGACTCGCACACGTCCAGCTCCGCCGCGTCAGGGGCGCCGGCGGGGTCGAACAACGTGGCCTGATCGGTGCTGATCGCGTCACGCAGCGGCCGGGCGAACCTCGTCAGGTAGACCGGGTCCTTGCCGAGCGCGGCGCGCCGGGCGTTCAGGACGTCTTCGAGCTGGCACGCCTTCGCGAACTGGTGGGGTCGGCGGCGTGCCATGTCGGCCCACACCGCGGGCCGGTGGAACGGGCAGAAGTAGCACGACGACTTCGGCGGCACCGGCAGCCCGGCCTCGCGGATCACCCGCTCGCAGTCCGACCTGCGCAGCCGCAGCCGGGTGTCCTCGCCGAGCCCGACCAGCGGATACACCACCCGCTCGTAGGACTCCACGCGCCGGTTGTTGGCGCGGTGGATCTCGTCCAGACTGATCCCGAGACCGACCGTGGCCAGCTGATCCGCGCTCGCGCCGTGGGCACGCAGCCATTTGCCGATCACCTTGATCTTGAAATCGGCCGTGCAACTGCGGGTGCCGGGTGCACCGTTGCTCATCCGGACCGGGATCGGCAGCGACCGTGACCCGGGCCGCATCAACCGCCCGTACAGGGTCTCGATCGACCCGTCGCGCTTGACCCGGTCCACGACGTGCAGATCGATACCGTGGGCAACCGCGTACGGCGCGGCGTACCGGTCGAGGTAAACCAGGGTGTCCGGGTTCTCCGAGTCCGCGCCCACGTTCGCCATCACGAACGTGCCGAAGTCGATCCGGCGCTGCGCAGCCAGCACCAGCAACGCCGTCGACTGCACCCCGCCGCCATACGACACGATCCGCAGGCCACCGGACTGCCCCGCGGCGCTCGTGCCGCCCACGCCCGCGTCGGCGAACAGGTCCGTCACCGTGAGCGTCATGACCGGCTCCCCTCGGCGTGCTGCGGACCGGTGTGGTAGCTGATGGGCTTGCCGAGTGAGGTGGCGTGCTCGATCTCGCGGCGAGTGGAGTCCCCGATGTAGCCGCCGGGGTTCACCACGTACACCCAGTGCGCGAGGTAGACCTTCGTCAGGTGCAGCAGGTCCAGGTCGCGCTTTTGCTGCTCGGTGATCTCGTCGCCGTGGTGCCCGAACACGCCGGGAGCGAGCACGATGTGCCCCTCCAGCGTCAGCGCTCGGTTCGCGGCGGCGATCTCGGTCCGGAACCGTGTCGAGCCGCAGATCGCCACGATCGACAGGTGGTCGCTCATGCCGACTCACCACTCATCGCGATCAGGGCCTCGCGGACGACTGCCGCGACCTGGTCGCTGATGTCGTGGCCGGCGTTGTCCACCGCGCGGGCGATCATCACGACCACCGACGCCGGCGGCTCTCCCGGACCGTTGTCGAAGGCAACCGGTTCGCTGGCGATCCACCACACCCCGGCACGTGACCGCACGGTGTATCCAGTCGGAACGCTCATGACCGGCTCCCGTCCTGCTCGCCCGAGCCCGCCGGGCCGCCCGGGCCGGTGGAGTCCTGCACGTCCGCGCGGGCGGGCAGCGCCGCGACCGCGCGCCGCGCGGTCCGGTCGGCGCGCCGGACCCGCAGCCGAGCCAGCAGCGACCCGACCGGGTCGGTGTCCAACCAGCCCAGGAACCGCGACCACCGGCCCACAACAGGCCGCTCAGCACCCCGCCCGGCGCCCGGCACCACGACCTCGCCGGCGACCTGCACGTCCGGTGCGGCGTGTTCGGTGGCCTGTTGCGCGGCCTTGGCGGCGGCGAGCGAGCGGCGCACGTCGCGCCGGGTCCAGGCCATCTGTACCCGGCCGAGCGCGACCGGCATGCTGGACCGGATGATCAGCACGTGCCCGGGCGGCAGCTGCGCGATCTGCGCGGCGGTGAGCACCGGGACCTTGCGGGTCGTGGTGGTGGTCTGCCGCTGGGTGTGGTCGTAGCTGCGGACCTCCTCGTCCCGCTCGCCGGCCAGCGTCACGTAGGCGGCGAGGTCTTCGGGGTCGCGGGTGCCGCCGAAGATCAGCAGCGTGGAGGTGTTGTTGAGGATGGCGGCGGCGCCGGCGTCGCCGAACCGCTGCCGCAGCTGGGCGCGGGACTGCACGTTGATGTGGATGGTGATGTTGCGTCCACCCATGTCCGCGGTCCACTGGTCCAGCGGCACCGGGCAGATGATCGCGGCCTCGTCCAGCGCGAGCGTCAGCTGTGGGTCCAGCCGGCCTGACGGCTGCTCGGAGGCAATGCGTCGTGCCTCGCGGGCGATGTGCCCGGTCAGCGCGGTCACCAGCGGCGTGGTCTGCGCGTCCTCCGCGCCCAGCATGTACACCGTGCCCCGCTCACGCAGCAGCCGGTCGACGTCGAACGCGCCACCGGTGGCGGCCCGCGCGGCGGTCGCGTCGGTGAGCCAGCCGAGCGCGGGCATGATCGTGGAGGTGATCGAGGTGCGGGTGCGGTCGTTGGTCTCGAGGAACTGGACCGCGTCGGCCTCGTAGTTCGGCTCCGGCGAGCGGCGCAGCAGCCGGGCGATCTCGGTCTTGGCCTCGTCGGGGTTCGCGATCCACACCAGCACGTCGCGCATCCCCAGCCCGCCGATCGCGGCGGCGTGCATCAACGCCGCGAGCACCCGGCGGGCCTGGTCGGTCCAAAACTGCCGGTCGCCGCCCTCACGGCCCGGCGACGACACCGCCGCGACCAGGTCGCCGGCGCGGTCGTTGGCGGTCTTGGGGTGCTCGCAGCCGATGATCGGGTCGAACGTGATCGTCGAGGCCAGCCCGCCGAGCCCGGCGGGGTTGAACACGTAGATCGGGCCGCGCCGCTCCCGCAGCGGCCTCGTCAGGTCGATCAGATCGGTGCGCGTCGAGGTGGCGATCACCGCGCCCGGCGCGTCCACGATCCGCCCCGCGAGGCCACCGGTCTTGCCCTTGCGGGGACCGCCGAAGCTCATCGTGACGTCCTCGCACGGCGACCACACCCCCAGCAGCCCGACCCGCGCGACCCGGGTCGCGACCTGCGTGGTCGGGGTGCGGCGCTGCTGCCACCACGACAGCTCGGCCAGCGACGGGCGCAGCACCGTCAGCTTGCGGCGCGCCGCGAACCGCGACCCGGTTCGCAGCAGCTGCCACCGCGACGCCACCCCGTCATTCCTGCGGACCCGGGCACCCCAGCGCTTGACCCGGCCCTGCGACCCGGACCGGGCGCGCTGGACCATCACCAGCGTCCCGGCGATCGCCAGCACCCCGGCCGCCAGCAGCACCGGCCACCAGGTGGCCACCATCGGCGGCAGGTGCCGCGCCACGACCGCCGCGTACACCAGCCACGCCCCGCCCGCCAGCTTCGCGCCCGGGCCGTCCAGGACCGCGACCAGCGCCACCGACGCCAACACCAACACCCCCGCCGCCGTGACCAGCGGCCACACCTGCCGGGCCGCCACCTGCGGCGGCAACGCGTGCAACGCGACCGCGGTAAACACCAGCCACCCGCCCGCACCCAGGACCACGCCGTAGACCAGCCGCCAGCCCACCGCGGCCACCGTCACCAGGCCCAGCACCCCCGCCGCGATCAGCCAGCCCGCGGCGTCGGCCTGCCACGGCGCTTTGCCGTACGCCGCGAACAACACACCCGCCGCCAGCACCGCGAACACCAGCCCCGTCAGCCGGGGCAGCAACACACCGTCCTGCAACGTCGGCCGCCGCATCATCGCGAACCACCCGCCCCGGACACGGCCGCCGCCGCGGCGACGTCGCTGTGCCCCAGACGACCCGCGACCCCGGCATCGGGAACCCCGCCGCGCTCGTGGGCACGGTTTGCTGATGCCGTGTGAGCAGCGCACACGAAGATGCCTCGCTCGAAGCCGGCCGCGGCCTCGATGCACGGCCCGCCGTGCTCATGGAAGTCGCACAGCATGCCGGCGACCGTCGCGGCAGCGGGCTCCAACCGGTAACACACCGGCCCGTATGCACCGTCCACCCGCGCGGAGAGCGGCAACGGCCCACCCGCGATCGACTCACCCAACGCGTCGTTCAACAGGTAGAACACGACGAGGCCGTCGCCCGCGTCGTCATACGTCAGACGCCCACCATCGGGAACGTCACCGTACGGTTCGATGACCTCGCCGAACTCCGCTTCGGACACCGCGGTCCACCCGCCCCGACCGGCCACGTCCGGCAAGCCACCCGCTCGATCAGCACCAGCCGCCGGTCCGACGCTGTCGCGGTACACAGCGCTGACCAGCTCGACCGGACCGAACCACGCCCGCGTCCCGTATCTGCTGCCCGGCTCGTCACGCACCGCGCTGCCCAACGCTGCTGCAACCCGGTCAACCACCGCGCACCGCTCGCTCCACCCCGCCCGGCTCGGCGTGTGGGCGAACGCGGAGACTGCCGGCACCGGAAGGTCACGGTGCTTCGCGACCCACGCCGCCAACCGGTACAGACCCTTGATCAACTCCCGGCGCTCGTCCGACAGATCAAGCCACCCGAGCTGCGGCACCCACTCAGGCACGCCCCCATCCGCATCCGTCCTGGACATCTCCACTGCTCCTACCTGGGTAGTCGAGAAACCGGCCCCGTACTGGTTGCCGCCTGGGCGGGGCCGGTCTTCCTCGCATCGCGCCGCAAGATCACGGCCTGGTCGAATCGCCATCACTGCGCACCTCCGTCGTTAAGCACCGCTTCGGGCACGCCCCTTCCGTTCGGGGTGGCCGTTTGCTGGGGCAGGCCGTGCCTGCCCGCTCCTGCGCCTTGCCGTGCCGCCGGAGGCTCGGTGTCAAGCCGTGAAAACGCGCTGCCGCCGGAGGCGAATTTCGCGGTTTGAAGTTCGTCGGAGCGCGTGGCCGACCGGAGCGCAGCGGAGGGAGAGACACGCGAGAGGCCGCGTGGGCACGGCTTGACACCGAGTGGCGGCACGGTACGCAGGCCACCCACACCAGCCAGAGACGACGTCTGCGCCGACCGCAGGTCGGCCCTGCTCGACCGCAGGTCGAGACTCGCCCCGCCAAGTCGATGGCCGCGCCTGTTGCGCCGCCTCATCGGTTCCGCCGGCTCGAGAGCCAGTCACTTGCATCGACGACGCTGCCGGACGCGACGGCGGCGTCGATGATCGCCTCGATGGCCTTCGCGGGTACGAAGACCCGCCCGCGAATGCGCACCGCCGGAAAGGTGCCAGCACGTATCGCTCTGTAGAGCGACATGCTTGAGAGACCGATCAAACCTGCTGCTTCTGTGACGCTGTAGAACGTCACTGACGTCTGCTGTGTGCTCATGTATCCCAGGGGACAGCCGAGTCACCGCATCGACCCGGAAAAGAATTCCGGGGTCGCTTTGTCCACGCCTACTGGCACACTTGAACTCGTGCGCGGAATGACGGAGTCGCTGACGATCGGCGAGCGAGTCGCGTGGTACCGACGTCGTCGCGGGATGACGCAGGACGTACTCGCTGGCCTTGTCGCTCGCACAGTCGACTGGCTAAGCAAGGTCGAGAACAGCCGCATCGAGCTCGATCGCCTGTCTGTCATCAAGTCGCTGGCTGATGCGCTCGACGTCTCGATCGGCGATCTCGTAGGAGAGCCGACCCTGCTGGACTGGTCGGCCGACGGTGGCCGGGAGACCGTGCCAGCCGTCAGGGCCGCGCTGATGAACTACCGCGACATCGTCGCGGTACTCGGGCCCGGTCCGGCTGGCGAGCCGCCAGACCTCGACCAGTTCTCGCTTGAGGTCGCGAGCGTCTGGGACGCCTACCAGGACTCCCGCTACGGATTCGTAACCGCTCGGCTGCCCGCGCTGCTCACCGCGGCCAGAGCCGCCGATCGCGCATACGACGGTCGGGCCGGAGAGCGAGCGAAGACGTTGCTAGCTACCAGCTATCAGGCCGCCGCGATGATCCTCAGCAAGCTCGGCGAGACGGACCTAGCGTGGATGGCGGCTGAGCGCGGTCTAAACGCCGCCCAGGAATCCGGAAACGTAATCGTCGTCGGATCGCTGCTTCGGTCAGTCACGCATTCGCTCCTAGCCACGGGCCGACCAGCCGAAGCGGTGCGCCTGACGCTCGACGCAGCGGAGTACCTTGAGCCTGGACTCAGCAAGGCAACCGCGGACTATCTGTCCATCTACGGCACCCTTTTCCTTGCAGGCGCGATGGCGGCGTCCCGCAACGACGACCGCGGAACAACGCGGACGTTCCTGGAGGAGGCCGACGCGGTCGCCAGTCGCCTCGGCCACGATGGCAATCACTTCTGGACGGCATTCGGACCTACGAACGTCGCAATTCATCGAGTCTCCACTGCGATGGAGCTCGGCGACGTGCAGGTCGCTGTCGATCTGGGTCCGCGGGTCGACGCGTCGGCGCTCCCTATGGAGCGAAGGATTCGTCACGCCATAGAGGTAGCGCGGGCATTCAGCGCATGGAATCGACGGGATGAGGCGCTGTCTGCCCTTCTGGACGCTGAACGGCTGTCACCTGAGCAGGTGCGGCACCACTACATCAGTCGCCAGCTGGTGCTGAGCTGGGTTCGACAGGAACGCGCAAAGCCCTCCTTCGAACTGGCAGGACTCGCAGAGAGAATGCGGATCGCGTAGCCGTCAGGCCGACTGGTCGACTCCGGTGTTGGCGGCCATCGGAATCTGCCCACTCGCGGCCATCAGCGGCTACCCGGAGACGGCCAGCTTCGTCACGGAACGTGACTAGGGTCTTGGGATGGACGCGCTGGAAACCGTCTCGCTCGGTCCGGCCTGGCGGCGGTCACGATCGGCGCCGGATCCGACGCGGATGGGAAATCCGTCCTCGCCCGCGTGTCCTCGTCGTTTACCGGATTTGCCGATGTGCGTGCGGTGCCGCGCGCACGCTCGGTGCTGCCTGCGTGACACCGGCTCACTGGCGAGCGACGACCTCGGGCAGCGACCGTCGCAGGTAGTCTTGCCCCGCCATGACACCTGGAGGCAGCATGAGGCTTCTTCTTACTTCCGCCGGCATCAAGAACACGAGCATCCATAACGCGCTGGTCGACCTGCTGGGCAAACCGATCGCCGACTGCAGCGCCCTCTGCATCCCCACCGCGATGTACGGGCATCCCAACGTCGGTCCAGGAGCGGGGGTATGGCGTTTCATCAGCGGACGATCCGCCGAGCCCATGTGCGAGCTGGGGTGGAAGTCCTTGGGAGTGCTGGAGCTCACCGCGCTGCCCAGCATCGATGAGGCACACTGGGTCCCCAAGGTCCGAGAGACAGACGTCCTGCTGGTGTCGGGCGGAGACGCCCTGTACCTGTGCCACTGGATGCGGCAGTCCGGGTTGGCGGATCTCATGCCATCACTGAGCGAGACGGTCTACGTCGGGATGAGCGCGGGGAGCATGGTGATGACCCCCCGCATCGGGGAGGACTTCGTCAGGTGGAAGCCGCCCGCCGCTGGTGACGACAGAACGCTGGGGATCGTCGACTTTTCGATCTTCCCGCACGTGGACCACGAGGACATGCCGGACAACTCCATGGCCGAAGCAGCACGATGGGCGGCCGGTATCCCGGGTCCGGCGTACGCGATCGACGACCAGACCGCCATCACAGTGACCGACGGCACCGTCGACGTCGTCTCCGAGGGGCACTGGAAGCTGTTCTCCTCCTAGCCGCCAGCAATAGCGATCGGCAAGCGCCCGCTCATGCCGCGATCCGCGCGGTCATGCCGAGAAGCGGACGTAGGGATCTGCGGAGTTGAGGGAGCACTTCTGGCGTCTCCGCCTCTCCGCGAGATGCGGGACGCGCCAGGACAGGGCTCCCATGACGCCGGGACGCCCGAGGGACCAGCGTTCATCTCAGGCGGCGACCCACGCCGCGACAAGAGGGGAGCGGACCATGAGGATCCTGGACAGGTGCGGGGCGCTCACAGGGGCGGCGTACGTCCTGCTAGTCGGTATCGGTGAGGAGATGAGCACGAGCCCCGGGCCGCACGGAGCCCACCCGACTGGGCAACAGAACATTGCAGACATGCGTTGGGTGGCTGACCACCCGGCAGCCCAGATCGGCGTGACACTAGAGCTTGTCGGGTTCGCTCTCTTCGTACTCTTCATCGGTTATCTGTGTACGCGGGTGCGTGACGCCGGGTGGCTCGCGACCGCGGCGTTGGCCGGCGGCATCCTCGCCGTCGCGATCAAACTGGGGTCGGTGGCCCCGATCCTCGTCGCGTACCTACTGCGGGACGAGATCAGCCCGGAGACCGGCCGGGTGCTTTTCGACCTGAACGGTGCTGCGTTCGTGGTGACCGGGTTGCCGACGGGGCTGTTTGTCGCCTGCGCGGCGGGTGCGGCGCTCGCCACGCGCACCCTGGGCCGCGTTTTGGGAGTGGGTGGGGTTGTGGTCGGTGTGGCCGCGGTCCTGGGCACCGCCGCGACCGGTGTGCATCTGCTCGCGGCCAACCCGCTGCCGTTCCTGTTCTGCCTGTTGTGGATCCTGGCGGTCAGCGTCCGGCTGGTGTTCCAGCGGACGGCCCGGCCGGCCGACGTCGTCGCGCCGGATGCGGACGTGGCCGCGGTGTGATCGTCCTTGGCATTCCCCGCCGGTCCGGGAACCGTCACCATGACGCTGTGGGCGTCACGACGGAATCCCGGGTTGGCTGGGCCGTGGCCGCGGTGTCGGCCGGGGTCATGGGGTTCTGGCTGGTGCTCGGCGGGCTGGGCGACGTGCGGTGGAACGGGTTACGCGACTTCGCCGAGACCGTCTATCCAAGCATCGTGTTCGGGCTGGCCTTTCCGGTCGTCGGCGCGCTGATCCTGTCCCGGCTGCCCGGTCACCGGCTCGGCTGGCTGTACTGCCTGTGCGGGCTGGTCTCCTCGGTGACGCTCGCGTCGTACTCGTACGCCCAGCGCGGCCTGGTCGATCAGGCGGGATCGTTCCCGGGAGCGCTCGCCGCAGCGTGGCTGTCGTCGTGGATCTGGCTGCTTGGGTTCAGCCCGCTGCTCACCTTCGGCGTGCTTTGGTTCCCGAACGGCCGGCTGCCGTCCCGGCGCTGGTGGCCTGTGGCGGCGGTCGCCGGCCTGGTCATCGGCGTGGGCGTGATCTCCATTGCGCTGCGGCCGGGTCCGCTGGAGAACCACCCGGTCCGCGACAACCCGCTCGGCCTGCCGCTGCCCCGGTCGTGGTTCGACGCCGTCGGCTGGCCAGGCCTGGTCCCGCTGCTCCTCGTCGCGATCGTCGGCAGCCTCGCGGCGGTGGCTGTGCGCTACCGGCGGGGGTCGGCCGACGAACGCGACCAGTTGCGCTGGTTCCTGCTCGCGGTCGGACTGCTCGTGGTCTCCTTCGCCCTGGTCGGCGATTCGACCGTGGGCGTCGTCCACAACCTGCTCGTCCTGGTGGCGATCCCGCTGATACCGCTGTCGATTGGTGTCGCGGTGCTGCGGCGCCGGCTGTACGGCGTGGAGCTCGCGGCACGCCGTTCGCTGGTCTACGGCTGGCTGCTCGCCACCGGACTCGCGGTGTACGCGGGGGTCGTCCTGATCCTCGACGCCATCCTGCGCGGTCACGCCGAGCCGGTGGTCGCCCTCGCAGCCGCCGGCACCGTCGCGGTGCTCTACCAGCCGCTGCGGCTGCGCCTGCAGCGCTCGGCGGACCGGATGCTGTACGGCGACCGCGGCGACCCCTACGCGGTGCTGGCCGGGCTGGGTCGCAGGCTGCAGGCGGCGGCCTCCGCCGAGCAGACGCTGCCGGAGACAGTCGAGACCATCGCCTCGGCGCTGCGGCTGCCGTACGTGGCGGTGGAGCTGCCCGGGGACGCACCCGAGCGGCCGACCGCCGCCCACGGCACGACGCCGGGCGCCGAGCCGGTGGTCGTCCCGCTGACCCACGGCGGCGACGCCGTCGGCCAACTGGTGGTCGGCCGGCAGGACGCCCGGGAGGACCTCACGCCCGCCGAACGTCGGCTGCTGGGCGACCTCGGCCGACAGGTGGCCGTGGCAGCGCATGCCGTGCTGTTGGACCGCGCCCTGCGACGATCCCGCGAACGGCTGGTGGTAGGCCGGGAGGAAGAGCGCCGGCGGCTGCGCCGCGACCTGCACGACGGCCTCGGCCCGGCGCTGGCCGGCGTGGCACTAGGGGTCGACGCCGCGCGCAACATGCTGCGCACCGACCCGGACGCCGCCGACGCCCTGCTTCGCGACCTCAAGGACGAGACGCTCGGCTGCGTGGGAGAGGTACGCCGCATCGTCGAGGACCTGCGGCCGCCGGCGCTCGCCGAATTAGGTCTGCTCCCGGCGCTGACGGCCTTCGTGGACCGGCTGTCCAACCGCAACGACGCACTGCAGGTCTCCCTGGAGGCGCCCGATCCCCTACCGCCGCTGCCGGCGGCCGTCGAGGTCGCGGCGTACCGGATCGCCACCGAGGCGATGACCAACGTCGCCCGGCACGCCCGCGCGCGTTCCTGCCTGCTGCGCCTCACCGTCGGCGACGAACTGACGGTCGAGGTGCGCGACGACGGCATCGGCGTACCCGCAGGCCGACTGACCGGCATTGGCCTACCGTCCATGGCCGAACGGGCCGCCGAGCTCGGCGGGCGCCTCCAGCTGGCCCGGCTCGACGGCGGTGGAACCCGCGTGCTCGCCCATCTCCCCCTGGCTGCCGCATGACCCCACCGCTGCGCGTGCTCCTGGCGGACGACCATCCGGTCTTCCGCAAAGGCCTGCGCGCCCTGCTCACCTCCTTGCCCGAGGCGACCGTCGTGGGCGAGGCCGCCGACGGCGAGCAGGCAATCCGGCTCGCCGCCGAACACGCGCCGGACATCGTCGTGATGGACCTCAACATGCCGGGCATCAACGGCGTCGAGGCCACCCGACGCATCCTCGCCGCGCGCCCTGGCACCGGCGTCCTGGTGCTCACAATGTTCGAGGACGACGACTCGGTGTTCGCCGCGATGCGGGCCGGAGCCCGCGGCTACCTGGTCAAGGGATCCGACACCGTCGAGGTCGTCCGGGCCATCACCGCGGTCGGCAACGGCGAGGCCATCTTCGGCCCATCGGTCGCACGCCGAATCCTGGCCTTTCTCACCCGACCGCTGTCGGCGTACGACGAGCAACTGTTCCCCGAACTCAGCGCCCGCGAACGCGAAGTGCTCGACCTCCTCGCCGCCGGCGTCGCCAACGCCGACATCGCGAAACGACTCTTCCTCAGCCCCAAAACCATCCGCAACCACGTGTCGAGCATCTTCAGCAAACTGCAGGTGGCAGACCGCGCCCAGGCCATCGTCCGGGCGCGGGCCGCCGGGCTCGGCCGCCAGCCTGGCGACGTGCAGTGAGCCCGATAGTCACGGCGAGCGTGCAACGGACTCGCAACGTGGGCCGGTACGCTCTGAGATCTGAAGGCTGCACCTGTTCGATCTGAAGGCTGCACCTGTTCGGATCGCGCTGATCGACTCCCTCATGGAGGCCCGGCGGCGTGAGCCTGCCCGACGGTCGCCAGTCAGGCCGAGTATCCGCACATGCCGCGATACGTGCGCGCGCCTCGCTGGACGAGTGAAGCTTCGAGCAGTCGATGTCGTGGACTGGCATCAGGTATCGAGTCGACAAACCTGGGGCTGACAGCGACAACTGGGGCGACTCCCAAGGCGGGAAGGACCCCAGCGAACGCTCACCCTCCGTCATCACTACGGTCGGGAACATGGTGGCCGCGAGCGGGTAGATTCCGATGGCCGCCAACACTCCGGCAGCGCGGACGTCGTGCCGGCTGTGGCCGCACACGCCCAAGCAGGACCGTTCTAGAGTCGGTGCATGAGCAACGCCCCTGGGAGTCACACTCGCGCCCGCGTGGCCGCCGGTGCACTCTTCTTCGATGACGCTGACCGGATCATGCTCGTGCGACCGACGTACAAGGACCACTGGGACATTCCTGGCGGCTACGTCGAGGAAGGAGAGTCGCCGCGGGAGGCGTGTCAGAGAGAGATCACCGAGGAGCTTGGCCTCGCCGTAGATCTAGGCATGCTGTTGGTCGTGGACTGGGCCCCACGCCCAGAGGACGGCGACAAGCTGCTCTTTGTCTTCGACGGAGGTCACCTCGGATCTGGCGCGCTGGATAGCATCCGGCTGCAGGACGATGAGCTAGCGGAGCACGGCTTCTACCCAGTAGATGATCAGCTCGGCGACCTGCTCATTCCGCGGCTAGAGCGTCGGCTGCGGGTTGCAGTACGCGCACGTTCCGAGGGCCGAACGCTGTACCTGGAGAACGGCGCTCAGGTGCAGGATCGTGGGCATGGGATTGGGCATGAACTCCCCGCTACTGGTGCTGTCGGAGTCCATCGGAGTCCCAGTCGGTGACACCCGTGCACGCTCGTGACACCTGGTGTCGATGGCGAGCGGGTCCCTTCTAACCCGTTGGTCGCGCTACATCCGCTGGCACAACTATGGGGCCAGCGGCCAGCTCATCAGTCGACGGCCCGTCCGGCACTCGGGCTGGGTATCTAGACCACCCAGGGCCCGCGACGGTGACCGCACCAGCCAAAGCCGCCGCCGTGGATCTCTGCCTGCACCTAATCCACCTCGACCACGGGCGCCACAATCGCCAACGCGGTCGCCCGTCCCAAACTCGCGCTCGGAATCGCCGACAATCAGGCCCTCACGCTGGTTTGCGAAGCCCTTGGGGCAGGACGACCACCCGTCGTCGTCTTTCCCCGCGTCAATGCTGCCCACGCGGGACAACCTGCCTGGGACCAGCACATCGCGACCCTTTCCAAGGGCCGGGGTCCACCTTGTCTACGGCGACGATGTGTGGCCACTGCATCAGCCACGCAGCGCGCCAAACCGCCAGCTGCCATGGGCCGAGATTCGCCGAGCTATCGACCAGGCCACGAACAACCGCGTCACCTGAAAGGTCAGCCTGGAGGATCCAACACGACTGGGCGCCGACCGCGTGACACTTCTATGACGCCATCTTTGGCAAGCACAGCGATTGCAC
>WNGB01011111.1_pt1 | contig 15132 bp, 8 predicted proteins | sample 5400681 | NCBI WGS metagenome assembly WNGB01 (sample SAMN13153367, study PRJNA577476) | soil metagenome | isolation source: 115 cm soil or saprolite under grassland replicate 2 | place: USA:California | collected 2016-06-15
CCCGGGGCGAGAAAGGCGCCGGCCGCGAGCTCGAGCAGGTCGTTCGAGCCGTTGCCGACGACGATGCACTCCTGCGGAACGGCATAGCGGCGCGCGAGCGCGGCCTTGAGCTCGAAGGCGTTCCCGTCCGGATAGCGCGCGAGCTCCGCGAGCTCTCTCTTGATCGCTGCCTTCGCCTTGGGCGAGACGCCGAAGGGGTTCTCGTTCGAGGCGAGCTTGACGATCTTTTTTTCGTCCAGCCCCATCTCGCGGGCGAGTTCCGAGATCGGCTTGCCCGGCTGGTAGGGCGCGATGGCGCGGACATACGAGAGAGACTGCTCGCACAGGCTCATGGAGCGGCCCTAGAGAACGGCGGCCGGATAGCTGCCGAAGACCTTCACGAACGGCGCCTTGTCGCGCAGCTCGGCGAGCGCCTTGGCCACCTTTGCATCCTGCTGGTGGCCTTCGATGTCGACGTAGAAGTAGTACTCCCACTGGCCGGTGCGCGCGGGCCGGGATTCCAGGCGCGACATGTTGACGCCGGAGGTGGAGAAAGCGGCGATGAGATCGTGCAGGGAGCCGGGCCGGTTGTGCGTGGTCATCACGAGCGAAGTGCGGTCCTTGCCCGAGGGCCCCGCGTCGTGGGACGCGAGCACGAGGAAGCGCGTGCGGTTCTTGGGATCGTCCTCGATGGCGCGCGCGAGGAGCTTGAGCCGGTAGCGCTCGGCGGCGATCTCGGGGCCTATCGCAGCGGCGCTTTTCTCCTTCGCCGCCATGCGCGCCGCTTCCGCGTTGCTCGCGAGCGGCACGCGCTGGACGCGCGGAAGATGCTGTGCGAGCCAGCCGTGGCACTGCGCGAGCGACTGCGGGTGCGAATACACCTTGCGTATCGCCTTTATCGACGCGCCCTTCGCCATCAGGTTCTGCTGCACGCGCAGCACCACCTCGGCGCAGATCTTGAGCGGCGTCGCGAGCAAGAGGTCGAGCGTGCGGCCGATCGCGCCGTCGGTCGAGTTTTCCACGGGGACGACCGCGTATTGCGCGGCGCCGGTCTCGGCGGCGCGGAACACCTCGTCGATCGAGCCGCAGGGCTGCGCCGCCACGCTCGCGCCGAACTGCTTGGCGAGCGCCATTTCGCTGAAGGTCCCTTGAGGTCCGAGATAGGCGACCGAGAGCGGCTGCTCGAGCGCGCGGCAGGCCGAGATGATCTCGGCGAAGAGCCGAACGAGCGCGTCGCTCGCGAGCGGCCCGCGGTTGGCGAGCGCGATCCTGCGCAGCACCTCGGCCTCGCGCTCGGGGCGGTAGGCGCCGCCGTCCGCCTTCAGTTTGCCGATGGCGGCGGCGTGGTTCGCACGCTCGTTCAGCAGCGCGGCGATTTTTTCGTCGAGCGCGTCGATCGCGGCGCGGTGCTGGGCGATGTCGTCGGCCATGGCGTTCAGGACGAAGGCAGATAGCGCACCGCGAGCACGCCTTTGATGCGCGCGAGGTCCTCGACGAGTCCCTTGTTCACCGGGCTGTCCACGTCGACCAGCGTGTAGGCCATCTCGCCCTTGGAGCGGTTCACCATGTTGTGGATGTTCAGGCCCGCCTTGGCCATGGCGCTCGAGATCTGGCCCACCATGTTGGGAACGTTGGCGTTGGCGATGGCGACGCGGTACGGCGACTCGCGCCCCATCAGGACGTCGGGAAAGTTGACGGCGTTCTGGATGTTGCCGTTCTCGAGGTGGTCGCGCACCTGGTCCACGACCATGACGGCGCTGTTTTCCTCGGCCTCGCGGGTGGAAGCGCCCAGGTGCGGCAGCGCGATCACGGCGGGGTTCTCGCACAGCGGCTGCGCCGGGAAGTCGGTCACGTAGTATTTGAGCTTCCTCGAGGCGAGCGCCGCAGCGACCGCCCTGGCGTCGACGATTTCCTCGCGCGAGAAGTTGAGAAGGATCGAGCCTGCGTGCATCAGCTCGAGGTTTTTCGCGCTGATGAGGTGCTTCGTCACCGGGAGGAGCGGAACGTGCAGCGTGACGAACTGGCTCGCCTTCAGGATTTCTTCGATCGAATGCGCCTTCTTCACCTGCGCGGGCAGGCTCCACGCGGCGTCGACCGTGATCTCGGGGTCGTAGCCGAGAACGTTCATGCCGAGCTTGATCGCCGCGTCGGCGACGAGGCTGCCGATCTTGCCGAGGCCGATCACCCCGAGGGTCTGCTGCGGCAGCTCGATCCCGGCGAACTGCTTCTTCTCCGCCTCGACGCGCTTGGAGAGCGTGTCGTCGTCGCAGTTGAGCGAGTGTACGAACCGGACCGCCGGAACCAGATTGCGGGCCGGGCGCGTTGAAAACGGGCACGCCGCGCCCGCTCATGTCTTTCACGGGAATGTTGTTCGTGCCGGCGCCGGCGCGGCCGATCGCGCGCACAGTGTCGGCGATCTTCATCGCGTTCATGTCGTGCGAGCGCACCAGGATCGCGTCGGGGTGCGAAGCGTCCTTGGAGACCCTGTACCCCTTCTCCGGGAAGCGCTTCAGCCCGACCTGCGAGATCTGATTGAGGACGAGGATTTCGAATTTTTTTGCCGGCATTGCGAAATCATAAACTACAGGAGCTTGTCGCGCGATTGTTCGCTCATCGAGGAGCTTCTCGATGGATGCCATACGAGCCCAGGACCTGCCCGCGGTTGACCCGGTGCACCGCGCGGCGGCATGATCCGGCGTAGCGCCCGCAAGAGACAATCCGCATCAGGAGGGAACCGTGCGATCCATCATAACAGCGATCACCATTGCGACTTCGCTCGGGCTTGGCGGCACCGCGGTTTACGCCCAACCTGGCAGATGCCGCCGGACAGCCAACGGTGTCCGTCCAGATGGGGCGCGGGCGATCAGCGCGGCTCGGGCAACATGATCGGTATTATGGCCAGAAGGGTCGCCAGCAGGATGGAACGAGGACCAATCGAGCCCGTGTCGTCGATGCAACCGGAAACAAGCGCGGCTAGAGTTAAGTACGCACGAGCCGTATCTGCTTGAGCAGAAAGACCAGCGCAATGACGATGGTAAGAACGCTCAGGATCCGGCTCGGTGTCCAAAGGTATTGATACATTCCGAATTGCAAGGACATCAACAAGGTCCAAAGTACGCCGAACACGCACTGTCTCACCAAGACGTCGCCAAACGATCTATTGTGCGCCTTCAGCCAGATGATCAAAGCAATGAACGCCGCAGTACCGGTCGCCATGACAAGACATAGCACGCCCAGAATCGGACGGGGATCATACCGAACGAAGTATGCGAAAAAAACGACTACCGAGTACACCAAGCAAGCACCGGCCAATCCAACTCCAAAGCGCTTGATCTTCCCGGAGTCACTCACGCGTTGTTGCGTCCATCATTTCTGCCCACCTCTGCAAAGACATTCGCGCAGGCGGCCGAGATCAGTTGGGAAAGGAAGTAGAGAATCAAGGCCATGCACAGGAAGAAGGCTATATCGATGATCGGGTTCACGAATAGCACCACACCCGTAAGGACGACTATGTAGGCTACCGCGACAAGGATCAAAAGGCACGCCACTATCGTGATGATACAGTCAAACAACGTGAATTCGTTGGGCGTCTGAGCATTCGAGGACGTAGTGCCTGCATCTGCGCCGAACGCCGGCCCTACGCCGAGCGACAACAACGCATCCAGCGCTCCGGCCGCCAGAGCCATTAGATTTGCCAAAGTGGACGCCAAGCTGCCGCCATTGATGCCCCCGCTGATCTTGTATGCGCCTGCGCCTGTGTCAGGATCGATGATCACGTATCCAACGCCAGTCCATCCTCCTATAGTCACGTTTCCTTCCGAAACGATTGCTACCTTGCCAGCTCCAACCGCGTCGCTTATTTCCTGCTTCACTGCCGCGTCAATGGTCAAGCGCGGCAGATTGAGCGGCGCATTGGCGCCGTCTATCGAATATATTCGTTGACCTTGTCCGAGCGCGGCGGCCATGCTTCTGGTGGCCGAAACGCCTTGATCGTTGTGTCGGACGTTATTGAAAAGGTGCTCAGGTATGGCCGCTTCATTTTCCGACAAGGACTGGCCGATCAAATGTTGAAACGCGATGGCGGTCCTGGGATCGCCATCCTTTGCAGCGGCCTGGAATGAAATTCGGTCCATATCCATTACCAAGCCAGGGAACGATATCGCGCGCACGACCCCGAACGAAAATACCGGACGAGCTGCTACAAGGTAGTTTCCGAATGATGGCTGGAAGAACTGCAATGCACCAAGCATTCGCCCGATTGCCGATGCTCGGAAGCTGGCGTCGGCAAAATATACGATAGCAGCGCAGTAAAGGAGATCCGCCGTGAATTCCTCCTTTGAAACCGCCTGGGCCGAGGTCGACGTAAGCCTTGCTGCAGTGTCCGAGAGCTTTGATCTGATTGTGCTGAGCAGATTTTCAGGAATTCCTTGTTGGCTAACGACGGTTGCGACATATTCGCCCACTACGAGGCGATTGACCGCCGAAGCCTGCCAGCCCCTTGCTGGATCGTAGATAGCAGCCTCTTGCAGGATCTCGTCTCCCATAGTGAATGCCGGCCCCGTCGCAACGATCTGCCCCTCTATCCGGAGCTCCGGTATCAGGCGAATCAGATAGCCAGGCAGGCTTCGAGAAAATTCGGTGAATTGAACGGGCGAACCATCCGCATGACGCTGAGGCATGAAACTGGCGATCGTGGCTTGGTCCGAGGGCGTGGCAGGCGCAAACGACAGCGTGATCTTCTTTGTTCCGACCGACGGCATTAAACGCTCAAGGGCGGTGAACGGGCTGTCGAGCGCCCGATCGGTATCATTCGCGTACAGGCTATAGCGGAACTTCCAGCGCAGATTGTCCGGGATCGCTTGCATCTTCGCCCCGATAGCGATTCTTCTATACGGCAGGGTCCCCAGGAAGATGGGGAGATCTGCCTGAACAATGGTCTGCGTGCCCAACACCTCCGATACAGTCGCGTTCGATTTCTGTACGTTGACGTAGCTCCTGACCTGCATCTGGTAGCTCGCGAGCGTCTGCTGGACGAGCGTTTGGTTGACGTTCTGCAGCGTAGCATCGGCTGTATTGACGACCGTGGCCTGTTGAATCTGGGTGACGAAGGACTGAGCATCGAATGGGACATTCGTCCTGACATCCATCCCTTGAGTGAACTGATATTGCTTGAAGCTTGCATCCAGGGGCACCCAGGTGTTGGGATTCCTGTTCACCGCTCCGCGGCTCGGAACGTAGTCGACGAAGGCCTCCACCCACACATGCTCGAGGCGGACCCAGTTGACCTGACCGCCCAGCGTGACACCCATCGCGGGAATTCCGCCCTGTCCCATGATATCGATGGCGGCTCTCGCGGCGGTGACTCCGCCGACCCAGTTCATCGCTTTGTCCGCGGGCACTTCGATCGTGCCGTAGACGTAGCGCGACGGAATGTTGGCCGCTCTCAGCAGCGCGATCAGCAGGCTCGCGGTGTCGAACGAATTGCCGCGCTTGGTCTGCAACGTCATGTCCGAGCCCTGGATACTTCCGTAGCTCGGGACAAACTGGATGTTGTTTCTCACCCAGTTGTGGATCTTCACCGGGTTGTTGCCGAGGCTCGTCGCGAGGTCGCGGATCGCTTGCGTGATCTGCACGTCCTCGGTCGGCGCCGTGTCCGCAGGCATAGGCGTGGTCGGGAGCACGGTGCTGGGGAGACTGATCCCCGAGAGACTTCCCGCCTGCGCCACCTTCACCGTCTCGCCGAAGAGACGACTCGTCTTGAACTGCGCCGGACTCGTATAAGGCGCGCGGGTGACGGGCTTCGGTGAACCCCACGGCAGGTTGTTCGGGTCGGTGGGCGTGTGGGTCTTCTCGTTCGGATACTTCGCCATGAAATCGCCCAAGCTCGCGAGTGCTCCCTGCAAGGAGCCCGCTTGTGGCGAGCCTGCCTGCGCATCGGCGGCCGTCTCCACTGCCTGCATCAGCGTGTTGAACTCCGCCTTGCGCCGCTCGTATTCCGCCACCGCGGCTTCGTGCCGCGCGAGGATCTCCGCCGGAAGGTTCTTGTCCCGGATGTGTTTTTCCGTTTCCTTGAAGCCTTTGGTCACCTCGGATTCGAGGCTCTTCAGCTCCTTGTATTTCCCTCGCAGGGTTTTCACCTTCGCCGTCACGTCGACCCCGGGCAGCGGCTTCGCGCGCTCGGACTCCAGGCGCATCTTCGGCCCCACCGCCTGCAGCACCTTCTCCCCGGGCTTGCCGGCGGTGGTCGGCTCGGTAGCCCTGGGCCTGTGCGGCATCGCCGCCTGGGGCACGACTTCCTTCAGGATCTCGTGGATCTCGTTGAGCGTCCGCGAGAAGCGCTCCTCGCCTGTCGTGGAGCTTGCCTGCGTGCGCTTCGGCGCCGACGGCAGCTGCGCCGCGGCGGTCAGCGGCTGCAGCGTGAGCGCGGTGAAAGTAACCAGAACGACACCGGCTATCGGTCGCAGCGCCTTCGATCTGAACACGGTCTCTCCTCTTCCTCTAGGGCTGCGCGATGACCCAGCGCGCTTCGGCTTCCTGCAGCATCCGCCCGACCTCGACACGTTGCGCGCTCACGTCCGCGCTCGTGATCTTCAGGAGGTGCTCGGCGGCGTCGATGAGCTGCCCGATCGCCTGCTCGTACGCGCCCGAGGTCATCGAGGCTTGCGCCGCCCGGATGCTCGAGACCGCGTGGTCGCGATCGGACTTGTCGTTCGAGGAGACGGCGAGCGCCGAGAGCTCGCCCGCCACGCGCGGCGCTACGGTATCGGCCGATTCCACCGCCAGCGTCACGAAGCTTGTGAAGGGCGAGGGCAGACCGGTGCTCAAGTCGACTGAAAGACTCGCGCTAAAGCTCCCCGTGACGGCCGGCAGGCGCAAGCCCACGTCCAGATTCTTCGTCGCGCCCGAGTCGAGCGTGAAGGTCCACACCGGACGGTCGCTCTCGTCCTTCTTCGCCTCGGGCGCCGTGGCGAGCACCGTTGCCCCGGCCGGCGGCGTGAACGTCGCTTTCAGCTCCGCGGGCATGATGCCCACGTTGGTGACCTGGGCGCGCAGCACCGTGTAGCTGCTCGCCTCGGAAACGGCGGCGGGCGCAGGCGCCACCCAACCGATCGCCGCCGAAACGAGACCGTCGAGAGCGCTGGAGGGTTGCGTCATCAGCGTGGCCACGAGGTTGTATGCGAACAGAATTCCGCGGCCCAGCCCGTATTGGTTGGTGACGATGGCCGGCCGGGTGGGCGCAGCCGCGAACACGGCCTGCGCCACGCCCGTGGTGAGGTCGAGTTGCAGCGGACGGCCGAAGCTGCCGAGCGTTCCCGGGGCGAAGATGGATCCGTTCACGCTGATCGCCTGGCTCGACACTCCCAGCTTGCCGTGCACGTCGGTCCCTGCAACCGTATCCAGGCCGTGGTTGCGCTCGTCGTGCACCGCATCGAGGATCAGCGCGTCGCCGCGGAACACCGCCTCGCGCACTTCCTCGGTGAGGTCGTTGTCGAGCTTCAAGCCCCCGCCCGTGATCCAGTAGGTGTTGTACTGGCCGCTGCGGAAGGCGCGCGTGAAATCGTCGTCCGTGGTCGCGATGCGGTAGTTGACGCCCAGGCCCGTCAGGTAGGACGCGAGGAAGGCGCTCTTTTGCGTGACGCAAGCCTGCTTCGCCGGATCGTCCTGTTCGGCGTCGTGGTCTCCGTCCGCGTCGTCGTCTCCGTACTTGCACGACAGCAGGACGAGTACCCGCGCCTGCTTCAGACTCGCGAGCGCCACGTCGAGCTGCACCGGCGGCGCGATGATGGAGAAGCTGTCCTGGGCGAGCGTCTTCGCGACTCCGCCGATCGTGGCGCGCAGCGTCGCCGTGTAGCCCGTTCCCACCGCTCCGGTCGCCGGCCAGCTGAACGCTCTCTGGTACGTACCCGAGAGCGCGATGTTGGCGCTGTCGGTGAACTGTGCCGCCACCTGCTGCGTGGCCGTATTGACTATCGACACCGAGAGCGGGAGGCCCGCAACGGCACCAAAGCCCACGTTGGTCACGGCGAGGCTGAGGGTGACAGGGTTCCCCTGCGATACCTGTTTCGGGAGCGCCGCGAGCGTGCCGGTGACGCGCGTCACCGGCGGCGCGATCACGAAGGCCTCCTGCGCCAGGGTGAGGGTCGCCGTGCCGACCGTCGCCGCGAGCACCGCCACGTACGTTCCGCCTGCCGCAGCGCCGGCGGGCCAGCCGAAAGAGAGCGGCGCCGTCTGCGCTCGCGCAATGGCGAGCGTCGACGGGAATTCAGCCAGCACCTGCTGCGCCGCAGGATCGACGACCATGATTTTCACCTGCAGCGCCGGGATGTCGGCGTTACCGAGGTTATTGACCGCGGCGCTGAAGGCGATCGGATCGCCGAAGGGAACGGGTTTGGGCGTGGCGCTCAAGGTGCCGGTGAGACCGCTGCCCGTCGCCGCACTGGAGAGCACCGTGAAGCTCGTGCTGCTTGTTGCGAGCACCGTCCCGCCCGCATCGCGTACGCTCAAGGCTCCTGCATAGCTGCCCGCCAGGGCAAACCCGAGCGGCAGCGGGTAGCTGTAGTCCCTGAGGGTCGCTTGCGGGAGCTGCGCGATCTGCTCTGAGCGCGTAAAGCGCACGCTGCCGTCCGGACTGGTGACCGTGGTCACTACCGTCAGGTTGTCCAGCGGCTGGTTCTGCGTGAGATTGCTCACCCGGCTCGCCACCAGCACCGTCTCGGACGGCAGGTAGGAGAGCTTGTCCGCGCTGATGTGGCCGGAAACCAGGTTCGCCGTGTCGGAAACGATGTTGAAGTTCGAGCGCGCGGTTCCGACGAATGCGCTCGCGGAGTCATACAGCGTCGCGAGCACGTAATAGCCGGCACCCGCCAGCGTGCCGCCGGTGTTCCAGACAGGGGTCAGGTTGGCCGAGGCACCTGCCGCGACGGTGGAGAACGGTAACGTGCCGACCGTGGCGACAAGGTTGTAGTCGGCGGCGAAAATCTGGAACTCCACCGAACCGCCCAAAAGACCTCCATCCGTGTTCGTGACCTGGCCCGTGATATTGACGGGCGCGCCGGCGCCGTAGGTCGTCCTGTCCGTCGCAAGGCCCAGCGCGAGGAACGCCGAGGCGGTCACGCGGGGGACGTTGATCGGCGCGTCGACGTTGCCGCCGGTGAAGCTGTTCTTGAACGTGAGGTGCGCGTCGGTGGACACCGCGCGCACTTCGTTGACCGCCATGTCGGCAAGCGACAAGTCGTAGTTGATCTCCTGCCCGGAGGAGGTCACGCCCGTGAGCTTCCAGATGTGCGTGCGCGTGCCGTCCGGATTGATCGTGGAGGTCGCCGGCGCCTTGTCCGGGTTGCTCATCGTGACGTTGGAGGCGAACGTCGCCGAGACATCCGTATCGATGCCGCCCAGGCGATCGAGCACGATCGGCAGCCAGATCGACACCCAGGTTGTCGCCGCAAGATGCGTGGTCAGGATGTTGTTTTCGCTGAACCAAGTCCCGTCCGCCTGCTGGCGGCTCAACAACAATTTCACCGCGTTCTGCACGATCGGATCCGACGGCGAGGGATTCAGGTAGTCGAGCGCGACACCGACCTGGGCCGTGACCAGGGAATCACTGCCGTAACCAGTAAACCAGCCCCACCCGCCGTCGGCTCTAACGCGCGAGCGCAACAGCGTGGCGACCGTGTTCATCTTGGCTTGCAAGGTGTCGGCGGCCGGCTGGCCCTCGTAATAGCCTCGGGCCGCGCCCAATCCGATCAAGCGCTGCGCAAGGCTCAGGTTGTTGTTCGAGTCGGTATTGCCGTCCTGCAGCAGCCAATTCACGCCTCGGACAATCGAAGCGTCCATGGCGGTAAGGGCAGCGGCGCTGTTGATCGGCGTCTTGGTGACGCGGTAGAGCGTGCCGTTCCCGTCTCCCAGCACGATTCGGCCATCAGGCGTAACCGCCAGGCCCGGCAAGGAAGTATAGGTCAGACGCTCGCCCTGCCATTCGCTGTTGTAGGCGTAGAGACCCATCGTGGTTGTCAAGAACCAACCGCCGCCGCTGTTTGCTTGCAATCGGGTCGGGTTCCCTCCCGTCCATCCCACGACGATGTCGTAGCTCTTGTCGGGGTGATAGCAGATGATATTGAAGCCGTTGTAGTTGCCTACGACCAAGTCGCCCGCGGGCGTGGCCACGATCGACCAGGGGTTGACCAGCGCTCCGCCGACGATATAGTCGGTCACGGCTCCGGCTGGTGTGATCCGGGAGATCTTGTTGTCCCAATAGGAGGCCATGTACAGATTGCCGTCCTGCCCCATGGCCAGCCCGGTCCCGGAGCGCGCGGTGATGAGGGTTTTCGAGCCGTCCGGCTCACGCCGGTACAGTCCCCCGAAGGAGGCGATGTAGGGCGTGCCGTCGGGGGCGAAGAATACGGCCGTGGGATTGGTGAACCCGGTCGCCCAGAGCTGCGCCGAACCGTCCGGCCGGACCCGAAAGACCTGTCCGCCGAAGTAGCTGGAAACGTAAATGTTTCCGGCCGCATCGCTCGCCAAATCGTAGGTGTTGCCGATGCCGCTCACGGCCCACGGTGTCGCGACATAATTCACCGCGCTGCCCGCGGGCGCCTGGCTCAGCGTATCGTGAATCTCGATCAGGCTCTTGACGTTGAACGCGGTGTTGGCGACCTGGGTGCTCCACCAACCGGAAACGTGGTCGGCACTCCAGGCGCCGGCGGGGCTCTGTATGCTCGTCAGGTACTGCGCGCCCTTAACCAGCGTCGAGACGATTTCGTTCTTCTTGTGCCAGGCGTTCAGCGCCCACATCCCCAGCATGCTCTGGGTCATCTGGTAACCGCCGAAGCCGTCGATCGCGCCGTTGCTCTGCTGGTATTCGATGATGGCGTTGAAGATGGTGTTGCGGTTGTTGGCGTCGTACGTGGTGAGCTTGCGGGTCAGCTCGCCGCCGACCAGCGCCTGCGATTGCACGTGGCAGCGCAGGCAACGGCTCTCGATGGTTTCCGACGCGGCGACGGCATCGTTGTACGTGACCGCCTTCTGGACCGCGGCCTTGATGAGCGGCACCAGCGGATCGCTGATCGTGCCGCTGGTCACGTCCTGACCGGTGATGGTGATATTGGCGCGCACCGTCTGCGTCCCGGCCGGGACCACCAGCTTGTTGGTGGTGTATTGGGCCGAGCCGGCATCGCCTACGTACAGCGATGCGGTGATCTTGCCTTCGGCGGGGTTCGGCGACGCGAGCTCGATTCGGAAATTGCCGCCCGCGGCGGGGGCCCAGTCGTCGAAAGGCAGCGTATCGAGCTCCGAGACCACCAGGATGCGGCCGGCGACCGTTTGCGCGTGCGCGACGGCATTCGTTTGCGTGTCGATGACGCTCAAGGTGTAGCCCTGCGGCGGCAGCTGGGTGTTGCCGTTGTTCTGGAGCGTGGCAGAGAGCTTGACGGGGGTGTTGGTGCCAGCGCGCAGCACCGGCGGATTGGCGATGATCGAGCCGGCGAAGTGCGTCTGCGGCACGACCGAGGCGGCCGCCGGCCTCTCCAGCAGCACCGAGCCTTGCGGTGTCGCCTGGGTGATCGACCCCGGAGCGACCAGACGCATCAGCAATTGATAGCGGCCCGGAGCAAAGCGCCCGCTGTTCCAGACAAAGCGCACCGGGCGGGATTCGTTCGCGTTGAGCTGGATCTGGCCGATCGGCGCGCCGCCGGCGTCGAACGCCCCTCCCGTGCCGACGACCGAGCCGGCGGTGCCGTTCGCGCCGTCCAGGTCGATGACTTGCAGCCGCAGCACCACCGCGGCGCTCGACGAGCCGGTATTGGTGATCGATGCGGACACGGTGACGTCGGCGTTTGCGCCCACGCTCGCCGGGCTCACGCTCGGATCGCCGATGGCGAACGACCCGCTCCCCGCGAACAGCGCGAAATTCTGAACGACGTCGCTCGGCCGCGGCACCTGCAGGCTGATGAGTTGCGATTGGTACCCGGTCGCGGAAGCGCGCAGATCGAAGCTGCTGCCGGTCAGCCCGCTGAACGCATACGCGCCGTCCGTGCCGGTCGTAACCGAAGCTCCTCCCAGTACCTGCAGGGTTGCCCCGCCGAGCGGCGAGCCGTTCGAATCGGTGACGACGCCGGTGAGGTTCGTCGTCGTGCGCTGTGCCGGGAGAGCGACCGTGCCCGCGTCCACGATCGTCCCGGCTGACAGCACGAAACTTTGCCTGACGCTGTCGTAGCCGGCGAGGTTGTATGCCGCGATATAGCTTTGCGGATTCAGCGTGAGATCGAACCGGCCGTCGCTACCGCTCGTGCCCGCGACGGCGCCGTTCAGGACGATGGTCACGCCCGGCAGTGGCGCGTTGGTTCCCGCCGCCACCGTTCTGCCGACGAACTGCCCGGTCGTCGGCGTCGTTTCAGTGGTCTTATATAGCGCGGGGGAGAAAACCAGCGTTTGGCCGCCTGCGATCGTTGCGTTGCCCGTCGCGCTCTGGTAACCCGCGAGGCTTGCAGTGATGGTCATCGCGCCGGGTGGAACGCCGGAAAATTCAAAACTTCCGGCAACGTCCGTCGTCGCGCTCAGCGCGGTGCTGCCGATGACCGAGATCGACACTCCGGCGAGCGCGGCGCCGCCGGTTGCCGCGGTCACGCGTCCGCGCACGATCGCCGTCGTCGCGATCTGCGATAGCGGGATGGTCCCCGCGTCCAGGGTCTGGCCGGCGAAGACCGAGTACGAGAGGGAAGCCGTGTCGTAGCCTGCGCGCGCCACCTGGGCGGAATACGTTCCCGGAGTGAGATTGCTTACGGTGAAACGTCCGTCGCTGCCCGTCGTCGCATTCCCGGAGGAGGTGCCGCTCACGGAAACACTGACCCCGGCGAGCGCTAGGTTCGTGCCCTGGTCGATGACTTTGCCGGTCAAAACCGCCGCGGCGGGAGAGGCCGAGCCTATGCTCAGCGCGCGCAAGGCGACGGCGGTGAGGAAGGGGTCGTCCAGCCAGCTTCCGTCCGCGCTTTGCCTGGCGAGCAGAAAGCCTGATGCGGCCGCGCGCACGGTTTGATCGCTCATCGTGGGCACGACTGCGATCACGGAAAACGCGGTCAGATACGTGTCGCCCCGCCAGCCTCCGTCGGCGCCTTGCCGTTGCAGGAGCCATGCGGATAGCGCTCGTACCGTGGTCGCGGCCGATCCGTCGCCCGCGGTCTGCAGCGCATATAACGCGGCCGCGCTGTACTCGATGCGCGTCGGTTCGTCGCCAGCGCTCACGCCACCGTCGGACTGAAGGCTCGCCATCAGGTAGGCGCGCGCATCCTGCGCCGGCGTGCCTGCCCCCTGCCCTGCGCGCGCCAACGCAAGCACCGCCCAGGCCGTATCGAGAGGATTGCTTTCGAATCCCGGCCCCCCGCCGAAGCCGCGATCGCCGTTCCGGCGAAGGAGAAGCAGGTTGATCTGCGTCGAGGTGTCGCGCCCCGCGGCGATGAGCGAGATCGCCTGACGCGCTAGATATTCGGTGTTGCCGTCGGACTCGGACGCTATGGCGTCGGCGAGATTGGACGGAAGGGTGGCAAGCGCGGCGAGCGCCTGCGCCGTTTCGCTGCGGTCCTGCAGCGCCGTGGCGACGGAAGAGGCTTCGTTGGCGAGACTACCGTCCGCCTGGACCTGGCTTTGCAGCCAAGCCAAGCCGCGCGAGACCTCGGGCGAGAGCGACTGCGCGGACGCCGTCGCGGCGTACAGCAGGCCGAATACGCACAGCAAGACCGGTGCCAACGGCCGCAAACGGGCCGACCACTGCGGTTCCACGCGCCGAGCCCTCCCTGTGCGCTGGATTCGTTTTCTCGTCCCCGTTCTAATGCCGGGAGAACGATCGACCGAAAGACTACTCGAAAAAGAAATTCTCCGATACCAGCCAATCCCTGACAGGGAATCCCTGAGAGCGTGTCCGTGTTCGACTCGTGCGCGTAAACCTCGGCTTGTTAAAGACAATTGAGGCCGGCGAAGGATTCAGGCCCGCTTCGCCTCGAATTCCCGCATGTACTCGACCTGCCGCTTCAGGCCTTCGATCGGCATGGCGTTGTAGATCGAGGCGCGCATGCCGCCGCCGGCGCGGTGGCCTTCGAGCTGGACCATGCCGCGCGCTTCCGCGCCTTTTGGAAACTCGCCGCCGAACTTGGCGTCGGCGAGCGTGAACGCGATGTTCATGCGCGAGCGGTCGGATTTGCGCACCGGGTTCCAGACTAGGTCCACCAGTATTTCGCCAGCGTAACAATGACTGCCGCCACGGCAAAGAGAGCGGCCACGATCGTCCATCGCGCGGCGGACTGCGCGCCGGCGGCGGCCGCTCTTGCCGCGCGGGCGGCATCCTCCGCCGCCTTGAGGGCCCGCTCGGCGCGTTCGACTTCCGCGGATTCTCCTTCCCGGAGGCGGCGGTGGTGCTGTTCCAGCAGCCATTCCCAGGCGAAGGCCTCGCCGGTTCCGAAATGTCCGGACTCGAGCCTGGCTGTTACTACGAGTTCACTGTTCAGTAGCACTGACCTCCATCATCGGGGCGCCATGGATTGGAAAAGGTGCTCAAGGATTCGAGGAAGACGACGAGGTCCTGCTGCGCCGCGCTGGTGCCCGCCAGCAATGCGCAGGCCGCGGCGCATGCGGCGCGAATCGCGATGCGTCTCTTCCGCTCTACGCCGGAAACCATGGCTTATTGCCCCCCTGCAGGTCTAACGCGCCATCATATCCTCTGCGCCGCCACGACGGGAGGAGGCGGAGAGGCACTCTCCAATCGGATTCCCGGCGCCGACGAGCCGGCAAAAAATCGGCCGCCGGGGAAAACCTCGCGGCGGCCGTTGTGGTGCAAGGTGGCGTCAGGCTTACATTCGCGCTATTTCTTGGGCGCTTGCACCTTTTCCCATACCGTGGTGGTGACGACCGTCTTGCCGTCGCTTGTAGCCGGCCCCGGCTCGTTGACCATCGTGATCCTGCGTCCTTCGATCTTGATCTGCCGCACTGCAGCCCGTGCGGGAATCTCGTTGTGTGTGGCGTCGAAGAAATACGTGAGCTTGTTGCCTTCCAGCTTGTACGTTCCCGCGTAGGCGTTCATCGTGTTGAACAGCTCGATGCGTTGCTGATCCGTCACCTTGGCCGCACTCTCCGGCTTCGGGCGCTTGTCGCTCAAGATTATGCCCATCA
>WNGB01007987.1_pt1 | contig 15131 bp, 14 predicted proteins | sample 5400681 | NCBI WGS metagenome assembly WNGB01 (sample SAMN13153367, study PRJNA577476) | soil metagenome | isolation source: 115 cm soil or saprolite under grassland replicate 2 | place: USA:California | collected 2016-06-15
ACCGGATCGACGCGGCGCACAAGCGGGTCACCGGCACCCTCACCTACCGGGGCAAGAGCACCGGGGTGCGGTTGGAGCTGCGGGCCGGGGGGCCGGCGGTCGGCCAGCAGACCGCCCCAGCGCTGATGTACCAGGACCCCTCGATCACCCTGGGGATGCTCAACCCCGACCAGATCATCCAGCTCGCCAAGACCCAGCCGGTCATCGGCGTGGTCGCCCCCATGGAGCTGGACGCCCAGGTCATCTTCTGGGACCCCAAGGCCCACCCGGACTGGCACACCATCGCCGACATCGGCCAGACCAACACCAAGGTGCTGTACTTCCAGGGGTCCACCTACATGGACTACCTGCTCGGCTCCGGCATCCTCCGCAAGCGGCAGGTCGACCCCTCCTACGACGGCTCCCCCTCGGTGTTCGTCGCCTCCCGCGGGCAGATCGCGGTGCAGGGGTATGCCACCAACGAGCCCTACACCCTCCAACACGAGGTCCCCGCCTGGGGCAAGCCGGTCGCCTACCAGCTCGTCTACGACACCGGCTACCCGAATTACGCCAACGTCCTGGCCATAAGAACCGACAAGCGAGCCGCGCTGGATGCCTGCCTGCATCGGCTGGTGCCGATGGTGCAGCAGGCCCAGGTCGACTTCATCACCAACCCCGCCGCGGCGATCGACCGGATCGTCAAGGTCAACCAGGCGTACAAGGGCGGCTTCGTCTACTCCAAGGGCAACGCCCTGTTCGCCGTCCAGCAGATGCGCAGCCTGGGGATCGTCGCCAACGGTGGCGACCAGACGCTAGGGAACTTCGACACGGGCCGGTTGGACCGGCTGCTGCGCATCGTCGCCCCGATCTTCGCCGCCCAGCGCAAGCCCATCCCCGCGAACCTCGGCCCGGCGCAGGTGGCCACCAACGCCTACATCAACCCCTCGATCGGCCTCCACCAATGAGCACGGCGGATGCCCGCTCGTTCGACCACAGGGCCACCCATTTCGACCGGTTCGCTGAGCTGGTCGGCGGGCCGCTGGACGAGTTCATCGACTCGCAGCTCCCGGAAGGAGGTGGTGAGCAGGCGGTGGATCTTGGCTGCGGCACCGGCCGCCACGCCGCCCTGCTGGCCGCCCGCTACCGGCAGGTGCTGGCGGTGGACGTCTCCGCGCCGATGCTGGAGCTGGCGATGGCGCGGCGTGGCCTGGCCAACATCACCTACCAGCAGCGCGATCTGTGTGAGGTGCGCGCCGACACCGACGGGGCCTTCGACCTGGTGCTCAGCGCCTACGCCCTGCACCACGTCGACGACCTCGACCAGACGCTGCGGGGCATCCGCGAGCTGGCCGCCCCCGGCGGACGGATCGTGCTGGTCGACAACGTCGCCGCCACCCGGCAGGTGTCGCGCCGCTGGTTCTGGGGGGAGGCGATTCGCATCCTGGTCGGTGATCTGGCGCGGCGCCGCCGCCCTTCGGAAGAGGCGTGGGAGCTGTTTCGCCTCAACGTTGATCCGGGCTGGCTGCATCACCTGACCAGCGACCGCTTCCCCAACCCGGAGCAGTTCGCCGAGCGCTACAGCACGGTCTTCCCGGGCGCGGCCTTCACCGACCTGTATCGGGCCAGGGCGATCTGCTGGGACGCCCCGACCCGCTGACCCACTCATGCACACGATGATCAGCTCGCCCCCCGCGAACTCGCCCCACAGCCGCCATCGGTCGGCGATGCCGCGCTGGGCGCGGCTCCTGCGACACGCCCCGGAGGCCAGCGTGCTCGCGGTGCTGGCGGGACTGGTGGTCTGGACCATCCGCGCCGGACTCCACGACCCGGACCCCGGCAGGGTCTGGGCGACGATCACCGCCTGGGCGCTGGTCGGCATCCCCACCGTCATGGACCTGCACCACTACCACGTCCATGGCCACCTGCCGCAGCGACGGAGCCACAAGTGGCAGTAGCCCCCACCACCACGGACACCAGCCACCCGACCGAGGTGGCCGAGGCGGTCGCGGTGCTGTGCGACCTGGCAGCGCTGGGCTACGAGGGCATCGCCGCCGCCGTGTCGGTTGTCCGCGAGCACACCGGCCTTGGCACCGCCGAGCTAGCGATCCAGGTCGGCCTGCCATCGGTGGCGCTGCTGGCCTGGGAGCAGGGCAGCTTCATCCCGCGCACCCACCACCTGCTGCGGCTGGCAACCATCCTGGCCACCCACCCAACACCACCGCCACCGGCTCGTCCTACCGACAGCCCCCGGCCTTCACCCGCCCACCCTGACAAGGAGCACCCCGCCCACATGACCACCCCGACCACCGCCACCACCCCCGGCAGGGCTGACCGGTTTGCTGGGGTGATCCGCGCGGCACGCCAGGCCGCGAGGCTCAGCCAGACCGACCTCGCCTGCGGGGTTGGCATGGCACAGAGCACGGTCGTCAAGTGGGAACGCGGCCAGGCGATCCCCACCCTACCGCTGTACCGCGAGCTGATCAGCGTGCTCGGCCCCTGGCCGCTGCTGGAGGCACTCCTGCCACCCGACCAGACCGACCCGGCCGTCCGGGCACACCTGCCCCGCTCGGGACAGCCCGGTGGGATGGCTGCCAGCATCCGGGTGGCGCGCTGGGCGGCCGGGCTGACCCAGGGGCAGGTGGGCGTCCGGGTCGGGGTGGCGCAGTCCGCGGTGAGCCAGTGGGAGCGCGGGGTGACCCTTCCGCCCCTGCCGATGCTGCGCCGCCTGGTCGGCGTGCTCGGCGCGTGGCCGCTGCTGGAGGCCCTGCTGCCACCCGACCAGGTCGACCGGCGCGACACGGCCGCCGCGGGGGTCGCGCCGCGATCGGGTGCGGGGCGGCCGTCCCGCACCGAGCTTGCCCGCCTGATCGTCCAAGAGGGCCGCAGCGACCAAGCGCTTGCCGACCAGTATGGCCAGCCGATCGGGGTGATCCTGCGGTGGCGCCGCGGCTACCGGCTGGAACGCGCCGCGCCGCCGCCACCGGGGCTGGCGCGGCCGTCCCGGCCCGAGCTTGCGCGGCTGGCGATCCAGCAGGGCCGAAGCGACCAGGAGCTTGCCAAGCGCTACGGCCGCTCGGTGAAAACGATCCAGTCGTGGCAGTTGCGGTACGGGCTGGCCCGCCCGCAGCCCAGGGTGGACCGGGCGCGGCTGCTGGCGCTGTGCCGCCAAGGCCTGCCGGCCGACCAGATCGCCCAACAACTCGGCTGCACCCCCAGGACGGTGTCCAAGCTCGCCAGCGCTGCCGGCGTCCAGGTGACCTCGGACACCACGCCACCAGCGCAACGCCCGCGCCCCACCGGCAGGGTCGCCACCGAGGGGGACCCGACCGACCAGGAGCTGACCGCAGCGGAGGTGGCCGGCCTGTTCCAGGTCAGCGAGTCGGCTGTCCACACGTGGGCCGACCAGGACCGGCTGCCGTTTCGGCGGATCAAGGGGCAGCGGCGCTTCCCTGCACCCGCCGTCGCCCGGCTCGCCCACCAGCACCAGGTCCCGCTGCCCGACTGGCTGCACCCAGCAACCCCAACCCCCCAGGAGCCAGTGTGACCAGCCACCAGCGGCCCGGCCCACCCGCCGGCATCGACACCACCACCGCCAACCCAGCGCGGATCTACGACGCGCTGCTGGGCGGCAAGGACCACTACCCCGTTGACCGCGCCGCCGCCCAGGCCATCCTCAAAGCGGCGCCACAGGCCCGCCAGGGCGCCAGGCAGAACCGCGCGTTCCTGCAACGCGCCGTCCGCTACCTCGCCGAGGCCGGCATCCGGCAGTTCCTGGACATCGGCACCGGCCTGCCCACCCAGGGCAACGTGCACGAGGTCGCCCGACAGGTCGCGCCAGACGCGCGGGTGGTATACATCGACTACGACCCCGTGGTGCACGTGCATGCCAACGCGCTGCTGGCCAACAACAGCCCCACCACCCTGGCGGTCCTGGCAGATCTGCGCGAGCCCGAGGCGATCCTCGCCCATCCCCAGGTGCAGCGGCTGCTGGACTTCACCGGGCCCGTCGGGGTGCTGCTGGTGGCCGTCCTGCACTTCATCAAAGACGAGGAGGACCCGGTCGGGATCGTCGCCCGGCTTCGCGATGCCATGGCACCGGGCAGCTACCTGGTCGTCTCCCATGCCACCGGCGACTTCCACCCCGCGCAGGGGGCGAAGGTCACCGAGGTCTACCAGCAGGCGTCCGCCCCGCTGGTGCTACGCCGCCGCCAGGCGATCGAGCGGTTCTTCGACGGCTTCGAGCTGGTCGAGCCGGGCCTGGTGCAGCCAGTGGCCTGGCGCCCCGACCCGGGGCCGGTCAGTCCCAGCGCGGGCGGCTTCTACAGCGGTGTCGGCCGGCGCAGAGCGCCCGACGCTGCTCGGACAAGGAGGTGAGGCCAATCCGCAAGGTCGTCGGTAAGTGAGCAGGACCGGGGCGCAGCAAACAATCCGGCATCTCCTGTCCACAAAGCTGCGCCCCGGTCACCGCACCGGGCCGGGCGTAGCAGCGATGCTCGGCGCCCTCGGGATCGACCCCCGTGGGTGCGGTGGCATGCGATTGCCCATGCGGCTGGGGGAGCCAGACCGCCGCCGACACTGTTGCCGGAGCAGCGCTGCGCCTACAGGGGGCGACGCATCCTCGCCCACCCGTCCCCGCAGGTATGCCAACTCGGGACCTTTACATCGAAGGAGCAGTGCGGCCTAGTAGAACCAACAGTGCTGTTCCGCCATCTCGAACCTGCGCGCGTGGTTGCCGCTCGGTGCCGTGGCCGCAGCGTCCCACCCCAGGGGGAGTGATCCCAGTGACGGCCAGGCGCAGCCTCATCAGCGACCAACTCGCCGCCTCCTGCTACTTCCGTACCTCGGTCCCCACCGGCCAGCGCAAGGCCCTGGTCCAGATCACCGAACGCTGCAACCTGCACTGCGTTCATTAGGCAAGTCAGTTGTCGGAGTCGCACCTGTCGGCTCCTGACTCGACGCTGGCCGGGGTGCGCCCGCGTCCGGGTGTTGGTGCGGTTCGTGTCAGCCGGTGGGCTCGCCGCGGCGTAGCAGCCGCAGCCTGTTGTCGGCTTTACCGACCGGGAGTGCCCAATCTGTGCCCGGGTGACCTGCGCTGATGCGCAGCATGCATGTCCGCAATGGAAGACCACCGGCTGCGGCGGCTTGTCGGTGCCGCCGCGCGAGGGGTGACTCGGACAGCACGTCATGGTCAGCTCAGGTGGGTGCGGGCGGCGTCGATCGCGTGGCTGGTGACCGCCGGCATGGCGAGCACTGCGGCGGCGAGCAGCATCACGCCGGTGATCAGGAATGGGGCGCGCAGGCCAAGGGTGTGGCCGAGCAGCCCGCCGAGGGCGGCACCCACGGGCAGCATCCCCATCGAGAGCTGCTGGAAGACGCTGTTGACCCGGCCGATCAGGCGGTCGGGGACGATCGCCTGGCGCAGCGAGATGGCGACCACGTTCCAGACGGTCAGGGCGATCCCGATCGTGCCCAGCAGGCTTCCGGCGGTCCAGGGATTGGTGCTGACCCCGATTCCCAGGGTGGCGACGCCCAGGGTGATGGCGCTGGCCAGCAGCACCGTGGCGGTGCCGACCGCTCGGCTGAGGCGGGCGGCGAGCAGGCTGCCCAGCAGCGACCCGGCCGCCACCCCGGTCCATAGCAGTCCGAAGCCGAGGTTGCCGAGCCCAAGCCGGTCCTGGGCGAATAGCACCAGGATCGAGCTCCACGCGGCAAGCCCGAGCTGTTGGATGGCGGCCATGACCGCCAGGGTGCGAAGCAGCCGATGGCGGGCCAGCCAGCGCACCCCCTCCCGGATCTGGGCCCGCAGGCCGCCGCCGCTGCTGGCGCTTCTGGCGGCCGCGGCCGTGCCGGGTGGCGTGGCGGCGAACCGGCCTGGGATGGTGGCGATCACCGCCGAGCTGATCGCAAACGAGACCGCGTCTGCCACAAACGGGACCGGCCGGGCCAGCGAGAACAGCACGCCACCCGCCGGTGGGCCCAGCAGATGCCAGCCCGCCGTCTGGGCGGCGGCTAGCCGGCCGTTGGCGCGCTCCAGCCGGGCCGGCTCGCGCGAGACGATGGCCGGCACGATCGACATCGAGGCGGGATTGAACAGCGTGGCGCCGGCTGCCAGCAGGAACCCTGCCGCCCCCAGCATGGGGATGGTTGCCCAGCCGGCGACGACGGCGGCGGCCAGCGCGGCAACCACCAGGCTGCGGTAGGCATCGACGCGCCACAGGACCCGGCGCCGGTCCCAGCGGTCGGCCAGGGCGCCGCCGGGCAGGGCGAACAGCAGCCAGGGCAGCTGCCCGGCCACCCCGACGGCGGCGACCAGGAGGGGGTCGCGGGTCAGGCTGGCGGCCAGGAGCGGCAGCGCGGTGTCGTGGATGCCATCGCCCACATACGACACCGCTGCCGCGGTCCACAGCTTGGCGTAGGCAGGGCCGAGGCGACCGGGCCGTGCGGTCGCTGGAGGCGATGCAGAAGCGGGTGTCGCCATGGCCCTGGACCCTTCCGGTTTCTTCGCTCATCGGCCCTGATTGGGTCTGACCAATGAGTATGGAGGGCACCATTCCGGAGAAGCAACGCAAGTTAAGCGTATTGGACTAAAGGTCCTTGAGCCGGTCATGCTCAACCAGTGGTGTCGGGGCGGCCCTGAATCCGGGCGTGAGACCCGTCGGGCAGCCTGATTGAGAGTGTCCGTGATCGTGGGAGCACGCGGCTCGACCCAGCCGCAGACCCGTACCAGCGTGCTCGCCATCCAGAAGACGTTCCGGGAGGTAGGCGGTGGACCAAGGCCACGCCTTCATCCGGATCGCCTGGATCGCTTGACCCACGCCTGGTGAGGGAGTGATCGTCCGGGGAGCCGATCGCCTGGGAGGTGTCATGCCGCAGCCCGCAGCATCCCCGACCGCCGACGAGCGGACGGTCACGGTCGTGGGAGAGGGGCTGGCCAGCGCGGTCCCCGACACGGCACTGCTGCATCTTGGCGTCGAGACGCGGGGCGCCACCCCTGGGGAGGCCCTGGACGCCAGTAGCCGCGCGCTGGAGGAGGTCATCGCCGCGGTGCGGGCGGCCGGGGTCGAGCCGCCTGGGCTGGCCACCGGGGAGCTGAGCGTCCACCCCGACTGGGAGGTGGGCCCGCAGGGCCAGCAGCGGCCCGCGGGCTATCGCGCCGCCGCCCGGCTGACGGCTCGGCTGGACGTGCCGGCGCGGGCCGGGCAGGTGGCGACCGCGGCGGTGACTGCCGGTGGTGAGGCTGCCCGGGTGCACGGGCTGGTGCTGGTGGTGGGCGACCAGGCGGGCGTGTCGGCCGCGGCGCGGGAGGCGGCGTGGCGGGATGCTCGCGGTCGCGCCGAGCAGTATGCCGCGTTGGCCGGTGTCGCGCTGGGCCGGGTCTTGCGGATCGAGGAGGTGGCCGGCGAGCGACCGGTGGTGCCGCTGGCGGGGGGCTACGAGGCGCAGGCTGCTGCCGGCCCGGCCGTTGAGGTGGGTGAGGCTGAGGTGCGGGCGAGGGTGGCGGTCACCTGGGCGCTGCTGGACGCGCCGCCGCCCGCCGCCGGTGAGCGCTCGTAGTGATTGCCGGTGAGGTTCACACACCGTCTCTGTGTCGTCGGGCCGTCAGTCGCTCGGCGATCCGGCCGCCGCTGTGGCGGGGTAGGATGATCAAGCTGATCGGTTTGCCTGGGCAAGGGTGGGCGGGAGATGGTCGGCGGGGCGGCCCCCCGGGCACGCGGGCGCTGGCTGATGCTGGGGGTCGCCGTGGCGCTGGCGCTGCTGGTGGTCGTTGGTCGCCTTCAGCAGGGTGACCTCGCGTCCGATCGGCCCGCACCGGCGCCTGTGGCGTCGACCACGACCGCTCGCCCGCTGCCGGTCACGGCCACCATCGGGCTGGGCGCCTCACCTGGGCCACAGTTCGCCACCTGGTCGCAGCTGATGGTCGGGGACGGCAGGCTGTGGGTGGTGGTGGACGGGGTCCTGGTCGGTGTCGATCCGCGGCGCCCCATCGCAATGGCCAGGATCCGGCTCGGCCGGCCTGGCGACTTCGTGAACCTGCTGGCGGTTGGTGCGGGCGGGGTGTGGGTCGGGACCGGGGCCGGTGTGGTTCGGGTCGATCCTGTCACCAGTCGGGTGGTGGCCACCCTGCCGGACGACAACCCGCCGTGGGCCGCTGGGGCCGGCAGCCTGTGGTCGGTGCACTGCAGCAGCGAGCGCGGGCCCTGTCGCCTGCTCAGGCTCGACCCGCGCAACCTGCACGTGACGGCTGGTTTTCCGTTGCCTGGCCCGGCCGGGTCGCTGGCGGTCGGCGAGGGCAGCGCGTGGCTGCTGGACCAGCAGGGAGGGTGGGTGTGGCGGGTGGACCTGACCGGAGGGCGGGTGGCCAGGGTGCGGCTGCCGTCGGCCTCCGGCTCGGCTGACGTCCCCGGCCAGTTGGTCATCGGGGAGGGGGCGGTCTGGGTGCTCACCAGTGTCGAGAGCCCGACCCGCCTGGGCGTGCGGGTCGATCTTGGGCTGGTGCGCATCGACCCGCACACCAACCGGGTGTCGGCCACCACGCCGCTGGCTGACCTGGACAGCGGCGCCTACCAGGTGCAGCTGGCCGTGGGCGCCGGGGGCGTCTGGGTTGAGGGCCAGCATCGCCAGGACGGCCAGGCGCGGGCGGTGATCGATCGGGTGGACCCGGCCAGCGGCCGCCTGCGCGGCAGGATCGAGACCGGCGACCCCAACCCTGCTGCGCTGGCCGCTGGGTTTGGTGCGCTGTGGCTGCTCCGGCCGGGCGCCGACGCGCTGCTGCGCCTGGAACCCGCCGCCATGTGATCCGCAGCTGTTACCGTGCGGCTGGCGCGTCAATTATGGTCGCCGACCGCCCAGCGCCCTTGTCGTGACGTCTACTGGTGTGGGCCTTGGCCGCCTGGACCAATGGCGGCTGGAACGCGGGTTCTCCGCAGCGGTGTCACGTTGGCGTGGGCGGTGAGTTCCTCGCGAGCTTGGTGAAGCTCCAGCGACAACTCGGCGACCATCCGCCGCAATGCCGCCCCGGCCTGTTGTTCTGCGGCAAGTTCGGCCCTGACGGCGATGAGCTGGCGTTGCAGCTCGGCGTGCTGTTCGGCGAGCTGCTGCATCGCCGCAGGGGTTGCGTGTTGTGCCTTGACCCTGGTCTGGAATTGTTCCACCAGGTCCTTGTGGTCGCCGTAGACGACGTCGCGGCGCAGCCCCGCTTCGATGATGAGCTCCGAGGCGGTGAGCCTCCCCGACGTCGACCGTAGCGGGGTTCCCGCCAGCAGCCGGCCGGCCGCGGCGGTGATCGCGGCCCGCTCGGAGAGGCGGTCACGCCGTCTGCGGGTCATCGTGGTCCTCCTCGATCTGGATGCTGACGGGGCGGGCCTGCTCGTGTCGCTTGATGATCGCGTGTCGCTGCGCGGCGTGGGCGGCGGCGCGGTCACGGATCGGGCTGGGGGCCAGCGGGTCGGCGGCCAGTTTCTCCAGGGTGGCGAGTTCCCGCTCGAGTTGTTGGACGTCGCGGTCGGTGTAGGCGAGGTTCTGGCAGGTCGGGCGGCACTCCGATTCGTCGGGGGCGTCGTCGGCGGGCAGTCCCAGGTCGAGCTTTGCCTTCCGGCAGGCCGCGATTTCGGCTCGCCAGACGCAGGTCATGGCCTCGCCGTGGTGGATGTTGGAGTCGGCTTGGCCGAGGATCCGCTCGACGTTGCGGGCCCGGTCCACGACCCGGCCGGCGAACCGGCGGGCCCGTGCGACCCGGTTGCGGTACTCGGCAGCGGACGGGCCGCTGACGTGCTCGCCGTCGTCGAGCAGGGCCGCGTCCTGGTCGGTCTGTTCCAGCACCAGTTCCAGACGCTCGACCGCGAGGTCTTCCATCCAGGAGCTGTCGGCGCTGCCCGAGTAGTTCAGCGTCACCTTGGTGCTGATATGACCGTACTGCAGGGCGCCGGCGATCACCCCGCCGGACGGCGGGCGATGAACCAGGCCAGGGTGCGGCTTCTTTCCGCACTCGTCGTGTACACAGGGACTCGTGTGGCGATTGGCTGGGGCGGCTTTTCGAGCTGCGTTCGGGGCGGTCGGGGCCGGGCGTGTTGCATTATGGCGCGATCGTCGACGCGACCAGGGTTGGTTGCTTCAGCGGTTGCTGGCCGAGTTGCTGCACCGCCGCCTCGGCCCGCACGGCGTGAGGACGCCATCAACATCGGCTAGCCGCAATGCCATGTGGTTAGGGGCTTCGGCAGCTTGTGCCGGGTCGGGTTGCGGGTAGGACGCTGACGGCCTGGGCGGGTGGCATGGTCGGCTGTGGCCAGGCGCGATGGGCGGCACGTTTGAGCTGGTAGTTGCTCATCTTGCGCTTCACCGCTCGGGGGAAGGCCCGCAGCCGACGCTTGGGCAGCAGCACGGTCAGCAATTCGTCGACCACCATGCGGATGGCGGCGGCGAGCTGCTCAGGGGGAAAAGGCCGGCCGGGCGATCACCTGGCGGCGGATGACCCGCAGGCTGCGGATAAACGACAGCCGGTCGGGGTCCAGGTCCTCTTCGAGCGCGGCGGTGTGCATCACCGCCCGCAGGGCGTAGTGGACCAGCAGGTGCGCCCAGACCTCTTGGGCGACCAGCTCGGGGCTCTTGGAGCGCAGCACCTGCTTGGGGCCGCGCTGGGTGGTCTTCAACTCTGCCAGCGCGGTCTCGATCTCCCACCGTTCGGTGTACAGCGCGGCCAGCTCGTGGGCGGGCGCCGCCTCAGGGTCAAGGATGGTGGTCACCAGCCGGTAGCGGTCGGTACTGGTGCGCCGGCCAGGATCCGACAGGGTGTACTCGACCACTCGGACGGTGATCGGGTGGCGCTTGCGGCGGTCGGAGGCGGCGTAGAGGCGGCTCAGCCAGGAGCCGTCGGAAAGCACCTGGTCGACCGGTAGCTTGGGGGCGGTCTTGCTGCCGCACTTGACCCGCCACACCAGCTCCGCGCCGGTCAGGGCCATGGCCCGCCACAGCTTGGCGCCCACAAACAGCCGGTCGGCCAGCAGCAGCACCCCCGGCCCCAACGGCCCGCCATCGCGGGCAAGCTGGCGGGCCAGCGTCTGCTCACCGCTTGCGTAGGGGCCCTGGACGGCGTCGATGATCGCGTGCGTGCCGGCCTCCACCAGCCCCACCACCCGCACCTGCGGGAACGCGCCCACCCCCTCCCCACGGCCGCTCTTGGACCGACCCAACGCCTGGTTGGCGGGGCTGTCGGGGACGTCCAGGCAGGTCCCGTCCACCACCATAATCCGCCAGTGCCGGTACCACGCGCCCCGCGTCTTGTGGGTCGCCAGCGGCCGCGCAGCCTGCTCGAACAGCAGCCGCAGCGGCTCAGGCCCCAGCCGGGTGCGGGCCTCAGCCAGCGCCGAGGCGCCCGGCACGTGCCACCAGGGCCAGGTCCGCCGCCCCCGCCGCGCCTGCTGTGCCCAGCCCAGCCCCTCCACCAGGCAGCGCATCACCTCCTCATAGGCCGCATGGCCATACAGCGCCAACGCCAACACGAAGTAGACGACCACCCGGGCGGGCAGCAGCCGGCGGCGCTGCTCAGCCCGGCCGGTCTGCGCGACCACCCGGTCGACCAGCTCGGGTGGGAACGTGCTGGTCAGCGCGCCCAGCGCGATCCGGTCGGTGATCGGCGGCGGCGAGGGCAGCAGGGCGGCTGCGGCGGGTGCCATCCGGTTGCGTCCGCTCCTTGTCGTCTCGGGAAGGAGCGGACACTACCACGCCAAAGCAGCAAACCGGATGGCATTGCGGCTAGCCATAGCGGTCTTCGCGCGCGGCCCAGCCGAGTACGACCATCGCTCTGAAGCACCGGTAGGCGTCACGCATGCGCTCGAGCGTAAAGCGCACCCGACGAGACCCGACCTGCTGCACGCCAGGAATCGCGGTCGCCGCGGCAGCCGAGCTGGTGCCAAGGAACTCAACCTCATAGGTGTAGGGCGCCGACGCGACCGGGCCGTGCGCTGGCGCGGTGACGCTGGCCGTGGCCGCCTCACGCAGCAGCACGGCCGTGCGCGCCGGTGGCAGCAAGATCGCGCTGTAGCGGTCCACGGCCTGCTTGACCGCGACCTTGCGCGCGGAGGGGGCGTAGATCTCGGCGTCGGCGCAGGCCCGGTCGTCGCCGGTCACCAGCACGACCTTGGCGCCGAACTCGCTGGCGAGCGCCGCGTTCATACGGCCCTCGCTGGCCGGCTGCTCGTTGAGCCACACCCCGGTGATTTCCGCGGCCAGGACGGTATGGCTGAGGATGCCGACCTCGCCGGCGCCGGCGTGGTAGCCGACGAAGGCGACCCAGGTCGATGCCGTCTTGGACGCCCTGCATCATGCCGAGCGGCTTGTGCCGGCCGACCAGCAGGCGGCCGCGTGGGTCCAACTCCTCCAGCACGAGGTTGCGCATGGTCGAGTGCGCCTCGTTGACCAGCACGTCCTCAGCGCCCGCGTCGAGGTAGCCAGTGACAACTGCGTTGACATCCCCGGTGAAAAGGTGGCGGCAGCGCTCCCACTGCGGGGCGCCGGGACGCACGTCCTCTGGCCAGGTGACCCCGGTGGCGCCCTCCATGTCGGCTGAGATGAGCACCTTCATCGGCATCTCCTAGCTGCATGGGCCGATCGTGGTGGACTTGGATTGCAGCTCTCGGACATTACGCGGTCCGGCGAGTGCCGCGCGGAGGCGGGTGATCTCGTCGTGTTGGGCGGCCAGGCGCGCCAGCGCCTGGGCGCGGAAGTCGGTGAGCTGGTCGATGGTGGCATCGGTGCGGGCCAGTCGCTGCTTGAGCGCGGCGATCTCGCGCTTGAGCCGGGCGATCTGCGCATCCCGCGGGTCAGGGATCTTGCCGGCCTGCTGGAGGGTCTGGAGCCGCTGCTCGAACTCGACCCGCAGGGTCGCGTAGGGGCGGTTGCCGTAAAAGGCGGTGCGGTCCACGCCGGCCTCACGAGCCAGGGTTTTGACGTCGCAGCGGCCACCGGGCGGGAGCTCGCCGCGCAGCAGCCGGTCCATGACGGTGCGGATGCGCTGCTGGTTGGCGTGGCGCTGGGCGGCGCTGATGCGCATGTCAGGGCTGCTCCTGCTGGTGGCCGGTGGTGGTGCCGTCGATCTCAGCAAGGACACGTTCGGCGCGGTCGAGGTCGGCCTGCAGGCGTGCCCGTTCGGTCTTACGGGTGGGCCCGAGGGTGCCGAGGAAGGCCGTGGTCTGCTGGGCGTGCTCGGCCCAGATCGGACGGTGGCAGGGATGGTGGGTGGCCTGCGGGCAGCGGGCCGAGTCGCACATGCCGATCAGTGGACGGTCGGCGGTGGGAGTGCCGGCGAGCTTGAGGCACAACGCTCGGGCGGGGTCGGTGAACCAGCAGTAGTTCGCTGGTCCGAGGTGGAGAGTCTTGGCGCGCTTGGTCAGCAGGTTGAGCACGTCGCGGTCACTGCGCTGGGCCTTCGGGGCCGGCGGTGCCGCCTGGTCGAGCTTGCCGTCCACGCTGGCAAAGAACTCGGTGAGGCTGCGGGCGCCGGGCCCGGCGGGCAGGATGCCGTCCTGGTAGTTGCGGAACTCGGCCAGCACCCGTTCCAGGTTGCGCTGCTGCTCGTGGTCGTTGACCTCGGCCAGCAGCTCGGCCTGCGCCCCGCCGGGGCGAGAAGCGTAGCCTTCCGTGGTTGCGGTGCTCACGTGGCGTAGGTAGATCTTGGTTGCCAGTAGGCCGCCGGGGCGGTAGGCGAGTTCGATTGCCAGCTTTCTGCGCAGCATCCTGAGGTTCAGGTGGTCGCTGGGGATCGGGGCGAGGCCGAGCCGCTGTCCCTCCGGGCCGTTCACCCAGTTGCGGAACCACTGGTAGCGGGAGTTGAAATGGAACCGACCCAACAGCGGTTTGCCTTCCACGGGGTCGTCGTGCAGCTGCTCGGCGAGGCCGGCCGCCCGATGGGCGTCCCGGATGACGACCCACTCGTCGCGGACGCCCCCGAGGGGTTGGCCTTTGACGAGCTTGCTTGCCAACCGGTAGCGGACCAGTCCGGGCCCATGCTTCTCGGGCCGGACGTCGGCAGCCGACCTGCAGTTCCATGAGCTCGCTGGCACGCATCCAGGTGATCACCGCCAGCGTGAGGATCGCCGCAGTGCGGACGATGCCGATCAAGGTGGTGGCTGCTTCGCGGTGCAGTGGGAGCGTCCAAGGTGCGGTGCCGTCGCCGTCGGCCCGCTCGATGTGGACAGCCGCCCGGCCGAACGGTCGCTCCGCCCCGACTGCCTGCAACGTCTGCTCCACCGGGCCGCGTAGGGCTGGAAGCCATGCGGAATAGAACTGCCGGAACCCGGCCTGGCGGGCCAGGACGCTGAACGCGATGGGGGTCAACGGGTCATCGGCCGACCAGCCGAGGTCGATCCGGTCCTGGATGTGGTGCTGCCGCAGCAGCGGCAGGGGCTCGCGGGCCTGCTGGTAGCCGACCAGCACTCGCGCGATCTCCGCGAGCGGGACCCGGGTGGCTGCCTTGAGCCCGTCGGTCGTGGTCGACCAGTCCCGGTCGGCGGCGCGAACCTGCTCGGCGAGCCCGACGACGTGCGGGCCGATCACGTTCACCAGGTGCAAGGCCGCAGCCAGCGCCGGCCGGAGCACTTCGTCGGAGACTGGCAGGGTCTTGTTCTGCCCCACGCCGCGGCTGTCGTCGGCGATCGCGGACGGCGCGGCGCCGCCCCAGGGCCGCAGGTCTGCCGGGACCCGGTCGGCGGTGAACAGTTCCCGGTAGTTGAGCAGGTCGGTCACGATCAGGGCGGCGAGCCGCCGTGTGCCCGAGCTCCGTTCGCCGACGCCGACGCCGTGTTCGTCTCGCTGGTAGCGGCGATGGGCCAGGTAGGCGTCGCAGTCAGCGGTGCCCAAGTCTTCGAGGCCGGCCACGCCCTGTGCGGTGAGCCACGCCAGGAACCGGATGAGCTCGGCAAGCCGGCCGTGGCAGGTACTCACATGGAGCGGGGACCGGTAGGCCCGCGGGAGCGAGGCCACCGCCTGGTGGTGCGGAGCGAGCAAGGCCATGACCAGTTCCTTTGCGACCAACCGCCATCGGGGCCAGGATCGAGAAGAACAGCTCTACCTGGTTCAACCAGGAGGCGTGCTTGGGTGTGTAGTGGGCCTGGAAGCGGGGATGGGCGGCCAGCCATGCCGTGGTCTGCTTGGACACGTGC
>WNGB01007988.1_pt1 | contig 15129 bp, 10 predicted proteins | sample 5400681 | NCBI WGS metagenome assembly WNGB01 (sample SAMN13153367, study PRJNA577476) | soil metagenome | isolation source: 115 cm soil or saprolite under grassland replicate 2 | place: USA:California | collected 2016-06-15
CAGGGGGTGACCGTGCGGGTGCTGCAACGCATCCTCGCGTTGACCGCGGCGATCTGGCACAACGACCACACCGGCCAGCCGACCGCCAGGTCCCTGCTCGCCTACGACCACTAACGACCCCTTGGAATCAATCATCTAGATGATCGATTCCAGGGGGTCGGAGCCTTGATGGCTGCAAGCGGGCCCGGATGCCAACGTTGAGGAGGGCGTCCAGGATCGGCGTTGCAAACCCAACGTCGAGCCTGTGGAGGCCCGGTGGACGCCGACCTGGACACCCTCGCCACCGCACTGTACGTCACCACCGACGAGCTGCTGCAGCGCGCCCCGCAGCTGGCACCCTGGCGGCCAGCGGTCGGGATCGCGCCCAAGCTGTCGGATGCCGAGCTGGTCACCCTGGCGGTGCTGCGGCCCTGCTCGGCTTGGCTCCGAGGCCCGCTGGCTGCGCTACGCCCGCGCCCACCTCGGCGAGCTGTTCCCCTATCTGCCCAAGCAGCCCGGCTACAACAAGCGCCTGCGCGCCGCCGCCGACCTGCTCCGGCACGTCACCAGAGTGCTGGCCAGCGACACCAGCTGGTGGACCGACGACGTGTGGGTCGCCGACTCCACCCCCGTGGAGTGTGGCCGCTCCCGCCAGACCACCAAGCGGTCCGACCTGGCTGGCTGGGCCCAGTACGGCTACTGCGCCAGCCACTCCCGCTACTTCTGGGGGCTGTGGCTGCACCTGGTCTGCACCCTGCAGGGCCTGCCGGTCGGCTTCGCGCTGGCCGGCGCCACCGCCGACGAGCGAGGGGTGCTGCTGGGCATGCTGGCCGCCGACCCGGCCCTGGCGGCCAGCCGGGCTGGCCAGACCCTGATCACCGACAAGCACTACTACGGCGCCGGGTTCCAAGCCGAGCTGGCCGCCCAGGGGGTGCGGCTGCTGCGCCCGGCCCGCACCGGCGAGCCCGACCGGGCCGGCACGGGCCTGTTCCGGCCGTTGCGGCAGGTCATCGAGTCGATCAACCAGACCTTCAAAGGCCAGCTGGACCTGGAACGCCACGGCGGGCACACCCCCGCAGGCGTCATCGTGCGCGTGCTGCAGCGCATCCTCGCCTTGACCGCCGCGATCTGGCACAACGACCACACCGGCCAGCCGGTCGCCAGGTCCCTGGTCGCCTACGATCATTGATGCCCTCGGAATCGATCATCAGGAGGGAAGCGCCGACTGTAGCTGGCGACGCGAGGTGACGCCCACTTTCCGGAACACCTTGCGCAGGTGGTAGTCGACCGTGCTGGTACTGAGGAACAGGCGGGCGGCGATCTCGGGGTTGGTCGCACCGGTCGACGCGAGCGCGGCGATCGTCGACTCCTGCGGCGTCAGCTCCGTGGCCGTGTCGACCGTGCGGCTTCGGGCGTGCTCGCCGGTGGCGCCCAGCTCCTTGCGGGTCCGTTCGGCGAACGCGCCGGCCTGCATCTCCTCAAACATCGCGAGCGCCGTGCGGAGCTGCTCTCGGGCCTCGCGACGCCGCTTGCGCCGCCGGAGCCACTCCCCGTAGAGCAGGTGGGCCCGGGCCAGGTCCCCCTGCGCCCGGGTCGTTACCAGGTGCCCGATCGCCTCCCGGTAGAGCGGTTCGGCCCGGTCGGCGTCGGCGAGCAGGGCGGAGGATCGGGCCTGAAGCCCGAGCGCCCACGGCGTGGCGGTCGCGGTCGTCCGCGCGGCGAGGGTGCGCATCGCCGCCTGGGCCTGGGGCCGGTCGCCGGACCGGGCTGCGGCCTCGACGAGTTCGGGGAGCAGGCGGGTGTGCGTGGGGAGGACGTCGGTATCACTGACTTGCCGTGCGAGCGGGACCGCCGCCGCATAGTTCCCGTAGCCGATCTCGAGTTGGATCAGGGCCGTCCGCACCAACGACGACACCGAGCCCATGGCGAGCCGGTCGGCCGCCTCAAGCGAACGGCTGAGCTCCTCACGGGCGTGCTCGCCGGCCCGCCAGCCGACCAGCTCCGCGCACCGGTAGATCTCCCACTGGTCGGGCGTCGCACCCAGTCCCGAGCGCAGCTGGTGCAGCGCCATCACCGTCGCGTCCGCGGCGGACAACCGGCCCAGCTCCGCCTCGTCGAGCATGCGGCAGTAGAGGATGACGTCGAGCAGCCGCAACGCGCCCGCCCCCCGCGCGACGCCGTCGACGCGGCGCAGCAGGGCGTCGAGGCTGGCATCGTCGATCAGCACCCTGCACGAGGTGACACCAAGCAGGAAGGACGCCAGAACCTCCACGTCCGGTGTCCCCGGGTCGAGAAGGGAGCGCACTGCGCGGCGGAGCTGTGGTACGGCCGCCTCGTAGCCGTCGATGATCAGCGCTGCCAGGCTGGTCAGGACGAGGTCGGCGGCGGAGGTCGAACCGGCGGCACGGCGATAGGCCCGGACGGCGTCGGCCACGGCGCGGGCGTCGGTGCCACGGATGAGGTGCTCGGCGCTGATGACATGCTGGAACGCCTGCCCCAAGGCGTCGCGGGTCAGCTCCGACGCGTGATCCCGGAGGGCAGCGGCCGCCGCCAGGCAGTCGGCGGCCACGCCGGCCTGCGCGCCCTCGCCGCCGAGCCAGACATGCGCCGTGCTCCGGATCATGAGGGCCTGCCCGCGGGCGAGGTCGCCCAGGGACTCGGGCGCGATGGCGTCGAGCAGCGCCAGCGCGCGCAGCGGAGCCCCGGCATCAAGCGCCGCCCCGGCCGCGGCGACCGTCCGCGCCGCCCGCGCGGACTCGTCCGGCGTCAGCTCTGCCGCGCGGGCCAGGAAGCTGACCCGTGCGGCGTACCCGCCACGTCGGGTGGCACGCTCGGCCGACCGCTCCAGCTCGGCCGCGACCTCCTCCTCAGGGCCCAAGGAGGAGGCGGCCAGGTGCCAGGCGCGCCGGTCCAGGTCGCCTCGACGGGTCGTCGCCCTCGCAAGCGCGCCGTGCGCCCGACGCCGTTCCGCGCCGGCGGCGCCGCCGTAGATCGCCGATCGCACCAGGGGATGCCGGAACACGGCGTCCGGCTGGAGGCGCACAAGCCGCTCGGCTTCCGCCGGGCCGGCTGCGCCGGCGTCGATGCCCAGGACGGCGGCGGCGTCGACGATGTAGCCGATGTCCCCGGTCGGCTCGGCCGCCGCGAGCAGCAGCCACGCCTGTGTCGGTCGGGGGAGCGCCCTGACCCGGCGCAGGTAGTGGGACTCGAGGTGGCTGCCCACCGGCAACGGCTCGGGCAGCAGCGACCCACCGACAAGCTGCGCGGCGGACAGCTCCACGGCCAGGTCGGTCAGGGCCAGTGGGTTGCCGCCGGTGGCGGTCACGATCTGGTTGGCGACCCGGCCATCGAGGGGCCCGCTGACGACGGCGTGCAGCAGGTCGAGGGCGTCCCGACGGGCCAGGCCTGGCACGTCGCGTACCGGCAGGCCATCCAGGGCCGAATCGTCGCCCGGGCGGACGGTGAAGATGATGCCGACGCGCTCAGCGAACAGGCGGCGGGCGACGAAGGCCAGCGCGTTGCCGGTCTCCAGGTCGATCCACTGGAAGTCGTCGACCAGGCACAGCAGCGGCGCATCCGCCGCCTCCTCGGCCAGCAGCGACAAGGTGGCCAGGCTAACGAGGTAACGGTCCGCGGGTGGCCCGTCCGACAGGCCGCAGGCCACCAGCAGCGCCTCCCGCTGCGACGGTGGGAGGCTGCCGTCGCGCTGCAGGAACGGCAGGAGCAGCCAATGCAGGCCGGCGAAAGGGAGATCCCTCTCGGACTCGACCCCACGCAGGCGGACGACCTGGAGGTCGCGGGCCGCGGCGGCGACGTCGTCGAGGAGTGCGGTCTTGCCGATGCCAGCCTCGCCGCGCAGGACTAGCACGCCGCTGCGGCCCCGGCGGGTAGCCACCACCACGGTGTCGAGCGCCGCCCGCTCCGCCTCCCTGCCCCGCAGCTGCACCGGACGCCTCCCGCGCTCCGTCCCAGGGGTCAAGGGTAGTAGCCGAGCAAGCTCATGAGAACCGCCTGCCGGCTACGTACCGCAGCCAACGGGCGCGCACAGACTATGTGAATCCGTGGATTCGAACGACCAGGCGGCCATCCGACGATCAGCCTCCCAGGACACCCCAACCAGTCTCGGGAAGGAGCAGGCCATGGGCTACGTGACGACCGCCGATGGAGCACAGATCTTCTACAAGGACTGGGGCACCGGGCGGCCGGTGGTGCTCAGCCACGGCTGGCCGCTCAACGCCGACAGCTGGGAGGCGCAGGCGCTGTTCCTGGCCGCCAACGGCTACCGGGTGGTGGCCCACGACCGCCGCGGTCACGGCCGCTCCACCCAGACCTGGCACGGCAACGAGATGGACACCTACGCCGACGACCTGGCCGCGGTCATCGACACGCTCGACCTCCGCGACGCGACGCTGGTCGGGTTCTCCACCGGCGGCGGCGAGGTCGCCCGCTACGTCGGCCGCCATGGCACCACCCGGGTGGCCCAGGTCGCGCTGGTGTCGGCGGTGCCCCCGTACATGCTCAAGACCGACGACAACCCTGGCGGCGTCCCGGTCGAGGTCTTCGACGCCATCCGGGCCGGGTCCATGGCCGACCGCTCGCAGCTGTACCGGGACCTGGCCGACACCTCGTTCTTCGGCAACAACCGACCCGGCGCCGACGTCTCCCGCGGCATCCGCGACGCCTTCTGGCTCCAAGGCATGCAGGCCGGGCACCGCAACGCCTACGAGTGCATCGCCGCCTTCTCGGCCACCGACTTCCGCCCCGACCTCGACGCCATCGACGTGCCGACACTGGTCATCCACGGCGACGACGACCAGGTCGTGCCGTTCGAGGTCGGCGGCAAGGCATCCGCCGAGCGCATCAAGGGCGCCAAGCTCACCGTCTACCCGGGCGCCCCGCACGGCATCACCGACACCCACAAGGAGCAGCTCGGCGCCGACCTACTCGCGTTACTCGACCAGCAAGGAGGCAACCGATGACCCCCGACACCATCGTCCTGATCCACGGCTTCTGGGTGACCCCGCGCAGCTGGGAGCACTGGAAGACCCACTACGAGCAGCAGGGCTACCGGGTGCTCACGCCCGCCTACCCCGGCTTCGAGGTCGAAGTCGAGGCGCTGAACGCCGACCCGACCCCGATCGAGAACCTGACCGTGCCCGCCGTCATCGACCACCTCACCGACGTGATCGGCGGGCTCGACAAGCCGCCGATCCTGATGGGCCACTCCGCCGGCGGGGTCTTCACCCAGCTCATGCTGGACCACGGCTACGGCGCGGTAGGCGTCGCGATCAACTCGGCCCCCACCGAGGGCGTGCCCGTGGCGCCGCTGTCGCAGCTCAAGTCGACCTTCCCGGTGCTGCGGACGGTGGGGCGCAAGAAGGCCGCCGGCTTCACCCCCGAGCAGTGGCACTACGCCTTCACCAACACCTTCACCGAGGAAGAGTCCCAGGCCCTCTATGAGCGCTACCACATCCCCGCGTCGGTGCGGATCCTGTGGGGCAGCGCCCTCGCCACCCTCGAGCCCGGCCACCAGGACACCTTCGTCAACTACCACAACGAAGACCGGGCGCCGCTGCTATTCATCTCCGGCGGCGAGGACCACCTCATGCCGCCCAGCGTCCAGCGGTCCAACGCCAAGCACTACCAGGCCAACACCGTGACCGAGGTCAAGGAGTACCCCGGCTACGCCCACCTGCTGCCCGCCCAGAAGGGCTGGGAGCAGATCGCCGACGACGCCCTCGCCTGGGCCGTGGCCCACGCCAGGTGACCCCGTGCCCGAGGTCCGGATCACCCACATCGGCGGCCCCACCACCCTGATCGAGGTCGACGGGCTGCGGCTGCTCACCGATCCGACGTTCGACGCCCCCGGCCGCAGGTACACCTTCGGCTGGGGGTCGGCATCCCGCAAGACCACCGGCCCGGCGGTCGCCGCCGCCGACCTGCCACCGATCGACGCGGTCCTGCTCACCCACGACCACCACGGCGACAACCTCGACGACGCCGGGCGGGCGCTGCTGCCGTCCGCCGGCATCGTCCTCACCACCACCGCCGGTGCCCGCCGGCTCGGCGGCAACGCCGTCGGCCTCACCCCCTGGCAGACCACCACCATCGGATCCGGTGACCGCGGGCGCTCGTCCATCGCAGTGACGGCAACCCCGGCCCGGCACGGCCCACCGCTGAGCCGCCCCATCACCGGCGACGTCATCGGCTTCGCGCTGCGCTGGCCCGGCCAGCCCCACGGCGTCCTGTGGATCTCCGGGGACACCGTGCTGTACGACGGCGTCCGCCAAGTCGCCGACCGCCTGACCATCGACACCGCGGTGCTCCACCTCGGCGCGGTGCGGTTCGGCATCACCGGACCGGTGCGCTACACCATGACCGCCCGCGAAGCGGTCGAGCTGTGCGGGCTGCTCCGGCCACGGACCGTCCTACCCGTCCACTACGAAGGCTGGGGCCACTTCCGAGAGGGACGCCACGCCATCGAGCACGAGTTCGCGAGCGCGCCCGACAACATCAGTGCGGCCCTGCGCTGGCTCCCGCCGGGACGTGCCGTCACGCTCTGACCGGTCAATGCACGCCACGGCGAGAGTCCGGACGGGTGGCACGCATCGAGCCCCAGTGCAATGGCACGGGGCGGTGAGCTGCGGTTCGGTTCACGCGGCATAACTTGTCCAGCCGTGCCCGCAGCTTCTCCAAGGACCTAGCCATCATCCTGTACGGAGCGGCCATCCGCGGCTGCGACACCTTACTGGTAGAGACCTGTATTCGAGTGTCGTGTATTCCCTGGGGTCGCTCAGGTTGATGACCACCGGCTGTGGTCGCAGGTGGCGGAGTGGCCGGGCGGTCCGGCCGCGACTCCTGCAAGGTCTTAGATTGACGGCGGGTCGAGGCGGTCGCGGCCGGACCGCCCCGACGACCGCGGCGTGACCAGGCCGTCTGCTGCGGGCCGAACCGCGGGCGCTGCTGGTGCGAATCTCAGGAAACGGACAGGCACACCGGAAGGAGCCCGGCATGGCCCCCGTACTGCACCGCACCGCCCGCCGTCGGCTGCGGTTGGCCGTCGCCGGCGCGGCGGTCCTCACCGGCTCATGACGGTCACGGCGGTGGCGTCGGTGCCCCCGGTGGAGGCAGCGGCTGCCGGGCCGGCCCGGCCTGGCGCCACCACCAGCATCACCAGCACCCGCAGCCCCTCCGCCACCCGGCCCCGCACCCCGATCCCCGCCTTCCTGCTCCAGCGGGGCCGCTACACCCGCTTCGACGCGCCCGACGCCGTGCAGCAGACCAACCCTCTGGGCATCAACAACCGCGGGGTGATCGTGGGCAAGCACACCGACGCTGCCGGCGTCGACCACGGCTTCCGGCGCGACACCCGGGGCCGGGTTGTCACCATCGACGTCCCCGGCGGCGTGCCGACCCAGCTCAACAAGATCAACGACCGCGGCCAGATCGTGGGCCGCTACCAGACCATACCTGGGGTCGATTCCTTCCGCGGGTTCCTGCTGACCGGGGGCCGGCTGGTCAGGCTCGACTACCCCGGCGCGATGTACACCCAGCCGCTCGGCATCAACAACCGCGGCCAGGTCGTCGGCGAGTACCAGACCCCCGACGGCAAGACCCACGGCTTCCTGTGGCACCGAGGCCGGTTTGTCACCATCGACAAGCCCGGCGCCCCCGCGACCTCGCTGGTCGACATCAACGACCGCGGGCAGATCCTCGGCGCCACTGCCGATCCCGCCGATCCCGCCGGCCTGGCCAGCCTTCGCCCGTTCGTGCTGGACCAGAGGCGGTTTGTCACCTTCCGCGCCCCCGGCGCCCCGGTCACCTTCCCCTACGACCTCAACAACCGCGGCCAGATCGTGGGGTACACGTTGGCGCCCACCGCCGCCGACCCCCTGGCAGGCGCCCGCGGGCTCCTGCTCGCCAGCGGCGCCAGCGGGCCGTTCACCCCGGTCGACGTCCCCGGCGTGCCCAGAAGCAGCGCCGCCGGTCTCAACGACGCCGGCGCGATCGTCGGCCAGTACGAAAACACTGCGGCGCAGCCAAGCCCGCAACCCGGTGGCATTCCGCCGACGAGCACGATGCCCACCATCCTTGCGCCCCGCTGATCCGGGCACTACCGGGTTGGCCTTGGCGCGAGGCGGCGAGGTGGGTTGCCGGCTGCCCAGCCGTCCGGCATCGTCGTGACTCCTCCTCGCGGGTCGCCGCCGCGGCGGCCCCGGCGACCACCTGCAGCCCCGGGGGTGCCCGGGGCGAGCCGCTCCTCGTCCCACCGAGGTGACCCCCGGTGTCGCATCGGATGCGAGACGTTCGCATCGGCTGCGAGGTGGTCGTCAACCCGCAGCTCAAGGAGGTTGAACCTGGCCGGTCGTGCGCCATCACGCGACGACATCCCCGCCCGGCCCAGGACCCGCGGCCGGTAGGAACGCACAGGTCGGAGGCGACCGCGGCGACGATTCCGCTGTTCGCAGGCGACCCGTCGCGTATTCACACCTGATGCAATTGGCGGCGCTTCGGCGATTCCGCAGGAATCACGCCCGCTCACCGAAGGAGACCGGACCAGGTGGAGCCGACACGGCCGCGTGCTCCTGAGCGGCTGGCAGCGCCCGAGCGCCGCTCACCGCCACCTCGCGCCGCTCACCGCTGATCTCACATGTTCCCGGCTCGTTCGCCGGCCGCTCACCGGTTCAGCGTCAGGTCCGCTCACAGCCCGCTCACACCCCGGCGTGCCGGGTCGGTCCAGAACTGACGGGCGAAGGCAGCGCGCTCACAGCCGGCCTCACAGGGTCAGTGAGGCAGCGGCAACGTCCACTCACAGCCAGTGTGGCGAAACTCACAGACCAGAAGCCCACGCCGCAACAACCGGGCCCGGTCGTCCTGTGAGGAACGCAGTGAGCGCGCTAGGGCCTCCTACTCGGGCATCGCTTCGTCCAGTTGCCCGGAGACAGCGGCATGCCAGACCTCAGCCGCGCCGCCAATCGAACAGCGGCCAGTTCACCTACGGGGAAGCCTCGAACGCTCAGCCTTGGCGCCATCGAAGCCCCGCAACTCGACGAGCCCGCCGACCTCGTTGGCACGTTCCACCTGAGCAGCGCTCATCACCCTCATTCGGCCACCGGCTGGCGCATGACCACACCTGACCGACGGATCGCCATACACGTCGCAGAGCTGCTCGGAGGCACACTCATGCTCACAGGTGAGCCTGGCCTCATCGAGGTGGTCGTGGCAGCGAGCGAGTTCCAGATACTGCTCGCCGGCTCCCGAGCAGTTTGCCTGAGTTGGCACCGGGGCAGCGCGCCGCCTGTTTGCAATGGCACCGTTGGTGCAGGGCGGCCTTGTACCTGCCCCACCTCATTTGCCGAGCGGCGACGTGCCGCACGGCGAGGGGCCGGCTGCGAACCCCACCTGCGCGTCTGCTTCCGGCTTCAGCGCGCAGCCGCGCTCGGAGCATTCACCTTTGTCAGTGGGAACTGGACGTTCGCCGAAGAGGTCGCCACCGCCGCAGGCGTGCTCTGCTGTCGCAAGGGGTTGACCCCTGCGATGCTCCGCTGCGACGTGGCAACGGTCACGCTCAGCTCTGGACAGGTCGTGCGTTGCAGCCGACCCGCCCTCACAATCATCAGGGCCCGGTAGGAAAACCTGACGCAGAGATACCTGCATCCGGCGGCCCTTTGTCCTCCTCGCCCACGAGGAGGACCTGGATCCGGTCCTCGATCGGTACCTGACCCTTCTGCGGATGCCGGATCCAGACCTTCGCAACCGCCACGCTCAGCAGCATCCGCTTCTGTGCGAGCGGCAGAGCATCCCAGGCGGGCCGGCTCCGGAACGTGTCGAGCAAGTCCCCAAGATCGAGGGCCGGCGGCGGTCCCAGCTCGTCCAGTGCCGCTTGGACGGCGCTGCGCTGCTCCAACAGGTTCCTGCGGAGCTGCTCCCAGCGGGCGATGTCCTCGGCGGTCTCGAACTCGCCCCGACCGTACCGGGCCTCGTCGAGGTTGGCGATCCGGGCTCGGATGTCGCTGAGCTTGCCGTCCAGGATCGAACGGTCGCCTTCCTGTTCAGGCATCCTGAGCCTCAACCAGCGAGCCGCAATCGCCCCGAGGATCGGGTCGTCTGGCTCCATCGCAGCAAGCCGGAAGGTGAGCTGGCGCACGGCCTCAGCGTCGGCCTGGCCCACAGTGGCCCAGCCTGGGGCAGTACAGCCATATCCATGGACGCGGCCGTTGCACTTGTACGCACTCCTGTCCCGTGCCCGCCCCCATCGCCCGGCGAGCATCCCGTACCCACACGACGCACACTTGCCGAAACCAGTGAGGAGGTACTTCGCCGGTCGACCACCGCCGGTCTTCCCCCCGATCCGCTCCGTGTTATGCGCATGGCGCACCACCGTGGTCCTGCGCTCGACCTCGCTCTGGATACGAACGTACTCAGCAGGCTCGACGAGGCCCTCGCCGTAGCTGATCGGCTCGCTGTCAGCGTCGATCACGACTCGACCCTTATGGGCGTGCCAGCCGCAGAGCGCTGGGTTGGTCAGGATCACACGGACGGTCGTGTAGCCCCATGCCACATGCTCTCTGGGCTTGTGAGCAGGCCGGCCTTCGCGTTCAGCTTCAGCAGCGCGCGCGACCCTAGGGCATGGCAGGCCTCGCTCGTTGAGGGAGTTCGCGATCGAGCGGTATGAGGCTCCGTTCAGGAACTCGTCGATGATCCATCGGACGATCGGGGCTTCGACTGGATGCGGCTTGAGCCTGTGGTCCTCGACCAGGTACCCGTACGGACGTGGCCAGACCCACTTGCCTGAAACCCGAGCGCCCTCGTGGAACTGCTCCATCCGCCAGGCCATACCAAGCGACTCCTGCCGCGCCTGCTCCGAGAGGAACGCGATGATCGGTCGAGCATTCGGCTTGGAGGAGTCGAGACCATCTCCGACGAAGATGATCCGGCCACCGACCTGTTCGAGGTCGTCGAGTAGCAGGCCGATCTGCCCCATGCCACGCCGCGAGAGCCGGTCGAGCTTCGGCACGATCAGTGCCTCGATCTCCCGATTCATCAGGGCCGCGACCGCACCTTCGAATCCTTGACGTCGAACGTCCTTGCTCGCCGACTTCACATCGAAGAACTCGTAGCCAGGCTTGATTCTCAGCCCATGGATGAGGGCGGCGTGCTTGGTGATGCGGTCCTGATTCTCCGGGCTGTGCGACTGGAACGCGCGCGGCAGGTTGGACTTGCGACCGTAGGTGCCTGCCCAGCCCTTCGCCGGGTGCTCCACTGGTTCGGCCATGCAGCGCTCCTCCGCCTCGAACTGACCGCTGACGCGCTGATCGCACCGTGGATCATAATACGTTCAGTCCTTCGAGCACCGCTGGGCGCTGGGCGAGACGTTCCGCTTCCACCTGGCCGTCGGCAAGCAGCGCGTGGCCGAGCGCACCCGCGTCCAGGCCAGGCAGCTCAAGGAGGGCCTTCGGGCGATGCGCCACGTGCGCCTGGCGACGCCGCTGCGCGAAGAGCTGTCCGCCGGCATCGTCTGCTTCGAGGTCGACGGCTACGCTCCCCACGAGGCCGTCGGCCGCCTGGCCGACGCCAGGGTGATGGCCAGCGTCACGCCGTACGAGCAGCCGCTGGTCCGGCTCGGTCCCAGCATCGTCACCACGCCCGAGCAGGTCGACCAGGCCCTCGGGGCGGTCCGCGCGCTCGCCTGAGCCGGTGGTCGCTCCTGGCGCGGCTCGACGGGTCAGGACAGGTAGCCCGGGTACAGCAGGGCCAGCTCGTGCGGGTAGGCGACGATCAGGCGCAGCTCGTCGTCGGTGAGGGGGCGGCCGCTGGCGGCGTTGCAGAGCTGGACCAGCCTGAAGGTGAGGTCGCGATCCTCGGCGGGGACCTCGAGGCCGAGGGCGTCCATCACGTGCTGGAAGCCGGCGCGGCCGCCGTACTCGCCGGTGAGGACGACGCGGCCCTCCGTCGCCGCGTGGTCGTGGGGGAACGGGCCGAGGGTGTCGTCGTCGTACAGCTCGTAGTTGTGGCGGTCCTTGAGGGCGCCGTCGGCGTGGATGCCCGACTCGTGCGAGAAGGCGTTGCGGCCCACGCCGGGCTGGTTGACCGGGATCGGCTGGCCGAACGCGTAGGCCGCCCAGAGGCCGAAGCGGCGTGCCCAGCTCAGGTCGACGGGGTCGCCGAGCTCGGCCCGCTCGTGCACGCCGAAGCCGTGCTCGAAGGCGAGGATGCAGCTCAGCAGGTCGGCGTTGCCCGCCCGCTCGCCGATGCCGTTGACGCAGGTGTTGACCCAGGCGTCCTGGCCGGCGTCGAGGTCGCCGAGTGCCCCGGAGACGGAGTTGGCGACCGCCATGCCGAGGTCGTTGTGGCAGTGCGTCTCGATCGGCAGGCCGACCTCGGTGGCGAGGCGGGCGAAGCGCTCCCGGATGCGCGCCGGGGAGTCGCCGCCGATGGTGTCGCAGTAGCGGATCCGCTCGGCGCCCGCCTCCCTGGCCGCCAGGGCGAACTCGGTGAGGTAGCCGTCGTCGGTGCGCGAGCCGTCCTCGGCGTTGACGCCGACGGTCAGCACCCCGGCCTGCTTGGCGGCCTGGGTCGCCTTCACCATCTCGCCGATCACCGCGGCCCGGTCCAGCCGGCCTCTGAACTTGTTGGTGATCATCTGGTCCGAGGTGGAGATCGACAGGTTCATGTGCCGCATGCCGAGCGGGACCGCCTGCTCGACGTCGCCCGGCACCGCCCGCAACCAGCCGGACAGGCGCAGCTCGCCGAAGGCGCCCGCCTCGGCGAGGGCGAGGTTGGCGCGCAGGTAGGGCACCTCGTGGAAGAGGGCGGGGAAGCCGGCCTCCGACTGCGCCACGCCGAGCTTGCCCAGGTACCAGTTGACCATCGTCTTGCCGAACTTGGAGAGGTTGACGCGCGCGGTCTGGACGCCGTCGCGGTTGGTCACGTCGAGCAGGTGGATGCGTGGCATGGGAAGCCTCCGGGTCACGGGGGACACGCCAGCCACGTTGCCGAGACGGCATCGACGTTGTCAATATTGATCAGCGATCAATGTACGGCCGGGAGCGAGGCGATGGCGGCGCGGGCGCGGCAGCGGCTCAGCAGCGCGGAGGCGGCCAGGCGGCTGGGGGTCAAGCCGGCGACGCTGTACGCCTACGTCAGTCGCGGGCTGCTGCGCAGCGAGCGCGCGCCGGACGGGCGCACCTCCACCTTCGACCCGGCCGAGGTGGAGCGGCTGACCCGCCGGGGCCGCGGGCGCGCCCAGGCCGCCGCCCCTGACCTGGTGATCGCCACGGAGCTGACCAGCATCGACGGCGGCACGCTGCGCTACCGCGGGCTGGACGTCACCGAGCTGGCCGGGCGCGCGAGCTTCGAGCAGGTGGCCGAGCTGCTCTGGACCGGCCGCCTCGGCGATCCGGGACCGTGGCGGACCGACCCGGCGGCGGTGGCGGTCGCGACCGCCTGCCAGGACGCCCTGCCCGCCGGCACGCTGCCGCTCGACCGGCTGCGGGTGGCCACGGCGGCGCTCGCCGCCGCCGACGAGCTCCGCTTCGAGCTGCACCCGTCGGCCGTGGTCGCGACCGGCCGCGCGCTGGTCGCCGGCCTGGTCGACTCCCTGCCGCTGCTCGGCCCGGAGGTCCCGGCGGCCGCCTCGCGGCTGGGAGCCGGGGCGGTGGCGGCCAGGCTGTGGCCGCGGCTCTGCCAGGCGCCGCCACCCCCTGGCATGGTCGAGGTGCTCGACGCGGCGCTGGTGCTGGCCGCCGACCACGAGCTGGCCGCCTCGGCGGTGGCGGCGCGGGTGGCTGCCTCGGTCCAGGCCGACCCGTACGCGGTCGTCGGCGCCGGGCTCGGCGCGGTCAGCGGCGCCCTGCACGGCGGGCTCTCGCTGGCGGCGGAGACCTTGCTGGCCGAGATCGGCAGGCCAGAGCGGGCGACCAGGGTGATCGGCGACCGGCTGCGCTGGGGCGAGCAGGTGCCGGGGCTCGGCCACTTGCTCTACCCGGACGGCGACCCGCGCGCCGCCTGCCTGCTCGACCGGCTGGGCCGGGCTCCGGGGGGCTCGGAAGGCACGCGGCGGCTCGAGGTGGTCGAGGCGGTGGTCGACGCGGTCCGGCGCCGCCGCCTGCCCGCCCCGAACGTGGACTTCGCCCTGGCGGCGCTCGCCTTCGTCGCGGGCATGACCCGCGGCGCGGCCGAGACCGTGTTCGCGCTCGCCCGCATCGCCGGCTGGCTGGCCCACGCCCTCGAGGAGTACGAGCAGCGCACGCCCATCCGCCCGCGTGCGGTCTACACCGGCCCGCCGCCGCGAGATTCGCCGTGACCTCATGAAGCGCCTTGCGCGCATCACGAGGTACGCAATCCTCGCGAATTACCCGAGGCCCACCCTGAATTGCCCGAAATATCAGGCGGTCCGCCGACAATTGCGTCGCGGCGTAATGGTAGCCGAATTCGGCTGGAATTCTTCTCGCAGGCGCTGACCGGCATTAGCATCTGCCGGTGTCCCGGCGCCGGGGGTGGGAGGCGTGGCGCCATCGCTTTCGCTCCGGAGGGAATAGATGGGACGAACATTCTGGCGGCGCCGCGGGTTGGCGCTCGTCTCGTTGCTGGCCGCGCTCGGCATGGTCCTCGCCGGCACCCCGGGTTTCGCGGGACCCCAGGACCGGAAGTCCGGGGGCAGGCAAGGCCTGCATGAGTTCGCGCAGGGGCAGCTCGCTGCGGGCGAGGAACCGGGCGAGCGCGAGCAGGGCGACGCCCACGAGCTGCTCGAGGCGCGCGAGTGGTACTCGGCGCCACGGCTCGCTCCGGGTGTCGAGGTGCCGGCCGCGGCGGTCGCCGAGGCCGACGCCGCCGCTGCGGGCCTGAGCACCGTCGGCGGCCACTGGGACGAGGTCACCGACGTGCCCTACGACAGCGACGCGCAGGGCTACCGCGACCCCGTCTGGTCCAACTCCGGTGGTGGCGCCGGCCTGGTCGGCGGCCGCATGACCGCGATGGCCAGCGACGGCCGCTGGATCTACGGCGGCGCCGCCGACGGCGGCGTGTGGGTGTCCAGCGACCACGGCCAGCACTGGAAGCCGACGCTGCAGAGCAAGGAGACGCTCTCCATCGGCGCCCTGTACGTGCGCAAGTCCGACCACTCGCTGTGGGTGGGCACCGGCGAGGCCA
>WNGB01007989.1_pt1 | contig 15129 bp, 11 predicted proteins | sample 5400681 | NCBI WGS metagenome assembly WNGB01 (sample SAMN13153367, study PRJNA577476) | soil metagenome | isolation source: 115 cm soil or saprolite under grassland replicate 2 | place: USA:California | collected 2016-06-15
CACCTCGCCCGCTGTACGTTGTGTTCCTGGCTGGTTTGCATGCCCTCTTCGGGCAGAACTATATCGCTATTATCGCTGTGCAGACTCTCTTGCTGGCTTTATTTCCTGTGACCTTATATTTTCTCGCCAAGAAGTTACACAGTCCCGCCGCGGGTGTGACAGTTGCCCTCTTTGCTGTTTTTCGTGAATATCTTGGTTTATGGATTTCCTCCAACACGCGTGTAGCCAATTCTAAAGTTTTCACCACTGACTTTCCTACGGCGCTGGGAATCGCGATCGTCTGCCTGGTTTTCACTTGGTGGTTTGAAAAACGTGATTTGAAATCCACGCTCGTCGCAGGTGGCTCATTCGGACTTTTACTCTTGCTACGTACACAAACGCTTCTTGTACTGCCATTCATATTTGTGCTGGCGTGGTTTATCTACCAGCAACGGATAAAGGATTGGATCTTTGCTATCGCTGCATTTATCCTTTCTATGGCATTGACTATCACTCCATGGCTCGCACATAACTATACTGTCACGGGCAGGATTGCCTTCGACGATCCGAAACAGATGGCGATCATTTTCAGCCAGTATTCGTTTACCGAAAATCTTGACACCAGCCAATTCGATTTTGAAAAGGAGAGTCTGGGTAAACGATTATTTACCTTCGCACGTGAAAATCCTGCTTACGTAGCTGGCTTCGTCACGAACCATTTCCTGAATACTGAAATAGGTGGTTTGTTGTCATTACCCCTGATTGAGCGATATGATGGAATTTTTGCGCCTGTCAATCTTTATTGGATTGATTGGCCTGCTCCTCTCGCATGGTATAACGTTCTACTTATCATAATTTATCTCGCTGTCATCGCCGTGGGATTAGGCGCGGCATGGTATCGTGCAAGTTGGATCGGTCTTACACCACTGGCATTCAACCTGGGATATGCTCTCGCGAATGGAATCTCGCGCTTCTCAAGTTGGCGTTACAACTTACCGGTGGATTGGGTCGTCTATTTTTATTTTGCAATTGGTATCGTTGAAATCCTTGGTGGGTTTACATTGCTATTCGGTTCAAAGACCCTAAGGGTCTCCACAAAATATGTTCCAGCCGCTGTCTTGAGCAAGGTATCGTTCAGACCCTTAGGGTCTCATGCATTGATTATCATGGCATTTGTATTAGTCGGTGCACTGCCTTGGTTCGCAAAGGGACTGATTTCTCCGCGCTTTACGTCTACGCAACAAGAATTAATTGCGCAACTTAGTTTACATGGTTATGAAACAAATCAGATAGAGTTATTTCTGATTCAAGAGAACGCGCTGCTTATCGAAGGCCGTATGTTGTATCCGCGTATGTACCGCCGCCATGAAGGCATAATTTCAGCGAATCCATGGCCTGCGTACGCGGTCCGCGATTATCCACGGCTTGGTTTTTTGCTCATCAATGATAAAAGCTATGATGCAATCTTTCCCACGCGCGACCTGCTCAATTTCCCGCAAGGTGCAGATACTGTGCTTCTGGCCTGTCAGCGTGAAGATTATCTTGATGTGCGTATAATTGCTTTTCTTGACAAAACTTACCAAAGCGCGCCTCTCACTGACCCCTGTAACTGACCACTGATAACTGATTACTGAAATGTCCCGCCTCGCCTCTCGACTCTTAGCCTGGTATCGCAAAAACAAACGGACGCTCCCATGGCGCGATCACCTTGATCCCTATGTAGTGTGGGTCTCTGAGATTATGCTTCAGCAAACAAGGGTGGAGGCGGTCATTCCGTATTTCGAAAGATGGATGAAATTATTTCCAACCGTTAAGAAGTTAGCCAAAGCTAGCGAGCAAGATGTTTTGAACGCCTGGGAAGGACTTGGCTACTACAGCCGTGCACGCAATTTACATAGAGCTGCTCAGATCGTGGCCGAAAAATATAACGGCGAATTGCCCCGTAATTTAGATGAGTTGCGTGCCTTGCCTGGAATTGGTCGCTATACGGTTGGTGCGATCGCGTCCATGGCTTTCGGTATGGACGAGCCGACCCTTGATGGCAATCTACGGCGAGTCTTTGCGAGAGTGTTTGATATAACCGAGCCGGCCGATTCTCCTGCGGGCGAAAAAATATTATGGAGTCTCGCGGCGAAGCATTTACCCAAAGGCCAGGCCGGTGATTACAACCAGGCACTGATGGATTTAGGCGCAACGATTTGCTTGCCGAAAAACCCACGCTGTCTGATTTGCCCATTGATGGTTATATGTAAAGCGCGGATAGCTGGCACACAGGAACAACGCCCTGTGCTGAGGCCGAAGAAGGAGACTCCGCGCTTCATCCATGCGGCAGGAGTTGTAAGTCGGATTGGTCGCGGAGCATCCCGTAGGGGCAACCTGACTTATGTGTTGCTTGCCAAGCGTCCTTCGAAGGGCTTACTTGGTGGGATGTGGGAATTCCCAAATGGGCGCGTTGATGGCGACCCAGCCCATGACTTGGTCAATGCCTTGAAAGTGGAATACGGACTCAGGGTCAGGAAGAGAGCGGCGTTGGGTGTCGTCCAACATGCATACACACATTTTAAAGTCACAGAATATGTATTTGATTGTGAGTTGATCTCTATGTCTAAAGATTCGAATCTAAAGTGGGTTTCTATGAAAGAACTGGATGACTACCCCATGGGCAAAATTGATCGTCAGATCGCGCAGAGAATAAGTCAACGAAATCACACTTGAGTACGCCTCAAATATAGCTTAGAATGGAAAAAACTTTAATACATTGGAACTAACATGTCTGAACCACGTAAACCAAGAATTGATTCTGCCATCTTAGCCGCTTTGATTGGTGTATGCGGCACCATCGCAGTCACATTGATTTCGCTGTTTGCGAATCGAATAGCGCCTCAGCCGACACCATTCCCTACATGGACGACAATTCCCACGTCCACAATTGCAAATACACCTGTTCCAACCGATGCTGTTCCAGCTGGTGAGCCAACCTCTACCTCTGCGCCGGATACGCCCACTCCGGAACCCACTTTTACCCTCGCTCCTCCCGCCCTCGGCCAAGACTGGACAAATGGTTGTATCAGTACACTCTGGAAACCTTATCCACCCATACAGACGACTGAAAATAATGGCTGTCTCTCAGAGCCCGTCTATTTTTTCTTTGCAGCTGATGGGCGCCTTACGTTTTTAGTTAATGGCAGGTTTGATAACACTCAGGTATATGGCATGTTTGCGCCACTCCCTGCTAATGGAACAGCAAGCATTAAAGTTTTCCTTAGGAATTTGCAAGATGGCGAGATTTGGACGGGCGTTTTTACGGAGCCGACGCTCGATTCTCAGGGGATGGTCATTGTCATTCCTCCGGGCGATGTGAAAAAGCGAATGCTCGTCCAAAAGAGCATGCCTGGGCAGATCGATGTGCAACAGACTCAACCGTTCGAGCAAAACCCACCGCTGTACGATATCGTGTTCGAATTCAGCAACGGTTCTATCACAACCAAATTAATGAACAACTCGGCTATGTTCGATCCAATCACCGTTAACTCAGCGCAACAATGGTTATTTGTTGGTTTCCAGGTCCAAAAAGGAAGCAATCGTATTGACGCGGAATTTCTTGATCTTGTGATTCAAGAACAATAATACTTTGCTCAAGCCGCCGAGAACATTCCGATCATTTGGAAAGATTGATCGCCAGATAGCAAGGATGTTGAATGGTTGAGGGAAGTGCAAAGCCTTCGCGAAGCATTCCCGAGGGGCATGATTTTGCCGAGGAACGAAAACGAATGGTGGAAATGCAAATCATGCGGCGCGGCTTGCTCGAGCCGCGCTTGCTGGCCGCATTCTTAACTGTACCGCGACATTCATTTGTGACGACAGAAGAACGCTACTTTGCTTATGGAGATGGCCCTCTACACATTGGATCTGGTCAGACGATTTCTCAACCTTATATTGTTGCTTTGATGACACACTTGTTGGAATTGACTGGAGAAGAGCGTGTGCTGGAAGTGGGAACTGGTTCGGGTTATCAGTCGGCGATTTTATCTCTAATGGCAATGGAAGTGCATACGATTGAGTTTTTACCGGAGTTGGCAGAGCGGGCGAAAAAGATGCTAGCTGATTATCCAAATATACATTGTCACGTGGGAGATGGGTCATTGGGTTGGCCAGAAGCCGCGCCGTATGATGGAATTATCGTCGCTGCTGCCGCGCCCAAAACGCCTCAATCCTTACACGGTCAGTTAAAGGATGGTGGACACCTGGTAATACCGATTGGCGGACTAGCAAATCAGGAACTGGAAGTGTGCACGCGGCACGGGAATAATTATGATTGCAGGAGAGAAATCAGTGTGGCGTTTGTGCCGTTACGTGGCAAAGAGGGATGGTGATCACGCATAAGAAAGGTCTCACTACCCTCAAAGGGAAAGGACAAAATCCATCCGCAGATTTAGCGTATTACACAGAGAACCAGAGAAAAAGCTGCTCGAGGTGCGAAGTGCTGGCGCCCTTTCAGCGTGGATGAATATCACAGAATGGAGAGTGACAATAAAGAAGAGAGCGGTATCACCACTCCCTGTCTACTTGTTTTCTTGTCTACCTTTTTACTTATTACGCCTTGCTCAACGTCACAAAAACCATTGGCCTGCGTTTCGTTTCTTGGTGCAGATAACTCTTCACCGCGTTGACAATGTCTTTCTCGTTGTCCAGCCCGCTTCCGTGAATAACATCCATAACTACCTTGCGGACTTCGGGGATGAGTCGCTCTGCATCTTCGGGTGAGACGAAGCCACGAGTGATAATCTCTGGCTCATGGACCAGTCGACCAGTTAGTTTATTGAGGCTGATGTCAATAAGCATAATGCCATTGCGGGCAAGCTGTTCACGCTCACGCATCACGCCATGGTCAATGTCACCGATGGACTCGCCATCTACAAAGACGTAATCACCAGGAATGCGCTCACCCAGCATAATCTTCTGGCCGACCAATTCGACAACCTGCCCGTTTTCGACAACGATAATATTTTCTTCCGGAATCCCAACCTGCTTTGCGAGTTCCGCGTGACGTTTCAGTTGCCGCAATTCACCATGAATTGGCATAAAGTGTTTGGGCTTGACCAAGTTCATCAATAACTTTTGTTCTTCCTGGCTTGCGTGCCCGGAAACATGAACAGGGGCTAATCCATCGTAGATCACATTTGCACGGCGGCGTAGAAGCCGGTTGATTGTCTTGCTAATGGCCTCCTCGTTACCAGGGATCGGGTGCGATGAAAGCACGATCGTATCGCCGGGTTTCAAGTCGAATTGACGGTTGGTTCCAGCGGAAAGACGGCCAACAATAGAAGAAGGTTCGCCCTGCGAGCCGGTGCACATAATCGCCACTTTATGGTCTTGCATGTGCAATGCTTGGTCAATGGGCACGATCATTTCATCTGGAATTTGAAGATAGCCCATCTTGCGAGCGATCTTCACATTATCAATCATGCTAGGACCTGCGAGCGCAATCTTGCGCCCGTGCTTTGCTGCGGCATCTGCCATTTGCTGGATACGCGAGATCAACGATGCGAAGGTCGCGACAATGACGCGGCCTTTTGCTTCAGCAAACACCTTATCAAACGCGGGGCCAATCACCATTTCCGATGGAGTCCAACCTGGACGTTCGGCGTTGGTAGAATCCGAAAGCAACAGATCCACGCCACGGCGGGAGAATTCGGCCAGCTTTGCAAAATCTGTTGGCCAGCCGTCCACGGGAGTGTGGTCAAACTTGAAGTCACTCATATGGATGACCAGACCGGCTGGTGTCGTGATTCCCAGTGCCACTGCATCCGGGATGGAATGACTCACGTGAAAATACTCAACCTTGAACGCGCCGTGTTGTGTTGTCTCGCCCGCCTGCACCGTGCAAATTTCAGCCTTGTGCTGTGAATTATTACGCGCCAGCTTTGCCTCAATTAATCCGCGTGTGAGCGGTGTGGCATAAATCGGCGCAGGGATTTGCTCGATTACATGATGGATCGCCCCAATGTGATCTTCGTGTCCATGCGTGATAATAATGGCGCGCACACGATCGGCTTTATCCAGCAAATACTCGAAATCGGGAATGATGTAATCCACGCCGAGCATATCATTTTCGGGGAACATAATCCCCGCGTCAACCACAATGATGTCACCTCCGAATTCGTAGGCCATCATGTTCTTTCCCACTTCCCCAAGTCCACCCAAGGGAATGATTCTTAACTTGTTTTTCTTACTCATACAATTTATTTACCTCTTTTAAAACGATTATTGACCGCCCAATGGCGGATAAGTTCTTTATAAATCTTTGTTAACCCTCACCCTTCGCGAAGCACCACCGTGGGGGTCCCGCAAGGAAAGGAGAATTAAGAAAAAAGACCCTTGCCGACTAGCTCGCGAGGGTCAGGTCTTTCCACATACACGATTGTTATAAACAAACTGTCGACAAGCGACAGTGAAAGTCAACTTCAATGGGTAGAGTATAGCACAGATTTTCACTAGCCGATAGTTGAATTTCGTTAACATCTTGTTAGATAAAAGTCCGCTTCACGCCTGACCTTCCGCCTGCTACCGTTTTACTGATATTGTGGAGTCTAGCGGCTAAGTGCCTGAAAGGGTATGCAGCTGTATCGGGAGCAAGCTCCCTCACTCCAAACGTTATTCCTTCCTCTGACGTTTTTGCCGTTCCACCATCACGTTATATTGCAGCTCCTTCTCGCAGATAATCTTCAGAATCCGGTTTCGCTCCTTCTCTTCATATATTGTGGCTAGCCTTTCTTTCAGCGCAGCAATCTCTTGTAAAAGCTCAATTTCGACAGGGACCATCCCCGCGTTCTTTAGAAGAGAATACGCATTGCGGACGTCTTCCGATGTATCAAAGTATGCAGTTAGGTCAATCGGTTTGCCTTTGCCGGGCAGGTTATCGAAGTCTCCGCGTTCCTGTGCTTCCCGGATAATGGCTTCTACAATTTTATTGAAGGACATAATTAACCAGAATCCTCTTCCGCGGTCTCAGCCTCGTGGATTGGATCACCGTAAGAAGGACGTTCTTCCTTTTGCACGGTATCCCAATTTAAGCCACGATATGCCTTGAGCGTAAAAGCAGTTTGCTCATCAAAAGCAGAGGGACTGTACGAGAAGATCAACGGCTGGTAATCGACTTGCCAACCATCCAGATGTTTTTGAGCCAATAGGATATCCCGTTCCTCAGGTGATTCCACATAGAAAATGGCAACTCCGCCGGGCTGACCAATAAAATGATCGTGAAATATGGGTGTGGGCAGAGACTTGTCGGCGATAAAACTATTGAAAATCAAATTGGCATCTCGGGCAGAAAACCCTTCGGGAGCTAGCGCATACACTAGAAAACAACGCGGCTTCTGAATGTGGGAAAGTAGTTTATTTACCATTAAAAATTACTCCTGATTAGAGAGTATATCAATATTTGATATCTGTGGTCAATTCCAACTCCGTATGTCCTGTTGTTTTTGCTCCTTCGAGATGTTATACTTTTCTCCAGAACTTTAGAGTTTACAGAGTGCCGCAGCTTCCACATAAACTGCATGGAGGCTGCGGTACAAGCGGTAGTGATCTGCGATGTTAGCCTCAAAAGTACAGTCTATCACTGGAAATCTGCTCATACCATTGAGCACCTTTATTGGCCGAGAGCGTGAGATTAGGGAAGTAAAGGAATTGCTCTCAGCCAATCGTTTAGTTACGCTGACAGGTGCTGGTGGAAGCGGAAAAACCAGGCTGGCATACAAAGTCGCGAATGAGTTGCACGGGGATTTCGAGCACGGTATTTGGCTGATAGAATTCGCATCCTTATCTGATGTTTCACTGGTGCCACAAGCTGTCGCTGTGACGCTCGGTGTGCGTGAACAACAAGGAAGCAGATTAGTTGATGAACTTGTCAACTTCCTCCAACGGCGCCAGGCCTTGCTAGTCTTCGACAATTGTGAGCATCTTATAGAGCCATGCGCGCAACTTGCCGAGACCCTTTTGCAAGCTTGCCCAGACTTGAAAATCCTCGCAACCAGCCGAGAATCGTTGAGCATTCCAAGTGAAGTAGTCTGGACTGTGCCGCCACTTACCTTACCTGCTGCGCAACCCTGGCACGATCCCACAAGCAGGGGTGACGCGTTATCTGTCTATCAACAATCTGAAGCTGTTCAACTGTTCCTCGCTCGGGCTTCAGCATTTTCCACCGATTTTACAATTACTACTGACAACGGAGCGTGGATCGCAGAGATCTGCCGCCGGCTGGATGGCATACCGCTGGCGATTGAATTAGCCGCTGCGCGTGTGCGAACTCTGTCTGTTCAGCAAATCGCGCAACGGTTGGATGACCGCTTTCGTTTATTGACAGGTGGGAGTCGCACCGCACCGCCTCGGCAGCAAACACTGTCTTCCACTCTTGATTGGAGTTATGATCTACTTTCAATGAAGGAACAAAAGGTTATGCAACGTCTCTCAGTCTTTGCAGGCGGCGGCACGCTGGAGGCTGCAGAGTCAATCTGTGCTGATGAAGGCGTTGAAGCAGGTGGAGTGCTGGATTTGTTATCTCATCTGGTAGATAAATCATTGGTTGTCGTAGACAAGCCCGAGGGCGGCGAGACGCGTTATCGTCTGCTTGAAACGATCCGGCAGTATGCGGGTGAAAAGTTGGTAGAGTCGGGCGAGGCAGATGAATCCAAAAATCGTCATTTGAATTATTTCGTCCAATTGGCGGAGCAGGCCCAGCTACACTTATTCCGCCCAGGGCAATTCGCCTGGATTAATCGGTTTGAGGCCGAGCACGATAACATACGGGCAGCATTGGAATGGAGCCAGGTCGCTGCTGAAGGAGCGAATACCGGGTTACGTTTAGCGGCAACAATGGGATATTTCTGGAGACTGCATGCCTATCACACTGAAGGGCGAATGCGAATCTCAGCCGCACTCGCGCAAAAGGGCGCCCAGGGACCGACAATTGTGCGTGCCCAAGCTCTTCATCAGGTCAGTGTACTTGCATTCTTTCAGAGCGATTATTCGGCGGCACGCGCATTGGCTGAACAGGGTCTGGCGATCGCGAGGAAACTGGGTGTTGCCGGGCGGTTGGAGGTTGCCAATGCGCTGGAAGTGCTCGCAGAAGTGGCTACTGAAATAGGTGATTATTCGACGGCCGCCAAGTTTTATGAAGAAGCCCTACCTCTGTATAGAGAGGTAGGGGACTTGGTCGGTATTGGTGATACGCTCAAGATGCTGGGTTGGGGAGCTATGCGCACCGGCGATTATGAGCAGGCAGAGTCTCGATTAAATGAAGGCCTGATCGTTTGCCGTCAGTCCGGAGATTTGCGCCAGATCAGCTCGGCCCTGGCAGGTTTGGGAGAGTTGGCAGTACGCCGTGGCCAATATCAACGCGCCAGCGACTTGCTAAGAGAGAGTCTCAATATTTGCGAACACTCAGGAGAGAAGTGGGGAATTGCTATTGCGCTCGGCTCATTGGGATGGGCCGCATTACGTCAGCATGATTTTGTGGAAATGAGAAAATTGCTCACTGAAAGTCTGGATGTGAGGATGGAAACGGGCGATAAAGGCGGCACGGCCTGGTGCCTGGAAAAACTTGCCGAAGCGAACAGCTTGCAATCTCGCTTTCAACAATCCGTGATTATTTTCGGAGCCGCATCTGCCTTGCGCGCTACTGTGAGATCTGTTATGGATGCTGTAGATCGGCCAGATTACGAGCGTATGATTTCCAGACTTCGAATTGTGCTCGGTAAGAAGGCATTCGAGGCGGCCTGGACCGAAGGGCAGGGACTGACGTTGGAGCAGGCTATTGATTATGCTCTTGCTGAACCCAAACCGGCAGAAATTGAAGTTTCGCTAAAAGAAAAATTCGGTGGGTTGACAGAGCGGGAACGTGAAGTCGCAGCGTTGATCGCGCGGGGCAAATCCAACCGCGAGATCGCAAAAGTGATGACAGTTGGCACGAAGACTGTTGAGACTTATGTCACGCGCATCCTCAACAAACTCGGATTCGATTCGCGCGTGCAGATCGCCACCTGGATGATTGAGAAAGGTTTTAACGAAAAGGAATCGCAATGAACCGAGACGAACGTAACGAAAAGATCGAAGAGTATGGACGCGGATTCGATTTGTTTGCCGCCGCGCTGGCCGAAATCCCACGTGAGGTATGGGAGTTCAAGCCCGCGCCCAGTGAATGGAGCGTCCATGAGACCGTTGTACACATGGCAGATAGCGAATGCATGGGCGCGTTACGCGTCCGCAAATTGATCGCCGAGCCGGGTAGTACCTTGATGCCGTATGCGGAAGTCCAATGGTCTCATGGGCTCAATTATCAGAATCAAGACACTGATGACGCCTTGCAAGTTTTCAAGTTGACCCGCAGGATAACCTACCAACTGCTTAAGAACTTGCCCGACCGGGTCTTCACGCATTCAGTCGTGCATCCTGAATGGGATCATCCTTACACATTCGAGAATTGGCTTGATATTTACAGGCTTCATGTCCCCGAACACATCGAGCAATTGCAGAAAACTTATCAGGCATGGAAAGAACAAAATAAATAATCCAATTTTTCAGCCAAACTAGAAATCCGTTCTCGTTGAGGAGCCGCGATCATAAGACGCGGCTCTTTTGTTGCCAAGAATTGTAGGGGGTGCATTGTAGTGTTTTCCCCGACGACATTCAATGGTATTTCCTATATAGTGTGCACATGTTTGACGCGCGTTAGTTCGATATTGAATTGAAAGGAGAAAAACATGGCACGTTATCTCGTTGAACGCTCATTCCCTGATGGCCTTGCCATCCCCATGACCGATGAAGGCGCGCAAGTTTGTCTGACGGTTGTTGGCAACAACGCCGTTGATGGAGTGACCTGGGTACATTCCTATGTCACACCGGATAAAAAGAAGACCTTTTGCATCTATGATGCTCCTTCGCCCGAAGCCATCCGTACTGCTGCAAAGCGCAACAACCTGCCGGTGGATTCCATTACGCGGTCAGTGTCCTTGATCCATATTTCTACCAGTAAAGGAGAAAATCATGTTGAACATTCGTATAGTACTGTTATTTGCCGTTGTGTTACTCGTTCTCGGGCTCACCGCCCGCTTGGTGACCGTTGGAACAGAACTCGTTTCCGACCCTTCGAGTGACCCGGCCAGAGTGATTGATAACCAGGCACCATCTGCCAGCCAGAACAAAGCGCCCATCCCATCGTATCGGTCTCCACTTGATGAGTGCTTCGACGTACCATTGAGGGAGGCCGCCAGCTGTCGCAATGCGAGTCAGGTACCCATCCCATCGTACCGGTCTCCGCTTGATGAGTGTTTCGACATACCGTTGAGGGAGGCCTCCAGCTGTCGTAATGCGAGCCAGACTCTCGTCCCCTCATACCGTTCTCGACTCGACGAGTGCTTCGATGTGTCATTGAGCGAGCTTGCCAGTTGTCGCAAATCAAGCCAAGCGCTCGTCCCATGAATGGTGGAGTATGTCAGGACATGTGTGCTTGAAGAGACGCTTATCACGTTTCTCCTCCAACAAGCACATGTTAGGCCCGCATCAATGATGAGTTGGTGCGGGTTCTCATTAGCTCGAGATTCAGGCGCCGTTCCCGCCGCTGAGGAATGATAAGCTTCATGTGTATGTCCTGCATACCTGGAACTGGAAGAACAATCCTTCCGGCATTTTCGAGGACTGGAATCCCAAGGTTTCTTGCTCATAGTGTGGCTCCACTACATCCCAGAAGAGGACTCGTTGCCGTAAACGAGTCCTCTTTTTGTTCTTGTTGTAGTTACTAGGTCAAACTGCTATAATCTTGTCTAGATTATTGGTAAAGGATCGTGATGCTGGAAGTCCGTTTGCTTGGAACGTTCGAAGTCAAATACAAGAAGAAAGCTGTTAGTATTTCTTCGCGCCCGGCACAATCCTTGTTTGCTTATCTAATTTTGAGTGCGGGAACATCCCATCGCCGTGAAAAACTCGCGGGATTGTTATGGCCTGATTCATTAGAAGAGACGGCAAGGGATAATCTTCGTCATGCCCTCTGGCGAATCCGCAAAGCGCTCGATTCTGCCTCCTCAACCCGATTCTTACATGCGGACGATCTAACAATCAAGTTCGAGGTGTCGTCGGATTACTGGCTCGATGCCGCAGAATTGCAGAAACTCAGCGAGAGCGCGTCTGCTGATGAATTGATTGCCGTTCTTTCAGTATATCAAGGAGAATTATTACCTGGTTTCTATGATGAATGGGTGGTGTTAGAACGGGAACATCTGTATTCCATTTTCGAGCATCACATGGCGCGCCTTCTGGCATTACTGCAGGATGATAAACGCTGGCAAGAGGTGTTGGATTGGGCTGAACGTTGGATCAAGCTGGGTCAAAAACCTGAACCCGCGTTTCGTGCATTAATGTCTGCCAACGCGGCGAAAGGGGATATGTCCAAGGTCGCGGCGACGTATGAACGATGTGTAAAGTCTCTTCGCGAATTTGGATTTGAACCATCGGAGCAGACGAAAGATTTGTACGAGAATCTGAAATTGGGAAAAGAGATCCCAAGGACCGTGCCCGTCTCAATGAAGCTTGTGGCAAAAGAAATTTCTTCAAGCATCCCAATTCCACTCACAAGTTTTATTGGCCGCGAAAAAGAATTGAAAGAAATCGCGCGGCTATTAGCTACTTCTCGTTTACTTACATTGACTGGTCCAGGCGGTGTCGGCAAGACCCGCCTTGCAATTCAGACCGCGCATGATTCGATCAAGAAATTCAAGGATGCTGTGTGCTGGGTGGAGTTGGTTGGCCTGCAGGATGGTTCCCTCATCCCGCAGGAGATTGCGCAGGCGCTCGATGTGCGTGAGGTCTCGAATCAACCGATGATGGAAACGCTCAAGACTCATTTGAAGTCGAAAGGACTTCTGCTTGTACTGGATAACTGCGAACATTTGATTGAGGCCTGTGCGCAGACCGTGGAAGGCTTGCTTTCTGTGTGCCTCAAGCTAAAAATACTGGCGACCAGCCGTGAGCGACTCGACCTGTTCAATGAGACGACGTGGAATGTGCCATCCCTGCCATTGCCTGAAATGCAGCAAGCGCTCTCATTGAAACAGCTCAAGGAATTCGCCAGCATCCAATTGTTTGTTGAACGCGCGAGGAATGTCAAATCTGATTTTGTGCTGACGGAGCAAAACGCCTCTTCCATCGCTCAAATCTGTAACCGTCTCGATGGCATTCCTCTGGCAATTGAACTGGCTTCGGCGCGCATCAAATTATTATCAGTGGATGAAATTGCATCGCGTTTGAGTGACCGCTTCTCTTTACTTACATCGGGCACTCGCACCGCACTGCCGCGTCAACAAACCTTACGCGCGGCGATTGACTGGAGTCATGATTTGCTCACAGAGCCAGAGCGAATCCTGTTGCGCAGGCTGGCAGTTTTTGCAGGCGGGTTCACGCTCGATGCGGTGGAAGTAGTTTGCAGTGCTGGGATGAAGCGGAGCGATATCCTTGACCTGCTTGGGCGGCTGGTGGATAAGTCGTTGGTGGTGGTTGAAACCGACTCTGTGCTAAATGAGACGCGTTACCGTCTTTTGGAAACCATCCGTCAGTATGCGCGCCTCAAATTGGAGGAAATTGGCGAGGTACCTGAGATAACCGAACAGCATTTGAATTTCTTCGCTTCTTTTGCGGGTCAGGCGGAAAAGAATTTATATGGAAAAGAAGGATCCGTATGGTTCTTGCGTTTGGAAAAAGAAATCGATAATTTGCGAGCCGCTATGCATTGGTCGGTCTCGATGGCGCAAAAGAATCAACCTAAGAGTCAATCGGTTCATAAAAAACAACTTCTCATTGTTGGCTCGCTGGATATGTTCTGGGAGACCCGTTATCGTAATGAGATATTACAAGTTCTGGGAAAGTTGCTTGCCTCAACAAAGCCCAACGAACCAACGATTGAAAAAGCCAAGGCCCTTAGCGTGGGAGGATTTTTGCTCCTGTCATTACATAAATTTTCAGAGGCTCGCGTTTATCTGGATGAAAGCATCGAGATCGCCGAAAAATTAGGGGATCCATTAACTCTGGCGCAGTCTTTAGGTTTTCTGGGATGGACATTTGATTTTCTCGGCGAGTATGACCACGCAAAAACCTCTTTGGAAAAGTCGGTAACAATTGCAAGATCGTTGGGTGAGGCAGGTGAGTCTATAGCTACGCGGTCACTCTGTCTGCTGGGTGACATTCCCTATTGGCAGGGGAGATTATTTGAAGCACGCCAGATTTATGAGGAGGCGATTTCTATCTTGAGAGAAACTCACGATCGGAATATGCTAACTTATCCATTGCGGCGACTGGGATATATCTGCCTGCGCGAAGGAGATATTGATCAAGCCGTTGCATGGTTCGGCGAAAGCTTGGAAATAAACCATGAAATTGGTCACTTTCCGGGAATGTGTGCTTGCCTGGCTGGGTTTGCTGCTGCTAATCTGGCGAAGAAAAACTTCGACAAGTCTGCCATGTTGTGCGGCTATGTTGAGAATTTGCTCGAAAGAATTGGGGCTCCGTTCTTTTTTATTGACACTGTAGAGTATGAACGAACTGTCTCTCAGTTAAAGAGGGTAATTACTGAGAAAGCTCTTGCCGTTGCCTGGTCAAAGGGTCGCGCGATGACGATGGAACAGGCTATTCAATATGCGTTGGAAGAGACTAAAATTTGAGCAAGATGCTTGAAGTCCGTTTGCTTGGTAGGTTTGATGTGCGCCGCGATGGAAAGACCATTGCAATCACTTCGCGCCCGGCGCAATCCCTATTTGCATATCTGATGCTGAGCGCCGGGACATCCCATCGCCGCGAAAAACTGGCCGGAATGTTATGGCCCGATTCATTGGAGGAGACGTCCAGGGATAACCTGCGTCACGCTTTGTGGCGGGTGCGCAAAGCGCTTCCTATGAAGCCGAAAGTTGAATATCTGCTGGCGGACGATTTGTCCATTGCCTTCAATGCTTCCGCTGAATATTGGCTCGATGCTGCAGAGTTAGAGAAACTGAGCGAGAATGCCTCCGCCGATGAATTGATTGCCGTACTTTCACAGTATCAAAGGGAGTTGTTGCCTGGCTTCTATGATGAATGGGTAATGTTGGAACGCGAACATCTGTACTCCAT
>WNGB01007990.1_pt1 | contig 15128 bp, 15 predicted proteins | sample 5400681 | NCBI WGS metagenome assembly WNGB01 (sample SAMN13153367, study PRJNA577476) | soil metagenome | isolation source: 115 cm soil or saprolite under grassland replicate 2 | place: USA:California | collected 2016-06-15
GGCCTGCTCATGTGGTGGGTGCGCACGACCGTCAAGGCGGACGCATTGCCGGCCGGTCGCACCGTGATCCACTTCCGCTTCGCGGGCGCTCCCGAGAAGCTGCGCTACTTCTGGCTGGTTCTCCCGGAGGCGGACCTGTGCCTGACCGATCCGGGTTTTGACGTCGACGTGACGGTCGGCAGCGACGCGAAGACGTTGACGGCGGTCTGGATGGGGGACCTCGCGCTCGTGTCAGCCGTGAAGAGCCACGCGGTCGAGCTGGAGGGTCGGCGGGCGCTCACCCGCTCGTTTGCCGACTGGTTCGGCCTGCACCCGCTGTTCTCCGCCGTTGACCACCCCGCCACCCGGCCGAGGGTGAGCGCCTAGCTCCGGGCCAGCACGAGTCCCCGCAGGTACTCCGCCTGCCCCACATGCCGGGCCAGGTCGTCGGCCACCGACACCAGCCGGACCGCCATCGTGACCGGCGGGTCCCAGCGCTCGTCCACCACGACGGAGAAGTCGTCCACGGCCGCCACGAGCTCACGCGCCCGCTCCTGGGCCGCCGCGTGATAGTCGGCGAGCAGGCTCGGCGGGTCGACGTACACCTTGGCGACCTGGGCGGGGGTGTGCCCGTAGCCGGTCGACGACGTGGGCAGGTCGAGCCCGAACCGGTCGACGTACGACGGCCAGACCTCGCCGCGCTCTTCGACGCCGTCGACGAAGCCGCCGGCCTCGAGCTCGGCGATGTGCCCGTCGAGGACCCGAGTGAGGTGCCAGACCAGCCAGGCGATCGAGTTCGCCTCCGGCATCGGCCGGTACGCCGCCTGCTCGGCCGTCAGCCCCTCGAGTACGGCGGGCACCGACTCCGCCACCCGGTCGAACATGTCCTGCACCAGCTCGTTCGCAACCGCCATGCCGACCACCCTACGAGGAACGGCCCAGGGCCGGCAGAGCACCGACCGGGCCACGCCGCGCGCCGCTCGTCGCGGCGAACCCACCGTTGGCCGATTGCTCGATCCCGCTGGCCGCGCTACCGACAGGTAGCTCTCGCCGCCGCGGCCCCCAGTCGCCAACGTGGTGTCGATCACACCCGTACCTCACGGCCACTTGGAGGGCAGCAATGACCACCACCCACAAACTGGACCACCGGAGGTCCGACTACGAGCGGATCGCCCGCACCCCGGAGTTCTCCGAGCTGCGCCGCCGCTACCGGGCGTTCGCGATCCCGGCGACGGTCGCGTTCCTCGTCTGGTACCTGCTGTACGTCGTGATGTCGATGTTCGCCTCCGGCTTCATGGGCACCAGGATCGTCGGCAACATCAACGTCGCCCTGATCTTCGGACTGCTGCAGTTCGTGACGACGTTCCTGCTCGCCTGGCTCTACAGCCGCTACTCCGCGCGCCACCTCGACCCGCTGGCCCGCGACCTCACCGACGACTTCGAGCGGGGTGTCGAGTGAACGCCCCAATAAACGGCGCAGTCGTCGTCATGCAGGCCAGCCACCAGGGCCTGACCACCGCCCTCTTCCTCACCGTCGTCGCGGTCACGATCGGCATCACCTTCTGGGCCAGCCGACAGACCCACGGCGCCACCGACTACTACGCAGGCGGCCGCAACTTCTCCGGCTTCCAGAACGGTCTCGCCATCGGCGGCGACTACATGTCGGCCGCGTCGTTCCTCGGCATCTCCGGCGTGATCGCGCTCTCCGGGTACGACGGCTTCCTCTACTCGATCGGCTTCCTGGTGGCCTGGCTGGTCGCCCTGCTGCTGGTCGCCGAGATGCTCCGGAACTCCGGCCGCTACACGATGGCCGACCAGCTCGCCTACCGGATGCGCCAGCGCCCCGTGCGTACGGCGGCCGCCACCAGCACCGTGGTCGTCTCGATCTTCTACCTGCTCGCCCAGATGGTCGGCGCGGGCGCGCTGGTCGGCCTGCTGCTCGACGTAGAGGGCGATGCCGCGAAGAACGTCACCATCCTCGGCGTCGGCATCCTGATGGTCTTCTACGTGACCGTCGGCGGCATGAAGGGCACCACGTGGGTGCAGATCGTCAAGGCCGTGCTGTTGATGCTCGGCTCGCTGCTGATCGTCGTACTCGTGCTCGCGAAGTTCGACTTCAACCTCTCCGAGCTGCTCGGCACCGCGGCGTCCAACACCGGCAAGGGCCAGGCCTTCCTCGAGCCCGGTCTGAAGTACGGCATCGACACCACCCACAAGATCGACTTCATCTCGCTCGGCCTGGCCCTCGTCCTCGGTACGGCGGGTCTCCCCCACATCCTGATCCGCTTCTACACCACGCCGACCTCCCGGGACGCGCGCAAGTCGGTGATGTGGGCGATCGGCCTGATCGGCGCCTTCTACCTGATGACGCTGGTGCTCGGCTTCGGTGCCGCGGCGCTGCTCAACAAGGGTGACTACGCCGACGTGGCCGCCTCGAGCGGCAACCTGGCCTCGCCGCTGCTGGCCCAGACCGTGGGCGGCGGCGCCGACTCCGCCGGAGGCGCGATCCTGCTGGCGGTGATCGCGGCGGTCGCGTTCGCCACGATCTTGGCGGTGGTCGCGGGCCTGACGCTGACCTCGAGCGCGAGCGTGGCGCACGACCTCTACAACAGCGTGTTCCGCAGGGGCGAGGCGTCCTAGCGCGACGAGCTGCTCACGGCCCGGATCGCGGCCGGCGTGATCGGCCTGATCGCCATCCTGCTGGCGATCCCGGCCAAGAACCTCAACATCGCGTTCCTGGTCGCGCTCGCCTTCGCGGTCGCGGCGTCGGCGAACCTGCCGGCGATCGTCTACAACATGTTCTGGCGGCGGTTCAACACCCGGGGCGCGGTGTGGAGCATCTACGGCGGCCTGCTGTCGTCGGTCGTGCTCGTGGTGTTCAGCCCGGTGATGTCCGGAAAGGGGATCGACCCGGTCTCCGGTAAGAACCTCTCCTTGCTGCCGACCAGCATCGACATCTCCTGGTTCCCGCTGGAGAACCCGGGCATCGTGTCGATCCCGCTCGGCTTCTTCCTGGGCTGGCTCGGCACCGTGCTGTCGAAGGACCAGGAGGCCGAGGACCGTTTCACGGAGCTCGAGGTCCGGTCGCTCACCGGTGCCGGTGCCGAGGGGGCGGTCACCCACTGAGCCGGGTTGCGGCCGCGCGCCCTCTGCTTCGTGCAACGTGGCCGCAACCCTCACCACCGCAAACTGCCCCCGACGGAAACCGCTCGGCGACGTCGCAATTCGGTCAATCCCGAACTCGTCGCCGGGCGGTTCCGCCAATAGGCTGGCTACAGAGATCCGGCAGCGTGCACTGCCGTCCACGGGGGCCGCCACCAGGCCAGCTGAACAGGACGAACGAGGAGAGATCGTGAGCGATCAGAACGAAACCCTGTCCAACCTGCTCCACGAGGACCGGAGCTTCGAGCCGCCGGCCGAGCTGGCGGCCGCGGCCAACGTGAAGGCCGACGCCTATGAGCGGGCCGCCGCCGACCGGGAGGGCTTCTGGGCCGAGCAGGCCGAGCGGCTGGACTGGGCACAGAAGTGGGACCGGGTCCTCGACTGGGACAACCCGCCGTTCGCCAAGTGGTTCGTCGGCGGCCGGCTCAACGCGTCGTACAACTGCGTCGACCGGCACGTCGAGGCCGGCCGCGGCGACAAGGTCGCCATCCACTGGGTCGGCGAGCCGGAGGGCGACACCCGCGACATCACCTACGCCCAGCTCAAGGACGAGGTCAGCCAGGCGGCCAACGCGCTCACAGAGCTCGGCGTCGCCTCCGGCGACCGGGTCGCGATCTACATGCCGATGATCCCCGAGGCCATCGTCGCGATGCTGGCCTGCGCGCGGATCGGCGCCCCGCACACCGTGGTCTTCGGCGGGTTCTCGGCCGAGGCGCTCGCCTCGCGGATCGAGGACTGCGACGCGAAGGTCGTCATCACCTCCGACGGCGGCTACCGGCGGGGCGCTCCGTCCGCGCTCAAGCCGGCCGTCGACGAGGCGCGCAAGGTCGCGGCCGAGCTGGGTCACCGCGTGGCCAGGGTAGTCGTCGTACGCCGGACCGGGCAGGACATCCCCTGGGACGACTCCGTCGACGTCTGGTGGGACGACGTGGTCGGCAAGGCGTCGACCGAGCACACGCCGGAGGCGTTCGACAGTGAGCACCCGCTCTACGTCATGTACACCTCGGGCACGACGGGCAAGCCCAAGGGCATCCTGCACACGACCGGCGGCTATCTCACCGGGGTCGCGTACACGCACCATGCCGTGTTCGACCTCAAGCCCGAGACCGACGTCTTCTGGTGCACCGCCGACATCGGCTGGGTCACCGGGCACAGCTACATCGTCTACGGCCCGCTGGCCAACGGCGCCACGCAGGTGCTCTACGAAGGCACCCCGGACAGCCCCCACAAGGGTCGCTGGTGGGAGATCATCAAGCAGTACGGCGTCACGATCTTCTACACGGCTCCGACCGCGATCCGGACCTTCATGAAGTGGGGCCGCGAGATCCCCGACGGCTTCGACATGTCGTCGCTGCGGCTTCTCGGCTCGGTGGGCGAGCCGATCAACCCGGAGGCCTACATCTGGTACCGCTCGGTCATCGGCGGCGACCGCGCCCCCGTCGTCGACACGTGGTGGCAGACCGAGACCGGCATGATCCTGATCAGCCCGCTGCCCGGCGTCACGGCCGGCAAGCCGGGCTCGGCGATGACCGCGGTCCCGGGCGTCTCGGCCGAGGTGGTCAACGACGAGGGCGTCCCGGTGCCCAACGGCTCCGGCGGCTACCTGGTGCTGACCGAGCCGTGGCCCGCGATGCTGCGCACGCTGTGGGGCGACGACGACCGGTTCGTGGAGACCTACTGGAAGCGGTTCGCCGACCAGGGCTACTACTTCGCCGGCGACGGCGCCAAGAAGGACGAGGACGGCGACATCTGGCTGCTCGGCCGGGTCGACGACGTCATGAACGTCTCCGGGCACCGCCTCTCCACCACCGAGATCGAGTCGGCCCTGGTGTCCCACCCGAAGGTCGCCGAGGCCGCGGTCGTCGGCGCAACGGACGAGACCACCGGACAGGCGGTGTGTGCGTTCGTGATCCTGCGCGAGGACGCCGGCGACGGTGGGGAGGACATCGTCCAGGAGCTCCGCAACCACGTGGCCAAGGAGATCGGCGCGATCGCCAAGCCGCGCCAGATCATGATCGTGGCGGAGCTGCCGAAGACCCGCTCCGGCAAGATCATGCGCCGGCTGCTGCGCGACGTGGCCGAGAACCGCGAGGTCGGCGACGTCACCACCCTCGCCGACTCGTCCGTGATGACGCTGATCCGGGAGGGGCTGTCCTCGGGCTCGGCCGAGGACTGAGGCGCGGACACCGGCGGGACGTCATCCGGGGCGAGCCATCTACGGCTCCGTCCGGATGACGTCCCGCCGGCCCTTCAAGGCGTGAGCCGGTAGCGGTCGCGGTGGCCGAGCACCAGCGCGCCGAGCAGCGCGGAGAACAGCGACCCCACGAGTACGGCGGTCTTCGCCGCGTCCGCCTCGCCGCCACCGAACGACAGGTCGGCCACCAGCAGCGACACCGTGAAGCCCACGCCGGCCAGGATCGCCACCCCCACGATGTCCCGCCACGACAGGTCGTCGTTCAGCTCGGCATGGGTGAACCGGGTCACCAGCATGGCCCCGCCGAAGACGCCCAGCGGCTTGCCCAGCACCAGGCCGAGGACCACGCCGATGACCACCGGATCGGCGTACAGGCTGGAGCCGCCGGCGATCACCACGCCCGCCGAGGCCAGCGCGAAGAACGGCACCGCCAGGCTGGAGCTCAGCGGCGCGAGCCGGTGTTCGAGGTGCTCGGCGGGGCTGTGGTGCTCGTCGGGGTCGGGCCGGACCCGCGTCAGCAGCCCGAGTACGACGCCCGCGATCGTCGCGTGCACACCGCTCTCGTGGGTGAACCACCAGGCGGTGACCGCGAGCGGCAGGTAGAGCAGCGGCGTACTGATCCGCAAGTGCTGGGCGACCGCCCACACCACGAAGCAGACCCCCGCCACCGCGAGCGCCCCCAGATGCAGCTGCTCGGTGTAGAACGCCGCGATCACCACGATCACGATCAGGTCGTCGACCACCGCCATCGTGAGCAGGAACGCCCGCAGCGAGGCCGGCAGATTGCTCCCGACCACGGCCAGCACGGCCAGCGCGAAGGCGATGTCGGTCGCCGACGGGATCGCCCAGCCGCCGGGCTCTCCCCCGGAGCCGGTGAGGTTGACCGCGAGGTAGACCAGCGCGGGCACCGCCACACCGCAGGCGGCGGCCATGACGGGCACCGAGGCGTCCGAGAGCCGGCGCAGCGAGCCCACGACGAACTCGCGCTTGAGCTCCAGCCCGGCCACGAAGAAGAACAAGGTGAGCGCGCCGTCGGCCGCCCAGTGGTGTACGTCGAGCGGTCCGAGCTCCAGGTGGATCAGCGACCGGTAGGAGTCGCCCCACGCGGAGTTGGCCCAGACGACCGCGACCGCGGCGGCCAGCAGGGCGAGCGCGCCGCCGACCGTCTCCTCGCGGAAGAGATCGCCGAGAAAAGTGCGCTCGCCGGGATCGAGGTCGGGGAACAGTCGCTTGACACGGCGAACGGGGTTCATGGGTCTCCTGAGAACGTCTGGCGTCGACTGCTGAGGTCCGCGACGGGGCCGTGAGACCCTCACGATTCGCGGGCCGACCAGACTTCCCGGCTCACCACGCCGAACCTTACCAAGCGGCCCGGTCGCGCGGCGTACTCTGCGGCCTGCCGTGCGGCGCGGCCCCCGGCCCCGCCTGTAGGGTCAGCGATGAGTGATTGATCCGCCGCGCGCAGAGGGAAATACATGGAACCGGTCAAGGACACGGACCCCACCATCGGCAGGCTCGTATCCGACGCCAGCCGCGACGTTTCGAAGCTGATCTCGCAGGAAATCCAGCTCGCGAAGTCCGAGCTCAAGGTCAGCGTCAAGGCCGGCGGACTCGGGCTCGGCCTGTTCGCGGTGGCGGCGTTCCTGGTCCTGATCGCGATCATCCTGCTCTCGATGACGATCGCCTACTTCATCTACTGGGACGGCAAGGGTCTGGCCCTGCACTGGGCGTTCCTGATCGTCACCGGCGCCTACCTCCTGCTGGCCGCGCTGCTCGCCTTCGTGGGCTTCCGCAAGGTCAAGCAGGTCCACGCCCCGGAGCGCGCGATCTCACAGGCCCAGCAGACCAAGACCGCGCTGACCAAGCGCTCCTGACCCGCCGGACGGCCTCAACCTTGCGGGCTGCCCGGGTGGTTCGGGTCCTCGGGGTCGAGCACCACGACCGCCGGACGCCGCTCACCGTCCGGGAAGCAGGGTCCGTAGCCGGCGGGCATCGGATTGGGTTCTTGTGGTCGTAGGTCACTTCCCCACCAACCCACTGCAGCGAGTCGCCGACCTCGAAGTGCTTGCCGAGGGGCGCGTCGATAACGTTTCCGTCCGGCGAGATCTCCCAAGAGTCCGGTACGACGATCGGCTCATCATCAGCGGACAAGCATCCCTGACTGTTGACGGCCAGTTGCCCGGTGAGTCGTGCGCCCATGTTGTACGCATCAGGCTTCACGGGATAGGTCAGCATGGTCGGCGTTGTGTCACCGCCGGACGAACTCCCTTGTTGCCCGCAGGCCGAAGCCACGACGAGCCAGACACCCATTCCATTACACTTCAAGCGCCGCATGACTACCCCTGCTTGATCACGGTGTCTGGCTTGTTCCAGACGGCGCCGATGTTGGTCATCACGGGTTGGTCATCACGGCATCAGCACCGACAGAGCCGGCGCAGCCTCAGGAGGCGCAGCCGCCGGTGTCGACGCTCTCGTTGCTCGCGGCACCCAGCCCGGCGGCGTCCTTGACCTGCTCCGAGGTGAGTGCGTAGCCCGTCTCCGTGTCGGTGACCGAGGCGGCGAACACCACGCCCTCCACCTCGCCGCCCGACGACACGATCGGGCCGCCGGAGTTGCCGGGCCGGATCAGCCCGCGCAGCGAGAAGACCTGGCGTACGACAGCGCCCTCGCCGTAGATGTCGGGCGAGCGGAGCCGCTGCTCGGCCCGGATCCGGGCGGGCTGCACGTCGAACGGCCCGTCCTCGGGATAGCCGAGCACCGCCACGCCCTCCTGCGCCACCCCGTCGTAGTCGAAGTCGAGGTGCCGGCGGTTGCCGTCGTCGAAGGAGAGTACGGCGATGTCGAGTCCCGGGTCGTAGAGCACCACGGTCGCGTCGACCGTCTCGTCACCGATCAGCACCTCGGGGTGGTCGACACCGGCCACCACGTGCGCGTTGGTCATCAGCCGGTCGTCGGCGTACAGGAAGCCGCTGCCCTCCACGCCGCGCCCGCAGGCGTTGTCGCCGTGGATCTTGAGGACGGCGACGCCGGCCCGGAGTACGTCGGGGTCGTGCAGCAGCCGCTTCGGCGGCGGGTCGGCCGAGACGATCGTCTCCGGCGCGAACGGCTCGAGGTAGCGCGGGAAGAACGTCGCCCCGACCACGTCGTCAAACGCGTGCATCACGCCACCGGCCGCGTTGGGCAGCATGCTGTTGACCTTGGCCAGGATCACCGAGCCGCGCACCTGCGGGGTGATGCCGGTGATCCGGGAGCCGGAGACCGCGAGGCCCAGCGCCCACGCCACCAGGAGTACGGCGACCGCGCTCAACGCCGCTCCTCCGACCGCGTCGACGGCCCGGACCGGCTGCCAGCGGATCCGGTCGCGCAGCCGCGCACCGGCGTACTGGAAGAGCGCCTGGCCGAGCGTCGCCGACAGGATCACCATGAACAGCGCGCCCAGCGACACCCACACCGACGGATTCGCGTCGCCCAGCGCCAACGGCGCGATCCAGATGCCGAACAGGCCGCCGAGCAGCAGACCGGCGGTGGCGCAGGCGCCGGTCACGAAGCCCTGCCAGTAGCCGCTCAGCGCATAGGCCAGCACCAGCACTACCAGCACCCAGTCGAGGAAGTTCATCGCCCGGGACCCTCCTGGAAGTCGGTGTTGGGAGCCGGCAGCTCCGGGATGTCGTCGGGGATGTCGTCGGCGCGGTCGAGGTTTCTCCCGAAGATCATCCAATCCTGGATCTCGAACAGGTTCTCGGTGTCCCACGGCTTGGTCCAGCCGACGTGGTCGAAGAGCCGCGAGATGATGCCCGCGGTGAAGCCCCACAGCAGCAGTTCGCCGTCGAGCAGGAAACCGGGCCCGAGCCTGCCGAGCGGGTGCATCGTGGTCACCCGATGCGCCGGGTCGAGCAGGTGGTCGATCGGCACTCGGAGTACGGCGTGCACCTCGTCGGGGTCGACCACGCCCACCGGCGACTCCTCGCGCCACCAGCCGATGACCGTGGTGACGGCGAAGTTGCTCGGGGGCAGCCACAGCTCGGGCAGCTCACCGAGTACGTCGACCCCGGCCGGGTCGAGCCCGGTCTCCTCCTGTGCCTCGCGCAGCGCCGCCGCGGTCGGACTCGCGTCGGTGGGATCGAGCTTTCCGCCCGGGAAGGAGATCTGCCCCGGGTGCGAGCGCATGTGGTGGGCCCGCTCGGTCAGCAGCAGGTCGCGGCCCTCGGGCCCCTCCCCGAACAGCATGAGTACGGCGCCCTCCCGCGGGTCGCTTCCCGGCGGCGGCACGTACCGCGACAGCTCTCCGGCCGTGATCGAACGGGTGGCCGCGCGTACCGGCTCCATCCACGCGGGGATCACCGGCTCCGGGGATGTCACAGGCTCACCCCCAGCTCGTCGTGGACCAGCGACTCAAGACCTTCGAGCGAGTCGATGGCCCGTGGCTCCTTGAACACGACCTTGCCGTCGGCGTCGACCAGCACCACGAAGGGCAGGAACTGCAGGTTGCCGAACGGCTCCTTGCCGACCAGGTCCTCCTGCGGGTCGGCCAGTAGCGGGTACGTCGCGCCGGTGTCGCGGACCAGCTGCATCGCGTTGTCGGGGATCGACTCGCGGGCGTCGAGCCCGACCACGGCGACCCGGTCGGCGTACTTCTGGTGGAACTCCTCGAGGATCGGCATCTCCCGCCGGCACGGGACGCAGTAGCTCGCCCACAGGCTGAGCACCATCGGCCCGCGCAGGGACGCCAGGTCGACCGCCCGGCCGCCGCCGAAGCAGGGCAGGGTGATCTCGGGCAGCCCACCGTCAACCGCGGCGCCCGGCCCGGACGCGCACGGCTCGACGCCGGCCGCTCGCTTCTCGGCGCGCAGGTGAGGGGTGTCGACGTCGATCTTCGCCGGCCCGACCTGGGGCACATAGAAGTCGTCGTCGCTCGAGGGCGCGCACGCCGTCAGCGTGGCCGCCGCCAGCAGCGCGGCGAGGGCGCGTCTCCTCATGCGCGGCCCTCCGTGCGCACGAGCTTCTCGGCGGCGATCGGGTCGGTGGGACCCTCGCCGTACGCCGGACACCACTTGGCGACCGGGCACGCGCCGCACGCCGGGTTGCGGGCGTGGCAGCGGCGCCTGCCGTGCCAGATCAGGTGGTGGCTGAGCATCGTCCAGTCGCGCTTCGGGAACAACGCCCCGATCGCGTGCTCGACCTTGACCGGGTCGGTCTCGGTGGTCCAGCCGAACCGGCGTACGAGCCGGCCGAAGTGGGTGTCGACGGTGATGCCGGGGATCCCGAAGGCATTGCCGAGTACGACGTTGGCGGTCTTGCGGCCCACTCCCGGCAGCTTCACCAGGTCGTCGAGCCGGGGCGGCACCTCGCCGTCGTGTCGCTCGACCAGCGCCTGGGACAGCTTGAGCAGGCTCTCGGTCTTGGCCCGGAAGAACCCGAGCGGGCCGATGATCTGCTCGAGGTGCTCGCGGTCGGCGCCCGCCATGGCCTTGGCGTCCGGAAAGACCGCGAACAGCGTCGGGCGTACGGCGTTGACCCGCTTGTCGGTCGTCTGCGCACTGAGCACGGTCACGACCAGCAGCTCGAAGGGGTTGTCGAAGTCGAGCTCGCACTTGGCGTCGGGGTAGGTCTCGGCGAGCACCCGGTCGATCTTGCGGGCTCGTCGTACCAAAGCGGTGCGGGTCTCGCCGTGCTCCGTGCGCGCACCCGTCGCACCGTCGTCCACCCCAGCATCCACCCCGGCCACCATGCCGCCCAGCGTAGACGGCGACACCGACGGTCCGCGGGTGCACCAGCCTCAAGGGGCCGACGTCAGGACGTCAGGACGCGGGCGGAAGCAGCCGCCCGAGCAGCATGGACACGGTGATCGCGCCCAGCATCGGGGCGGTCTTGCTGCGCTCCTCGACCACCGCGACGATCGGGCTGCGGTTGGCGGCCATGATCGCGGCGATCTCCAGCGCGGTGTCGTCGGGCGCGACCACGGGCAGCGTCACCCGGTCGCGGGGCAGCATGTCGGCGACGGTGCGCTGGGAGAGTACGTCGCTGATGTGGTCGGCGTACGCCTCGTCGAGCACCCGGGCCAGCGCCGGGTCGTCCTGCACGTAGCCGGGGATCATCACCCGCAGCACCTGGGAGTTGGGCAGGATCGCGATCGGGTGCTCGTGCTCGTCGACCACGATCAGCCCCGGGCGACCCAGATCGATTATGAGCCGGGCGGCGTCCAGCGCCGACGTGTCCATCCGGACCGTCGGGTAGGGCGCCGCGAGCTCGTGTGCCTGCACATCGTCGAGGCTAGCCGAGGTCGGCCGCCCCTGTATCGCGCTGTTATCCCATCTCCTGCAGCGGGTGGTTAGGCGGGATAACAGCGCGTTACAAGTCCCGCCGCCGCCCGATCCAGCCTCCTAGGTGTCCGGACGTGCTCTAAGGTGGCCCGAGGTGTGCCGGGAAGTCTGGTCGGCGAAGTCTCGACCCGACCCCGAGAGGTGCCACCGTGGCCGTTGCCGCCATCTTGATCTTCGTCGGTGCCTACATCCTGCTGATGACGGAGTGGGTACACCGCACCAAGGTCGCCCTCGTCGGCGCGGGACTGATGCTGCTGCTCCGCATCAACGACGCCGAGCACACCTTCTTCGCAGAGGACACCGGCATCGACTGGAACGTCCTCTTCCTGCTGCTCGGGATGATGGTGATCGTCTCGGTGCTCCGGCGTACCGGCGTCTTCGAGTACGTCGCGGTCTGGGCCGCCAAGCGCGCCCGTGGCAAGCCGTACCGGTTGATGGTGATGCTCTGCCTGCTCACCGCCGTGGCCTCGGCGATGCTCGACAACGTCACCACGATCCTGCTGATCGCCCCGGTTACCTTCCTGGTCTGCGAGCGGCTGGCGCTGCGGGTGGCGCCGTACATCATCGCGGAGGTCATGGCCTCCAACATCGGCGGTACGGCGACCCTGGTCGGCGACCCGCCCAACATCATCATCGCCAGCCCCAGCCGAGGCGACCTCAGCTTCAACGACTTCCTGGTCAACCTGACGCCGATCGTCGTGCTACTGATGGTGGTCTTCTGCGTCCTCTGCCGGTGGCTGTTCCGGCGCGACTTCACCTACGACCCGAAGCGGGCCGCCACGGTGATGGCGCTCAACGAGCGGGAGGCGATCAAGGACGGGCTGCTGCTGGCCAAGTCGCTCGGCGTGCTCGTTCTGGTGCTGGCGGCGTTCGTGCTGCATCCGGTGCTCCACTACGAGCCGTCGATCGTGGCGCTGCTCGGCGCGGGCCTGTTGGTGCTGATCACCGACGTGACCCCGGGCGAGGCGATGGACGGGGTGGAGTGGTCGACGCTGGTCTTCTTCGCCGGCCTGTTCGTGATGGTGGGCGGTCTGGTCCGCACCGACGTGATCGGCGAGGTGTCGGCCTGGACCGCCGACATCACCGACGGCCGGCTCGGCGTCGCCACGATGACGCTGCTCGGCGGGTCGGCGGTGCTGTCGGCGATCATCGACAACATCCCCTACGTCACCACGATGGGACCGATCGTCTCCGAGCTGGCCGCCGGGCACGGCTCGGAGGGTCACGTGCTGTGGTGGGCGCTCGCACTCGGCGCCGACCTGGGCGGCAACGCGACCGCGATCGGCGCCTCGGCCAACGTGGTCGCGCTCGGGATCGCGGACCGGGCGGGCAAGAACATCGGCTTCTGGGAGTTCACCCGCTACGGCCTCGTGGTCAGCGCGGTGACGGTGTCGTTGTGCGTGCCGTACCTGTGGCTGCGCTATCTGTGACCCCGTTCTGTGAGCACTGAGCCGTCCGGAGCGCCGGTTGGGGTATCTTCTCGGTGGACAGCCACGCTGTGATGTGCGGCACGGGCCGGGCCGGCCCGGGCCGGCATTTTGGACGAGGAGGACCTCAGGTGGACAACGACGTACTCCGTCAAGCTCCGCTCTTCAGCGCTCTCGACGACGAGGCGGCCTCCGCGCTGCGCTCCTCGATGGCCGACCACAAGCTGCGACGCGGCGACGTGCTCTTCCGTGAGGGCGACAGCGGCGACACGCTGTACGTCGTCCTCGACGGCAAGGTGAAGCTCGGTCGCACCTCCTCCGACGGCCGCGAGAACCTGCTGGCCATCCTCGGGCCGGGTCAGATGTTCGGCGAGCTGTCGCTCTTCGACCCCGGGCCGCGCTCCGCGACCGTCACCGCGGTCACCGACGCCTCCTTCGCCTCGCTCTCCCACGCCGACCTGCTGCGCTGGCTCGAGGGCCGGCCCGCGGTCGCGCTCGGGCTGCTGGCCCAGATCGCCGGGCGGCTGCGCAAGGCCAACGACGTCAACGCCGACCTGGTGTTCTCCGACGTGCCCGGCCGGGTGGCGAAGGCGCTGCTCGACCTGGCCAGCCGGTTCGGACGGACCGCCGACGACGGCGTACACGTCCATCATGACCTCACCCAGGAGGAGCTGGCCCAGTTGGTCGGCGCCTCCCGCGAGACCGTCAACAAGGCGCTCGCCGACTTCGCCTCGCGCGGCTGGCTGCGGCTGGAGCCGCGCTCCGTCGTGATCATGGACGTCGAGCGGCTCACCCGTCGCGCCCGCTGAGACTGAGAGCCTCTTCACAGCCGGACGCCCTGTCCGGCCAGGTGAACGAACAGTAACCTTCGACGAAGGCCGCTTCGGCCTGTCGTCTCGAAGGAGCTCGCATGTCCGACCAGACCCTCGCCGGCCGCACCATGATCATGTCCGGCGGCAGCCGCGGCATCGGCCTCGCCATCGGCATCGCGGCGGCCCGCCAGGGCGCGAACGTCGTCCTGCTCGCCAAGACCGACGTACCCGACCCGCGCCTGCCCGGCACCATCCACACGGCGGCCGCGGAGATCGAGGCCGCCGGCGGTGGCGCACTCGCCGTGGTCGGCGACGTCCGTGATGAGGAGTCGGTCGCCAACGCCGTCGCGCGGGCGGTCGAGACCTTCGGCGGCATCGACATCTGCGTCAACAACGCCTCCGCGATCGCGCTGGACTCGACCGAGAACCTGCCCATCAAGCGGTTCGACCTGATGACCCAGATCCAGCTGCGCGGCACCTACCTGCTCACCCGGGCCGCGCTGCCCCATCTGCGCGAGGGAACCAACCCCCACATCCTGTCGCTGTCGCCACCGGTCAACCTGGCCCCGAAGTGGCTCGGCGCGCACCCGGCGTACACGCTGGCGAAGTACGGCATGTCCCTGCTGACGCTGGGCTGGGCTGCGGAGTACGCCGAGGCCGGGATCGCCGCCAACTGCCTCTGGCCGGAGACGCTGATCGCCACGGCCGCCGTACAGAACCTGCTCGGCGGCCACGACGCCGTCGCCAAGGCCCGCACCCCCGAGATCGTGGCTGATGCGGCCATCGAGATCCTGTCCCGCCCCTCGCGCGAGTGCACCGGCAACACCTTCATCGACGTCCACGTGCTGCGCGAGGCCGGCGTGACCGACCTCAGCAAGTACGGCGGCACCGGGGCGCTCGAGTACGACCTCTTCGTCGACCCGGCCTGAGCCGGGCCAGGCCCGGTCTGCACCACCTGGCGAGATTCTGACGAGGGATTTCCACAACCGGCCGCGCGTCGGGTGACGGCCGCGGGGTGACGTGGCAGGGTTGCTCGGGAGTTCCCACGAATCGAGAGGTACGCCATGTCTCTGCCCCGTCTGCTCGGTGGTCTGATCGCCGCCACCGGCGCCGCCCACTTCGCCGCGCCCCAGGCGTTCGAACCCGTGTCGTCGCTGGCCTTCCCCAACGACACCCGCAGCTGGGTCTACCGCAACGGTGCCGCCGAGCTGGCTATTGGTGCGGCCCTGATGAC
>WNGB01029873.1_pt1 | contig 15127 bp, 14 predicted proteins | sample 5400681 | NCBI WGS metagenome assembly WNGB01 (sample SAMN13153367, study PRJNA577476) | soil metagenome | isolation source: 115 cm soil or saprolite under grassland replicate 2 | place: USA:California | collected 2016-06-15
ATCGAGCGGTTCGATGATCTCTACGGCAAGAAGCTCGACTGGACGTACGTCGAGGAGGCCCGCCGCGGCGACCACATCTGCTACATCAGCGACCTGTCGCTGCTCCGCGCGGACTACCCGTCGTGGGAGATCTCGGTCGATCTCGACGCGATCTTCGCGCAGTTCGCGCGCCAGCTCGAACCCACGGGCGCGTGAGCGCCGGCTCGGCGCGCGAGCTCGGCGTCGCGATCCTCGGGGCCGGCTTTGGCCGGATCGTCCACCTGCCGGGGTTCGAGCGGCTCGCCGGCGAGGGCGTGCGCGTCGTCGGCGTCGCCGCGCACGAGGATGACTGGCGGGCGCTCGCACTGCGCGACGACGTTCACCTCGTCAGCGTCACGACGCCGCCGTTCCTCCACCGCGAGCAGTCGCTCGCCGCGCTCGAGGCCGGCAAGGCCGCGCTCTGCGAGAAGCCGCTGGCGATCGACGGCGAAGAGGCAACCGCGCTCGTTGCGGCGGCTGAGCGGGCCGGCGTCGCGACGCTCGTCGACTTTGAGTTCCGCGAGCATCCCGCTTTCCGGCGCGCGCACACCCTGCTCGCCGACGGCGCCATCGGGGACGTCGAACGGGTCGAGCTGTCATGGCGGCTGCCCGCCCGCGCTGCGCAGCAGCCAAGCTGGAAGGACCGCACGGAGCTGGGCGGCGGAACGCTCCTGTCGCTCGGCGTGCATGCGTTCGACTACCTCGACTGGCTCGTCGCGCCGGCCGCGCACGTGCGGGCTTCGCTGTACGCGCCGACTGAGGAAGGGCGGACGGCGGACCACGGCTGCATCGGCACGCTCGAGCTGACGAACGGCGTCGAGGTCGCGCTCGACCTCTGCAGCGTCGCGACCGAGGGCGTCGGCCACCGTCTCGCGTTCACGGGCTCGCGGGGAACGTTGACGCTTCGGAACGACGAGCCCTTCGACTACCTCGGCGACTTCGCGCTCACGGTCGCCGGACGCCCTGTCGAGCTCGAGCCGCGGCCGCGTGACGACGACGGCCGCCTGGCGCCGTTCACCGAGCTCGCACGCAGGCTCGTGCGCGCAGTGCGCGACGGCGGCCGGGCCGAGCCCTCGTTCGAGGCCGGTCTGCGTGCGCAGCGCTGCGCAGATGCCGTTCGGGAGTCCGATCGAACGGGCGACCGGAAGCCGGTGGCGGTATAACGGAGCCGATGGCAGCCGAGCCGAGGAGATTCGACGTCGTCGTCATCGGCGGCTGCGGGCACGTAGGTCTGCCGCTGGGGATGATGCTCGCGAAGTCGGGGCTGCAGGTGGGCCTCTACGACACCGACACCGCCCGCCGCGAGACCGTGCGCGCCGGACTCATGCCGTTCCTCGAGTACGGCGCCGAGCCGGTCCTCGCCGAGGTCGGCGGCAACACGCTGCACATCGTCGACGAGCTCGACCAGATCAACGGCGCGGACACGGTCGTGATCACGATCGGGACGCCGGTCGACGAGTACCTCAACCCGCGCTTCGCGCCGATCTTCGACCTCGCGCGCGAGCTCGCGCCACACCTCCAACCCGGTGCGCACGTGATGTTGCGCAGCACCGTCTACCCCGGCACGACGCGCGAGCTCGACCGGTTCCTCCGCGAGCTCGGGCTCGACGTCGACGTCTCGTACTGCCCCGAGCGCATCGTGCAGGGTTACGCGATCACGGAGCTCGACCGATTGCCGCAGGTCGTGTCGGCGTTCACCGACCGCGGCGTCGAGGCGGCGCTCACGCTGTTCGGCCGCCTGACCGATCGCCTGATCACGGTCGACGTCGAGGAAGCGGAGCTGACCAAGCTCTTCCTGAACGCGTGGCGCTACCTGCAGTTCGCGATCGCCAACCAGTTCTACATGATGGCCGAAGAGCTCGACGTCGACTTCTTCCGCATCCATCGCGCGATGACCGAGGGATACGATCGCGCGAGCGACTTCCCGCTGCCCGGCTTCACCGCAGGGCCGTGCCTGTTGAAGGACACGCTGCAGCTCTCGGCGTTCCAGCGCGGCAACTTCCAGCTCGGACAGGCGGCGATGCTCGTCAACGAGGGCCTCGCGAACTTCATCGTCGACCGGCTGCGCAGGAAGTACCCGGACCTCGCGCACAAGACGGTCGGCATTCTCGGGATGGCGTTCAAGGCGAACATCGACGACACGCGCGACTCGCTCGCGTACAAGCTTCGGAAGATCCTCCAGTTCCACGGCGTGAACGTGGTCTGCTCGGACGACTTCGTCGACGACGACTCGTTCGTCTCCGCCGACGAGCTGGTTGCGGCCAGCGACGTCGTCGTCGTCGGCGCGCCGCACGACGTCTATCAGGGACTCGCGATCCCGCCCGAAAAGCACGTCGTCGACGTCTGGGGCTTCTTCCGGCGCTCGCTCGTCGAGGCGTGATGCCGGAGATCACCGGCCGGCGGGTCGAGTACGAGTCGCCGTGGTTCGACGTCGTCGTCAAGGACGTCGAGATGCAGCGTGGGCACGAGGCGTTCTACTCGATTCGCATGGGCTTCGACTACACGGCCGTCCTCGCGATCACCGACGACGGCCGGATCCCGCTCGTGCGCCAGTTTCGTCCTGCGGTCGAAGAGGTCGTGCTCGAGCTGCCGAGCGGCGCGATCGACCGCGGCGAGTCGGCGGAGCAGGCGTCGCGGCGGGAGCTGCTCGAGGAGACGGGCTGCGAGGCGCGCGAGCTCGTCGAGCTCGGCTGGCACCACGTCGACGTCGGTCGGTCGGCGACGCGCCAGTGGGCCTTCTTCGCCCCGGACGCGCGCGTCGTGCGCGACGCGCCGGTCGGCGACGAGGAGCTCGAGCTGCTCTTCGTCACCCCGCAGGAGTTGCGCGCGCTCGTCGCGGACGGCACGTTCCGCGCTGCGCTCCACATCACCGTGATCGGACTTGCGTGCCTGCTGGGGAAGCTGCCCGCATGAGGATCGTCGTCACCGGTGGCCGCGGCTTCCTCGGCAAGGCGCTCGTCGACGCGCTCGCCGCCGAAGGACACGAGCTCGTCGCGCTCGACAACGGCTTCCGCGGCACCGGCGATCCAGCCGGCGCCGAGCTCATTGAGGCAGACGTGCGCAATGCCGACGCCGTCCGGCGCGCAGTGCGCGGCGCCGACGTCGTCGCCCACCTGGCCGCGATCCAGGGGACCGGCAACTTCTACGAGATACCGGACGTCGTCCTCGACGTGAACCTGCGCGGCGTGCTCAACGTCGCGGAGGCGTGCGCAGCCGAGGGCGTACGCCGCCTGTTCTTCTCGTCGTCGTCGGAGTGCTACGGCCTGCCCGAGATGTTTCCGACACCCGAGGACGAGCCGCTGCGGGTCCCGGACCCACTCAACGCGCGCTGGTCCTACGGCGGCTCGAAGATCGCCGGAGAGCTTGTCGCCGTCAATTTCGCGCGCCGCAACGGCTACGAGTTCGCCGTCGCGCGCTACCACAACGTCTACGGCCCGCAGATGGGCTGGGACCACGTGATCCCGCAATTCATCCGGCGCCTCGAGCGCGGCGAGGAGTTCACCGTGCAGGGCGACGGCGAGCAGTCGCGCGCGTTCTGCCACGTCGACGATGCGGTCGCCGCGACCGTTGCGATGCTGCTGCGGCCGGAGGCCGCGAACGGGATCTTCAACGTCGGCAATCCCGACGCCGAGGTGACGATCAACGAGCTGATCGCGCTCCTCGCTCAGGTCAGCGGCAAGAAGATCGAGCCGCGGCACGTCCCGTTCGCCGGCGGCGGAACGCAGCGGCGCGTTCCCGACGTCTCGCGCGCGCGCGAGCTTCTAGGCTTCGAGCCGAAGGTCTCGCTCGAGGACGGACTCCGCAGGACCTACGAGTGGTACGCGAACGCGCTGCGCACGGAGGAGGTGCCGACATAGCAACCCCGACCCACGAGGTCGTCGCAGGCCCGGTGACGGAGTGCCAGGCGTGCGCGTCGCCGTCGCTCTCGACCGTGATCGACTTCCTGCCCCAGCCTCCGGTTCAGGCGTTCCTCAGCGAACAGGGGATCCGCGAGCCCGAGACGCACTACCCCGTCGCGCTTCTGCGCTGCGAGAGCTGCGGGCTCGTCCAGCTCGGCTACGCCGTCGATCCCGAGATCGTCTTCCCGAAGGACTACCCGTACCAGACCGGAATGACCCGAATCCTGATCGAGGACTTCAAGGACCTGGCCGACAAGGCCGTCGAGCGGTACGGGCTCGGGCCCGACGACCTCGCGATCGACGTCGGCTCGAACGACGGAACGCTGTTGAAGGGATTCCAGCCGCACGGCCTGCGCGTGCTCGGCATCGAGCCGACGGACATCGCGAAGATCGCCGAGCGCAACGGCGTGCCGACGGTGCAGGCGTACTTCTCCGACGACGTCGCACGCGACATCGTCGCGGAGCACGGCAACGCGTCGGTGGTCGCCGCGACAAACGTCATCGCGCACATGCCGAACCTGTATCCGTTCCTGCGCGGCATCGGCGAGCTCGTCGGCGACGACGGCATGTTCGTGTCGGAGTCGCACTACCTGCTCGACCTCGTCCAGAAGCTCCAGTACGACACGATCTACCACGAGCACCTGCGCTTCTACGGGCTGCGGCCGCTGACCGAGATCCTCTCGCGGGCGGGATTCACCGTCGTCGACTGCGAGCGCGTGCCGACGCACGGCGGCTCGATCCGGGTCTGGGCGGTGAAGGGCGACGGCGAGCCGTCGGAGCGGCTCGAGGCCCAGCGACGCGAAGAGGAGGAGTACGGGCTCTACGACCCGGCGCGACTCGAGGAGTTCCGCAACCGCATCGTCTCGTCGAAGGTCGGTCTGCTCTCGCTGCTCGTCGACCTCAGGCGCCGCGGCAAGCGCGTCGTCGGCGTCGGCGCGCCGGCGCGCGCAAGCATGCTCCTCAACTACTGCCGCATCGATCCCGACCTCGTCGACTACATCGTCGAACCGCCCGGATCGCTGAAGAACGGCCTCTACACCCCGGCGAGCCACATCCCGATCGTCGCCGAGCCGCGCATGCTCGACGAGCAGCCCGACTACGCGCTCATGCTGTCGTGGCACATCGCCGAAGAGCTGATCCCGAAGCTCCGGGAGAACGGCTTCCGCGGCGGCTACATCGTGCCGCTGCCGGAACCGCGCGTCGTCGAACCGGACTGAGGTCCGCATGCGCATCCCGCAGTCCCTCCCGACAAGGCTTGCGCGCGCGCTGGCGCGCGTCCCGTCGCGCAGCTACCGGACCGCGTTCGTGCGCGCGGTCATGGAGGAGGACCCGAACGCCATCCTCGCCGCCGTCGGGCCGCTCCTGAACCGCGACCCGACGCTCGCGACAACGCCGCTCGACCTCGAGCCCGAGGGACCGCTCGAGTTCGAGGACCTCGCCGGGTTCTTCGCCAGCACCTCGCTCAACCACGGCCTGATCGGAATGACGGTCCGCCAGGGTGCGTATCTCTTCGGGCTCGCACGCCGCGGCGGCGCGAAGGCGGCGATCGAGATCGGCCGCTACCGCGGCGGCAGCACGATCACTATCGCCGCCGGGATGGGGCCCGGTGGGAAGCTGTGGTCGATCGACCTCGGCGAGAAGGAGGCGCGGCTGTTCGGCGGCGCCGAGGGCGGCTTCGACGCGCAGACGCGTGCGTTCTGCGAGCGCTTCGGACTCGACGTCGAGCTGATCGTCGGCGACTCGCGCACCGTCGACGTCGAGACCGGCGAGGTCGACCTCGTGTTCATCGACGGCGACCACGCGACCACACGTACGAGGGCGTGCGCAGCGACTACGAGCGCTTCGGCCGCAGGACCCGCGTCGGCGGCGCGCTGCTCTTCGACGACGCGTTCGAGGAGCGCCTGTTCGGCGCGCACCCGGAGAGCGTCGGCCGGCTCGTCCGCGAGATCACGGACGAGGGCGACTTCCGGCTCGTCAAGGCCGTCGACCGACTCGCCCATCTCGAGCGCGTCCGCTAGATGCGGGTCTTCTTCGTCGGGTCCAACCTCCCGACGCCGGGGCACACCGTGCGCGCTGCGACCGTCCTCGTACGGAACTCGCTACTGACGCTCCGGGAGCTCGGGCTGGACGTGACGTTCCAGCCGCTGCTCCTCGAGGCGCCGGAGCCGCAGGAGGCGTCCGACCTCGTAACCTCGCGCGAGTGGGCGGTCGCGGCGGGAGTCGAGGTGCTCGAGCCGCTGCGCGTCGTCGAGGAAGGCCGCGCGCGGCGTTTCGGCTACCTCCGCGACGCGGTCTCGCGCGATCCGGGACTGTTCTACGCCGGCTGGCGGCTGCGCGATGAGACGGCGCAACGGATCGGCGGCGCGCGGGCCGACTTCGTCTTCCATCTCTGGAGCCCGGCGGCGCTCGGCGCGTGTGCGACCTCGCCCGCGCCGGTGTTCGCGTACTACGGCAATCCGGATCACAAGCCGATCGAGGCGCGGCTGCGCCATCCCGACCTCTTCGGCGTCCCTTACGGGAGGCTGCAGCTCGCCGCCGCGCGCCTTGCGAACGCGCGGCGCAAACGCGTGAACGTCGCGCTCATGCGCACCGCGCGCTGGGCGGCGAACGTCTGCGCGGTCGACGCCGAGTTCTTCGCACACGAAGGACATCCGGACGCGTTCTACATCCAGAACATGTGGCCGTCCGAGCCGGTCAGCGCTCTGCGCGACGTCCCGCAGGAGAGGAACAAGATCGTCGGCAACCTCGGCGGGCTGTATGCGACCGGCAACACGTTCGGGCTCTGGTTCCTCGCACGCGAGATCGTGCCCGCGCTCGAACGGCGGCTCGGCGAGGACTTCTCCGTGCACGTCTTCGGGGCGGGGCAGCCGCACGAGCCCGTCGCGCGCGTTCTCGCACATCCGCGCATCGCCGTGCGCGGCTTCGTCGACGACATCGACAGCGAGCTGCTCTCGTCGCAGGTCTTCGTGCTCGCGAACAACAACGACCCGGACTTCGTCGTCGGACACACGCGGATCCTCCACGCGTGGTCGCTCGGCGTCTGTCTGATCGCGCATCGCAACACGGCGCTTGCGATGCCCGAGGTCGAGCACGACGTCAACGCGCTACTCGGCGAGACCGGCGACGAGATCGCCGACCTCGTCGTGCGCGCGCTCGAGGACGATGCGCTTCGACGGCGGATCGGCGAGGGTGGGAGGCAGACACTGACCCGCGAGTTCCTGCCGCAGGTCGTCCTCGGGCGGGTGCTGGACCGAGTGCGCGCCGGCTGAGACCTGCGCCGCCGCGCCCCGTCACACGGCGCCGGCCGGCCCGCGAATCACTCGGCGGGGGTGAACTTACGGCGCGGCATCGAGCGACTGTACCCGTGCAGCACTCGCTCGCCCCTTCGGCAGCAGGTCGAAAACGTCGCGCGAGAGCACCGCGGCCGCGCCGAGCCAGAGCACCTCGCCACCGAAGAGCAGCGCGAGCTCCACCCCCGCCCCGCGTCCCGCGATCAGCTTCACGCCGTAGAGCGCGAGCAGGACAACGCAGCCCGCGACCGCCCATCCGTCCTGGAAGGGAATCCTGCGGAGGCGCCGCGCGGGGATCCGGACCGCGACCCGGTACGAGAGCCACTGCAGCGCCAGCGCGGTAAGTGCGCCGCCCGTGCCGAGCCACGGAATCAGCGATGCAGAGCCGACGATCCCGAGGACGTTGCTGAAGAGGCTGATGCGGCCCATCGTGTGCGAGCGGCCGAACGCGTAGAGCGTGCCGAGCTCGGGCTTCGCGGAGAGCTGGACGAGCAGCAGCACGAACCACGGCGCGAGATACGTCCACGCAGGCGTGAACTTGTCGTGCGTGAGCGCCGAGATGAACCGGTCGCCGATCGCGGTCGCTCCGATCCCGCACGCGGTCAGCCAGACGTACACCGTCCGCCATGTGCGTCCGGTCGCGGCGAACGTATTGTGCGGGTCGCGCGCCTCGCCGAGCGTCACCGGCCAGACGCCGCGCGTCACCGACCCGGTTGCCTGGTTGGCGAAGTCCCGGTAGCGCCGCGAGTGCGAGAACAGGCCCAGAGACGCGTAGCCGACGTAGCGCGACAGGAGCACGCGCTCGACGAGCGACTGCACAGTCTCTGCGATCTGCGCAACGACGAACGTCGTCTGCGCGAGCTCGCGCCTGACGTGCGGATCGTAGGTGAGCGTGATGTAGCCGCCGAGATACCAGAAGAACGCGACGAGGCCGACCGTGGACGAGGCGAAGATTCCGACGAACAGCGAGATTGTCAGTGCATCGAACACGAAGAGCGCGATGAGCGTCGCTGCCGCGGAGACGATCGCCGAGACGATGTTCACGGCGGCGAACATCGTGGCCTTGCCCTCGACGGTTGCGATGTCTGCGGTGATCGTCCAGCCGGGCGAGAAGATGAGGCCGCCGAGCATCAGCAAGAGCTCGGGCCACGTGATCGCACGCAGGAAGTCGACGCGCGTATGGAGCACCGCGAACGAGCCCGCGACGATCAGCGCCCAGACGAGGACGACCGCCACCCCGATCGTCAGGAGCGTTCCGACGATCCGTCGGCGCTCCACGCGATCCGCTTCCGGCCACCGACTGGCCGTGACGAACGACATCCCGAGCGTCGCGATGTACGCGCCGACCCCTGCGAGCGCCGAACCGAGCGCGAGGACGCCGTAGCTTTGCGGACCGAGAACCTTCGTCGTCAGCGGCAGCGTGACGAAAGAGACCAAGGCGCTGACGAGAGCTGCCGAGAAGTATCGCGCCGAACGCGCACGGATGCTCAAGTCGCAGACACACCCCTACGGCGAGCCCAGTCGTTTGCAATCACGGCAGCCGGCAGCATTCCACTCCGCTCGCCGCGCAGAAGATGAAGCACGTACCGCGCGCTCTCGAGCGCGCCGCGTCCCGCGTCATGGAGAAGAAGACGTGTCCAGCGACGCTCGCGAGAGCGCACGCGCGAGATCGCAAGAGTTGAGCGATCGAGCCCCCTCGAACCGTGAAGCCTTCCGGCGACGAGCTCTTGCTCCCACGCTCGAAACGCTGCGAATTCGTGGCCTTCGATCTCCGCGAGCGCGACGTCGGGGAACCAACGCTCGAGCTCTCGACCCGCAGCGGCGTTCTGATACCACCCGTGACAACCGAACAACACGATCGGCAACTCGACGGCGGCGGCGAGGAGCAGCCTGTTGGCGATGTGGTCCTTCGGTCCGTCGATGAGCAGTGCGACGCGCCGTGCGTCGGCGGGGATCGCGTCGGGAAGTACGCGCTCGACCGGCCCGTCGAGGAGGTCGACGGGCCGCCCGGCGAGCCGCCGTCGTGCGGCGGCGTCGCGCTCGGGGTCCTCCACGCGGTCGATCGAGACGGCGGGCGTACCCGTTCGCTCCGCGTAGTCGGCGAGGACCGAAGTCGAGTAGCCGTCTTGCCGGCCCGATTCGATCACGAGGTCGACGCCGCACGTCTCGCACGCGGCGAGGAAGACGGCGAGCTCGTGCGGAAAGATGCCGCCGGCGAAGTACGGACGATTCGCCTCGCGGATCGCGCGACACCACGCGACCGCGCGCTCCTCGGGGATGAACGCCGGCGAAATCACTCGCGCAGCAGGACGTCGGCGAGCCGCAGGTCGTCCGGCGTGTCGACGTCGAGCGAGCGGTCGGCGCTCATGACATAGGCGCGCACGTCCCCGCCGTACAGGCCGCGCCGAGCGAGGCCGGCCGTGCGGACGACAAGAACCGCCGGGCCGTTGCGCGCATACGCGGGCGGGCCGCCCCGGTGCAGCGGCGCGTCGCCGGAGGCGACGACGCGGTCGCCGTCGAGCGCCACGAGCTTTCCCGGGCGGTACGCATGCGGAACCCCGACGACGCTGACCACGCAGTCCGCACCGCTGTCGTCGAACAGCGAGACGGCGGCGTCGATGTCGTCCGCGCGGCGGAGCGGGGACGTCGCCTGCAGGAGGACGAGCGCGTCCGCCTGCAGCGCGCGCGCGGCGTGCACGAGCACGTCGAGCATCGGCGTCTCGTCGCCCGCGAGTTCGGCCGGTCGATCGAGCACCTCGGCGCCGAGCGAGCGCGCCACGCCGCCGATCTCGGCATCGTCCGTCGAGACGACGATCCGGTCGATCGATGCCGCTTCCTGTGCCGCATCGATCGTCCACGCGATCAGCGGCCTGCCGGCAACGGGCGCGAGGTTCTTGCGGGGAATCCCCTTCGAGCCGCCGCGGGCGGGGATCAGCGCAAGCGCCATCTCAGTACGTCATGCGCTTTGCGATCGACACTTCGCGGGTCGCGAGGATGTCCGCAATCTTCTCACCCGCGTCGCCGGAGCCGTAGATCGGCTCGTGCTCGTACGCGCCGTGCTCGATTTGCGCGCGCATCGCGTCGGCGATCTCGCGCCGGTCGTAGGAGACGTCGGCGATGTTCGATCCTCGGTCGCGCCCCTCCTGGCGCGTGCCGACGTTCACCGCAGGCGTGCCGATGAACGATCCCTCGCGAATAGCCGAGCTCGAGTTGCCGACGAGGACGGCGGTCTTCTTCATGAGCTTGATGTAGTCGTCCGTCGGGAGATTCTTGAAGAAATGCATCTTCGAGTCGTCCTCGTGCTCACGCCACTTGCGAATGCCGCGCGCGATGTGCTCCGACCCCGCGTCCGCGTTCGGCCAGAGCACGACCGCCGGCAAATCGACGTCCTGCACGGCCCGCAGCGTCTCCGTGATCTGCCGCTCGCCGTCGCCGTATTCCGTCGTCACCGGATGCTGCGAGACGACGACGAACGGCTTGTCGAAGTCGAAGCGTCCGCCGACGCCTTCGGCGAAGAGGCCGCTCAGGCCGTCCGCGTCGTCGCGGAGCACCTCCGCGACGAGATCCATGCGCGGGCAGCCGACCATGTGCACGCTTTCGGGATCCTCGCCGAGCCTGATGATGCGCTCACGCGCGCCCTTCGACGCCGGGAAGTGCAGGTGAGCGAACTTCGTGACCGCGTGCCTGATCGACTCGTCGATGTTGCCCGACACCTCGCCGCCCATCGTGTGGGCGAGCGGGATGTTCATGTACGTCGCGGCGAGCGCGGTCGCCATCGTCTCGAAACGGTCGCCGACGGTGACCACGATGTCGGGCTCGAGCCGGTCGAACGCCGTCGGAAGCTCGAGCAGGCCGAGGCCGGTCGACTTCGCCATCGTCCCGGGCGTCTCGCCCTCGATCAGCATGAAGACGCGCTCGTTCGGCTCGAAGCCGTCGCTCTCGATCAGCTCGAGCACGGTGCCGTAGCGGTCGAGAAGCGCGGACGCTCCGACGACGAGCTGCAGCTCGAGATCCGGGTGCTCGCGGATCGCGCGCATCGCGGACTTGATGCTCGAGTAGTTCGCTCTCGAGCCGACGACGACGCAGACCTTCTTCACGCGAGCATCTCCTCGGTGACGACGGTGTCTGCGGCGATCGCGTCGCGCGCGCTGCGACCGACGACCTCGTCGATGCGCGCCGCGGGGATGCCGGTGCCGGGCTTCTTCGCGGCGAGCATCGTGCGCTCGATCGTCGCGCCCGCCGGAATCTCCGTGACGGTCACGACGGACTTCTCGAAGACGCGCTTCATCTCCTCGAACGGCGCGAGGTCGTCCTTGTCGACGGGGTTCGCGAGCATCGTCTCGATGTCGCGAATCCCTTCCACGAGGTCCTCGAGCTCGTCCGGTTCGAGCGAGAGCGCCGCGTCGGGCCCGTACATCTGCTTCGACAGCGTGAAGTGCTTCTCGACCGCGACGGCGCCGAGCGCGACCGCGGCAAACGCTGCGTAGTTGCCGACGCTGTGGTCGGAGAAGCCGACGGGCTTGCCGTAGCGCTCGCGCAGCTCCGCGAGGACGTTGAGGCCGACGCGCTCCGGTGGGGTCGGGTAGGACGACGTGCACTGGAGGATCGTGACGTCGTCGCCGGCCGCCTCGACCGCGCGGTCGAGCTCACCCCACGACGACATCCCCGACGTGAGCAGGACCGGCTTCCCGGTCGCTGCGACGCGGCGGATCAACTCGATGTTCGTCACCTCGCCCGAGCCGATCTTGTAGCGCGCAACGCCGAGCCGCTCGAGCCGCTCGACGGCCTCGAGCGAGAACGCCGAGCAGAGGAACTCGATGCCAGGCGCGTCGCAGGCGCGCTTCAGCGTCGTCCATTGCTCGTCCGTGAACGCCGTCCGCCGGAAGTACTCCCGCCGCCCTCGGCGATGATCTCGACCATCGTCGCGATGCTAGTCCGAGTCCGTTAAGTCGAGGTAATCGAGCGAGCGCGAGCCGACGGCCCAGTCGGCGAGGCGGCGAAGGTCCCCGGCATGCTCGAGCTCCTTGCGCGTGCGGACGTTGAGCACGAGGTCGTGGTCGAGCGGATGGCCCATCTCGTCGAGCGGGCGGATCACGGTGCCGAAGCTCGTGAACGTCGTCGGGCGCAGGCGGAAGAGCGCGTGCGCGTGCCGGCGCGCCAGCTCGACCTGCTCCGGCGTGAGCGGCGCGACGTCCTCCACGTGCGCGAGCCGCTCGAGGTACTCCTCGCGCGTCGCCGAGTCGATCGTGAAGCCGCGACCCGAGTAGAAACCCGTGCCGGCGGTGAGGACGGGGACACCGAAGCACGGCAGCTCGATGCCGATCGAGCCACGAATCGTGACCCCGACGTCGGTGATCTCGAACAGCGAGCGCGTGCTGATCGGCGTCTCGGGCCGAAGCAGCTTCACGTGCGCCGGCAGCTCGCCGATCCGATCGCGGATGAGCGCGATCTCGCCGACCTCGCCTTCGAGCCCGTCGCGCCTTCGCTTCCACACGTTGTCCGGATGGAGCTTCACGACCCAGTTCACGCGCGGGTTCGCGCACGCCGCGCGGACAGTCTCGACGAACCAGTCCTCCTGGTCGTCGAAGAGATCCTCCCCGTAGAACATATTCGCGTCCCAGAGGATGTGCGAGTAGACGACCGCGGTCCGCCTCGCCGCGTCGAGGCCCAGCTGCGCGCGGATCTCGTCGGGAGTCCATTCGCGTGCCCATTCGAGCCTGCGCCGGGCGAGCGCGTTCGCGCTGTCGTAGCGGCGACGGAACTCCTCGTCGAGCTCGGCGTCGCGCTCCGGCGTCCACGGCAGCGACTTCACCCGTTCCCACGACTCGTCCGACAGGGAACGCGGATGGACGCGTCGCGTCTCTTGCGTGTAGCGCTTGAACACGAACGCGTCGTCACGCGACGACGCGACGAACTGGACGACGTTGATGCCGCGTTCGAGGGCGAGATCCGACAGCGGCGCCTCCGCGGCGTAGTTCCGCTCGATGAACAGCACGACCTCGGGCTTCAGCTCGTCGAGGATCGCCTCGGCGGCGAGCGTCGACCGCAGCGCGACGAGCAGCTGCTCGCGCGCGAGCCGCTGCGTCTCGGGATCCGACAGGTCGACCGCACCCTCGTGGCGCGCGCGGGAGACCGTCGAGAGCACGAAGCGGCCGACCGACGCGCCGCGGTAGGTGAGCCGCGCGAGCGAGTCGGCGGTTAAGCCGCTGCGGAGCAGCTCGAACGCATCCTGCTGCGCGCGCGCTGCGATCTCGTCGTCGACGTGGTCCGACAGTCGGACGAAGCGGCGCACGCCGAAGCGTTCGAGGTAGCGCGGCGCAAGCTCCGAGTTCGCGGGCACCAGGAAGACAGGCGTCAGTCCGCGCAGCTCGAGTGCCTTCGCGATCATCGCCTCGAGCTTCAGCTGGTAGATGAACTCCGTCAGGCTGACGACGAGCGCGTACGGCGGCGTGCCGTCGGTCAGCGGCGCGAGCGTTCGGCCGTGCTGCAGCCGGAGACGCAGCAGGTCGGCTTCGATCGTCGCCTTCGTGCGAAGTCGCTGCAGCAGGCTCAACGCGCGCCGATGTACATGAGGTGGGGCTGCGGCAGCCGCCCTCGCTCGTGCAACCACGTGCGGAGCCAGGCGTACGGCGTCAACCCCCAATAGACGCCGGTCGCGGCCTCGGTACGAAAGCCGTGCTCCTCGAACAGCCGCGAGATCGACGCCGGGTCTAGCGAACGGACGTGCTGCCAGCGATGGAACACGCCGCCGCAATCGGGGCAGCGGACGCTGTCGTCCGCGAGGTTCTCGCCGTTCGGACACGTGACGACGACTCGCCCGCCCGGAGCGAGCACGCGACGCACCTCCGCGAGCACCGGCTCGATCTGGTCGTCGAGCAAGTGCTCGATCACCTCGACGAGCAATACGACGTCGAACGAGCCGTCCGCGAGCTCGCCGGGCGACGTCGCGACGCCGCGAAAGAGCGGCTCGCCGGCGAAGCGCGCGCGCGTCGTCTCGGCGGACTCCTCCGATACCTCGAATCCACTCGCGGCAACGCCGCGCGAGAACACGTGCGCGAGCAGGTCGCCGCGGCCGCACCCGAAGTCGAGCACGCGCTTGCCCTTCAACCCGAGCTCGCGGTCGACGCGCTTCGCGATCCAACGGCCGGAGTGCGAGCTGAAGTAGAGGTCGCGGCCGCCGAGCCGTTCGCTGAAGAAGTCCCACGTCGCCGCGATCTTCTCCGGCGTCCAGACGACGTCGTGGGTCTCGGTCACGCGGCCAATATAGTGACGCGCCCTGAATGAACGACGCGATCCTGAACGAGCTCCTCACGTCCACGGCGCCCCTGCGGAACGGCGTTCCGCGCTTCGTCGAGACGGTCGACTACGCCGAGAGCTTCGGCGAGCAATGGCGACGCTACCGGCGCGTGCAGCTCGACTCCGAGACGGGCAAGTCGCTCAGCCGCGACCGGCTCTTCCGCGGCACGGGATGGACGCCGAAGGAGCTTGCAGGGGAGCTCGTGCTCGAGGCGGGCTGCGGCGCGGGTCGTTTCACGGAGGTGCTGCTCGACGCCGGCGCGCGGGTCGTCGCGGTCGACGCGACGACGGCGGTCGACGCCTGCAGGGAGACGTGCGGCGACCATCCTCGGCTCGCGCTCGTGCAGGCCGATCTCTTCGACCTGCCGTTCCGAACGGGCTCGTTCGACCGCGTGTTCTGCTACGGCGTGCTCCAGCACACGCCGGACCCGGAGCGCGCGTTCCGCACGCTCGTCGAGCAGGTGCGACCCGGCGGCGTGATCGCAGCCGACGTCTACCGGCACCAGGAGTTCGTCGACCGCTGGTCGGCGAAGCGGATCTGGCGTCCGCTGACGACGCGGTTGCCACGCGACCTGCTGCGCCGGATCGTCGAGTGGTACATCCCGCGCTGGCTCCCGATCGACA
>WNGB01007994.1_pt1 | contig 15126 bp, 16 predicted proteins | sample 5400681 | NCBI WGS metagenome assembly WNGB01 (sample SAMN13153367, study PRJNA577476) | soil metagenome | isolation source: 115 cm soil or saprolite under grassland replicate 2 | place: USA:California | collected 2016-06-15
CCATCACGAGGGTCATCCGGCGCAGGTAGTCGCGCTCGCGCTTCGACGGGACGTGCCCGAGCACGCTCCCCCCGCCGCTCGTCGGATAAAGCAGACCGGAGAGCATCTTCAGCGTCGTCGTCTTGCCGGCGCCGTTCGGGCCGAGGAAGCCGACGACCTCGCCGGCCTCGATCTCGAACGAGATCCCGTCGACCGCGCGCACCTCGCGCCACTGCCGATTCACGAGGCTGCGTAGCGATGCGCGCAGCCCGGCCTCGCGCTCGGGCACGCGAAAGACCTTCGTAAGGCCCGATACTTCGACCACCCCCGCCACCGGGCGGAGCATACGCTGCGCGCGTGCGGATCCTGCTCGTCTCGCAGATGTATCCCGGTCCGGATGCGCCGGACCTCGGCACGTTCGTCGCGCAGGTCGAGCGCGGGCTCGTCGCGCGCGGACACGAGGTCGACCGCGCGGTGCTCGACACGCGTGCGGGCGGGAAGTTGCGTTATCTGGAGCTCGCACGGCGCACGTTGCGCGCGTCGCGTCCGGACGTCGTCTACGCGCACTTCCTCGTTCCCAGTGGCCTGATCGCGGCGCTCGGCTCGCGCGCGCCGCTCGTCGTGACCGCGCACGGACGCGACGTGCGGAACATCGGCGAGCTGCCTGGCGTCGCAGCGGCGACACGGCTTGTCGTGCGCCGCGCCGCCACCGTCGTCTGCGTGTCGGAGTACCTGCGCCGCGAGCTCGAGACGAAGTTGCCGGAGGCGCACGGCAAGACGGAGGTCGTGTCGAGCGGCGTCGACCTCGAGCGGTTCGCAGTCACGCCCGCGCCGGAAGGGCCGACGCGATTCCTCTGCGTCGGCGTACTCGAGGAGCGCAAGAACGTCGTGCGACTGGCCGACGCGTTCGCGGAAGTCGGCGAGGGGACGCTCACCTTCGCGGGCGACGGGTCGCTACGCCCACAGCTCGAAGGGCGCGCCGGCGTCGCGCTCGTCGGCCGCGTTCCGCACGACGAGATCCCGGAGCTGCTCGCGGCGAGCACGGTGCTCTGCCAGCCGAGCCTCATCGAACCGCTCGGCCAGGCGCTACTCGAGGGGATGGCGGCCGGACGCTCGGTCGTCGCGACGCGGATCGGGGGCCCGCCTGAGTTCGTGCCGCCGGAGGCAGGCGTCCTCGTCGACCCACTCGACCTCGAAGGGCTCGCGGCCGCCATGCGTCAGGCGGCCTCGCTGCCGTGCCCGAACGAGGCCGCTCGCGCCGCGGCCGCCGCGCACGACATGTGGCGCCAGGTGGAGCGGATCGAGGCGATCCTCAGCCGTGCGGCGAAGGCAGGTCGGCCAGCCTGACCTCCACGAGCGGGCGGATCGTGTCCTCGAGCCCTGCCTCGCGGGCGACCGCGAGCGCCTGCTCCCAGCTCTCGCGCGCTTTCTCCGGGTCGACGCCCTGCTTCAGCCGGTTGTCGCCCGTGACGAGGAGCTTCTGAATTCGCGTGCGGGCGTCCTCACCCTTCACAAGCCGACCCTAACAAGTCACATTGTGGACGGGTTCGAGGGTGCTTCCGATTCGCGTGCTCATAGCCGATGACCATCGCCTCTTTGCCGAGGCGCTCGAAGCGATACTCGGCGACGACGAGCGGATGACCGTCGTGGCCCAGGCGAGCGACGGAGAGGAGGCCGTGCGTCTGACGGCCGAGCTCGAGCCGGACGTCGTCCTGATGGACATCTCGATGCCCGTGATGGACGGGATCGAGGCGGCCCGGGAGATCAAACAGCGAAACGGCACCACCTGCATTCTCATGCTGACTGGCTCGAACTCGCGTTCGGACGTCGACCGGGCCCGGAAGGCCGGCGCCGCGGGCTACGTGACGAAGGATCGGATCGCAGCCGAGCTGATCGACGCGATCGTCGAGATCTCCGCCCGGCGTTAGCTACTCTGACCGGCGATGGTCAGCTTTCTCGCAGTTGCGCAGGTCATCCTCGTCTTCGCGCTCGTCTCGCTCGTGCTCATGCACAGCGGCCGCGACGCGGGCATGGGCGGGATGGGCTTCACGCCGGCCTCCCAGGGAGGCACGCACATCGTCGAGCGGAACCTGACCCGCTACACGATCGTCGTCGCGATTCTGTTCTTCGTGAACAGCGTGATCCTGTTCCGCTACCTGAAGTAGGGCCGCGAGCGCAGGCGCGCCTCGAATGCCTGGCGGAGCAACTCGCCCGTCAGTTCGTGCGCCGGGGCGGCGTTCGGCTGCTCGGGTACCGGCGGCTCCGGTTCCGGAGGCCGCAGCCGCTCGATGTTCACGATCTCCTCGCTCCGCTCGCCGTGGCAGCGGGCATAGGCTGCCGCCTCGTCGAGCGGCTGGAGTGCGGGTCGCCGGCGGTGGAAGAGACGCACGCACACTCGTGATAGCAGGCCGGCCGCGCTGCTGCCACGCTCTCTTCGCGGCGCTACAATGCGCCGGCTCTCGCGCTGGTGGCGGAATTGGTAGACGCGCTAGGTTGAGGGCCTAGTGGCCGCATAGGCCGTGGAGGTTCAAGTCCTCTCCAGCGCATCGCTTCGGGCCGCCCTTCGGGCGGCCCTCGCTTCGTGGGGGAACCGTCGTTGGTTCGCGGCGTATCCCGAACTGGTTGACGTCGTCCGGAGGACTCTCTACTCTGATGGCGAACACACGTTCGACTGCCGACCCGACCCCTATCAGGAGAGATACCGTGGAGCTGACCGGCCGACAGCAGGAGATCTGGGACTTCCTCGTCGACTACGTCGACCGCCACGGCTACCCGCCGACCGTTCGTGAGATCGGCGAGGCCGTCGGTCTCGCGTCCCCCTCGACCGTGCACGCCCATCTCGCGAACCTCGAGCGGGCGGGTCTCCTGAAGCGAGATCCGACAAAGCCGCGTGCCCTCGAGCTCACCGGGCGCGACCGTGCACCTGGGAAGGGGGCCGTCGGCGAGCCGGTCGCTGCGCTGCCGAAGCTGCCGCTGCTCGGACAGATCGCCGCCGGCTCGCCGCTGCTCGCCGACCAGAACGTCGAGGACGAGCTCGCCGTCCCCGAGACGTTGCGGGGCGACTTCCTGCTCCGTGTCAAGGGCGACTCGATGATCGAAGCCGGCATCCTCGACGGCGACATCGTCGTCGTCCGCCGGGCGCAGGACGCGCGCAACGGCGACATCGTCGTCGCGCTCGCAGGCGACGACGAAACCGCCGACGAGGCGACGGTCAAGACGTATTACAAGGAGAAGCGCCGGATCCGGCTCCAGCCGGAGAACTCGGCTCTCGAGCCGATCTATGCGGACTACGTGCAGGTTCTCGGCAAAGTCGTTGGAGTCTTCCGGGAGCTATGAGTCACGTCACTTCCCTGCACCGGACGCTCGAGCAGGAACTGTTCGCGCTCCTGCGCGGCGCCTCGCTCGAGTGCCCGGTGTGCGGGGAGTTCGTGCTGCACGACGGCTCGACCGTGCGGTGTCCGGAATGCTCGATGACGCTGCACGGGCGGTCCGAGGCGGCATCGGTTCAGGTGGAGCTGGATCTACAGGCGGGGTGACCTCGCCGCCGAGAGGCGCGTCAGGATCCGCCGCGCCGGCGCCGCTCGTGCTCGGCGTGCCAGGTCTCGAAGCGGCCACTCGGGGAGGCGAGGTAGGCGCCCAGCTCGATCTCGAAGCGCGCCACCTCGTCCCGCATGTGAAAGATCTGGTAGTCGAGGCGGCGCTCGAGATCGCACTCGTGACCGCGGCTCTCGTCGCGCCCGACGGAAGCGCCGCAATCGTCACAAGATGTGTAGCGCGACGGGAACATGATTCGTTCCCAAACGATCGGCAGCGCCCGCACATTCCCTGAGAGGAAGTTCGACGCCGCGCCGCCACGACGGCTTGCGGTCGCTCCCGGCCGGGCGTACGCTGGCCGAGCATGGGTGCGGCGCGGCCCGGCGCAGCGAGGAGGTGCATATGGCTGATCCCGAAGAGAACGCCGAGATCGTGCGCGAGGTGTACAACCGCTGGAACGCACGCGACTTCGACCGTGTTGGCGAATTGATGGCGGACGACGGCGAGATCGTCATCGTCGGTTCGGATACCCGCTTCCGAGGCCCCGACGGGTCGCTGGAGTTCTCGCGGATGTGGGCGGACGGCTTCCCCGACGGACGCGTGGAGATCGACCGCGTCTTCACCTCGGGCGACGGCGTCTGCGTCGAGTTGACCGGCAGAGGGACGCACACAGGCACGCTCCGCGGGCCCGGGGGTGACACCCCGGCCACCGGACGGTCGATGACGCTTCACCTCTGTGACGTCTATGAGATCCGGAACGGCAAGATCCGCTCCATCCACACGTACTTCGACTCGGCGTCGATGATGACGCAGCTCGGGATCATGCCCGAGCTCCGGGTCGAAGCCAAGGCATAAGTCGTCTCCCGCGCCGCGCCCTGCAGCCTTCGGACGACCGCGACCCAGGCCCGAGTGGAATCGCCCGCCGGCGGGCATAGGAACGCCGCCAGTCGTTTGACCACTACCGGGAGGTCTCATGTCGGAGCACGACATCCTTGTCGATCCGCTGACCAGGCAGTCCTTCCTCAAGCGCGCCGGCGCCGCAGGAATCGCGGTGCTGGGGGGAACGCTGTGGCGGACAGCGCCGGCCGCGGCACGTGCGCGGCGCGTCGCGAAGGTGGATACGCCGATCGAGCACGTGGTGATCGCCTGCCAGGAGAACCGCTCGTTCGACCACTACTACGGTTACGCGCCGCAGGTACAGGCAAAGGGCTACGGCCCGCCGGCGGGCTACTTCCAGCCTGACTCCGGCGGCGGCAAGCACTATCCGTTCGAGTTCACGAGCCTCACCACGCCCGATCCGCCGCACGGGTGGAACGCGGTGCACCAGCAATACGACAACGGCAAGATGGACGGGTTCTGGCAGGCCGGCGGTGACGCGGCGATCGGCTACTACACGGCGAGCGAGCTGCCGTTCTACTACAGCCTGTTCGACAACTCGGCGCTGTGCGCGAACTTCTTCTGCTCGCTGCTCGGACCGACGTGGCCGAACCGCTTCTACTTCGCCGCCGGCACGTCGGGCGGCATCACGACGAACGGCATCTGGGGTTACGGGATCTTCGACTATCCGATGATCCTCGACCTGCTCGACGAGGCGGGCGTCACATGGGGCGTCTACAACATGAACTGGGACACCGTCCCCTTCGGCAACACCGACAACGTGTTCGTGTTCTGGAAGAACTACGCACACGATCAGCGCACGCTCGGCAGCAAAGGCTCGTTCCTGAACGACGCGCGGAAGGGTCGGCTCCCGCAGGTGTCGTGGCTCATCTCGAGCTTCGCCCACCAGAAGGATGAGCATCCGCCCGCGGACGTCTCGGTGGGGATGAGCCTGCAGGAGGACCTCATCACCGCCGTGCGCGAGTCGCCCCTCTGGAGCAAGTCGGCGTACCTCCTCACGTACGACGAGCATGGGGGCTTCTTCGATCACGTTCCGCCGCCGCAGCTCGACGCGTACGGCTTGAGCGTGCGCGTCCCGCTGTGGGTCGTCTCGCCGTACGCGAAGAAGGGGCCGGTGGAGTCGAGCCTCCCGGCGGAGCACACGTCGACGCTCAAGCTGCTCGAGGCGCTGCACGGTCTGCCGACGCTCACCTCCCGGAACCACCGCTTCGACACGTCGACGCCGACCGGCGGGAACTATCAGGCGGGCGGCGCGCCGGCGCCGCCGCGCGACGGACGCACCGACATCAGCGACCTACTCGATCTGTTCGCGTTCTAAAGGAGGCCACAGAGAAAGAGGTCGGGTAGAATGTGCCCTGCAGGCCGGGTGACCGCGGCGCAACTTCGGAGGCGTCGAGGAAAGTCCGGACACCGCAGGGCAGGACGCTCCCGTGAGGGAGGCGGCGAAAGTCGACGGACAGTGGCACAGAAAGCAAACCGCCGGCGGCGTGTTCTCCGGAGACGCCGCCGGTAAGGGTGAAACGGTGGGGTAAGAGCCCACCAGCGTCGTGGCGACACGGCGGCTCGCCAAACCCCGTCCGGTGCAAGGCGAACAGGCTCCGTTGAGGCGGCCCGCCGAGGAGCCGGGTAGCTGCACAGATGGATGGTCACCCTCGACAAAATCCGGCTTAGAGGTCTGCTAAGGGAAAAACCCCTCATTTGCAGGGGTTTTTCCTATTCTTCGGCCATTTCTTGCTGGTGCGCGTGATGCACTGGTGATGCACGCACACCCGCCACCGCGGTACGAGGATGTCGTAGAACCGCGTCGATGAGCTAAAACCGCGCCTGTGCGGCGCTGGCCGCCGAAGCTCATAAAGTCGTTTGCTTATGAAGGTTGCTGAACGGAGAAGCGCGAGGACTTGAAGAGCAGCCAGGCCGTTCGGCGTCGACCGAGCGTCGGGGGCCGCGCGAAGCAGCCCCCGACGCCTTAGATGTCAGCCCACCGGCTGGAAGTAGTGCTCGCCCATGTAGTTGGCGACGTTGAGGCCGAGCTGTTCTCCCTGCACGTCGGCGGTGCGGAAGTGGAGCCCGGCCCAGACGCGGGCGTTCTCGATCTCGTGCAGCGGCTGGGAGAACCGGTCGTAGTGGTTCGGATGATCGGTGACGACGAAGCTCGACACGTCGAACGCGATCTCGTCGGTACCGAAGAACAGCTGCAGCGCGCCCATATGCGCGCCGTCCAGGCACATGTGCCCGGAGGGGTGCTCGGGGTAGGGTGCGCTCCGCAGCGGCGTCCAGCCCGCCTCGGGGAGGGTCGCCGGATTGCCGTCGTCGGCGGCCCGAGCGATCGCGTTCCACGGCCGCCAGAGGTCGAAGTGGTACTTGTCGCTCCAGCAGTTGATGGACGCGTCCGCGGCGGTCAGGTTCGTCATCGCGAGCAGGCGGGCGCTGTCCGCGAGGTCGATGTGGTGGTCCTCGATCAGGTCGCGCTCGGCCACACTCCAGAACGGCCCGCCGGCACCCGTCCAGAAGAGCGCGGTGCGCGTCTGGTCGGGCGTGCGCGCCGTGCTGGTGACCACGCCGTCGCCGCCGAGTGCCTTGACCTCGTTGTAGTCGGCGGTGTACGCGGCGCTTGTGAGCTCGTTCGGACCGGGCGTGCGGAACTGCGACGCGCTCTCGATCAGGAACGGCCTCACGCCGCCGACCCACGGCGTCGGATCGAGCACGACCGTTCCATTGGGAAGCACTGGGCTCCAATGCCCCACCGGGATCTGGTTGAGATCTCCGTTGGGAGCTCCTCTCCACAGCGAGGGCCCGTAGCGACCGTCTCCCGCTCGGGCGGCGATCATCGCTTCGGCTGCTGCGTGCCCGGCCGCGATCCCCTGCGCCTTGAACGGTGAGTCGTCGACGTCCTCCAACGAGTCGTCGTAGGCCGCCGACAGCGCGTCCAGCAGAGCCTGCCGGTTCGGGAATGCGACCGCCTGCGGGACGCCGCGCACGATGCTCGAGAGCACCTCGTAGGCGGCAGTCGCGACCGCGGCCTCCTCGGAGGCCGTTGCGGCGAAGCGCCGCTTCAACAAATATGGCCGGTAGTGCTTGGGCTCGATCGCGTTGACCGCGTCGTAGACGGCACCCTGCGTCATTCCCAGATGAAGCTGGGCGGCCGACGGCGCCCCGCCGGCGGGCGGCGGCAGCGTTCCCAGCGGCGGTTGTAGCAGCGTGCTTACCGCGATGCGGTTCCACTTCAGTACCTCAGTCGGCTTGGTCGCGGCCGGCGGCGCAGCGAAAGCGACGACCGTCAACGCCCCGGCAGCCGCTAGCGCAACGACCGCCCCGACCGCGCGCCTGTGTCTTCTGTCCATGCTGCTCCTTCGTTCGGTCGGATGAATGCGGAGCCGGTCCACTCGGCAGGCAATCGGCTATGTCACCTCAGCCGGATCCCATCTCTCATCACCTCCTCACGCCGGTTCGACACGGACTGGCTCAAACTCGTATTGCCGCGCAACACGCGCGGCCCTCGCGTGCTCGACTGCGATTTCATTGGGCCCCTTTTCTCTCTGTGCGCGCGCTCGTGTCGTGGGAGACCCTGGGCAGTACTCCCTGATCCAGCTCGGCGCGAAAGGCGAGGAGCAGCGCCTCGTTGCGTGAGAGCGGCATGCCGTGCGCCTCCCACGCGTGGCGCTGGACCTCCGCGACGAGCCCGTCTTCGTGCGCAGCGCGGGCTTCGAACCCGCACTCGCAATGGAGCACCTTGTCCACGACTCCTCGCGGCGAGCGTAGAAGGACGCGCCTAAATCGAGGCAAAATCCACGCAAGAAACAGGCTAGGAGGTTCAGCTGAAGCTCTTCCTCGCGGGTCGGGTCGGCGTCGAGACCGACGGGGTGGTGACCGATGAGCGGCGCTTTCCGGGCCGGCAGGGCCGACTCCTGTTCGCCTATCTGGTGGCCGAGCAGGGGAGAGCGGTGCCGCGAGACGAGCTCGCGGAGGCGCTGTGGGGGGAGGACCCGCCTGCGACGTGGGACAAGGCGCTGACGGTGCTCGTCAGCAAGCTCCGCGGACTACTCGCAGAGCACGGCATCGACGGCTCCAAGGCTCTGACGGGGGCCTTCGGCTGCTACCGCCTCGACCTTCCCGAGGGAAGCTGGATTGACGTCGTCGCGGCGGAGAGCGCGGCGCAAGAGGCAGAGGATGCGCTCACCGCAGGCGACCTTGAAAGGGCAAGGGCCGCAGCCGCACTGGCCGCGTCCGTGGTACGGCAGCCGTTCTTGCCCGGGGAAGGCGGGGCATGGGTCGAGGAGAAGCGGCGTGAGCTCATGGAGGTCCATGTCCGCGCGCTGAACGTCTTGAGCGATGCCTGCCTGCGGGCGGGTAACGCCCAGGCGGCGGCGAAGTGGGCCGAGGAGGCGGTCGCGCTTGTGCCGTTTCGCGAGACGGGATACCGCCGGCTGATGGAGGCGCACGTCACCGCCGGCGACCGGGCGGAGGCGCTGCGTGTGTACGAGCGGTGCCGCCGGCTCCTCGCGGAGGAGCTCGGCGCTTACCCCTCGCCGGAAACCGAGTCGATCTACCGTGAGCTTCTCGAAACGGCGTCTCCTGAGGTGAGGGCGGCGGCCATCAAGACGGCACCCGTTGCGGTCCTCGCGAGCGAGCCGGACGAGGAAGCCGCGGCTCCCGCCCCGCTCCGGCCATCGCGCGGCCGCAGATTCCCGATCGCGATCGGCGCGACTCTCCTTCTGGCGACGGCAATCACCGTCGCCACCGTCGAGCTCGCTGGCCGGGAGAGGAGCCCCTCACTCGTCTCCGCCGCCGACAACTCGGTTGCGGTGATCGACCCGAACACGAGTCGGCTCGTAGCCGATGTCCCGGTCGGCAACGGACCAACGAAGATCGCCTTCGGCGAAGGCGCTGCGTGGGTGATCAACGCAGACGACCAGACGGTGGAGCGCATCGACCCGGCTACGAGCACGGTGAGGCAGACGATCAAGGTGGGCAGCGGCCCCACTTCGATCGCTGTCGGTGCCGGCGCGGTGTGGGTCGCGAACGGTCTCGATGGGACGGTCTCACGCATCGACCCGAAGACCAACACCGTTGTCCAGAGGATCCATGTGGGGAACGGTCCGAGCGGAGTCGCTGTTGGCGCGGGGTCGGTCTGGGTCGTGAACCGCGACGACCATACGTTGTCGAGGATCGGTCCCCGGTCCGGCAAGGTCGTGGACACACTCGACGCGGGCACCGATCCGATGGACGTCGTGGTCGGAGCCGGAGCCGTCTGGGTGACGAATGAGTCGACTGGGAAGCTCGTGAAAATCGATCCAGCGTCGACCCGCATCCTCGACACCGTGAGCGTCGGCCGCGGCCCTGCGGCGGTGACGGCCGGCGCCGGGGCGATCTGGGTGGCGAATGTTCTGGACGGGACGGTGTCCCGGATCGATCCGGCAGTCAACGTCGTCACGCACACGATTCGCGTTCCTGAGGGCCCGGCCGGCCTCAGCGTCGGCCTCGGATCGGTCTGGGTGTGCAGCGAGCTCGTTGGGTCGATCTCTCGCATCGACCCAACGAGGAACCTCGTCTCGCGGTCAATCCACGTCGGCGGCCGACCCGCCGGCATGGTGGCATCCTCTGCAGGGCTCTTCGTCGCGGTGCGCCCGTCGGGCGGCGCCCACCGCGGCGGGACCTTCACCGGGCTCCTGTACGGCTGGAAGGTCGACTCGATCGACCCGGCGACCTCCTTCGACGCGATCACGTTTGGATTGCTCAGCCTGGCCTACGACGGGTTGACCTCCTTCAAGCGGGTCGGCGGGAGCGAGGGCACGCAGCTCGTGCCGGACCTGGCCGCTTCGCTTCCTCAGCCGACGAACGGCGGGAGGACCTACACCTTCCGCCTTCGTCCCGGCGTCCGCTACTCCACGGGCGAGCCCGTGCGCCCCGAAGACTTCCGGCGCGCGCTCGAGCGCACGTTCGAGCTGCGGGGCGCGGGAGCATACTTCTACGTGAGGATCAAGGGCGCTAGGGCGTGCGTACGCAGACCTGCGCACTGCAACCTTTCCGAAGGCATCGTCGCCGACGCGCCGGCCCGCACGGTCACCTTCCACCTGAGCGAGCCGGACCCCGAGCTTCTCTACAAGCTGGCTTTGCCGGAGGCGTTCGCGGTTCCCCGCTCGGCGGCCAGCCGGCCGGCCGGTCGCCACCCGCTCCCTGGCACGGGCGCATACGTGATCGCCGGCTACGTGCCCGCGCGGCGACTGAGGTTCGTGCGGAACCCGCACTTCCGCGTGTGGTCGAACGCGGCGAAGCCCTTCGGCTATCCAGACGAGCTCGTCTTCGAGTACGGCACCTCTCCTGCGTCACCGCTCCGAGCCGTCACGCGAGGCGTGGCCGATTACGCATTCGCGCCTCCGAGCGCGGAGCTTGCGCAGCTCCTGCCGCGGTACGCGAGCAGAGTGCACTCGAACGCACGGCTCGGGGTGTGGTACGCGTTCCTCAATACGCGCGTGCCCCCGTTCGACGACGTGCGTGCGCGGAGGGCCGTGAACTACGCGGTCGACCGGCGAGCGTTCGCGCGGAGCGCCGGAGGTCCTCTGCGCGGCGAGCCGACGTGCCAGATCCTGCCGCCGAGCTTCCCGGGCTACCGGCGCTACTGCCCGTACCGGCGGGATCTCGCCAAGGCGAGACGGCTCGTCGCGAAAGCCGGGACGCGGGGCACCGAGGTCGCGGTCTGGGCCACGAGCGGCAGCGCCTTCATCGCGGCACCGATCGTCTCGGCGCTGAGGGCGCTCGGCTATCGCGCGCGGCTGAAGGTCATCGACATCGACGCGTGGAAGTACGACAAGATCCAGGCGGGCGTATGGTCGTGGTTCTCCGACTACCCTGCGGCCTCAGACTTCGCCCCGCTCTTCTCGTGTCGGACGGCGGGCGTACCGGCGGAGAACCCGGCGCGCTTCTGCGACCCGGCAGTCCAACGGATGATCGAGAAGGCACTAGACCTGGTAGCGACCGACCCGCAGATGGCGAACGACCTCTGGGCAAGGATCGACCGCATGGTCACCGACCGGGCCCCGTATGTGCCGCTGCTCAATCCTCGAAGGGTGGAGTACGTTTCCGGGCGCGTCGGCAACTACCAGTTCAACCCGCAACTGGGGACGCTCTTCGACCAGCTCTGGGTACGGTAGAGGCTCGTCTGAGCGAGGAGGTGTCGGAAAGCGGATGTTGGCTGTGTAGATGTGTCCGTCGACCTCCTCCGGGCAGTCGCGATGCGACGGTGACCACCGTTCGCGTTTCCGACAACGCCAACAGCATCCGTGCACCACCCGTGCATCACGTGACCCGGAAACCGCGGCTCGAGAAGGGCCGGAAGACGAGGACTGAGCCGGCTCGACTGGCTTGATTGCGCGATACGAGTGGCCGGCGACTACGCTCTGCGGTGGCTCAGACATGTGGGTTCTTACAGATCAGACAGGCGGCGCCTGTCCTCATGGGCGCGCCGCAAACCTTGCGAGCATGGGCCTTATCTCATGCCTTGTGTGTGCGCGGCGCGCGCTGGACGGAGCCGCGCGCCGCGCGGTGGTGCGTTCAGCGTGGCTGGGTGTGGTTGACGGGAGTGCCGACGCCGTTGGCGAGCGGGTCGCCGGGGTATTCGTAGAACCTGCCGGGCTGTGAGGTCTCGACTCCGTAGCCGATGCCGAGTGTCTCGAGGGCTTCGCGGACCGCGCTGAGCGTGGGCCAGTCGAAGTTCTCGAAGCCGACATCGTTGGGCGGACCGATCTCCTTGCCCAGTTCGCCTTGTGCGAAGCGTACAAGCGCGCGGTGGACAGCCTCGGTGCCCATCGCCTCTGCGCACAGGCGGGCGCCGAAGTCATCGCTGCGGCGGGCGAAGGCGCTGACGCCGATCAGGTACAGGCTGATCTCGATCGTCTCGATGATCTCGAGGGTCTCGAACACGCCGATGCCGCCGTTGTCGAGGGCCGCGTCGGGGAACCAGTACTTGGTCGTCAGTGGCTTGCCGCCGGCTTCCTTGAGTGCCTCCACGTGGTGGTATTCCTGAGTGACGCCGTTGCGCAAGACGGGAAGGAACGCTTCTGAAGGGGTGCCGGGCGCGTTCTCGATGGCGGCTGAAACGAGCGTGACGCCGAGCTGTTCCTCGGTGACGAGGAAGTCGAGCACCTCCTCCAGGCTCTCGTCGTCGCCGAGCGAGCCTGTCCTTTCCTCGCTGACGATGTTTGATGCGGACATGGTGACCTCCAGTAGATGGATGGGATGTAGTGGCATCAAGGGTCGCGCGTTGGGCGGCCCGTCGCGTCTGTGGGGCCCGGGTCGGTGCCCTAGTCTGCTGCGCCGACCCGCGCGTCGGGTGCTGGTGTGCTCACGCCGCACACCTACGCCAACCTGCGCGAGAAGGAAGACGCTCGGAAGCGAGCAGGTGCGTGTCGCAAGGCTCTTCGCCGGAGAGGAGTCTCTGCACCGTGAGGTCGAATGTGCGCGTACAGTCGAGCGAGCGGCAGCTGGCGGATGGCGGATGGCGGAGAGACGTCCCGCAAGCAGGATTACGAGTTGGAGCCTAGGTCGCTTTCAAGGGTTCCGGTTCTGCGCACAGGAGATTGAATGCTCTCCTCAGCGCCGGATCGCTCTCGGCGTCAGTCAACACAGCGCAGACTGCCTCACGTTCCTCGTCGCTGAGGACTTTCCCAGAGCCCGTTTTGCCCTCGACCACTGCGCCTCTGATCGACACCGCGATGTTGGCCAACCCCTTCTGTCTGAGCCTCCGCGCAAGTTCCTCGACTTGTTCCGGGGCGCGTAGAACGAAGGAGCGATCCCGCCATCGCACCGTCAGCAAACTGTCATCCCTGAGATTCATATGTGTCCTAGTGTGAGTGCGCGAAGTCTCCCGGCGCGTCGTTGCACGTGGGCGACGCTGCGTCGGAGGTCACGCCGCGTCTCTGAGGTCGGCGAGCCGATAGTCGACGCCACGCCACGCGGCGTACGCGTACGGGTGCTCGAAGGCGTCGAGCGCGTTGGCGCCGGGCTCCACGCTCAGTTCGAACTGGTCGTCGTTGCCGTCGTCGCGGACGAGAACCGCGACGGCGTTTGTGTCCTCTGTCCAGAGAAGCGTCACCTGGATGCCCGCGCTCTTACGCGTGGCGAGCACGACTCGGGCGGGACCGGCCGGGGTGTGATCGTGAGAGTCGTTCATGTCAGTCCTCCTGTTTCAGCGCTCGCAGTGCACGAGCTGACGGTGTGCGGTGAGCGTGCGTCATGCGGGCAGGAGCTCGCATCAAGCGGCGCCCGAGTCGACTCCCTAGTCCTGGGAACGAAGTCCCTAGGCGCGCGACCCGCGCGTGAGTCCGCTAGATCGGCTGTGCTGCACGAGCTTCGCTCGGGAGCACCCGCTGGAGCTCGTGGCGCGAGCTGATCTCGAGCTTGGTGAACACCTTGTGCAGGTGATACTCGACGGTGCGCGCGCTGATGAACAGCTGCGCACCGATCTCGGGGTTCGAGTGGCCCTCGCGCGCAAGCTCGGCGATCTGAGCCTCCTGCGCGGTGAGCTGGCTGCGGGTGTCGTCTGTGCGCTTGCGCGCCTTCTCGCCGGTAGCGAGTAGCTCACGAGCGGCGCGCTCAGCGAATGCTTCGGCGCCCATTGTCGAGAACAGCTCGTGCGCTTCGCGCAGCGTTTCGCGCGCGTCGATCCGCCGGTTCTGGCGGCGCAGCCACTCCCCGTAGAGGAGCTGGGCGCGGGCGACGTGCACCTTGATGCGGCAGCGGCCCAGCCGCTCGGTCGCTTCCAGATAGAGGTCTTCGGTGCCCTGGCCCTCGTCAAGCAGCGCACGCGAGCGGGCCTCGATCCCGAGCGCCCACTCAGTGCCGGCGAGACGGGTCCGTTCGCAGAGCTGCTCGCACGCAGCCGCAGCCAGCTCCGGCTCGGCGCTTCGGGTGGCCGCTTCGACCAGCTCGGTCAGCGCCCAGCCAAAGAGGTTCAGATCGTCGTGCTCACAAGCCCGTCGCGCTGCGGCAAGCGCGGCTTGATACTGGCCGAGACCGTTGCACAGGACCGCGCTTGCGTAGTCGGCCAACGCGATTGCCCTTCCCTCACCTCTACTCGTCGCGTCTCGGCGGCCATCCTCGATCAGCTGCATTGCCGGAGCCTCCTGGCCACGCCAGGCTGCGACCACCAGCGACGTGTAGCTCAGCCGGGCGTTGCCGGTTGCCTCGGCGATCGCGTCCGCCTCTTCGATCTGCACTGACGCGGCGTCGAACTCGCCTGCGTGCACGTGCACGCCGGCGCGGTAGGTGAGCGCAAGGGGAAGCAGGTTGAGCGCGCCGGCATGACGCGCGAGCCGGACATGGCGCTCGGTCAGTGCATGCCATGTCTCGTCGTCCCACAGATCCGGCGCGATCCGGCACGCCAGCCAGAGCCAGCGCCTGTCGTCGTCGTTGCGGCCGTCGTCTCGGCACGCTGCACGAAGGCTTTTTCTAAGCGGGGCCACGCTTGCTGCGTAGCCCTCTGTGAACCGTGTCGCCAGGCCGTCGAGCAGCAGGTCGATCGTCCGTGGCGGCTTCGGTGCCGGGGGGGCGCCGCGGGCCGCCTCGGCTGCTTCCCGCACGCCGGTTCCGCTGCTGAGGCGGCCGGCGAAGATCGCCGCCGCCAGCGCTTCGAGGTAGGTCTCACGCGCAAGCCTGGCGTCTAGCGGTGCGAGGCGCCTGGCGGCTGTCAGGAGAAGCGGCGGCGCGTCGCTGCCGCGTCTC
>WNGB01014636.1_pt1 | contig 15126 bp, 6 predicted proteins | sample 5400681 | NCBI WGS metagenome assembly WNGB01 (sample SAMN13153367, study PRJNA577476) | soil metagenome | isolation source: 115 cm soil or saprolite under grassland replicate 2 | place: USA:California | collected 2016-06-15
CACACGGACCCGCAACGCCCGGCTGGCGGCGATCCACTCCCTGTTCCGGTTCGCAGCGCTGCGCCACCCTGAGCACGCCGGGTCCATCCAGCGCGTCCTGGCGATCCCGCAAAAGCGCTACGACCGCGCCCTGGTCTCGTTCCTGACCAGCCAGGAAGCCCAGGCGCTGCTGGAAAGCCCGGATCGCTCCACCTGGATCGGCCGACGTGACCACACGCTCCTGCTCGTCGCAGTCCAAACCGGACTCCGAGTCGCAGAGCTGATCGCGCTGCGCTGCGCCGACGTGCAGCTTGCAACCGGACCCCACATCCGCTGCCACGGAAAATCCCGCAAGGAACGCTGCACGCCACTCACCGCGCCCACCGTGGCAACGCTGCGGGCATGGCTGGCCGAACGCCACGGCAACCCGGCCGATCCCCTGTTCCCATCCCGCCGCGGGGGCCCGCTCAGCCCGGATGCCGTCCAGTCGCTGGTCATCAAATATGCCAACGCGGCCACCCAGCACTGCCCCTCGCTCGGCCCCAAGCACACCACCCCGCACGTGCTCCGCCACACCTGCGCCATGGCCCTACGCCAGGCCGGCGTCGACATCTCCACCATCGCGCTGTGGCTCGGCCACGAGAGCATCGCCACCAGCCAGATCTACCTTCACGCCGATCTCGCCCTCAAGGAGCGCGCGCTGGCACGCACCACACCGCCAGCAGCCACAGCACCTGGACGCTACCGGCCACCCGACCCCCTGCTCGCCTTCCTCGAGGGACTGTGATTATGCCGACCATGCGACCGCGAGAACCACCAGCCGCAGCAATCCACAACACCGACTCGGCATAATCACCTGCTCGGCATAATCCCCGAAGGTCCGCTCGATCAGATTGGAGTGCCGGATGCGCTTACGGTGCTCGGCCGGGAACAGCAGGTGGACCAGGAGCGCGTCGAGGTTGTCGGCCACACAGGCGACCGCGGCGGGGTCAGCGGCTGCCACTTGGCGATGAACCGCTTGGCGCGCCGGCGGGCCTCGGCGACAGCGGCCTGGCCCTCGGGCTGGATCTGGTCGAAGACCGCCCAGTAGTCCCGCTTCACCTGGTCCTGGGCGTGGGTGGGGACTCGCGCGATGAGGTTGCGGCACACGTGCATCAGGCAGCGCTGGTGCAGGCTGTGGGGATAGGAGCACTCGATCGCCGCGCACAGGCCCTTGCCGCCGTCGGAGATGACCAGCAGCGGGGCGCCAAGCCCCCGGTCGCCCAGGTCCTCCAGGAAGCCTCGCCAGGCGTCGGTCGACTCGGCCGCGCCCGGGGCCAGGCCGCAGAACACCGGCTTGCCGCAGGTGTCGATGCCCCAGGCCACCAGCACCGGCTCGGCCCTGGCCTTGGGGTGCATCTTGAAAAACGACCCGTTCAGGTACAGGTAGTCGATGCGGGTGCCGGACAGGTCGCGCCGCTTCCAGGTGTCGAACTCGGCGCGCAGCCGCTGGCAGATCCGGCTGACGGTCGTCCGGCTGATCGTGGCGTCCTCGCCGAAGACCTCGACGAGCATCGCCTCGACGTCGCGGTCCGACAGGCCCCGCACCCAGCAGGAGATGACCAGGGTCTCCAGCGTGTTCGTCCTGGTGACGGCCTCGCCGAAGAGCTGGTCGCACAGCGCCGCATGCGCGTGGCGCAGCTTCGGACGCTGGAGGCTGATCGGCCCGAGCGAGGTCTTCAGCGTCCGCGGCTTGTGCCAGCCGTTGCGGTAGCCGTCGGGCGAGTCGGCCGTCCGCCGCTGGTAGCGGTCGCGCCCGAGTTCCTCGCAGACGATCTCCTCCACTACGCTTTGGAAGGTGAGGCGAACCGACAGCCGCGCGACCTGCTCGAGGACGCTCAGCAGCTCGCCGTCGGACGCGAACAGGTCGTGGATCTCAGCGCGGATGGTCTCGGCGGGGGATACGCGTGGTGCTACGGGTGTAGGTCCTTTCGTGAGTCGTCAGCTCTTCGAGGGAACCTACGCCCGTTGCGCGTTTACACCGGGGATCTGACGCCACCTTTGAAGGTCTGGGGATCGGGATGCGATTTCCCTGCGGTACGGGGTGCCAGGGGCCAGCCCCTCGGCACTCGACAGAGTGTTCGGACAATGCATGGGTCGCGCACCCAACTTGCACAATCCGAACACCCGACCACCAGCAACACCCCTGGTCAGCGGCCCAGTCATCCACCTACCCGGGCAGCACGGCAAAGTCCGTCGTGACGGCTACGGAAGGAACGGGGTGGCTGAATCGGCTTCGGCGTGGCGGGCGACCTTCGACCGACGGTGGACAGGACTCCTCCGGGGTGCCTCGATAGGATCCAGTGGCATTCGTCCTTACGGATGGTGTTCCTCAGTTGGAGGGCTGGGGCGACGAGCGTGCTCTGATCATCGCACGGCTGGCCGGGGATGCTGTGCCGTTAGGCTGCGCGAAGAGCAAGCTCGTCGCCATTCGCTTGCCGAGCGTTAGCGTGGAGTGAAGGGTGCATGGCAAAGGCTAGGCGAGGCGCCGTTGTTAGCGGCGGTGTGGCGGATAAGTGGGGCAACCGCTACGAGGCTTGGTGGACCATCTGGCGCGGGGTGCTGCCGGTGTTGCGGGGCGAGTTCGACGCGATCCAGGTCGAGCCACCGGATATGGCCGGTGAGGGAGCCGAGTTCAGGCTCTACGGAAGGCAGCCTGCGGGGCCGGACGAGGTGCATCAGTGCAAGCGACGGCATGCCACCACTTGGACCATACGCGCGCTTGCTACGGAAGGCGTCCTCGGGCCATTCGGCAACCATCTGGGATCAGGGGCGCAAGCGGTCTTCGCTTCAGGTACTTCAACGATCCTGCTCACTATGGCCGAGAAAGCCCGCAATCTCGTCTTGGAAGCCTGGGCGGCCAGCCTGAACAGAGACGAGCGCAGGGCCCGAGACGAGCTCGTTCAAGTATGGGGCGTCAGCGAGCAGGAGGTTCACGACCGGCTTACCCGCCTCATCGTCCATGGGATCGAGGAAGCGACTCTGCGTGTCACCGTCCTGGAGTACCTCGCCGCGCAGCTCGATGGAGATCCGAAGGAGGCACTTCTACGTCTGGCCGACTTCGTGATCGACAACCTCATGGTCCGGTTGACAGGTCACCAACTGTGGGACTTTCTCCGCAGCCAAGGGTTTTCAGCGCAGGCCGGCCAAGATCCGGCGCTATCCGAGCGGGTCCGCGCACTGAATGACCGCTATGTCAATGACGTCGGAAGTACAAGACCCACGAACCTGCCCACCTTGACGCGCCAGGAGGTTGAGCAGATCGTTCAGGCGCTGACTGCGCCAGATGGTCCACGTGTCGTCGCGGTGGCTGGACCGCCGGGCAGCGGAAAGTCCACGACGCTTGCCGGGGCGTGCTCCCGCCTCGCCGAGCTTGGTGTGGTTGTGGGGCCACTTCGCATGGACATGGCGGACGAGGCTTGGACGGCTGAGGACTTGGGGACCCAGGCCGGCATTGGGTTCGGGGGATCTCCCGCCCGAATCTTGGCGCGCGCCGCTGGTGGCGATCCGGCGGTGCTCGTTGTCGACCAGCTCGACGCCCTATCGGTGCTTGCGGGCAGGGGCGAAGCGGTCTTGGACGGCGTGCGAGAGGCGCTCGCTCAGGCGCAGGCGACCGAGAATCTCCGGCTTCTGATTGCCTGCCGCAGTCATGATCTGCGTCATGATCGTCGGTTGCGGCAGTTGGTCGGCGCAGGGAGGAGAGACGGTGGCGGTAGTGCGTCGGCGGAGTTGCTGGAGGTCGTCGTTGGAGACCTGGCGGACCAGCAGGTACGTGATGCCCTGGCCACGCTCGGCGTGCTACCAGTGGATGTGCCTCCACGGCTCCAGAGGCTCTTGGCCAACGTCCTTAATCTCAGTTTGCTGGCCAACATCGTCGAAGATGCGAAAGACGGCGACCAGGCCGAGGAGCTTGATCTCGCACGTCTGCGCACGCGACTCGATCTGCTTGCAGAATACGACGCTCGTCTTCGCCGGCGCTTTCAGAGGACCTTGGGCCATAACGGTTTCACGGCCGTTGTGACTCGCATTGCTCGGTCGCTAAGCGACTCCGGTCGGCTTTCGGTCTCCCGCGCCGCGGTTGCCGATGCACCCGATAGCATCGATGCGCTCCTCCATGAAGGGGTCCTGGTCGCCGAAGGGACGCGGTTGCGATTCTTCCACGAGGAGTATTTCGACTTCATCTTCGCACGCCAGCACATCCAGACCGGCCAGACGGCCGCCGATCTCGTGCGTGACGACGCGCAGGATCTACTTCGCCGCGGCCAGGTCCGCGCGGTGCTTGCGCTGGAACGCGAGGCGGACCCGCCACGCTACATTCGCGATCTGCGGAGTGTGCTTGATCGGATGCTAGTGCGCTCACATTTGCGTGCCGCAGTGCTTACCTGGCTGACTGACCATGCAACCATCGAGGGCCACGAGCTACAGCTCGTCTTGGAGATCGCGGCGAACGACCAGGATCCACTCCGTGGGCATGCGCTCCGCGTCCTGTCCAGGCATCCGTTCATAGAAGCCCTCAACAGCCGCGCCCTGCTGGCCGTGGCGGCCGGCGTCATGAGCGACCTCCGCCCGCGGCGAGATGACGGGCAGCTCGCTGAGCTGGTTGGTTGGCTCGATCCGGACAGATGTGCGTATCTGCTGTTTGAGGCCGCACGTCACTTGCCGGAGGAAGCCGCCACAGCGCTGCTTCCGCTGGCATCGGATGCGGCTCCTGCAACCCGCTGGGTGTGGGCGTTGCTCCGAGCGGTATTTCTCGCCGGGCAAGCCACAGGTCCCACCACGGTCAGACTTTTTTGCACCACGGTGGAGACCATAGCCGATCATGCTGTGGCGACGTGGCGTGCCGACGTCGCGGGCGCCCCAGCCGCCACACGGCAGGACGGAAACCTCGCCCCGAATGTCGACACCGCAGTTGCCGCTGCTTATTCCCGCAGCGGCGACGGCATTCACGCGCTCCACACCCTGGCAGAACGCGCGCCCACGCTGGCCGTGGACGCCATCCGCGCTTGGCTTACGACCGCCGCACGGATCGCTAAAGCTCGCGGCGCTGCGCATGTCTTTGACACAGACAGCCCGCTCCCCCTCGAAGAAACGGGCCTCTATCTTTTCGAGGCGTGCGCGACCAAGGCGCCCATCAAGTTCGCGGAGGCTATGACCGCGCTACTGGTCGAGCAGCTTGAGTTAGCCGCCTACCCTCAGGCTCGATGGCACCCCGCCGGCCCGCCATCCGACGTGGCGGGAGGGCTACGCTACGACCACATTCTCGGCTTCGGCTCTCTGGGCAACGGCCTCGACGACGAGGTCTTCGGTGCGCTCCGCACCGCGTTGCGCCTGTGCGCCTCGCAGAGCCCCAGGGCGGCGGCGCCGATTCTGGAGCAGCTCGCGAGAACCGACCTGCTGACCGCACAGCAGCTCGCGACGGCGGCGTTCAGTGAATGTGACGGTTCGCTGCTGCCCGCCGCCCTCGCCTGGGCTACCAGCCCACGGGTGCGTGGGTTGAACGCGGGTCTTACTAGAGGATGGGCTTGGGGCGAAGTGCTGGCCCATGTGGCCGAGATTGGAACCGACGAGCAGCGCGGGACAGTGATCGATCTAGTGGTCGAGCCCTACCGCTCCCTCGACTTCGACCTTCTCAATCGGAGCCTGACAGAGCCGCCATCGCTGTCCGAAGAAGGAGCGGCTCCGGTTCGTGAGGCGCAGGCACTTGGCGTCGAGCAGCTCGTTGCCCTTGGGTTGATCGCACGGCGCCTCGGCGCTGCCATGCCGACGATTCTTCAACAGCGACTAGCGCACCTGGAAGAGATTCTGGGTTCCGCGCCAACTACTTCGGCTCCTGAAACTGTTGTCTATCGGGTTCAAAGCCCGATAGCAGATGACGAAGCACGGGCCTATACCGATTCGGAATGGCTTACCGCTATCCGCACCTACACCGGGGAGCGCGACGACCGCCGAGGGCCTAGGTCTGTCGGCGGCGTGTTCGAGGTCGCAGCCCAGGTGGAAGCCGCCGCCAAAGCCGAGCCCGCGCGCTTCGCACAGCTCGCTACCCGAGTTGGACCGGACGCCAACCCGGTCTATATCCAAGCCATCATTCGGGCCGCTACGGCGGCAGCTCAGGAAATCCCCGACGAGGACGCACCGGTGCTACTGCAAATGGTGCGCACGGTCTTCTCTTGGCCCCAGCAACAGTTCACCCAGCCACTGTGCGCACTGGTCAGCGCGCTGGCGAATCACAGGCTACCGGAGGACATCATTGACACGGTCGCGGCGATTGCCGCGACCGCTACTGATCCGGCCAATGACGACTCGCCACCAGCAAGCGAGCATCTTGTTGTTGCCGGTCTGACTTCCGATCGGGGTCAGGCGGTCAGTACGCTCGCCCACCTGCTGGCACCGGCAACGACTCGCGACGACCGTGTGCAGCGGCTGCTGCCAACCCTGCGAGAGGTGGCACAGGACCGTGCAGAGCTGGTCCGCGTGCTATTTCCATCGGTCATTGTCCGAACCTACCTCTCGAATATCGACGCGGCGGTCGACCTTACCGAGCGATGGATGGCCCAGGTAGGCGAGGACGGCCTGCGCGCCCCAGAGCTGGATCGGCTCGCCTGGCAGCTCCTTTTGGGCAGCCCTGGTCTCGGCCTCCGCTTGATCCATCGCATGATCGTTTCGTCTATCGCCGAGGTTCGGACCAAAGCCGGACTGCTCGCTGCGCTGACCGCACTGCGCCAGGTCGAGTTGCCTGCTCGGGAGGGTGCGGTCGCTGCCGACGCGATGTTGCACCAGGCGCTTGACGATGTTGCCGCCCGCACGGGTGTGGCGATCCTTCTCGCGGAACTGGTCGAGGAGCTTCCAGAATCGCGAGAAGGCTACGCGGTACCAGTCGATGCTGTCCGCGCCGATCGTGGCCTTCTCGTCCGACTTTTGAACGACCCCAAGAGCGAAGTACGAGAGCGCGCTGTCCGCTTTGCCCATGACATGAGCGCGCCTCTCCACAGGTATGCGGAGCTACTCTCCGCCACAGCCACAAGCCAGGCCTTCAAGGAGCATCCTGCATCCGTGCTGCATGCGCTGCGCAGGAGCAGCGGTGAATTGCCCGTTGAGACGTTGGAACTGTGCGAACACTGGCTGACCCAACATGCTGAATCCGCTGGCGACATCCGCACGGCCGCCGCCGCGGACGCCTACTACGTCGTGGACCTCACCCTTGCCGCCCACGCCCGTACAGCCGTCGGCAGCCCCGAGCGTGAGCGTTGTCTGACCCTGCTTGACCGCCTCATCGAGTCCGGCGCAGCGGAAGCCGATACCAAGACCGATGAGTTAACCGCAGACTGAGAGGACTAACAGGACATTCCCGACGGCACTGGCTGACGTGAGCGCTTCGTGCCCGCGTGGGGATGATCCGTGTGTGACAGCGTGGTAGATCGACTCGTCCATGACGCGCTGTGCTCGTAGTCCCCGGCGCCTGATGCATGTCATACCTGCATCGTATCCTTTGCGCGTTGGGGCAATCGAGGAGGCTCTCGGCCGCTCGGCCGATCACCAGGGCACTCCGTATGCGAGCGGCAGGCGCACGTTTCGGGAGGTGCTTATCCAGGTCCATGGTGATCTCGTAGCGAGTATTTCTGCGCTGATGCCTTCCGAGTTCCTCGATGCGTGGTGTGCCACTTTTCGGGAACTGTGCGGTAAGCGCTAGAGGCCGTCTCCGGCGACCACAACGCCAAGGCAACGACCAATCCTCGGAAGGGCTCAGACATAGGCACGACCATAGCAATCCGCTCTACCGTGCCGAAACCGTCTGTCAAGACAGCACTGGAGCAGGAGCCTTGTCCCCATTCCCGTCCAGGTGGCACCTGTCGCGATCACGACTAGTGTAGAATCGCGGCCGATAAGGCGGCCAAGGACGCGACAACATGGATGAGCGTATTTTCAAGACGATATACTTCCCTCGGGATCGCGTTTATGCGGGGAGTTCTGCTCGAGTAACCATCAGCATTCCATCGGTAGAGACCGACGACAGGCTGTCACCGCAGTTCGTGAACCACCTGCGGAGCGTCTCCAGTCGTGAGCTCCGGCTCGCCTTGGGCGATCCGTTCTTGGAGGATCTCGAAAAGCTCGCGGTCGAACGAGACAAGAGTCTCAGCGACGTGTGCCTCGACATTCTGGTGGCGCATGAGGAGAGGGCCACTGGAGCGATACCTCTCCAGTCGATTCAACTCGCTTTTCCTGGCCTCGACGCAGGGCCAGCCGATTCCCGTCCGTCCTCCCGCGATGTAGGGGTCAACTTTCGCGAGAGCCGACGCCAAGGAGTTCATGGCTGGTACCCGTACGTTGAAGGCTTCTCCGCGACATATGTGCGTGATGTACTGTTGCGGTTTCGACCTCTACCCAGGAGCGTCTACGATCCGTTTGGCGGAGCTGGAACAATCTCCCTTTCTGCGTCATTATTGGGAATTAGATCTTTCTATTCAGAAATTAATCCATTCATGGCCTTCGTTACCGAGACCAAGGTATCGGCAGCTCGGTGGGCAAGAGACAACTTCTCTGTGGCGAATGCACTTACGCAGCAGTTCTTGGATCTCTTGACCGAGGCTGAGCTCGATGAGGCTGGGAAGAGTGTAGACACGCGGTCCTACGAAGCAGCATTCCCCAATCGGAATTACTTCGAGGATCGACACCTGAGGCACCTTCTCGCTGCGCTGGACATCGCTGATCTGCTGACGCAGGAGTGGCCAGAAATGCGGGCTATTTTCCGACTGGCATGTGCAGCCAATGCTGTCCATTCATCAAACATGACTCGAAGGGCGGATCTGCGGCGTCGGCGGGCAGACGAGTATAAGACACGCCAGGTAGACGTCGCTAGCCTGATAAGCAGCAGTCTAAGGCGCATGATTGAGGACCTTGAGAGGCTCCCGGTAGCTCTCGCCCCAACAACAATGGTAAGTGAGGATTGTCGAGGTATCCCCGCTGAATACAAGGGCGCCTTTGAGGCGGTGATTACTTCTCCTCCCTATCTGAACGGCACCAATTATTTCCGTAATACCAAGATAGAGCTATGGCTATTGGGGCTACTCGCAAACGAGCAAGAACTGGCTGCGTACCACGGCAGCGCAATAGCGGCGGGGATCAATAGCGTCCGTTCCCGGGGCGATGTTCGAGAATTTGGCTATGTCGAAGCCGTGGCGACAAGACTTGACGGTGTGGCCGGAGATAGGCGCATTCCACTCCTTGTGCGTCAGTACTTTTCAGATATGGCTGATGTCTTTGAGGCAGTCCATAACTCAATGAGCTCAGATGGGCGTTTCTTCCTTGACATTGGTGACTCGAAATTCTATGGGGTGCATGTCCCGACGGATCAACTCTTGATTGAGATTGGAAGAGAGATCGGTCTGGAGCTTTCATCGCGGAGCCTGCTGGCACGCCGCTATTCTCGTGATCGTACGGATCTCGTTCAAGTCGAGCTTGTCTTCCGCAAGACAAGCGTGAGGCCTTCCGCTCCATCAGGGCAGCCTCCACAGGACCTAGTGACGCGTATCGATGCCTTCGAGCGAAGGCTTCCGTATAAGGATGCGCCGTACAGCGCTAGGAACTGGGGCAATGGTCTTCATTCGTTGTGCTCCTATCAGGGAAAGCTGAAGCCAGGACTCTCCCACTGGTTGGTTAGGCAGTTTACTGATCCAACAGACGTTGTGCTCGATCCGCTCGGCGGTGTGGGCACAATAGGGTTCGAAGCCGCGCTGCAGGGTCGGCAAGCCATATCGAACGACAAGAGCCCGTTCGCTTCTCTTGTCGCCAGGGCAAAGCTCGACCCGCCAACGTTGGCTGAAGCGGAGCACGCTCTTGAGCGTATAGCGGCTGCGATGGACCGAATTGAGCTCGGCGATTTGGATAGAGAGGCGGCCAAATTTGGCTTGAATGGAAGCGTCGCTGATTACTATCACCCTCGGACGCTCGACGAGGTTCTACGAGCTCGTCATGTGCTTCTGAATAGTGTCTGGCCCATGGATCGCGGCGAGGCATTTGTATGGGCCTCAGTGCTGCATGTGCTTCACGGAAATAGGCCATATGCACTGTCGCGGACGTCGCATCCAATCACCCCCTTTCACCCATCGGGTCCTGCTGAATACAAGAGCCTCGTCGGCAAGGTTGGAGAACGAATTAATCGGGCGCTATCGCTCCCGTTGCCGACTGGATTCCGGCCAGGGCTTGGACTGCGGGGTGACTTCGTCGAACTGCCAGAGAAGGTCCCCCAGGCTGTGGATGTCGTCATAACGTCTCCCCCGTTTCTTGGCATGCGTTTCGACCGACCAAATTGGCTGCGGCTCTGGTTTTGTGGTTGGCTGGCTAACGACTTTCATATTCAGAGTTTGGGCTTTCTTGAGCGTCAGCAGATAAGGTCCACGGAATGTTATCGAGATGTTTTTGAAGTTTGCGCCACGCTATTCTAAAGCGTCTAGGTTCAGAGCGCTTTAAACTTCTCAGAGACGTCAGGGAAAATGTGACAGGTCTAGACCAGCACGGGATACGAGACAAGGGTTTAACTACAACCCATCACCTTCTATTCTTCGAACGTGAATAGAGCAGGAACACTTTCCCTGCCACCGTTGTCTGTGCTGACGACCCATGCGGGACGCTGGAGTAGGGCCTGCTGCAGGAGTTCGTACGCGGAGGCGTCCGCCGTGCGGAGTAACGCGTACAGATCGATATCTGGGCGCAATTCCTGTATCTTTCTTGCGGTGGCCGCGAATGTCCTTGGGTCCCACTCAGTAGCAAACGACGATAGGTCATCAAGTATCCTTTGAAGCTCACTGATATTCAGTGACTTCCGGCGTAGCTCATCGTAGGGAAGTCCGCATACCCTTGCAAGCTCGTGGAGTTGTGGGTCGCTATAAAAGTCGACGGGGAACTTGTCCTTCTTCTGGTTGTTGTGCTCAGCGCAGAGGCATGTCGCGTGCTCATCAATGGGCCAGAGGTATGCAAGCGGTCGAGTGTGATCAAGCTGAACCTCGTCGAGGGCCAGTGGCCTGGCGCAATAGAAACACTTGCGATCGAACCTCTCCCACACTTGCGATTTCAATCCCGCGCCGGTTCGATCCTTGATGCGCTGCAGGACTTCTGGCTCACGCAAGAAGAGGCGCCGCTCTCTTCCGATAACTGAGGATTCGTGGAATTGGTCGACTATTCTCAATGGATTGAGGTCGTCGTTGATACGCCACTTCTTGCAGGCGCGGCACTCGTTTTGATGGAGAGTTCTCTTGGCGTTGTGCTTGTGGAACGACAGGGTTCCCAGGCGTCGTGGATCGACGGGCAGGAGGCGACCACAGTACGAGCATTTCTTTAGAGTTATATGTGCACCGGCCTCGGAATCGAGGTCTATCTCGCTCGATTGCTCAGGATCGATGTCGAGGCTGAGGGCCGAGTCGTGCCGGAAGTAGAAGGTCTCCGGGCATAGGTAGGTTCGCTGTAGATCATCTACGCTCGGCTCCAACGCTGCCACTTGTTCTGGCAGGATGATCCGACCCGCCGTGAGACCCCAGAGATGCAGGTCGGGCTTACCCGACCACGAGACGTGAAGGGTGAGATCAGGGGAGGCGGAGTTGGCGAGCGCTAGGCCCACGCGATTCCAGCGGTCATCTAGATGAAAGGCGCGGAGGGTTCTTTGGGTGCCCGAGATTAGCTCTAGTTCTGCTGTTGTCGGTGCGGACGGGTGTAAGAATCCGCCAGCGCCGACGTCTGACGTTCCGCTGGCATTATCCAGTTGAGCGTGGAAGGTCAGATGGTGGCGGCCGGATGTGGAGCAGCGCAGCCGAAGGCTGCGAGCTTCGTGCAGCGTCTGGTAGTCCCGGCGGGAGTTGTACTTGTCGTCACGGCTTCGACTCGCCAGCCGTCGCATACATCCTCCGCGGGTCGGTGATCTGGAGGTGCAGAGTCTGACACCTCCCTCTGACAGTGAGGCTACTGCACCTATGGGCCCCACGCCGAAGCCAGCAAGCGTATGAGACGCCCCGACGGGCTCCTGCACGAGGTGCTGCACTGGCTCACGGCCCGTCCCAGAGGCCCATGGCACTCGTGGCGGGAGATCGGCGCGGCGACCGGTAGCAACGACCGAAACGAGTGAGAGAAGCACGACCGCTGGCGGCAGCGCCGAGAGATATCGTCGAAAACTGTGGATGAGCCCCTGGCATGAGAACGCGGCGTACCTTCCACCCTGACCGTGTTGGAAGGACGCCGGCGAGACAAGCGCCGGCGAGGAAGGAACGCCGCGATTTTCGGATTAGTTGCTGACGAGCAGGCACGAGCCGAGCTCGCACTGGATCTGGACGAACTGCTCCGTGAGGGCGCCCGGCGGATGCTGGCGGTGGCGCTGGAGGCCGAGGTCGACGCCTACATCGCCGCCTGTGCCGAGACGCGCGACGAGCGCGGCCACCGGCTGGTGCGCCGCAACGGCCACGCCCCAGCCCGCCAGGTCGCCACCGGCACCGGCCAGGTCGAGGTGGCGCGTCCTCGGGTGGACGACCGCCGGGTGGACCCGGCGACCGGGCAGCGGCAGCAGTTCCAGAGCGTGATCCTGCCCAGGTGGGTCCGGCGCAGCCCGAAGGTCGCCGCGGTGCTGCCGCTGTTGTACCTGCACGGGCTGTCCAGTCAGGACTTCGTCCCAGCGTTGACCGAGCTGTTGGGCTCGGCGGCGGGGCTGTCGGCCTCGGTGATCACCCGGCTGTGCGAGCAGTGGCAGGCCGAACGTGCGGCCTTCGCGCAGCGCGACCTTCAAGGGGTGGACTACGTGTACTGCTTCGCGGATGGGGTCCACTTCAGCATCCGCCTGGGCGAGCGGGGTCGGCTGTGCTGCCTGGTGATCGTGGGCGTGCGCGCCGACGGGCGAAAGGAGCTGGTCGCAGTCGCCGACGGCACCAGGGAGTCGACCGAGGACTGGGCCGAGCTGCTGCGCGACCTGCGCCGCCGCGGGATGCGGGCGCCGGTGGTGATGGTGGGTGACGGGGCGCTGGGGCTGTGGCGGGCGCTGCGGGAGGTCTTCCCGCAGACCAGGGAGCAGAAATGTTGGGTCCATAAGGTCCGGAATGTTCTGGGTGCGCTGCCCAAGAGTGTCCACGCCGGCGCCCGCCGGGCGCTCAACGAGATCATCATGGCCGAGGACCTCGAGCATGCACGGGCAGCGATCGAGGCGTTCGCCACCGACTATGGCGTCAAGTGGCCCAAGGCCGTCGCCAAGGTCACCGACGACGCTGATGCGCTGCTGACCTTCTTCGACTATCCCGCCGAGCACTGGGTCCACCTGCGCACCACCAACCCCATCGAGAGCTCGTTCTCCCCGGTCAGGGCCAGGACCAGGGTCACCAAGGGGCCAGGCACCCGCGACACCGGGCTGGCGATGGTGTTCAAGCTGCTGCAGGCCGCCCAGGGCCGCTGGCGGGCGGTCAACGGCCCGCACCTGGTCGCGCTGGTCCGGGCCGGTGCCCGCTTCCAGGGCGACAAGCTGATCGAACGACCCGACCAGAGACCAGACAAGGAGGCCCGTGAGGGAGTCGACAAGGTCGCCGCGTGATCATGCGCTCACCGGCGATCCACAGAATTTGACGATTCCTCCAGCACGAGGCACCGGCACACTGGACCCCAGGACGCCCTGGCCGAGCGCGCCCAGGCAGAGGGGATCCGGGTGGGCCGCAGCCAGGTCCGCCGGTGTAGCTGCCGAAAGCCTCGACCATGGTGTTGACCTGCGGCCTCGCATCAGTGGCGGAGGTCCGCGAGGATCCTTGTCATGGCGTTCAGACTCCTCTACTTGATCTTCTGCCAGCTCATCGGCTGGCTCGCACTGCTGGCCCACAGGCACGCGTCCAACAACGCCGAGATCCTCGTGTTACGACACGAGGTCGTGGTCTTTCGCCGACGGGTCGCCCGGCCGCGACCCTCCGGGCCGGGCCGTGCTCTTGGCGTTGACGCGGCTGCTCTCCGGACAGCGCCGACGCCAACGATTCGTGACCCCGGGGACGTTGCTGCGCTGGCATCGCGACCTGGGGTCAGACGCCACTGGACCCAGCCTCACCGCCCGCCCGGGCGACCGTCGAGGGCGCCGGAGCTCCGTCGCCTGATCCTGCGGATGGCAGCTGAGAACCCGACCTGGGGCTACCGACGCATCCAGGGTGAACTCACCCGGCTCGGGTACACGATCGCGCCGAGTACCGTGTGGCTGGTTCTCCAACGAGCCGGCATCGACCCGGCACCCCGCTGCGGGGCTGACGTGGCGACAGTTCCTGTCGGCGCAGGCCGGCCGCCCGGCCGTGGCGGCACCGGGGCCTGCTGGTCGACTTCCCCGGCGCGCTCGTCCATGCAGGAGAGCGCGCCGGGCTGGTGGCCTTCGAGCGCCCTCGGCCAGCAGCGGCGCGAACCGCAGCACCCAGTGGTACTCAGTGACAAGGTCCACGTCGATACCGCGCTCGGCGAGCAGCTCCTCGACATTGCGGTCGGAAAGGCCAACCGGAGATACCAGCGAACGGCGAGGACGAGACGTCGGGTGGGAACCGGAAGCCAACGAAGGCCGAATGCAGTGGGATCGTTGGCCGGGAGCGAGGAGCAGTTGCCATGGCGAGGATGTCCCGAGTTCCGTGGAACTTCGGTGACGGCCCAAGCGGACGTTATGCGACCTCCCCCTTTCCGGCAAGCATTTCCGGGTGAAAATGACGGTCCATCGCCGCGACCAGGATCGGGATCTCCCGGTAGCCCTTCACCCGGCGGAACTGGCTTTGGGCCTCCAGCATCCCCGCCGCGCACCAGCGCAGCGCCATCGCCCCGTCACGCCAGCGCTTGACGTTGGCGCTGTGCTGGCGACACACCGACAGCATCGACTCCACCGGGTTGGTCGTCCGCAACGTCTTGGCCAGCGTGTCCGGCACGCCCAGGCGGGTCACCGTCAGCGTCTCGGCCAGCCCCTCCCGCACGCTGGCCGCCGCCCCCGGATGCCGACGCTCCAGCCGTGCAGCCAGCGCCTTGAGGTCCCGCGCGGCCTTGGCAGCGTCGGGTTCCCGCCAGGCCCGCCGGCACACCGCCTCCACCCAGCTCCGCTCCCCCTCAGGCAGGTAATCAAGTACATTCCGGAGCTTATGG
>WNGB01022252.1_pt1 | contig 15124 bp, 20 predicted proteins | sample 5400681 | NCBI WGS metagenome assembly WNGB01 (sample SAMN13153367, study PRJNA577476) | soil metagenome | isolation source: 115 cm soil or saprolite under grassland replicate 2 | place: USA:California | collected 2016-06-15
CGGGCCATATGCACCGCGGCGCGCCCTACATGGTGCGCAGTCGCCAGGGCTCGTGCACGTGCGCGAGCCAGACGAGCTCGGGCTCGGGCGCGCGCACCCGCAGCTGGCCCTCGGTGCGCGGCTCGTCGAGCTCGCCGAAGCGAACGGCCACGTCGCCGCCGACGACGACCGGACGCCCGCCCGTCTCGACCACCACCACCTGCCGGCCGCGCGTGTGGCCCGGCGCCGGGACGAGGCGGAGCCCGGGCAGCAGCTCGAGCTCGCCGTCGACCGGCTCGTAGCGCACGCCGGGCGCCTCGACCCACTCGCGGATCGTGTAGTCGTCCGCCGTGCGGGCGTCCTCGAGCTCCTGCCGCTGAACGTAAATCGGCCGTCCGGCGAAGAGGTGGTTGCCGCCGCATGCCATGTCGCTGCGATGAAACCCACCTGCTCGGCGACCTGGGTCAGAGCAGAGAGACATCCACCTAATCCCGTCAACATGGTTCGCGGACTATCCTGCGCCGTCGAACTTCCTGCAGAGCTTGTTCGCCTGCCGCGGAGTCCTGAGCCACGGCGGGTTCTGCGATCCGCGTGTCGACCGGTTCATGCGACGCGCCCTGGAACTCGGACTGACGGACGCGCAGCGCGCAGCAACGGCATGGGCCGAGGTCGACCGCAGAGTCGTCGACGTCGCTGCCTCGGTGCCACTCATCAATCCGCGCGCGGTGGAGTTCGTCTCATTGCGCGTCGGCAACTACCAATACCACCCCGTCTGGGGCCTGCTCGCCGCCCAGGTCTGGCTTCGGTAGTGGTCAAAGTCGCGGAGCGTGCCGGCGTAAGTCAATGCTGCAGTTCAACGCTCGCCTGGGCGAGCGTCCTGTCACTCGGTAACTCAGCAGTACCGCTAGCCAGTTCTCCCAAAAGGGGAGAGCGGGTCGTTGTCAGAACAGGCAATATAGGTGGGTGGGAGTCGACGGGGAGACGGAGAGGGCGGTTGAGCTTCAGCCCGGCCGGTACTTCCTGCTCAGCGACGCCGGCAGCTTCTTCTTCGACCCGGCGGGGGACAACGACGGGTTCGAGTCGCCGGAGGCCGCGGCCGAGTGGGCGCGGACGCAGACGTTCTGGCCGGAACTCACGCGCGATCTGCGGGAAGGCGTCGCGGCGGTCGTGCTCGGTTCCGAGTGGACCGCGAACCAGGCTGCGCAGGAGGCCGCGGAGGCCGCGGGTTTCCCGGAGGGGTGGCTGGAGCGGCTTCCTCCCGTCCGCAACTTCGTCCGCCGTCGGGGGCTGCCGCGAGCGCTCATAGAGAAGCTTCGCGGCGATCCCTGGAAGGACAAGGGCCAATGACCGGGCGCGCGGTTCCGAACCGCTCGGCCATCTGGGCCAAGCGCCGCGGGTGACAGAGCCGACCGCGAAGTGCGGGCCCGACGACGGCACCTGCCCGAGCTGCGGCCGCCACCCGAGGTGGGAGTCGCTCGTGGACGGCGAGGAGCGGTGGCTCGCCGTGTGCCGCTGCGGCCGGATGCAGGCCTACTTGCCCGACCAGCCGGGGCTGGACCCGGAGGATCCACTGCGAGCCTTCCTGCTCGGCCCGGGACGGGCGATCTTTCCGGCGAGCCCGCCGTGGGTGCGCGTCTTCCTGGCAAGCGTCGAGGGGCCGAACCCGGTCCGGTGGCGCTTCTGCCACGAGGCGTGTCGCGCCTGCGGGACCTCCGCGAGCCTCGGGTTCCAGGCGTGCCCGCGCCCCGGCGTGTTCGGGATCTGCACCCTCTGCTTCGCCTGCGGGAACGCGACCGCGTGCTACTCGAAGATCGGTCGAGGGCTGTTTGAGGGGCCGGTCGCCGGGCGGACGTGGACGCCGCCCTGCGTCGCGGTGCAGCGCCTGCGCGACTGCCTGCACCGCCCCCACTCGCTACTGCGCGCGGACGGCTGGTGCGTCAGCAACCCCGGCCACCCCGCAGGAGGAGCGTGACACAGCGTCGGCCCAAGTTCTGGTACCACCGGAGCTGGGGGCTGTGGGCGATCGGCGTCAGTGTGGCGGGCGTCACTCTGCTGGCGGGCTACGTCATCCAGTACCTCGGAGGAGGAGCGTGGGGCGCCGTAGTTTCCGTCTTCGGCGTCACGGTCCTGTCCTGGGCCGTCCCGACGGCGATCGCCCGCGACGCGCGGCCGCCACGGCCGGCGCGGGCTTGGCCCAACGAGAAGGTCTGGTGGGGCCGCGGCGCCTGGCAAACCCGGGGCTGCGGGTACTACTGGGAGTACGAGCCGCGCCGAAACGAATGGCACCGGCAGAACAAGATCCCGCTGATGGGCGACACGCGCTCGGCGACCTGGGCGCTGAGACAGCAGGAGCTGCTCCGCGAGCAGAACCGCCTGCTCGAGGACCAGAACAGGCTCCTGGCGGGGTTACCGCCGCACCCGCGCGAGGAGGTGCCGAGCGTCATAAGAGGCACGCGTTCCGGCGGCGACGCTCGATGAAGGAATGGAGCGGGACTACGCTTGACGCGTCTGGCGGTAGGCGCGCTTTCGCTCTCACAAAACTGGTCGCTCGAAGACGCGGCGTCAACCCGGTTTGGTACGTCGACATGACCTCGGGTCATGACTGGGTGATCTCTCCCGCTCTCAATCAGTTGCGCGATTGGACAGCGAACTGGGCTGCGTCGGAAGGTAAGCCGTTCGCGAGCTATCCAACGGCCACGGACGGCTACGCGGTCGCGATCGTGCTCGGGAGCGAGTTCAACGCCAACCTGGACGCGCAGGACGCCGAGGAGGCCGCTGGCTTCCCCGACGGCTGGCTGGAGCGCCTCCCGGCCGTGCGCAACTTCGCGCGCGTCCGCCTGGTCGCCTGCTGACCGATCGCCCACGTCGGGCGGTTCACTGGGCCCCGCTGAACGGCGGGGCTCTCTTGTGCCCAAAACCGACTCCCGAAAACGCGCGCCTCAATCGCAGCGCTCTTGTTGTCGACGAGGCCTGCGGCCAGGCCGATCTCCTGGACGGTCGCGAAGTCGAGGTCGGTCTCGATCTTCGACGCCTTCTTCGGCCAGGCGATCCAGAGCCCGTCGGCTGGGGCCAAAGTCTTCTTCAGCGCCGCGAAGCGGCGCTCGAGCTCGGCGCGGCGCGTCGTGAAGAAGACGACGACTTCCGCCCCGTGCTTCGCCCCGAGCTTCTTCGCCAGTGGCGTCGAGAACGTCTCAGGCAAGCCGCTTGAGCGCGCCGTAGATCGCCTCCGTGCCGAAGTCGACCGCATCCGCAGGGATGCGCTCGTCGGCGGTGTGGATCAGTCCGAGGAAGGCGAAGTCGGGTGGGAGGCGCATGGGGAGGAAGCCGTAGGTCTGGATCCCGAGCCGAGAGAAGAAGCGGCCGTCCGTGACCCCGACTTGGAGGAGCGGGACGGGAATCCCTTCCGGATCGAGCTCGCGCAGGACGTCGGCGAGGATCTCGAACAAGGTCATGTCGGGGTCGCTCGGGCCGGGGTCGTGGCGGAGGAGCTCGATCTCGGGGTCTTCGCCCACGACCTTCCGGAGCTCGCCGATCAGGTCGTCAGGGCCAAAGCCGGGGAGCAAGCGGCCGTCGAGCTCGACCTCGATCTCGGTCGGGACGACGTTGATCTTGTCTCCGCCGTGGACGATCGTCGCATTGACCGTATTGCGAAGCATGGGTTCCGTCGTCCTGGCGCGATCGCCCATGAGGCGGAGAGCACGAGCCGTCAGGCCGGGCTTCAGCAGCGCCTGAAGCGCGACGCGCTGCCTCCCGGAGAGCTCGGCGGCGATGCCTCGCACGAATTCGCTTGCGGCCGGAGTGATGTGCACGGGCAGCGGGTTTCGATCGAGGTCGCGCAGGAACTCGCCGAGGCGCGCCATCGTGCCGCCCCGGTGAACGAGCGCTCCGTGGCCGCCGGGGCCGCGGATCGTCGCCTTGAGCCAGCACAGCTGCTTTTCGGCCACCTGAATTGGATAGAAGCGCTTGCCCCCGAGCTCGAGCGAGAAGCCGCCGAATTCCCCGAGTGCGTGCCGCACCCCGTCGAACAGATGCGGGTGCTCCTCGACGAGGAATCTCGCACCGAAGTCACCGCCCGCTTCCTCGTCGCTGAGGATCGCGAGGATTACGTCGCCTCGCGGACGCAGCCCCTCCGTCTGCGCGCGCAAGAAGGCGGAGACCAGCATCGCGAGCAGCGGGGGCGCGGAGCCGGTGCCCCGCAACCGTGTCACGAGGTTCGGCCGGTCCGGCTCTCTGGCGTACACCTCGGTCTCGCAACCGGCGTCCGCGAGTAGCCCGCGAACGAACTCGATGCACTCCGCCTCGTTCCCGGGCGGGTTAGTCGTGTCGAAGCGAATCAGCCGCTGAAGGAGCTCGACGGGGGTCACGAGGTAAGAACGTCGTAAAGATTCGGCCGCGGAGCTTGTGACACGGGGAGACCTGTCGATAGCTTCGTTGAAGGAGCCCTTTGTAACAGATGCTCAAGCCACTCACCATCATCCTGCTGTTCGCTGCCGCGTGGGCCGTCTCGCGCCTGGCCGCCCTGGTCGCGCGCAAGGGTCTCGCCTGGCACGACCGGCGCCATCACGCGCCTTCCGGCGATCTGCGGGCGAAGATCATCGAGCTCAAGCGGCGCGAAACGACCGTCGCGGTCATTCGCACCGGGATCGGATACGTCGCCTTCGTCGCCGCTGTGATCCTCGCCGGCGCGCTGGTCAGCGGCGGCTTCGACCGCCTCACCACGGTCGCCGGCGCCTCGTTCGTCTTGATTCTCGCGGGCTTCGCGATCCAGCGCGTCCTGATCGACATCCTCGCCGGATTCAGCATGTTCATCGAGCGCTGGTACTCCGTCGGCGACACGATCGCGATCCCGGCGCTGGAGGTCCAGGGGATCGTCGAGGACCTCTCCCTCCGCCGTACGAAGCTCCGTTCGCTCGACGGCGAAGTGATCAACATCCACAACTCGCAGATCCCGGCCGTGCGTGTGCTGCCCGGGGGACTGAAGGAATTCGACGTGGAGCTCGTCGCGAGCGATCGCGAGAAGGCGGAGCGCCTCGTGCTCGACGTCAGCGCCGTCCTGCCCGAAGGGCCGACGACCTTCGTCCATCGTCCGCAGGCGCATGCGATCGAGGAGCTCGCGCCGGGCTTCGTCCGACTCCGGATGCGGACCGCCGTCGCACCGGGGCGCGAGTGGCTCGTCCAGGGCTTCTACGCGGACCTGCTGAAGGAACGAGCCGATCGTGACCTGATCGTCCACGGACCCGTTGTTCTCGGCGTCGACGAACGCGCCTCTCGCAGCTTCGCCCGCGCGAGCGCGGCGACTCGCTGGGCGTCCTAGAGAGCGCGAATCGCGGCCAGGAGGCCGTCGACCTCCTCCGCGGTGTTGTAGTGGACAATCCCGGCGCGCACGGCCCCGTCGTCTTCCAGGCCGAGCCGCGTCATCACCTCGACGGCGTAATAGTTCCCCTGCCAGACGGCGAAGCCTGCGTCGCCGAGCTGAGTCGCAGCGGCTCGCGTCGGCACCCCGTCGACGTTGAAGGCGAATGTGGCGACGCGTCCCTCCATCGTCGGCAACCCGTACAGCGTGACGCCCTCTGGTAGCCCGGCCAGGAAGCGTTCCCCGAGGGTGCGCTCGTGCGATTGGATCGCCTCCCAGCCGATCGACTCGAGGTACTCGACGGCGGCCACGAAGCCGGCGAGCAGCTCGTGCGGGAGCGTTCCGGTCTCGAAGCGGTGGCCGAGCGGCTGATCCGCGGCCGGACGCACCTTGTACGGGCGCCACTGCTCCAGCAGGTCGGTCCGGCCGAAGGCGACGCCGAGATGCGGCCCGAAGAACTTGTACGGCGAACAGATGAGGACGTCCACTCCCCAGTCGCCCACGTCGATCGGCCCGTGCGGCGCGAAGTGGACGGCATCGGCCCACGCGAGCGCACCCGCCCCATGGGCGAGCTCGACCACGCGGTGCACGTCCGTCAGCGTTCCGACCGCATTCGACGCAACAGGGAATGCGACGACGCGCGTGCGATCGGAGAGGAGCCGCTGAAGGTCATCGAGATCGAGCGTCGTGTCGTCGTTGATCTCCATGAAGCGGACTACGAGCCCTTTGTCATGCGCGAGCTCGAGCCACGGGGACACGTTCGCGTCGTGGTCGAGCTTGGTGACGATGATCTCGTCGCCTCTCTGCCACTGTCGTCCCGCGGTCCGCGTGAGCGCGAACGCGAGCGTGGTCATGTTGGCCCCGAAGATCGTCTCTTCGGGACTACACCGGAGGAACTCGGCCGCCGTCAGCCGCGCCTGCGCCACGAGCGCCTCGGTGCGGCGGCTGGTTTCGTAGGGCCCGCTGACGTTCGCGTTGGACTCGCGGTAGTAGCGCGAGACCGCCTCGATCACCCGATCGGGAACCTGGGTGCCGCCGGGACCGTCGAAGAACGCGAGCGGCTGCCGCAGCGCGGAAAAGCGAGCGCGCACGGCTGCGACGTCGAATGTGACAGTCGACACCCTCGGAGACGTTACTACGATTGATGTATGGCTCCGGCGACGAAAGAGCGGATCGACCGCGGCACCGGCACAGGCCTCGGCGCTCCGTGGAACGTCATCGTCCTGAACGACACCCACAACACCTTCGAGGGCGTGGCGGCCGCCCTCGCCTCGACGATCCCCGGCGTGTCCTTCGACCAGGGACTCAGGATTGCCGACCGGATCCACAACAGCGGCCGCGCGCTCGTGTGGTCGGGGCACCGCGAGGCGGCGGAGCTCTACTGGGAGCAGCTGCGCGGCCACGGCCTAACGTTGGCCCCTCTCGAACGCGCGTGAGCTGCGCAGCCGAGCTTTCCGCGTCGAGCCAGATTTTGTGGCTCAGAGCCACAAGCTGATTCGAGTTCGGATTTCGTCACGATGTCGGCACCATGGGCGGTGACCGCGGAGCAATCCTTGGTCGGTGGTCGAGATCGCTCCCCGCTACGACGCTCGGATCATCGAGGCGGTACCCGCGCTGGACGACCGGACCGTGTCGATGGCCGAAATTTCGCGTCGGGTGGGCATGGCCGCGGCGCAAATGGGCTTGCCGAAGCCGAGTTACGTCCATCTGCGCCGCTACATCCTCATCCACCGGCAAGCGGAAGACACCGAGCGCGCGCGGCGAGAGGAGATCCGTCGCATCCTTTTTGACGCCTATCTCGACATGTTGCGAAGCCGAGTCGTCAATGCGTATGACATCGCCGACCGAATCCGCGACGCGGGCTGAACCGAGCTTGTGGCTCAGAGCCACAAGCGGTACGAGCTAGAGGTTGCTCCGGTTGACGCGCCAGCGGTAGCGCGGTGACGGGTTGAGTGAGGCGCCGACGAAGCAGTCGCGCTCGGCCTTCTCGACCAGAGCCGCCAGCTCCTCTCCGGCCGGCTCCGCCTCTGGACGCTTCGTCACCATCCCGGACGCTGACGCAGAGGCGACGAAGTCGACGCCTTCGTGGTCTGCGTGGAAGCGCAAGCTTTGAAGCGTGCAGCGGACGAGCGCCGCGAGCAGAAGGTGCTCCGGAGTCCACGCAGGGTCGAGCTCGAGAGGCGAGTGCCCGTCCGCGGTGACGCGTCCGGCCCGGTCGAGGCCGATCGCGTAGCGGAACTCCTTCGCCTTGTCTGCCATCGACTTATCCTGCCCTCTCGATGCGTGCAGGAACCGTCCGGGGTCCGGCGTAGTGTGTGGCCATGCGACGGCTGCGCCCGCTCAGCGAAGCCGAATGTTATGCCAGGTGCTACGGCGGCTGGGACGCGAGTGTGCACGTGATGAGGCTCGAGCCGCGGCGCCCGCGCCACGCCGTGCGGCTGGACGGCGAGGCACTGCGCGTGCGCTTCGAGGAGCTCTTTGAAGCGCGCGATCCGCAGGAGCTCGCTGAGCCCGAAGCAGCCTAGCGCCGTTCCGGATGTCTTAAGCACCGACCTCCGCGTCGTTTTCTGCGGAATCAATCCTGGACGCATCTCCGCTGTGGCCGCCGCCCACTTCGCGAATCCACGGAACGACTTCTGGAGGCTCCTTCACGAAGCCGGCTTCACGTCGCGGTTGTACGAGCCCCGCGAACAGCAAGAGGTTCTCGCCGAGGGCATTGGTCTGACGAACGCGGCGTATCGAACGACGCCCGGTTCCGGCGATTTGCGCCGCGGTGACTTCGAAGGCGCTGCGGAACGGCTGGACCAAATGGCCCACGAGCTGCGTCCGCGGTGGCTCGCTTTCGTCGGCAAGGAGGCATACAGAGGTGCCTTCGGGGAGCGATCCAAGCTCGGCCGGCAGGAGCGTCGGCTGTCCGAAACGGATCTCTTCGTCCTGCCATCGACCTCGCCCGCGAACGCAGCCGTTCCCTGGGAGGAGCGTCTGCGCTGGTTCCGCGAGCTCGCGGCGCTGAGCGAGCCGATCCGAGACCGGGAGTGGGCGCGCTAGCTAACCGCGCCAGCGGTTCGTAATAGGTGTCCGCCGGTCGCGGCCGAATGCCTTCGGCCGCAACTTGACCCCAGGCGGCGCTTGGCGCCGCTTGTATTCAGCCCGGTCGATCATGGCAACGGCGCGCTCGACGACCTCCTTGTCGAAGCCGTCGGCGGACAGTTCCTCGCGCGTGCGGTCGTGCTCGACGTACTGCTCCAAGATTTCGTCGAGCTTCGGGTAGGGCGGCAGCGAGTCCTCGTCGAGCTGGTTATCGCGCAGCTCGGCGCTCGGCGCACGGTCGATGATGGACTGCGGGATCAGCTCTTTCTCGGCTCGTTCGTTGAGGTAGCGCGCTAGGCGGAACACGTCCGTCTTGTACACGTCCTTCAGGAGCGCAAAGCCACCGGCCATGTCGCCGTACAGCGTCGCGTACCCAACTGAGAGCTCCGACTTGTTCCCTGTGGCGACCAGCATCCAGCCGAACTTGTTCGAAAGGGCCATCAGCAAGACGCCCCGCGCACGCGCCTGGATGTTCTCCTCCGCCAGGTCGGGCTCGTGGCCCGCGAACTGCCCTGCGAGCGCCGCCGCGAAGGCATCGACGATCTCGCCGATCGGGATCTCCAGGAACGGGGACCCGAGGCTGTCGGCGAGCCGTTGCGCATCTGTGCGGGTTCCCTCCGAGGAGTAGCGCGACGGCATCGACACGCAGTGCACGCGCTCGACCCCGAGCGCTTCGGCAGCGAGCGCCGCGGTGACGGCCGAGTCGATGCCACCCGAGACGCCCACGACAACGTCACGGAAGCCGTTCTTGCCGACGTAGTCGTGCAGGCCGAGCTCGAGGGCGAGCCGCATCTGCTCGAGCTCGTCGACGAACGGAACGACTTCCCCTTTCGCCTTGTTGCCGTTGCTCGACGGCCCCGGCGCGCCAACGTGAATGATGTCGACGGGCGGAATCTCTTCCCGCTCGCGCGCGAGGGCACGCCGGCGCACGTCGCGAAGGCGGCGGCCGATGACCTCCTTCGGCTCGACGTCGACCACGAGGAGCGCTTCCTCGAATCCCGCCGCACGCGCGAGCACAGTTCCTTCGTCGTCGATGACGCACGAATGCCCGTCGAAGATGAGCTCGTCCTGTCCGCCGACCGTGTTGCAGAAGGCGATGAAGCACGAGTTGTCACGCGCGCGTGTGACGAACATCTCTTCGCGCTCACGGTCCCGGCCCACGTGGAAGGGCGACGCCGAGATGTTCACGAGCAGCTCCGCGCCGGCGAGCGCGAGATCGGTCGCGGGCGGCCCGGGCTGCCACATGTCCTCGCACACGGTCGGGCCAACCAGCGTCTTGCCGTGCTCGAGCAGGATCAGGTCGCGGCCCGGTGCGAAGTAGCGGTCCTCGTCGAAGACGCCGTAGTTCGGCAGGAACCGTTTGCGGTAGACGGCCTTCACCTCGCCCCCGGAGCAGACGAAGCAGGCGTTGTAGAGATCGCGGTCGAAGTGGGGCGCGCCGACGAGGAGTGTCGTGCCGCGCGACTCACGTGCGATCCGCTCGACAGACTCGTTGGCGGCGCGGACGAATCCCGGCCGCAAGAGCAGGTCTTCCGGCGGATAGCCCGTGACGGCGAGCTCGGGAAAGAGGACGAGATCGGCGGAATTGGCTTTTGCTTCCGCCAGCCGTTCGAGGATCAGCTCCCGGTTCCCCTCCAGGTCGCCGACGATGGGATTGATCTGCGCGAGCGCGAGCCGCACGAGCGGAAGTCTAGCTGTTTGCGACTCTCAGGCGAAAACTCAGCGGCGGCGGCCGAACTGCATCACCCAGAGGGAGACTCCGCTCCGGCCAAAGATGTTGCCGCGCTCGACGGCGATGCCAAGGTCCCGCCATTTTGGCGCGAGGAGGTTCGCGCGATGCGGCGGGGAGTTGAGCCAGGCGGCGAGTGTTCGAAGCGGCGAGCCCAGCTCGCCCTGGCCCCAGGCGAGATTCTCACCGAACGCGCGCGCCGGCAGATAGCCCGCGCGCCTGAACGTCCAGGAGAACGACATTCCGCATGGCGTATGCGAGAACCCGCACCGCCGGACGGCGTCGGCCTTCAGCACCGTCGAGCGGTTGAGCGGCCCGCTTCCCCGGACGGGAGCGAGCCCGTGGTTACGGCGCACGATGTTGATCCCGCAATACATCGACTCGAGCCTGGAGTGTGTATCGCCCGCCGCGGTCGTTGCACCGGCGCACGCCGACGCTACGGTTGCCAGTGCCGAGGAGTCGGAGGTCTGGGCGAGAGCTCCTTGTGGCGTGGCAATTCCGAGAACGAGCGCGGTGAGGGGGGCGATGACTCCCACTGCGTCGCAGAACAGATACCCAAACTCACCAGAATCTCCCCCTCTCCTTCATAAATCCTTACATTCAGGTCCCCTTTTCGTACGCATATTGCTCGAAAATCTGAAATTACCCCTCTTTTCGGAGCCTGATGGCGTTCAGATCGTGCTGGAGGATCTTCTCGATCCGCCTTTCGAGCTCTTCAGGTGGATCGTGCTCGGCGTGGAGGTAACGACCGCTGAGCCGGTCGAACCGGCCCTCTGCCAGCGCACGCACGAGGCGCGGCGCGCACTCCGGGGGCGTCCACGGCGCATCGTCCGGAATCCGGCCGTCGGTCATTTCCGTGCGCACCAGGCCGGGGCTGATCGGGAAGACGGGGATGCGGCCGTCGAGCTGGTTGGCGAGCGTTTCGCCGAAGCGAACGACCGCCGCCTTGCTCGAGCTATAGGCCGTCTGGCCGGAGCCCGGCAGGTACGCGGCGCCGCTGCCCGTGATCACGATGCGTCCCTGCTCCCGCTCCAGCATGCCGGGCACGACCGCGCGGCAGCAGAGGTAGACGCCGAGGACGTTCACCTCGTGCACGCGCCACCACTCCGCGGGATCCAGCTCCCAGGAATCCTGCTCGCAGATGCCGATGCCGGCGTTGGCGACCAGGAGGTCGAGAGCGCCGAGACCCTGCTCGACCTCAGCGACCATTCGCTCGACGTCGTCGCGCCTCGAGACGTCCGCGACGACCGCCAGACCGCCGATCTCGCTCGCGACTTGCTCGACCTCGTCGCGAGTGCGAGCCGAGACCGCGACGCGCATTCCTGCCGCTGCAAGCTCGCGCGCGACGTGGGCGCCGATCCCGCGCCCGCCGCCGGTGACGAGTGCGATCTGTCCGCTGAGGTCAGCCGACGGCACGCGCGATCTCGTCCAAAGCGTCAGGATTTTCGAGCGAGGACAGGTCCCCGGGATCCTTCCCGAGAACACGGGCGCGAACGGCGCGGCGGACGATCTTCGCGCTGCGAGTCTTAGGGAGCGCGGACACGAAGACGATCCGCTCCGGCTTGAAGGCTTTGCCGAGCTCGTCCGTGACGCTCGTCGAGATCTCGAGCGCATGAGCCGGGGTCGCCTCGTTCCCGGGCCTGAGCACGCAAAAGATCCACGCGACCTCTCCCTTCACATCGTGAGGGACTCCGATCGCGGCCGCCTCCGCGACTGCGTGATGCGCGACCGCGGCTGACTCCAGTTCGGCAGGCCCGATGCGCTTGCCCGCGATGTTGAGCGTGTCGTCCGAGCGCCCGTGCAGGAACCAGTAGCCGTCTTCGTCGATCGAGGCCCAGTCGCCGTGCGTCCACACGCCCGGGAAGCGGTGCCAGTACGCCTCGAGGAAGCGGTCGTCGTCGCCCCAGACCCCGCGCGTCATCCCCGGCCACGGACGTTTGCAGACGAGTTCTCCCACCTCGCCGCGGACGGGCTTGCCGTCCGGTCCGAAAACGTCCATGTCCTGACCGAGAGCGGGGAATCCGAGCGCCACGGGCTTCACCGGCTCGGTGATGCACGTGGCGAGGAAGCAGGCGCCGACCTCGGTCCCGCCGGACTCGTTCACGATCGGAACGCGGCCGCCCCCGACCCGTTCGAACAGCCAGAGGTACGGATCGCGGTTCCACGGCTCCCCTGTCGTGCAGATCGCCTTCAAAGAGGACGTGTCCGCCTGAGGATCTCCCTTTGGGATCAGCGCGCGGATCAACGTCGGGGAGACGCCGAGCATCGTCACGCGCTCCGACTCGACGAGCTTCCAGAGCCGGTCGGCCGGGAAGTCCGGGGCGCCTTCCGTGTAGACGACCGTCGCGCCGCAGGCGCCGCCGCCGACGACGGTCCAGGGGCCCATGATCCAGCCCATGTCGGTAGCGAAGTGAATGCGGTCCCCGGGCTTGACGTCCGTCTGGTACGCGACTTCGCGTGCGATCGAGACGAGAAAGCCGCCCTGGACGTGCAGCGCGCCCTTTGGGCGACCGGTCGTCCCAGAGGTGTAGGCGAGGAGGTACGGATGCTCCGAATCGACCTGTCTTGGGGTCAGACCCCCGGACGTGTCCGCGACGAGCTCGTCCCAGAAGCGATCCCGGCCGAGCGTCATCGGCACCTCGTCGATCCCGAGTCGGCGCCAGACGACCGTGTGCGTGACCGTCGGCGCGTCCTCGAGCGCCTCGTCCGCGATCTCCTTCATCGGCACGACCTGGCCACGTCTCAGCGAGCCGTCTGCGGTGATGAGCGCCTTTGCCTTCGCGTCCCCGAGGCGCGCGGAGATGGCCGGCGGCGCAAAGCCCGAGAAGATCGGCACCTGCACGGCACCGAGGTGCGCGCATGCGTGCGACGCGATCGCGGCATGCGGGGACATCGGTAGGAAGATCCCGACGGCGTCGCCCTCCCCGATGCCGAGCGATGCGAGCCCCTCAGCGAGCCGGAAGACCTCTTCCGACAGCTCGCGCCAGGTCAGGGAGGAGCGCGTGCCGTCCTCGCCCTGCCAGACCGCGGCCTCCTCTTCGGCGAGCTCGCCGGCGGCCCATCTGTGCACGCAGTTCCAGGCGACGTTGAGCTTCCCCCCCGCGAACCAGGTCGCCCATTCGATCCCTCGGGACGTGTCCACGACGCTTTCCCACGGCTCCGTGAACTCCAGCCCGAGATCGTCGATCACCGCCGGCCAGAATCGGTCCGGGTGCTCGACGGAGATGCGGTGGAGGTCGGCGTAACGCTCGACGCCGAGCCGGCGCGCGAGCCGCGTCACGTTTGCAGTCTCGACCTGCTCGGAGGTCGGTGTCCAGACGAATTCGCTCACGGGGGCGAAGAGTACGGCTAGCCGTACGACGTTGCCGTGCGACGAGTCATTAACGTAGATGCGGTGAGGGCTCGGCTTTTCGCACCCGAGAACCGCAGGTGGTGGACGCTTGCCGCCGTCGCGGTCGGCCTCTTCATGATCATGCTGGACAACACGGTCGTGAACGTCGCGCTGCCGTCGATCCGCAAGGATCTCGGCATCGGCATTTCGGAGCTCGAGTGGGTGGTCAACGCCTACGCGCTCACGTTCGGCGTGCTCCTCCTCACCGGCGGCAAGCTGGCCGACATGCTCGGCCGTCGCGCGATCTTCATCGCCGGGCTTGTGATCTTCACCGTGTCGTCACTCGCTTGCGGTCTCGCAAATGGCTCTGAGGTGCTCATCGCGGCGCGAACGGTCCAGGGCATCGGCGCGGCGCTGATGAACCCCGCGACACTCTCGATCATCACGGCGACGTTCCCACCACGGCAGCGAGGAATGGCGATCGGGATCTGGGCGGGCGTCTCGGCGCTGGCGCTTGCGTTCGGCCCAATCGTGGGCGGCTTGCTGACCGAGAAGATCAACTGGAGCTGGATCTTCTTCATCAACGTCCCGATCGGCGTGCTCGGCGTGCTCGCGGCACGAGTCTTCATCGACGAGACGAAGGACTCTTCGGTCGAGCAGCGGCTCGACCTACCCGGGCTGCTCACATCAAGCCTTGGCCTCTTTGCGCTGACTTTTGGCCTGATCGAGACGTACCATCATGCGTGGACGTCCGCGATCGTTCTCTCAATGCTTCTCCTTGCAGTCGTCTCGCTGGCGCTCTTCGTCGTGCTCGAGCTCCGCCAGAGGATTCCGATGCTGGACCTGACGCTGTTCCGCAACCGGACGTTCGCCGGAGCGAACGCCGCAATGCTGCTGGTCGGCCTGGCGATGTTCGGCATCTTCTTCTTCACCTCGCTGTTCGTGCAGAACATCCTCGGGTTCTCGGCGATCGAGACCGGCGCCAGCTTCTTGCCGATGACGGTGCTGATCATCCTCGTGGCACCGGTGGCGGGAAAGATCTCCGACCAGGTCGGGCCGCGCTGGCTGATGGGCACCGGCATGGTTCTGCTCTCGGTCTCGCTGCTGCTGTTCGGGCGCCTGGAGGTCGACTCCACGTTCTGGGGGCTCCTGCCGGCGATGCTCGTCGGCGGGTTTGGGATGGCGATCACCATGGCGCCGACGACGTCCGCGGCTATGGGTGCCGTTCCGGTCGACAAGGCGGGCGTCGGCTCAGCCGTGATCAACAGCATGCGACAGGTCGGTGGCTCGATCGGAATCGCCCTGATGGGCGCCCTCGTCGCGACTCAGCTGAGCGTCAAAAGTCCCGAGAACCCACGATACGGCCCGCAGTTCATCGACGGGTTCCATCTCGCCGTGCATGTGGGAGCGGCACTGGTGCTGGTCGGCGCGGTCCTCTCCGTGTTGCTGGTGCGACACGTGCGCCACTTCGAATCCCACGCCGCCGCGGAACCCGCGGTCGGGGCCTAGCTGTAAGTCCTAAGCACGTTGTTCCATCCGGGCCTCCTTGGAGGCTGGGGGTGTCACCGCCACCAGCCCCAAGGAGGGATCCGGATGAAGGTCCACGGTAACGCCCGCACCTGTCTGCACAGCCGCCTGCTGA
>WNGB01007999.1_pt1 | contig 15123 bp, 9 predicted proteins | sample 5400681 | NCBI WGS metagenome assembly WNGB01 (sample SAMN13153367, study PRJNA577476) | soil metagenome | isolation source: 115 cm soil or saprolite under grassland replicate 2 | place: USA:California | collected 2016-06-15
AAAGGTTTAATTACGACAGAGCGTATGCCGAGGCGGCCGAAGGCGTGATGGACATCCTCCTCGACCTCGACAACCGCCGCGGGGCGGGACGCCTGTATGTACCATGACCCCCTACTTGCTTGGAGCCTGGCTCATGAGCACCCCTGACCGCCTCGGCGGCATCATCCACACCTATCAGAAGTTCGACCCGGTCAACTTCCCCAGCCCGACGGCGCCGCCGCCCGACATGGTGTCGCCGGCGTTCGAGCACCTCCTCATGTACGGCAACACGCGCCAGCTCACCGAGGAGGAACTCGCCCGCGCCGTGCGCATCGACCCGAGTCAGATCGCTGGCCTCGGCGCCAGTCTCGAAGCCCTCATGGAGATCCTGCGCGAACGCAAACGCAAGATCCTCGCCACCTACGAAACCGGCCGTGCCGAGGCCGAAGCCCATCAGAACTTCCACGGGCAGGGCGAAGTCATGCGTCCGCCCAATGACCTCGCCAAACGCTTTCAGAAAGCCGTTCGCGAGGAGCAGTTGCACGAACTGGAACAGCTCTGGTATCGCACCGGCGATGAGCGCGGCAAGTTCGCCCGCCAACTCCTGCAGCTCGTCGAACGACTCGGCGAAAAATACCAGGTCGATGAACTGGCGGCGAAGTACGAGTTCACCGGCCGCACGCCGATGACGGTCCCCGAAGCCCTGGAGGTCAAACAGGAGCTAGAAGCGATCGACAAACTCCTCAAACAACTCGAAGAGGCGATGAAGACCGCTCAGATCGGTATTATCGACCTCGAAGAGCTGGCCAAGTTCGCGGAACCCGGTGACGTCGAACAGCTCAGCGCCCTGCAGCAGCAGATCCAGGATTACCTCCGCGAACAGGCCGAACGGCAGGGCATTGAGGAAGGCCAGCGCGGCGGCTTCCAACTCACCCCGAAGGCGTATCGCCTGTTCCAGTCGAAACTGCTCACGCAGATCTTCGAGGAGTTGCAGGCGTCGCGTTCGGGACGGCATCAGGGGCCGGTCATCGGCGAGGGCGCCATTGAGATGCAGCAGACCAAGTCGTACGAGTTCGGCGACTCGGTCACGAACATGGACATGCCAGCGTCGCTGGTCAACGCGATGCTGCGCAACGGCCCCGGTCTGCCGATCCGCATGGCGGCCGAGGACATCGTCATCCACAAGACGCGCAACAACCCCAAGTGCGCGACGGCGGTGCTGCTCGACATGAGCGGCTCGATGCGCTACGGCGGGCAGTACGTGAACGTCAAGCGCATGGGCCTGGCGCTCGACGGCCTGATCCGCAGCGAGTACCCCGGCGATTTCCTGCAGTTCATCGAGATGTACTCGTTCGCCAAGCCGCGGCGCCTCTCGGAAGTGGCGGCGCTAATGCCGAAGCCGGTGACGATCTACGATCCGGTGGTGCATCTCAAAGCGGACATGAGCGATCCGCGTATTAGTGAATTGCAGGTGCCGCCGCACTTCACGAACATCCAGCACGCCCTGCAACTGGGCCGCCGCTTCCTCGCGGCGCAGGACACGCCGAACCGGCAGATCGTGCTCATCACCGACGGCCTGCCGACTGCTCACTTCGAGGGCGAGATACTCCATCTCCTTTATCCACCGGACCCCAGGACCGAGACGGCGACCATGCGCGAGGGTCAGCGCTGCGCCCGCGAAGGGATCACGATTAACATCTTCCTGCTGTCGAGTTGGAACCAGTCGCACGAGGACATTCAGTTCGCGTACCGGCTGGCGGAATCGACGAAGGGACGGGTCTTCTTCACCGGCGGGCGCGAGCTGGATCGGTACGTCGTGTGGGATTACATCAAGCGGCGCAAGCAGATCATCTCGTGATGGCCGCGAGCGCCGTTGCCCTTCCCAGCACGCGGGACGGCGCGATACAATCGACGCAGGCGGGTCGAATGCCGGTTTCGTCTCATTCCATTCCACGCGGACACCCACGCTGGGGCTCTGGCCGTTCGGGGTGCGCGCTGCGGCTGAGACATCTGGCAGGATTCACTTGGCAAGGGTGGTGTGGTCGCTACAATTGAGACGGTTGTTTTCAGGAAGTGCTGCCCTTTGGCGATCCGTTTCAGGGAAAGCTGCGGACAGGGCGGTACGCTCGCTCAGACGGCGGGGTCGTCGGGGCAAAACCCGCGGCAAGAACAGGTGATCCTCCCGCCGCCCGAAACGGCAGCACGAATGCAAGGCGCATTCCAGGGAAGGGTTGCGGAGTGTGTTTGCTACTGCGTCCGACCTTTGTAAAGACACACTTGGACGAGCGGCGGGGTTTATCCCCGCCGTCTGGCCGGCGGGGATAAACCCCGCCGCTCGTTGGGTATGGCTTTCCAAAGGTCGGACGCAGTAATAGGCGAGAGGGGATACACCTGCGGCTGGCCATGTATTTCCCCAGACCACCAAACGGTGATCTACGGCGAAAACGCCGTCTACTAACATGTTCGGCGAAGACGGCAACTCGGAGACAACCACGCTCACCCGTGACTTTTCCTACCATCAAGCACCCGGACGACTGCCCGAACGGCGAGTGGCATGCAGTTATGTTTCCGACCGGCAAAGCTCGCCGGTATCGTGAGGTCAACGTATGGATGAAATGATCCCCTTTCTGCGGATGATTGCCGAGAACCCTGACGACGATGCTCCCCGACTTGTGCTTTCCGATTGGCTTGAGGAACACGAGCATCACGAACGTGCGGAGTTTATCCGTTTGCAGATTGAGCTGGCACGCATGGATCCAAGCGATGCAATGTATCCCGAAAAGACCGCAAAGATGCGTCGCTGTGGGGTGTTCACCAGGAAGGGGAAGCTCCGTTACTTCGATCATCTCCCGACCAAGGAGTGTAAGATCGCTTTCCACCGGGGATTTATTGAATCGATCAATACCGCGGATGCCGAAACGATTGACACTTCGGGGTTTGATCTCATTCCACTCCAAACGCTTCGCACTGGTAGCAAACTTATCGAGAAATTCAAAGGGTTCACGAAACTCAAATGGCTTGAGTACTCCGGACCGGACGCCTCTCCAGCAAAGTTGCTCGAGATATTTGGCCCCAAAGGTTGGATCAAAAACTTGGAGGAGCTTAGTCTTCCAGACCTCAACAAGGCTTGCCTTGAAGCCGGTGTGATTCCGCAATTCGATCTTCCCAGACTCCGAAACTTTTTCCTTTCCACGGATGCTTTTTACGGTTTGGGAGCCCCAGTCCCGAGCGACAGTGGGCAAGATGACGATGCGGATTACAGCAGGGCGCGTCCGTGGGGCGGGCTGCCCGATTCTTTGCCGAGGAACGCCCTCCCAAACCCGAAGACCTCGCTGGAACGATTCATCTGGCATTCTGAAGATGATTGCGATTTCTTTAACGACGAAGATTGGTATTGGCGTGGGCCAACAATGGAGTCTCTGGTAGAGCACCTGAAAACCCACGACCTGAAACAAATCGAAGTTGTGGTCGATTACGACGATCACGAAAATGGTGCCGAAGGCGTCATTGCTGCTCCCTACCAACAAAACCCGCTCGAATTATCTTCCACACTGGAACGAGTAACACTTGACGCTGGCGATCTGCAACTGCTGGAAGGCTCGACCCAAAAACTCAAAGCGCTTCGAGTTTACGGAGCTTACGACATTGACGAATATCTCTTCACACTCCTCAATCAGCCTGTCTGCTCGGAGTTGGAATCGCTCCATGTCGAAGTTCGTGGGGGAAGGTGGGGAACCGAACCAACAGGTGGCCCAGACATCAACTTCTCGAAACTGAAATCCCTTTGCCTGTCAGGGCCGTCATTGGGGCGTTTCTCGAACTGTCAATTTCCCAATCTCATTTCCTTGAGCTACTACGAACTCAAGACGATACTGAAAAGGGAATGGCCGAAACTTCAATGTCTCAACGTGAGCTTTGACGACCTTTCGGACTTGAAACTATTTGCTCAGTCCGATTGCTGCCCGAACCTTACCACGCTGACCATCGCGCGCTATTACCAGCCGACTGAGACAGACTTCTCGTTCCTCGCGAACTGCCCGCACATGCCCTTCCTCAGCCTGATCCGAATTTCCGCCTATCCCCAGGATGGAACTTACATCGTCGATGAAGGCAAACTCGTTCCCGTCCGTAGTGACGTGATGCTGAAGGAACAAACGCCGACAACACCATATCGAATTGCTATCGCCTTTTGAGTCAACCGTGATTGAACTTGAAACCAGACTTTTGCTCCCCCCTCCGATTTGCAGAATGAAGGCAGGCGATTGCCGACTTTCTTTTGTTCGTGTTGAAATAGGCCAAATGAAACGTGAGAAGGCCAGCTCTTCTGAGTTTACGCATGTCCACCCATCTCGAATCGGCACGCGATATTTACACCCGAGTCTTGGCGCATCTCCTCGCCCAGATTCGTATCGCTGCGGTTTGGGACGAGCCATTTTCACATATGTACTTCGAAGAGCTTTTTCCCGCGGACGTGTATGCCGCACTGTTGGCCCACCTTCCACCTGCCGATCAATATTGGACGGGGCCACACGATCCGAACGCGCGTCACTGTGTTCGCACTTTTTATAATCTCACAACTGTCGGGGTGCGACAGTTTCCCGTTGGCTGTCGCAATTTGTGGCGTGGGGTGGTTGCCGCCCTCACCGATCCGGAGTTGAAGCGCTGCCTGTATGGGAAGCTCGCACCGGATCTGATCCACCGCTACGGAGTCAAGGAAGCCGGGGTGCCCGATCTCGCGGGACATCCACGCCCAACCCTTTACCGTGATATCGAAGGGTACGAAATGCCACCTCACGCCGACACGCTCAAGAAGGTCGTGACCATGCACCTTTACCTCCCTGCCGACCTCAGCCAAATTCACCTTGGCACGGCCCTCTACCAGCGCAAGCCCGGTCCCCTCTCGCGGAGCGATTGGCAAGCGAGCTTCACGATTGCGAGGCAATTTGAGTTTCGGCCCAATAGCGGGTATGCCTTTGTCGTGAACAACAGCGTCTCGCGGCAGAGTTGGCACGGACGCGAACTGCTCCCCGCCGGAGCAGGCATCCGTAACACCCTGTTGAATACCTTCTTTTCTGAATCCCGACACGGTTACTCGGGGTATCTGGAGGAAGAAGCCGAGACACTCGAACAAGTTTCGACTACCCAGCCAAGTCAAACATCCCCAACAGACAATTCCTTCGACGCCGAAGGGTAACGGATGCAGGTCGGAAAAGAGGTCGGAAAAGAGGACGCAGCTCGATTCGCCTCGTTGTCTGGAGGACATGCCCTTGAACGCGAAGACCTACTCCCGGCGTCTGGTCCTTGCCGTGCTGATTTGGGGTTCGGCCTGGAGCGCGGCTCCCGCAGCGCAGGCGGGAAAGGATGGCGCCGAGATCCCCTGGGGCAAGCCGGTCGATGGGCTGGCTTGCCGGCTGGTGATTCAGCCCCGCTACGGGGTCGGTCAGGCAATCGCCGCCGTCGTCGAGGTGAAGAACACGTCGAACAAGAAACGCTACTTTGTGCCAAACCTCGATCCTTTCTCCTTCGATCACACAACCGTCGAGTTGACGGGGCCCAAGGGAAAAGTCGAGCAAACCTTCTTCTCCCGTGGCCGGAACCTGCGCGTGGACCATTTCCAGCCGATCGAGCCCGGGGAGGTCAAACGCTTTGCGGTGACCGACCTGCGTGATTTTTTTCTCACCCTGAACGAATGGCGGCCCAATCCGTCGCTGGGAGCGAGCGGGAGAATCTCTCCTTCGGGGGCAACGATCCGATTGGCTGACGGCAATGTGGTGGCCACGGGGAAGTATACCGGGCAACTCCGCTTCCGCAGTCCGAAGGTGCCGCCGCGGTTTCTCGTCAGCTGGAGCGTTGACGCGGGCAAGAAAGTGAGCAACTACAAGGATGCCCCCCCGGAGGTGACCGCCGGTCAGTGGGCGGGCGAGATCGTGTCCGCGCCGGTGGCGTTCGACCTGGCGCCCCTGGGCAACGACGACCTGGTGGTCCACGAATGGGGCGTGTTCACGGTGTTCAACGACGCGAAAAAGGCGAACGTCAACCGCAAGGAAGAATGGGGCAGCCTGCCGAGCTTTTTCTACCGGCAATTTCCGAAGGAACGGCTGCGCTGGGTGCCGTCCGCCTGGGACAAGCCGGTCGTGTACTTCTACGCCAAGCAGACGCCAATGCGCGTGAGCGTGAAGGTGACGTTTGCCGATCAGGGGGTGCCGGTGGTGTGGTGGCCGGCCGTCGCCGACCCGGTGGACGACGGCGGTTTCCGCACGGCTCGCGAGCCGAAGACACCCCGGCCCTTCCGTTCGCTGACCTGGGAGGCCTGGCTTGGCGACCAGGTGCCGCAAACACCACTCAGGGATCGTCACGCCCCGTTGATGAAGGTCGAGGATTTCGCGTTGCCGGCCGACTGCTGGCTCAAAGACGCGCGCCTGCCCGGCGCCTCACGGTTGACTGTCGTCGGCAACATCGAGGGACAGCCCAAGGTCATTTTCCCCGGATCAAAAGACCGGCCGGAAACCGAGCGTTTCCTCTATTACGACGGCCTCGTCCCTGCCCCCGACTACCTGCGCTGCGAGCAAGTCGATGCCGCGTCCGTGACCCTGCGCAATGGGACTAAATTCGACCTCACAAGTCTGTTTGTGGTGGACCGCCGCGTCAAGGACACCGTGGGCTTCGCTGCCGTGGGCGATCAGCAAGCCGGCCGCGGCGGGCTCAAGGCCGGCACCAGCATGAAGATCGAGCCCAAAGCCATCGCCGCGAAGGATTGGCCCGCCGCCGGAATCAAGCAGGTCCGGCAGGCCCTGCGCGACGCCGGCCTGTTCAAGGAGGAGGCCGACGCGCTCCTCACGATCTGGCAAAAGCGGCTGCTGGAAGCCGAAGGCGTCACCGTCTTCCACATTTTGCCGCCGCGCGAATACGACCGCATGTTGCCACTGGACATCCTGCCCGCTCCCGCCGTCAAGCCGGTGCGCGTCGGGATCGCCTTGCACCCGCACGTCGAGATCGAGCCGGAATTGACCATCCGGGTCGGCGCCCTGATCCGCCAGCTTGCCGACGCAAAGTTTGAGAAGCGCGCCGCTGCCAGCAAGGCGCTGTTAGAGATTGGCCCGCTGGCGATTGGCATGCTCCGCGCTGAGCTGCAGCGGGAGCCGACGTTGGAGGTGAGGCGCCGCATTGAGGGCGTGCTGGAACGGGTCGATGCGGCAGACTGGTTGCAGTTGCCGGGGAAGGCGAAGAAGACCGAGAAATAACACGGATGCGCTGAACGGTCCCAGGTTTCGCAGGCATGAGGTACGCGCCTGGCTACGGACGATCGGGCTTCCCTTGCTCGGGGAGCCTCAGTGCCGCGATTACGCGCCGGTAGCACTCGCGGACCTGATTCTCCAAGTCCTGTTGGTTCCTGAGTAACTCTTCGGTGAACGTCGGGAGGCTCACGCCGAGTAACTGCTCGACGGCCCAGGCGCAGCGGCCACTTTCCACAAACAGATCTTGCTCGACCATCAGGCCGTGACCGTGGAAGGCCATTTTGCCGGCCCGCATACGGCTCGGGATAAACAGATCGGCATAGTTGCCCAGTTTCACCTCCTTCGCCGAGCGCAGCCTCTCCAGCAGGGCCATGACGAGTTGTTGCTGCGTTCGTTCAGGGAGCGTGGCCTTCCATTTGTCGGGGAGCCGCCAGAGTTCGGCGAAATCCTCGGCTGTCACCAGGTTGCGGACGGCCTCCCGTACGCGCGGGTCGGCGTCTGCCGGAGGTTTCGTCTCCGTTTTCGGCGGCTTACCCGGAAGGTCCGCTTCAGGCCGTGCTGCCTTCCGGTCAGCCCCTGGCACCTGCCAGCCGACGACCATGAAGAATAACAAGGCCGCCCCAAAGGCAATCCGGGTATTCAGCATGATGCGTAACCCTCCTTATATCCAACATTTAATATCGGTGAAGGTGTGTGTTGTCCTGCGCACCTTCGCCAACCCGCAACGACTCCGTTCGACCGAGAGCGGATCAGAGTGGGGTTGGGTCCAGGGGAGGTCCCTCGCCGCGCGGGAGGTACGCTGCCGGTAGCGGCTCTCGGTGGGGGAGTTGGCCAACTGCCCCCGAGACGGTTGGCCAGTTGGCCGCGAACTCCTGAGACGACCCAAGCGCTCTCCCAGCAGTAAGTTGCATCATCAGACCTCGCGGCCACCGTGGCCACATCGGTGGCCGCGAGGTCTGATGCCGCTGCTTGAGGGCCCAGCTGGCCGCAGGCTGGCGCACCGGGTTGTCCCCGCCCTCCGCCACTGCGCCTCTCTCCCCTGAACCGCTCTATTCTACCCAGTTTTGCGCGCACAGCCCACAGCGAGCCGCCTTGACGCAAACCGTTCGAGCCTCTACCATCCCGCCACTTGGCAGGCTGCCTCTCTCGGGCGGCGGCAAGTCGGCCGGAGGCGCGGAACTCAAGAGGCGAGGTAAATCATGGAAGGGCTCGCGGTGCAGTCCCCAAAGCGAGGAGCCGAAACGGATCCATCCGGCCGACGGCGCGACCTGGGCTTGCTGGCATTGCTGCTCCTGGCGGCTGTCGGCATGCATGGCTGGCTACTCTACCACACCGAGGTCGCCGCCCGCGATAGCATCGGCTTCATCTCCCACGCACTCGCTTTCGAGAAGCAGCCGTGGCGCACCGTGCATCGCCACCACCATCAGCACCCCGGCTATCCCCTGTCCGTGCTGGCCGTGTCGTGGCCGGTTCGTGCCTTCGTCACCGGGACCGAGCCGGACCTGATGCGGCTCGCCGCCCAGGTGGCGACGGCCCTCGCGGGCATTCTCCTCGTCATCCCGATGTACTACCTCGGCAAACACTTCTTCCACCGCGCCGCCGGCTTCTGGGCCGCCCTGGTGTTCCAGTGTTTGCCGGTCAGTGGTCATGTCCTCTCCGACGGCCTGTCGGAAGGGCTATTCCTGTTGCTGACTGCGGTTGCCTTGCTGTTTGCCTGCCGGGCCGTCGAGGGCAACTCGCGGAAACTGTTCGCCTGGTGCGGCGTCTTCTGCGGCCTGGCGTACCTCACCCGACCGGAAGGCGCTTTATTGCTGGTCGCCACGCTGGTCGTGCTGCTGCTCATGCAGTTCATCCCCGGCTGGCGCCGGCCCTGGCGGCAACTGACGGGCTGTGGAGCGGCACTCGTGCTGCCGGCGCTGGTCGTCGGTAGCCCTTATTTCTTGGCGATCGGCGGGTTCACCTTGAAACCGAGTGTCCGGCAGGTCATCGGCACGTCAGCAGATCGAGGATCGAGGATCGAGGATCGAGGATCGAACAGCACAAACGCGCTATCCTCAATCCTCAATCCTCAATCCTCAATCCTCAAGGCGACGGTGCCGGCGGTCTCTCTGAACCTTGACAGCTCGCAGCTCGGTCGGCTGGCCCAGGGGCTGTGGGGACTGGGCACGGAGGTGGCGAACGGGTTCCACTATTTCGCCTGGGTTCCGGCGGTGCTGGGCATCTGGTACGTCCGCCGGCGCGTCTGGCACATGCCCGGGACGTGTGTGGTGACGGCGTTCGGTTTAATGCACGCCCTGATTCTCTGGCGGCTGGCGATGACCGTCGGTTACCTGTCCGATCGTCATGTCCTGGTGCTGGTGATGTGCGGCGTCTACCCGGCGGTGGTCTTCGTGTGGGAACTGCCGTCGTGGTTGCTCCCCTGGCTGCGCCGCGAGACTCCGGCCGTCGCAGGACAGCCGACCGGCCGCGTAGCCGTGGTATCTGTGCTGTTGCTCCTGACCCTGACCGCCGCAGGACTGCCCAAGACGCTGCAGGCCCTCCACGCCAATCGTGCCGGCTACCACGCCGCCGGACTATGGCTGGCGGAGCATGCCAAGCGCTGCGACGTCATCATGGATCGACACCTGTGGGCCCATTACTATGCGGGGCGTGTCTTTGTGGACCGCAAGGCGATGATCCCCATTCCGCCCGGGCATCGGCCGGTGTGCTACTACGTCGTCAGCAAAACCAAGGAGCGCGACCAGGATCCGACGCTGCCGCAGCTCTTCCTGAACGAGGAGCAAGTGCGCGCCAAGGGCGGGACAGCCGTCTACCACTGGCCGGCGAACCGGGCGTTCGACCGTGCTGCGGTCGCCGTCTACGTGATGCCGGACGGTTTCAAGGTGCAGTAGGCACCATCCTCTCTTGCTCCGCTGCCGTGGGAGAAGGTATAACACCTGTTGAACACAGTCGCACCTCTCCGTGCGTCTCAACTCGCGTCCGAACCGGGCAGGAGGCCCGACCCATGCAGACACGGATGGCCTGGCTCACAGGGATGGCGGCGGGCGGCATTCTCGGCGTCGCCGTGCTGGCGCAGGGCCCGGGGCAGGGGCAACCCACTCCAATCGCTCCCGTTCAGGCGCCGAAGCCGCAGCGCGATCCCGGCCGGCTGCCGCCGTTGCAGCGGCAGATGTTTTTCGGCGCCCGCCGCGGCGCCGACTGGCTGCAACGCTGCAACCGCCCCGATGGCCGCTTCGGTTACGTCTCGACCCCTGCCCTGCGTGTCCGTACCGAGAACGATCATTATCTGCGCCAGGTTGGGGCGGCCCTCACCCTGGCCCGTTCCGCTCGCTACTTCGGCGACGAGCGCGCCGCCGCCCTCGCGACCCAGGCAGTGCTGACCCTCCTGGTGGCTACGGCCCCCGACGATGCCAAAAATCCGCAGTATCGCCACACGAGCGTCCCCTCGACAGCCGTCAACCGCCTCGCCGCTGCGGGGCTCCTGGTGCGGGCCGTTCACGAACTGCCGACCCCTGCCAACGACCTCCTCGATCAGGCCGACCAGTTGTGCAACTACCTCCGCCGCCAGCAACGCGCCGATGGCTCGCTGACCTCTGGAGACGTTGCGGGCGGCTCGCCCAGTAGCGACGATTCCGAGATAAGCGATTTCCTCGCTGCCGAGGCGCTGCATGGGTTGATCTTCAGCCACCAGCGCCGACCGGCCCCCTGGAAGATCGACGTTCTCCGCAAAGCGATCGCGTACTACCACCCGCGCTGGCGTGCTCGCAAGACGCTCGCCGTCGTCCCCGGCTTGACAGCGGCGTGGACAGAGGCCTACCTGCTGACCCGCGAACAGACGTTCGCCGACGCAATCTTCGAGATGAATGACTGGCTCTGCACGCTGCAGTACCAGCGACCCGATCCGCAGCGGCCGCTCTGGCTCGGTGGCTTCATGGGCTGGGCGGATGGCAAGAGCGTGCCGCAACCGCCGGAGTCCGGCTCCGCCTGTTACGCCGAGAGCCTCGCCGCCGCCTGCCGGGTAACGCGCCACCTCGGCGACGCTCTGCGCCACGGCCGCTACCGCGAGGCCCTTGAGCGCTGCCTGCAGTTCTTGACGACGCTGCAGTTCACCGAGGCGAACACCCAGCACTTCGCGGAGTGGTATCGCGCCGAGGTGGTCGGCGGCTTCTACGTCTCGCAGCAAGACGGCAACCTGCGGCTCGACTCGACCTGCCACGCGGTCTGCGCTCTGCTGGATTACCTCACCCATGTCGCCGAACCTTGAACCACAGAACCACAGAGAAGACAAAAGCGAGAAGACCAATGAAGAACGGAGAACAGGGAACGGAGAATGAAGAGAAAGCCGGCCGCTGGCCACATTCTCCATTCTCCGTTCCCTGTTCTCCGTTCTTCATTTTCGCTTCTGTCTTCTCTGTGTCTCTATGGTTCAAGTGATGGCCGGATGGCCGGGGCGCGTGTATACTGCCTCTTTCATCACTGTTGGGGCCAAAGGCCCAGCGCGGCGAGAGCCTGGACGTGCTTGCCAATCTGCCGCGCAGGCCCGCTAACCCGTCGAGACCGTCATGAGCGAAGATCGGACCCCTCCCGCACGTCCTCGTTGCCGCAGCCTCATGGGCGTCCGTGTGGTAGGCACGGGAAGTTATGTGCCGGACGGTGTCGTTACCAATGATCACCTCTTCCAGCGGTTCGGTTTCGACAGCAACTGGATCGTCAAGCGCACTGGCATCCTCGAACGCCGTCATGCGCTGCCGCACCAGGCCACCAGCGATCTCGCCCAGGAGGCCGCCCGGCGCTGCCTTGAACAGGCCGGCGTCAACCCGCGCGATGTCGATCTGTGCCTGGTGGGCACCTTCACCCCCGATATGTCCTTTCCCTCGACGGCCTGTCTACTGCAGGATCGCCTCAAGCTGACCTGTCCCGCGGTGGACCTGCAAGCGGCCTGTGCTGGCTTCATGTATGCACTCATCACCGGGGCGGCCTATGTCGTTTCCGGCGTCAGCGAACTGGCATTGATCGTCGGCGCCGACTGCAACTCGCGCATCCTCAACCCCGACGACATCAAGACCTATCCGCTCTTCGGCGACGGCGCCGGCGCCGTCCTGCTGTCAAAAGGCCGCCCCGACCAGGGACTGTTGAGCTACAGCCTTGGCGCCGACGGCAGCGGCGGCGACCTGCTCAGCCGGCCGGCGTGCGGCAGCCGCATGCCGCCAACGGCCGACCTGCTCGGCAAGGGCCTGCACTACATGCACATGGACGGCCGCGCCGTCTTTCGCTGGGCGGTGGCGATCCTGTGCGACACCATCCAGGACGTTCTCAAGGCGACGAACCTCAAGCCGGGCGACGTCGATCTGTACATCCCGCACCAGGCGAACATCCGCATCATCAATGCGGCGGTCGATGTGCTGCGCATCCCGCGCAGTCGGGTCTATAATAACTTGGAGCGTTACGGCAACACCTCAGCAGGCTCGGTGCCGCTGGCCTTGGACGAGGCGATCAGCGAAGGCCGCGTCCAGCCAGGCAACCTGATTGTGCTGAGTGGCTTCGGCGCCGGCCTGACCTGGGGCACCGCCGTAATGCGCTGGTGAGCCTTGCTCCCCTCGCTCCTGCGCTCGGGAGAGACAACGGCGGGCGGCTCGACTCGACCTCAGAATGACAACCGCGCCGACGGATCCGATCGTATGAGCGACCTCTCAGACAGCCCGAACCTGCCATCATTGGTACACTCCGACCAGACGCATCTCCGCCTGCCGAGTCGGCCGGCCTGGATCGAGCCGGCAGTGGAGTATCTCAAGACCAGGGCGGTGTTGTGCGGCGCCTGCCAGGAGACCCGCGCCGGCAAACTGATGATCGCCCTGCACGAGGCCCTCAGTAACGCCGTCGTTCACGGCAACCTGGAGTTGTCCTCCGAACTCAAGGATCGCAGCGACGACAGTTTTGCCCGCGAACTGGCGACCCGTGCCAACGACCCCCGCCTGGCAGAGCGCATTGTGGACGTGGTGGTTGACTACGACGGCGAACGCTGTCAGTGGATTGTCACTGACGAGGGCAGCGGGTTCGACGTCGAGGCTGTCCTGCAGCGCCTGGAGAGCGACGACCCGGAGGTGCTGTCCCGGGGCCGCGGTATCCTCATGATGCGCTCGTTCCTCGATGAGGTTCGTTACGAAGAGGGTGGCCGGCGCTGCGTGCTGACACTGCGGCGAGGCTCCGGCGCCGAACGGCGGCACTTTTCACGGGCAGCCGTCCACAAACCGCTCAAGGTCGTGCCGATTCGCCCCGACGGGACCGTTGACTGGGACGCCGCTTACGAGGCCGTTTCCAAGAACTTCTCCGAGGATGGCGTCGGCCTGCTGCAAGCACGCCTGGCGACGACCGACCGGATCATCATCGCCATCGCCACGGAGGGAGCGCCGCTGTACGTGCCCGTCGAGGTGCGGCACTGCCGCCGCCTGGGCAGCGACCTGGTCGAACTGGGCTGTCGTTTTCAACGCAAGGACGCCCCACCGGCACCCGATCCCCTCGCGAAAGTTCACGAGGCGGTCGGGAACCTGCTGGAGCGCCTCGATGTGCCGGCGGCAGCGTTCGACGAGCGCCGCGCTCACCCGCGTGTCAACTACAACGAGCGAGTCGAGATCCGTTTGGGACCACATGGGGGCGCACTGGTCGGCTTTGCCCGCGACCTGTCGCGCGGCGGCATTGCGTTCATCACCACCGTGCCCTTGTTGCACCAAGCGTGCGTGCTGCTGTTGCCGCAAACGGGCGGCGGGCTGTTGCGCGTGCGTGCCCAGATCATGCGCTGCGCCAAGGTCCAGGAAGGGTTTTACGACGTCGGCGCGCGCTTCGTCGAACTGGTCGATGCGCCGGCGTGAGTCGCCCGGCCACCCACGCCCGAAGCACCAACATCGCGGGCGCTGTGGGCTTGTGTACGGCTGTGCGCTGTGAGATAATGCCGGGAGGGAGAAATGGGTTGCATTGCACGTTGACACCCACTCCACCCCCAACTTGCGTCCGTGGTGCGCGCACGAGAGCGGTTGACGAATCCGTGTGCGATCTGCTGTGTCGAAAACCCCTCCCCCCAACCCCCTCCCCGAAGCGGAGAGGGGGAGAAGAAGAGCGACTGTTGTGCTTGCTCCCCCTCTCCGTTGCGGGGAGGGGGTTGGGGGGGAGGGGTTTTCGACACAGCAGTAGCGGGCTTGGTTTCTCCGTTGAAGACCCTGTGAGGAGGCCGTCATGCCCGATCCCGTCCCGACACCCGAAGAACTTGCCCGGCAAGCCCGCGGACACCTGGAGAGCCTGCAGATGGCAGGCGTCGAATGGGTGCCGGCCGCGCACACGGCCCCACCGCCCGGCGCCCGCGAATCCAAGCCCGAGGTGCGCGCGAGCGAAGGCGGTTCTCCCCCGGTAGCGGTGGCCGCTTCCCTCTTCGCGGAGCCGGTGGAACCTCCAGCGGCAGAGGGGACCGGGCTGACACTGGAGCAGCGCCGCGTCGCGCTCGAATTGCTCGCCGAACAGATTTCGACGTGTCCGCGCTGCGCCGAACTGATGGCCACACGCACCCAGATCGTCTTCGGCGACGGCAGCCCCGGCGCGGAGTTGTGCTTCATCGGGGAAGCGCCGGGCGCCGATGAAGACGCACAAGGCATCCCCTTTGTCGGCCCCGCTGGGCAACTGCTCAACAAGATTATTGCGGCCTGCGGGATGAAAAGAGAGGAAATTTATATCCTAAATATCTTAAAATGCCGGCCACCCAACAACCGGCAGCCAAGGGCCGATGAGGCGGCCCACTGTCGCGAATACCTGGAACGACAGCTGGAACTGGTCGCGCCGAAATTTATCTGCGCCCTCGGCGGCAGCGCTGCCCAGAACCTGCTCGGCACCACGGAGTCGCTCGGGCGCCTGCGTCGTCGCTTCC
>WNGB01008907.1_pt1 | contig 15123 bp, 15 predicted proteins | sample 5400681 | NCBI WGS metagenome assembly WNGB01 (sample SAMN13153367, study PRJNA577476) | soil metagenome | isolation source: 115 cm soil or saprolite under grassland replicate 2 | place: USA:California | collected 2016-06-15
TCTGCTCAATCGCGGTTTTGGTGAATTCCTGCTTGCTGCCCATATCGGTTACGTGATTCCTTCCATTGGATTTCTTTTGCAGACTGGCGAATACCATCGCTTGCTTCCTACGCTTGCAATCCCTTTGACTGCGTTAGGTTCTGCGTATTTTCTCATCCTCAACTTTCCCACCTTTGCCTCCGATCAAAAGTATCAGCGCCGCACCATGCTACGTCTGCTCACATGGGAGCGTGCCGTGCCATTACATCATAGTCTTATCATTGCCGCATATATTTTATTTTTGGCATCATCCGTTATTAATTACTCCTTATCTCTACTCTGGCCAGCCTTCCTCACACTTCCATTCGGAATATTTCAAATTATCCTTTTGCGTGCTATAGCACTTGGCAATCGTCCCAACTGGGCTCTCCTTACCGTGACAGCCTTAGCAGTCTTTGGATTAACCGCATACTTCTTGACTCTCACCTTTTGGCTTCGTTAGAAACAAGTAGCAGGTACCAAATCTTGTTGCTCATTTCTTATAACTCTTGACTAATTATGCCCGAATTTTTGACTCTCCTCCCTCCTGACGAATCCCGTGCTCTCCTTCTCACGCATCTTTCCGGACCTCTAACTGCGTCAGAGACAATAGATGTTTTCTCCTCTTTGGGCCGCGTCACCGCAGAGGATGTATACGCGCCGCATCCCTTACCCAACTTCCAACGTACCACAGTAGATGGATATGCGGTCCGCGCGAAGGATACCTTTGGCGCAACTGACTCGCTTCCCTCGTATTTGATCTTGATTGGTGAAGTTCCGATGGGTGAGACGCCAGCATTTGAACTTGGCGCGGGTCAATGTGCGTTGATCCATACCGGTGGCATGTTGCCGAATGGCGCCGACGCGGTGGTGATGTTGGAATATACACAACAAATAGGGATTCGTAGAGATGGGCAGCTGCCCATCTCTACGAATCCTGGAATCCTGAAATCGAAATATTCCACGCTGTTGCAGAGGGAGAAAACGTAATTCATGTTGGGGAGGATGTGGCCCAAGGACAACTGATTCTGCCACGGGGCAGCCAGATGCGGCCTGCCGAAATTGGTGGGCTGATAGCGTTAGGAATCACGTCTCTGCGTGTAGCCACAAAACCGGCAGTGGGCTTAATCTCCACAGGGGATGAAGTGATAGAACCAAATCAATCACCGCGGCCTGGTCAAGTACGGGATATCAACTCATATACCCTTGGCGCGTTGGTGGAAACAACTGGCGGGGAAGCGAAACATTATGGGATTATCCCCGATAAGTTTGAAGCCTTGAAAGAAGCCGCCGCGAAAGCATTGACCGAATGCAACGTTATCATCATTACGGCAGGGTCGTCTGCTTCCACGCGCGATATGACCGCGGAAGTCATCCGCAGTTTGGGTGAGCCGGGTGTGCTGGTGCATGGTATCAACACACGCCCTGGCAAGCCGACGATTTTAGGTGTGTGCAACGGTAAAGCTGTTATTGGGCTGCCTGGAAATCCGGTCAGTGCTTTAGTCAATGGATATTTATTTGTCGTGCCGGTGATTGAAAAATTACTTGGAGCATTACCAAGGCCGCAAGCCACGATTATGGCACGATTAACTGTGAATTTGCCCTCTCAAGCAGGCCGCGAAGATTGGTGGCCAGTCAAATTACTCCCCTTTCCTTCTAGGAGCCCCTACGGGATGCTTCGCGAAGGGGCCGGGGGTGAGGTTTATGACGCGGAACCCATCTTCGGAAAGAGCAACTTGATTTTCAATTTAGCTTCTGCGGATGGATTACTTCGCATTCATCCCGATGCAACTGGGTTGAGTGCAGGTGAGATTGTAGAAGTTGTTTTGATATAAATCGAGTTATCGTCATAGCTCGATCATTTTTCCAATAGTTTTCTCCATCGCTTTTTGATAGACCAAATTTGCGGCGACAAGATCCTCTATGGCATGACCCATGGATTTATAAACTGTCGTTTCTGATTCGGATTTTCTGCCGGGCTTAAGATTCAAGAGCACTTCTCCAATCTCAGTTCCAAACTCTGGACTTAAACCTTGTAGTTCTGCACTGCCAACTGGTGGTGGAAGGAATGCATTTTTTGATTCTACAAAGAGATTGCTTTTCTCAATGAGATCACGAGGTAGTTCTCCACCCGGAGGACGATATCCAACTGATGAGATGTGCACGCCTTCCTGCAACCAATCCGATTTGATCACAGGTTCAGGAGAGGCTGTACACAAGCAAACGACGTCAGAGTTGTGAACTGCTTGTTGCGCTGAATCAGCTACAAGGGCACGTGAGTCGTGGACGGCTAAGGCTCGAGCGTGGGAAATATCCCTCGAAGCGATCCAAATCTTTTCGACTCCATCCAAAGTCCCAATCATCTCTAAATGAGATTTACCTTGTACACCCGCACCGACAATTGCGATTGTTTTGGTGTTTTGGCCTGCAAGAAGTTTGATGGATAGGATCGAACCAGCCGCAGTCCTTAGCGCTGTGATGTATTCACCGTCCATGATTGCGATAGGTGTGCCTGTTTCAGAGTCGAAGAGGATGATGAGAGCTTGATGACCTGGGAGATTAAATTTTTGATTTTCGTGAAAAATACTTAAGAGCTTGACAGACAGATGATGGTTCGGCGTGTATGCAGGCATGCCGAGTAGAAAGCCTTTAGGCGCGGTGACTTGATTGCGCGCTGGAACGTTTAATTGATTCGAGCTTAATGCTTTGAACCCATCTTCGAGCGCAAGCAGTAATTCGCGTGGGTCGAGGAGTTCCTGGATTTCTTTTTGGGTGAGGGTTAGGATTTGCATCTTGTATTTCGTCCTGAGCGGAGGATTGAGCTCTCTTTGCGAAATCCGTAGTGAAAGGACACGCGCTTCGACTGCGCTGTGCTCCGCTCACATCGTCCCGATGCTCTTTCGGGAGCGCAAAAGTTTTACCAAATATCTCCGACCGTAAACCCGTTTGGATATGGGTCTTGCGGATCAACCACAAATTGGCTGATTGCTGTAATCCAAGCCGTACCACCAAGTGTAGGGACAACAGCTTTGTAGGGGCCAACTTGAGTCTCTTCGATAAGGCGTCCAGTGAAGAGAGTACCGAGAATGCCTTCGTGATAAAAATCTTGATTAAGTCCGAGTTGACCTTTGGCATAAAGCGTTGCCATTTTTGCACATGTGCCAGTGCCGCAAGGAGAACGGTCAATCACACCTGTCCATGTAGTAGGTTTATTCCAATCAAGCTTGCCGGTTGAAACCGTGACGACATTTTTCCGATGTGCTTTGGGATTGGTTGGCGGCGCGGAGAGTTGTGCAATGGTTGGTCCTATGATCTCAAGATTTTCTGGATGTACAACCGGATATTGTTCTTGCGTTGCCGCTTTGACCATTTCGCTAACGCGCGTGATGTCGCGGCCTTCATCAGGTGTGAGCTGCAAACCAAATTTGGCCGCGTCTGCGATGACATAGAACATCCCACCCCAAGCTACGTCCACTGTGACTGTGCCAAGCTGTGGGACTTCTACATTGACATCCAGGTGCACTGCAAATGCAGGCACGTTCTTGAATGTGACCTGTGTAACTTTTCCATTTTTACACTCTGCGCGGATTCCGACCTAGCCCGCCGGCGCTTCAAGTGTGAACTCGGTAACAGGTTCCGTCATCGGGAGCATGCCTGTCTCGAGCAGAGTCGTCACCACACAAATGGTATTTGTACCAGACATTGGTGGGTATTCAACCTGTTCCATGATGATAAAGCCTGCGTCAGCTTCAGGATGCGTGGGAGGGAGAATAAGGTTAGCACAATATGCCGGGTACCCGCGCGGCTCGCGTAACATTCTCAAGCGAATGTCATCGTGATTCTTCTGAAAATACTTCATTTTTTCGAACATAGTCTTGCCCGGCACGTCCAAGACTCCGCCTGTGATAACGCGGCCGGGTTCACCGCAGGCGTGCAGGTCAACGGCTGTGATCATATTGGTGAGGCGCATGGGGTACTCCTTATAATTGCCACGGCAACTTTTTCAAATCAACGTTCCCTCCGCTCAGAATCACTCCAATCTTTAATCCAGACAAATCGATTTTGTGTTCCCATAAGACACTAACTGCCACCGCTGCAGATGGTTCAATTATGATTTTGGCGCGTTCCCACACAAACTTCATCGAATCTATAATTGCTTTTTCACTCACGGTAACAACTTGCTCGACACACTGCTGAATGATGGGGAAAGTAAGTATCCCAAGCGATGTCATAAGACCGTCTGCTATTGTTTTTGGATTCATAGACGGTAAAATTTCTCCTACTTTCAAAGAGCGAAATGCGTCATCTGCCATCTCAGGCTCTCCAGCAATGACGCGGATTCCCTTCTTGAGTTCTTTCGCGGCTATCGATGTCCCACTTAAAAGCCCACCACCTCCGACAGGGGCGATGACCACATCCAACTCCGGCACATCTTCCAGTAGTTCCAGCGTAGCGGTTCCCTGTCCCGCGATGACGCGTTCATCATTGTATGGATGGACAACAGTTGACCCAGTTCTTTCGACAACATTAGCAAGTGTAGTTTCGCGTGCTTGCAGTGTCGGTTCGCAAAATGTTATTTTTCCACCATAACCTGCTACCGCGTCTTTCTTGACCTGAGGAGCGTTATCTGGCATGACAATATACGCCGGAATCCTGCGCAATTTGGCCGCGAGCGCCAGAGCTTGTGCGTGATTTCCCGATGAGTGTGTAGATACGCCCCTTATGGCTTCCTCTTCAGTAAGGGAAAAGACCGCATTAGTCGCACCACGAAACTTAAATGCTCCAACTTTTTGGAGATTCTCGCATTTGAGAAAAACTTGCGCCCCTACTTGCCAGTCCAAGCTTTCACAGGTTAACACGGGCGTGCGATGTGCATAAGGTTTGATTCGTAATGCGGCTTCACGGATGTCATCGAGGGTAGGGGACATAATCTCTCCTTGTATTTCGGCTGATTATATAGTGAGATGACAGACTCTTTGATGAAGTGACTGCAACTAATGCTCTTCCTGTTTTTCCAGTTTCCTTGTCAACGTAAGCAAGATAACCGAAACGAAGATCAATACAACTGACAGAGCCAATGCAATTCCAAGATTTCTCTCAAAACCGAGATAGATTGCCATCGGCATGGTTTGTGTGACGCCTTCTAAATTTCCAGCAAATAAAATCGTCGCGCCAAACTCGCCGAGAGCACGGGTCCAAGTCAGGATCGCACCGCTGAGGAGGGCACGCCCCGCAAGTGGAAACATGACTTCATAGAAAAGCTGCCAATGATTTGCACCTTCAACATGCGCGGCTTCTTCAAGCTGCATATCGATCTCCGTAAAGCCAATCCGAGCAGACCTTACATACAACGGCGCGGCTACGAAAATCTGAGCAAGGACAACTGCTGCTGTGGTGAATGGAAGGCTAATTCCTAAAATACTCAACGCTGAACCAAATAACCCTTGACGGCCAAATGCAATCAATAAAGCCAATCCAGCTACAGAGGGAGGTAGGACGATAGGTAAATCAATGATCAGTTCAATCCATGATTTTGACTTGAACTTCCATCGCGCCAGCATGTAAGCCAGAGGCGTGCCAAATATTCCCGCGATGCCGGTAGTAATCGAACTTGTAACTAAACTCAAGCGAAGGGCTTTAAGAGCTTGTTCTGAAAAGGCGTGGTTAAAAAAATCATTACTGAACGAGCGTGAAATTAACGCGACCAAAGGGAGCGCAAAGAGGGCCAGCAGGAAAGCACTAGGGAAAATGAAGAGCCATTTTGAGGAACTGCCGGTTATGAAATGGTGGATGATGCTTTTTTGCTTGGTCATGAGAGTCACATTGCTAAGTCATTACTTCGTTGCCTGGTCTCAGTACACCGCTATGCGGCAACTCGACCAACAGCTCCTCGCAATAACGTCAATCTATTGGCCCAAAGCCCCATTTTTGTAAAATAGCCTGTCCTTCGGGCGCAAGGACGTAAGCTACAAACTCTCTGGCGAAGTCCCCGTTGGTGGACTTTATCAACGGTGCAATGGGATACTGGGCGACCACATTCAACTCGGCGCGAATTTCGATTGTCTTCAAATCAGGCGCGGCGACTGCATCAGATGAATATACAATGCCCGCGTCTGCTTCGCCTAAATGGATTTTGGCAACGACTTGGCTGACGTTATCTTCATTCGAAACAACATTGGCCAAGACTTTCTGCTTGAAGTCATTACCAAATTGACCGTTCATCAGCTCTAGCGCTTGACGCGCATACGCGCCCACTGGGACTTCCTCCGCGGCAAGCACGATTTTGATGCCTGGCTTTGCAAGGTCTTCAAGTTTCACAAGCTTGGCAGGGTTATTTTCAGGCAGGATGATAATCAGTTTGTTGGTGAGAAAAATTTGAGGCGCATCTTGTGCAACAAAACCGCCGGTGACAAGTGCGTCCATTTCCTTCGTGTTTGCGGAGGCAAAGACATCGCTTGGCGCGCCTGCTTCGATCTGGGTTCTTAGCATTTGCGATCCTCCAAAGCTAAATTTGATGCTGACAGTCGGGTGAGTATCTTGAAAGGCTTTGCAAATTTCGGTGAACGCATCGGTGAGGGAGGCAGCGGCGAAGACAGTCAGGTTACGGGGTTCGGGGGCGGCAGTTGGTGTGCCAGTGGGAGCCTCCGTCGCGGCAGCGGGAACAACTGTCGGGGCGCGTGTGACCGCAGTTCCACATGATGATAGAAATAGGGCTGCAGAGAGTATAGGTATTAAAAGGCATTTAATAATGAAATGTGATTTCATTATTTTCCTAAGGAATTGGATTTGGCCTGAGTAGCGCTTTCACTTAGGTTCGTCCGTTCCTATCATCACGTTGGACGCTTTGATGATGGCATAGGCATCCTGGCCTTCTTTTAACTTCAGGCTATCTACTGAAGTGTTCGTAATAATAGACACAATCTTCTCGCCACCAGGAAGTTCTATAGTCACTTCGGCATTAACGGCTCCGGTCACAATTTTTAATATTTTGCCTTTCAATACATTTCTTGCACTGAGTTTCATTTCATCCTCCATTTCAAAAAGAGTTTCAGATTGAGCTTCGGGGAAAAACTGAAGATTTAGAGTCTGGCGACAGCTCTCCAACCAATCCAGTATAGCCTTGCGCTGGAATATTTGGAATTCCAAACCGAGACGGTTAAAAGTTTGTGAAAGAGGCATATCGGTCAGGATGCTTTCCATCTGCCTGAGATTCGTACGCATTTCACTCACTTGATGATCCAGCATGTCTTGTACTTTTAGATTTCCAATTTGGCGGGCAAAATACATGCGGGTTACAAAATCTAAACGGATGGTCCGCGGACTCGTACCGCCTGGTGTATTAAGCCAAGTTTCAAAATGTAATCGTCCTGAAGGTGTCAGTCGTAACAAGCGACGGGCGGGCAATTTCTTCTGCTCTACTACGCTTGATTTGACAAGCCCTTGAGTTTCAAGTCGCTTTAAAACATTATAGATTTCACTCTGGCTTACATTCCAGATATAACCCAGTTCTTTCAAAAGCCGCTGATGGAGTTCATAGCCATGACTTCGCTGGATGTACAAGAATCCAAGTAAGGCAAACTCTGGGGATTTACCTGTGGTACGCTGGATCTCCTTTGATATACTCACTGAGTGAGTATATACCGCTTTTTAAGAGCTTACAAGACCGGAAGATTCAAGTAGAGATCGCGTTGGTGTCACCAGAAAGATTCCCTATTGCTTGGGCTTGGATGGTAAAACATCTGTTATATTAAGGACGATTCCCTCCTTTATCTATAAACTTCTCTTGAATTAGCTAACCTTTGTTTTGGAAGATAAAACGCAAAAGGAATTACGATTCAACTACCTCATAAGGAGACCTCATGAGCACTATAGATACTGCAATGTGGGTGGAGAAAGATCGCAAGCAATTGCATCCTGTTTATCACCCGAAATCTCACGCTGACCCACTGGTTATTGAACGCGGGGAGGGTGTGTGGCTGTATACGACAGATGGACAGAAAATTCTAGATGGCATGGCGGGACTTTGGAATGTTGATGCTGGATATGGAAATGAAGAGCTGGCGAAGGCAGCATATGACCAGATGAAGAGCTTAGCTTTCACCTCGAATTTTTCGGGCATGACCAATCTCCCATCTATTCGTCTTGCTGAGAAATTGGCCGGGTTTGCATATCCAGGTTTGAATACCACATTCTTTGCTTCTGGCGGTTCGGAAGCGAATGATTCAGCGTTTAAGACGGCGCGTTACTACTGGAAACGAAAAGGCAAACCGGGTAAATACAAAGTGATTGCGCGCAAAGGTTCCTATCACGGTGTGACACTATCGGCGACGTTTGCCACAGGTCTGGAAAAATATCAGACCATGTTCGGGCCAGCACCCGATGGATTCGTTCATATCCTTGCGCCGAACCCATATCGCTTCGATGGCGAAATGAAACCAGGAGAAACGATTGGGCAGGCTGCAGCACGTGCATTGGAAGAGGCGATCCTGCGCGAAGGACAAGATAATATTGCCGCATTTATCGCCGAGCCGGTGATGGGCGTTGGCGGTGTTATTGTTCCTCCTGATGACTATTTCCCACTGGTACGCGCGATTTGTGATAAATACGAAGTGCTTTTCATAGCAGACGAAGTTATCACTGGATTTGGCCGGACCGGTGAGTGGTTTGCGCTTAAGCACTGGGGCGTGAAGCCTGATATTCTATCGTTCGCCAAAGCTATCACGAGCGGATATGCCCAACTGGGAGGAATCCAAATCCCGGATGAGATCCGCGAGACTATGGAATCAGCCTCAGATAGCGAAGCCTGGATGCATGGCTATACTTACTCCGGTCATGCTATGGCCTGTGCGGTGGGACTCAAGAATTTGGAAATCATGGAACGCGAGAACTTCCCAGAATGCGCAAAGGTACTTGGTAAAAGGCTACTGGAGGGGTTAGAGACCCTCAAGGAATTTCCATTTGTCGGCGACGTGCGCGGACTGGGTCTGGTTTGTGGTGTTGAAATTGTCTCTGACAAAGAGACGAAAGCTGCTGACCCTGCTTTGGCAATGCGTATCTTCAAAGCTGCTCAGGCGCGCGGACTTCGTTCAAGGCCGCTTGGGGACACACTGGCATTCTCTCCTCCGCTTATTATCACTGATGATGAAGTAGATGAGATTGTTAAACGTCTCGGCGCGGCGATGGAAAGCGTTTCATAATACATGTTTTATCCGCAGATTTCACAGATTACGCAGACAAAGAATCTGTGAAATCTGCATAATCTGCGGAAGGCATAGATGATGTCAGTCTACCTCCACGATATCCCTCTCCCCGAAGCGCAAACACGTTTTCAACAAGCCTTACAAGATGCAAATCTCTGGCGAGTGCTTGGGTCTGAATTGATTCCTCTTGACGAGAATGCATTAGGGCGTGTCACGGCTGAACCGATTTGGGCGAAAATCTCATCACCACACTACCATGCCTCCGCGATGGACGGTTTTGCGGTCAAAGCAGAAGATACGAACGGTGCGCAGCCGTCGTCACCGATTCAGTTATCAGTAACCAGTGATCAGTTGTCACTACAGGCTCAATATGTAGATACCGGCGACCCTCTTCCAGGATGGGCAAATTCAGTGATCCCAATTGAGAACGTCGAATCGCTGGATGAAGCTGGACAAATCACAAACGAGATTCGCAAACCGAAGACGATTCGTATCCGTGCTTCAGTTGCACCGTGGAGTCATGTGAGGCCTTTGGGGGAAGATATTGTCACGACCCAGTTAGTCTTGCCAGCAGGTCAAGTCTTGCGGCCAGTTGACCTTGGAGCAATCGCCGCGGCGGGGCATCAAGAAATCAAGGTTGCGCGAAAACCAAAAGTTGCAATTCTGCCAACCGGTTCCGAACTCGTCCCCATTGGGAGCAAACTAAAGGCAGGAGATATTCTCGAATACAATTCACTCGTCCTGGCGGCACAGATCAAGGCGATGGGTGCTGAGCCAACACGCTTTCCGGTTACGAAAGATGATTTCGATATGATTTGCCAGCGCGTCAAGGAAGCCGCGCGTGAGCATGATTTGGTTTTGTTGAATGCAGGCTCCTCCGCGGGTGCGGAAGATTTTTCTGCAAAAGTTGTTGAGAAACTTGGAACTCTTTTGGTTCATGGAGTTGCAGTCAGGCCGGGGCATCCTGTCATTTTAGGCATCCTGAGAAATGAGAAACGAAAAATGAGTAACAAGGATCTCGTTTCTCGTCACTCGTCGCTCATCCCTATCATCGGCGTTCCCGGCTATCCAGTCTCTGCCGCGTTGACGATTGACATCTTCGTCGAACCGCTCGTTGCAAAATGGCTGGGACGCAGGCCAAATCAACTCGCAATCGAAATTGCAACACTCACGCGAAAAATCGTATCACCCGCGGGAGATGATGATTATGTCCGGGTTGCGGTTGGAAAAGTAGGCGATAAGCTTCTCACTGCGCCTCTTTCACGCGGGGCGGGAGTAATTACGTCACTGGTACAAGCCGACGGGCTTGCTATCCTTCCACGTGGTACGCAGGGACTCGAAGCGGGTGAGCAAGTAAAAGTTCATCTTTACCGGAGCAAGGCCGAACTCGAACGAACCATCTTCTGTATCGGGTCACATGACCTTACTCTTGATTTGATTGCGCAATTCTTAGCTGAACACGATCGAAGACTTGCCTCTGCAAACGTCGGTTCGCAGGGTGGGTTGGTTGCTCTTCGACGTGGGGAGGCGCATCTGGCTGGCTCCCATTTGTTGGATCCGCAAACTGGTGAATACAACATTTCGTATATTCGCCAATACATGCCAAATATTCCTGTCAAAGTGGTTGCCCTGGTTGGGCGCGAGCAGGGACTTTTAGTGAAACGGGGAAACCCAAAGGAGATAAACGGTTTGAGGGATCTTACCAAGCCAAAGGTCCAATTTATGAACCGGCAGCGCGGGGCCGGTACTCGTGTACTATTGGATTATCATTTAAACTTGATGAAAATATCAGCGGAGTCCATTGTCGGCTATTCTCAGGAAGAGTATACTCATCTCGGCGTCGCGGCCGCTATTGCATCCGGTCGGGCCGATTGTGGACTTGGTATTGCCGCCGCAGCGCAGGCCCTCGATCTAGATTTTGTCCCACTTTTTCAAGAACGCTATGACCTGGTTATTCCAAAAGAGCATGCGCAAAGCAAATTACTTGCGCCTCTTTTCGGACTTTTGGCCGGGCGCGAGTTTCGAGAAGCAGTCTCTCACCTGACAGGATATGATGTGTCCGTCATGGGCAGGATCATTTTGGAGGACTAAATGTCCGAAGGTTTGATCATTGATGATAATCGCGCGACCGCGGACGCCTTGAAACAAATGCTGGCCGTGCTCGATATTCCGTCGCGCGTGGCTTATGGTTCTGGCCCGGCTATGGTGCTTATGGGTAAGATTGTGCCGAGGTTTGTTTTCCTGGATATCAATATGCCCGGCGTGGATGGGACTGAGGTGCTTGCCTATCTTCGCCGTGAACCGCGTTTAATGAAAGTTCCCGTGATCGTGATCACCTCCGATGATCAGCCAGAAACACGTCAACGCATGCTGGCTGGTGGTGCGCAGGCCTTGTTGATCAAGCCCGCAACAATCGACTCGCTGGAGAATGCTTTGAAAAAAGCTGGTGTTATCAAAAAGTAAATCCCCGTGCAAACGGGGATTTTATTTTGATCTTCTCCCGTTTTCGCGCAAATTAACCACAGATTACGCAGATTGAGCAGATTACTTCTTTTTCTCTGCATAATCTATCAAATCTGCTGATAAATTCTGATTCCCTCTCCCTAAAGCGGAGGAGCGGTGTTTGTCAGCTCCGTAGTCGAAGCGCGGTTGACTTGAAGATATCAACTTTGTATGCAGCCTCGTCCTTCGACTGCGTTCGTCGCACACCTGCCCTGCCGTCTCGCACCGTCGTGCCCTGTCCCGTCCGGGCCAGGACGGGGCTCGCGGCACGAACGGTGGCGGGCGGTGCCAGGGACAAGCGCTCCTCACTCCGCTCAGGACGAAATATTATTTGAATGCGTCTAAGAAAGCCAATACATTAGTCGCCAACGCTTCATTGTTATAGCCACCTTCAAAAACGATGGCTGTTGGCAAATCAAGCGATGCGATCCGTTTCCCGATTTCGCCTATGCCTTCGGTCGTCACTTTGATCCTGCCGAGCGGATCATCTGCATAAATGTCCATGCCAGCCGAAACCACCAGATACTCTGGTTTGAATTCGCTGATATGGCTTAGTGCGATATCGAGTGTTGCAAGATAAGCAGAATCCTCTGTGCCGGCTAGAAGAGGAAAGTTATGATGATATCCAAGGCCTGCACCCGTGCCTTGTTCATCCGCGTAGCCACTGAAATGTGGATATGCAAAATTTGGGTCAGCGTGAATGGAGATAGTTAATACATCGGCGCGGTCGTAAAAGATATCTTGAGTCCCGTTTCCAGCATGATAATCTACGTCGAGCACGGCAACTTTGCCCTTTGTAGAAAGCCAGTTCGCGGCAATCGCGGCATTGTTCAAATAACAATATCCACCACAATTGGCGCGTCCGGCATGGTGCCCAGGAGGACGGCATAAAGCAAATGTGGCGCGGTCACCTCTAATAAGAGCGTCTGCTGCGCTCAATGCACAATAGGCGGAGGCGAGCGCTGCCCGGTACGTCCCATCCACGATTGGTGCGGATAGATCCATCATGTAGAATCCCGCGCGGCCGAGCAGGCCCTCAGGTCTATGGCGCCATCCTGCAGGAGGAAATGTGGCAGGCATGAGGGCAGATTTGTCGATGGCAGATTCTATTTCGGGAGCTGTAGCCTGCCATTCGGTCCATGCGGAAGCGAGAAAAGAAACATAATCTTTATCATGCACCGCGAGGATTGGCTCGAGTTCAAAGACCGCGGGTTCGTGGATATCAGCCCAGCCTATTTGTTTGAGAGCAGCCAAGATCCGCGTCGCGCGCTCGGGCACTTCAAAGGTGGGCATCCGTACGCCGCCTTCGTACACTTCAAACTCAGGCGCGTGGCCGAGGTGAATATCGGAGTAAAATATTTTCATAATAAGACTATTTTACCCGCACGTGGCTAGTATGATGGAGTCCAACGACTCCCGTCGTTGGAATTCCAAAGTCAGGAGACTTTGGATTCCGTCTTCTGGAGGATAGATGGACGTTCATGAAGCAATTTATGGCAGACAATCACAGGGCAAATTGAAGCAGGATCCAGTGCCAAAGGAATTGATTGAAAAACTTTTAGATGCGGGTGTGCAAGCTCCAAATCATTATAAAGTGAGACCATGGCGATTTGTTGTATTGACCGGAAATGCACGCGTTCGTTTGGGACAAGTAATGGCCGTTTCTCAAGCAGACCGTTATCCTGATCTGCCCAAAGAGACTTTCGACAAAACCCGAGGCCTGTCCTTGCGCTCGCCCGTATTAATCGCAGTAGGTGTGGATAAACCAACTGAATCAAAAGTAATTGAAGTGGAAAATATCTGTGCTGCTGCGGCAGCAGTTGAAAATATCCTTCTAGCTGCGCAGGCGGAAGGACTGGGGGCGAAGTGGCGTACCGGAGAATGGGCGCGCGACCAAAAGGTGAAGGAGTTTCTAGGTTTTTCCGCAGACCAGCATATTATTGCATTTATCTATTTGGGGTATTCAGAATTTATACCTGAACCTGTGCACAGGCAGTCGTTTGAGGATAGAACGGTTTGGATGGGTGAGTAAACAGGTAGACAGGTTAGGGGACGCGACACTTGGCTACGTGTTTTCCTATCTACGTGTCTACCTGTGTACGTGTATACCCTATTTCCTTCTCCCAAGAATTTCGAGCATTAAGTCTGGCCTGTCAGTGATAATGCCATCCACGCCCCACTGTATATATTTTCGCATCTGTTCAGGGTCGTTGATCGTCCATGGCTCGACGGCCAGTCCCCGTTCATGGGCAGCGCGGACGAAAGCTTCCGTCATCACCGTAATGCCGCCTGACTCCTCTGGCACTTGCAGGGAATTGAATCTTGGAGAATTTAAGCGGCCCAAATATCCTTTGGTGAATAAAACGAATGCTGTTGTTTCTCTCCGTGCGCTAGATGTAGCGACTTCAGGACAATTCTTTCGAAATTCCCGCATTCTATCATCATAAAAAGATGCTACGAGTACTTTATCCTGCATTTTGTATTTGCGAATTAATTTGCAAAAGGGTTTTATTATCGAAGCGTTTGTCTTCTTGATTTCAACGGTCATACGTTTACCGGGAAAGGCCTGAAAAACCTCTTCCAATGTAGGAACAGTGATACCTTGTCCACGATAGGGAAATGTCTCCCCTTCATCCAAAGACCAGCCATAACCTGTATCAAGTTGCTTGAGTTCAGAGAGCGTCATCGATTCGATTTCCCCAGTACCGTCGGTAGTTCTGTCTACAGTTTCGTCATGCATGATCACGAGCTGGCCATCTTTCGTAATGTGGATGTCCATTTCGAGCACGTCTACGCCTAGTTCGTTCGCATGCTCAAAGGCATACATAGTGTTACCCGGCCAGAGTCCATCGCCGCCCTGATGAGCGATCACCAGCGGGCGCGTGATCCCTTGGTAGTATGCGGCTGTATCCGCGCGCCGGGAAAACAGCATCGTCAGCAATACCCCGCTAATCAGTGCAAGAGCAAGGACTAGCCAACGGTTAAGTTTCATGATCTGGTCCAGAGAGGATCGCGGGAATTGTATCCGAAAAAAAGGCTGTAAATCGTAATTGACTGGCATTTATTTTTCGCATATAAGTATCCTCACGTCATTTCATTGGAGGCAGATTATGTTGTTTTTCATTCGTTGGCTTGTCGAAGAAGGACCAAACCCGGAACTGGCGTGGATACTCTGGGTTGAGTTTGGATTTTTGTTTTTGATGGTAATCGTCGGGTGGCTGGTCAGCCGGCGAAAGGGAAGCTAAACTAAAGTTCGACAGGAAACGCATATAAAAAAGTAGGCCTCCCGACGCGTGGGGGGCTTGTTCGCTTAGAAGACTAGATATCTTGAGATGGCCATAAACACTACTGCGAGGATCAACGAATACACATTTATCGAACCAACAATAGATTGCTGTCGCTG
>WNGB01014749.1_pt1 | contig 15122 bp, 10 predicted proteins | sample 5400681 | NCBI WGS metagenome assembly WNGB01 (sample SAMN13153367, study PRJNA577476) | soil metagenome | isolation source: 115 cm soil or saprolite under grassland replicate 2 | place: USA:California | collected 2016-06-15
CGGGTCGATCGACGCGCTGGTGGTCGACTCGGTCGCCGCGCTGGTCCCGCAGGCCGAGCTGGACGCCGCGATCGGCGAGCACTTCGCCGGGGTCCAGGCCAACCTGCTCAGCCGGGCGCTTCGCAAGCTCGCCGGGCAGATCGCTCGTGCGAACGTGGCGGTGGTGGTGACCAACCAGCTCCGCCAGCGCGCCGGGGTCGTCGGCACCCCGACCTACACCGCCGGGGGTCGGGCGCTTGGCTACTACGCCTCGGTACGGCTGCATCTGCACCAGCCCAGCAGCCTGACCGAGCACGGCCGGGTGCTGGGCACCCGCGTCCGGGCGCAGGTGGTCAAGAACAAGCTCGCCCCCGCCTGGCAGGCAGCCGAGCTGGAGCTGCACGCCGACCACGGCCTGAGCGCCGAAGCGGGCCTGCTCGACCTCGGCCTGGACGCCGGGCTGCTGGCCCAGCGCGGCGCCTGGCTGAGCTATGGCACAGTCAGGCTGGGCCAGGGCCGCCAGGCCGCCCGTCGGCACCTGCGTGACCACCCCGAGCTCGCCGCACAACTGGACGGCGAGCTACGCGCCCGCCTGCTGGCCACCACCGACCACGATCCGGCTGTCGCGGCGGCAGCCTCCTAGCCATGCGTGGGGCCGGCCGCGGACGCCGACGCGGCCGGCCCCGCCCCATGGAGGGAACCGAACGCTCATGAGCGTCCTCCGCCAGCTCGCCCAGGCCGCCCTCGGTCTGGCCCTGCTCGGCCACGTCGTCCGCCTGCTCGCCGCCGCCGTCAACGACGGCAAGCCCCACGCCGACCCCGAGCCAGCTCCAGCCGGCGCCAGCGACCCTGGCCCGGCCTGGGTCCGTGACCAGCGCGGCGGCGGCGTGCTGCCCGGCGGCGACGTCGGCGGCGACGCCCAGCTCGACGAGTCGTTCAGCGTCCGCTTCTGGCACCGCGACCAGCCCGGCGCGCTGGTGGGCTACCGCTACTACGCCGCGCTGGACCTCGACGACCTGGCCACCGTCTCCGTGGAGCGGCAGACCGAGCTGCTGGTCTGCACCGACCCGGCCGACCCCGGCGGCACCGAGGTCTGGTCGGACTACCGCTACGAAGCCATGGAGAGCGGGTTCGGCAGCGTCGAGGCGGCCACCGCCGCCGCCCGCCGAGCCGCCGAAGGCCACCTCGCCTGCGACGAGGCCTGGTCGGGTCGGCCGCCCTGGGAATCGAACTCGGAAGGGAGCTTGTGATGTGGACCGCGATCTGGACCGGGGCCGTGTTCGTGCTGCTGGTGTTCCACGGCGACTCGGTCCTCGCCTTCGCTGCCGAGCAGCTCGCCGCCCGCCGCGCCCACCGCCTCGAACTGCAACGCGAGAAGACCCGGCAGGCCCTCATCGGCCACGACCGCGACGCGCTCGTCTGGCGACAGCTCGACGGCACCACCGAGGGCAGCGACCAAGCCCCGAGCGCCACTGACTGAACCCAGCCCGAGCCTCCCGGAAGGCGCCATCGCCGCGACGTGGCCCGCGCCCCGGCCGCGCCCGGAGTGATCCGACGGCGAACCCTGCTGCCGTTGCTTCGCCGCGCTGCCGCCTTGAAGTCCGTCAGCGCACTCTCACATGTAAGCGCCTTCGGTGCTTGATCAGCCCGGAGTCCTCGGGGTTGGATGCGTGCCCCGGCTGGTCCGGGGGGAGGCAAGAAGGATCCCACTGAGGGACGTGGGTCACCGTCGCGGTGGCGGCGCGGAGCCTCGGAAGTCTGTTTGCCTCCCCTCATTCCGGCCACGGAGGGCCCGGATGAGGAACGTGGGTCAGACCCTGGGAGGCTGGCCCGGTTGACTCGACATGTGTGGGAGCCGTCGCTGGCACGCGACGCGACCTGTGGGGCCGTGGCCATCAGGCAGCCGGAGCGAACCACCGGCGTGCCCGTTGCGACCACAAGGAGGCCCCCGTGGCTGTCGCTGAGCGGCGAGTGCTCGGCATCGACCTTGGCATCACCAGCGCCCACACCGCGGCGATCTTGGACCAGGCCGGCCAGGTGCTCGGCCGGCGCCGCTGCCGCCCCACCGTCGCCAGCCTGGAGGCCGTCGAGGCGGCCGCCCTGGCCGGCACGCCGGCGGGCACCCGGCTCGAGGTGGTGGTCGAGCCGACCGGGCCGGCGTGGCTGCCGGTGGCGGTCTTCTTCGCCGGCCGCGGCCACGCGGTCTACCGCGTCCCGGTCGCCAAGGCCGCCGACCTGCGCCGCTTCCTGTCCCGCCACGCCAAGTCCAACGCCATCGACGCCGAGACCCTCGCCCGGTTGCCGCTGGTCGACCCGGGCGGCGTGCAGCCGTTGGAGCTCCCGGACGGCCCGCGGGCCAGCCTGGACCGGCGCGTGCGGACCTGCCAGTGGCTGACCGAGCAGGCCACCGCCCACAAGGTCCGCATCCGCGACCTCGCCCGCCAGTTGTTCCCCACCCTCAACGACGCCGTCGACAGCGAGCTGCGCAGCGCCGACCTGGCCGTGCTGGAACGCTACGGCGACCCCCGCAAGCTGCTGGCCGCCGGCCCTGAGCCCGTTGCTGGGCTGCTGCGCGCCGGCTCAACGGGCCGGATGGCTGCGGCCAAGGTCGAGTCGCGGGCGCGGGCGTGGGTCGGCGTCGCCCAGGCCGCCGTCGAGCTGTACGGCGACTCAGGCGCGATGCCCTACGCCGACGTGGCCGCCGAGCTGGCCACCGAGGTCCGCCTGCTGCGCGCGGTCCTGGCCGAGCAGAAGCCCCACCAGCAGGCCCGCGAGCGCGCCTACCTCAAAGTCGAACCGGACGAGCTGGCGCGGACCCTGCCCGGCATCGCCGAGGTCGGCGCGCCGCTGCTGGTCGCCGCCATCGGCCGCCCCCAGCGGTTCGCCTCGGCGGCGAAGTTCAAGGCGTTCACCGGCCTGACCCCCAAGGCCTCAGAGACCGGCGAGACCGACCGCAAGGGCCAGGCGATCACCAAGGCCGGCGCCGCCCGGCTGCGCAAGCAGCTGGTCTGCTCAGCCAACACCGCCCGGCAGGTCGACCCTCAGCTCGCCGCCGTCTACTACGCCCAGATGGTCGAGCGGGGCGCCCACCACATCAAGGCGCTGTGCATCGTGGCGGCCAAGCTCGCCGAGCGGTTCTGGGCGGTCCAGGCCAGCGGGAAGCCGTACGTGCTGCGCGACGTCGACGGCCGCGAGGTCACCGTCGAGGAGGCCAGGCGGATCATCGCCGAGCGCTACACGGTGCCCGAGGAGGTCCGCCGCCGGCGCCGCTCCACCAAGCCCCGGACGGGGAAGGCCCCGCAGCACGTCCTCAGCGGACATGCCCAACGCGGCACCAGCCGTGCCGAACCGAGGCGACCTTCCCCATGCCCGATCCTCGGCCCCGGCCACGGAACGGTCAACCGCTAAGGCGATCCCGTAGCCGGCCCCCGGCCGATCCCTGTCGCTCGCCCGGCTCCCGCTCGCGCGCCTGGACCGTCCGGCCGCCCATTGCAGCCGGACTTGACTTCGCCCCCCTGCATAGGATCACAGAATTGCACTTGGAAAGTGCTGCCCGTTGGTCAGCGAACCCGCTCATGGCGTCGCTCTGGGCCGCGCCGACCACGTCCGCCGAGTCCCTCGATGCCGGCACCGGCGATCGTGATTCCCCGGGAATACTGTTCCACCGCAGGGTCGGCGAGCTGTCCGAGGAGTTGCCAAGGAGACTTCCTGCCAGGCTGGACGGCGGTAGAGAGAAATGGCCTGCCGACGGTCCCGGTGGCGGCGCAGAATGCTCCACATGACGCAGGTGAGTCCGCCGGCCCGGCGGTTCGGGCCCGACTTCGTAGAGGCAATGCGGCGCCGCTACGGCAAGCGGCCGGCGGCGCAACGCCAGCTCACCTACGCCATCGCCGTGGAGGAGGAGTTCACCGCCTGGCGGGACTGGCTGGACCGGCAGCTCCTCCTGCTGCCGCAGGCCACCGTGGACGACTTGGCCGGCAGGCTGTGGTTGGACGAGCACTTCTGGCCGGTGATGATCGAGCTGGCCGCCGGCGCGGGGCTGCGGGCGGCCGGCCTGGACGTCGCCTACCAGCAAGCGTGGGATGGCCAGACCCCGGACTGGACGGTGCTGTCCGGCACGGGCCGACCGTTGTGCTTCGTTGAGGTCCACACCGACAACCCCTCGCGGGAGACCTACGGGCACATGAGGGCGTGGCACGGCCTGGTCGAGCGGATCAAGCAGATTCCCGTGTCGGTCGTGCTCACCCTGGCGCCCACCGGCGGGCCGATCCCGCCGCCGAACGCCCACACCGCGAAGAAGGTCGCCCAGGATCTGCGCGGCGAACTCATGCGACCGTGGCCCCGCCCGTCTTTCACCTCCCAGGGCTACACCTTTCTGGTCATGGCTGAGCCGCTGGGCGGCGGCATGATGGCCTCCCCGTCGGGCCTACATGCCTGCTTCGAGCCGCCAAGCTCCATGGCTGGGATCGTCAGCGCCCGGCAACTCGCCGACCGGGTGGCGGACAAGACCCGCAAGTACGCGGGTCTCGCCGAGGCGCATGGCGTCCCGCTGGTGGTGGCGGTGGGCGCCCACCGGTTCACCGGCGTGGGCCTCAAGCAGCTCGACGAGCTGCTGGCCGGCTCGCTGACCACGACGATGCAGTTCAACCTCGGTGATACCTGGATCGGGGAGCAGACCTTCGACATGGGACGGCCCGACCGGTGGGAGATGCCCGCAGAGCTGGCCGGGGTGCTGTGGGTCGATAACCGATGGCCGTTCGGCCTCGCCTGGCGGGCCAACGTTGTCGCACCCGCCGGTAACCTGAGCATGCGCGTGACGAGGCGACGGCGGGCCAGACCGCGCCGAGGGTTGGACCACGCTGACAGGGGCGGCCTCGTTTGGTCCGGATCGATCCAGCCCGCCTTGGCGAGGGGGAATCGATGGACCGCCCAGGCCAGCACTCCTGGGATTCGATGGACGTCCGTACGCCACTGTGAACGATTGACAGCCACCATGAGCAAGAAGCGCCCGCGAAAGCCAAGGCAGCAGGGTCGTAAGCGTGCCCCGGGGGAACCCGACGAGTTCACCGAGACGCCGTTTGGGTACCTGGCCCGATGGGGTCGGTTCATCTCGATGCGGGGCACGCTGTCACCTGAGGAGCATGCCGAGACGGTGGCTGCGTTCCTCGACGGCGCTCCGGACCTTCGTCGCGAGCAGGAGGCACGCCGAGCCCGCCTGCTGGCAATCCTCGAGGAGGTTGATCCTGTCAGCCTGCTCGCACGAGCGGGCCTGACGTACCTCCACATCGATCCCGACACCTTCAAGGAGTGGGAGAGCGATCGGTCGCCAGCGCACGTCGAGTACCTCGCCTTGCAGGCGCTCGGTGCCGGGTTGTCCGGCCCCAAGGAGGTCGGCCCGATGCGTGAGTGGGAGCTCACGTGGGAAGCGCCGACCTCGTTCGCAAGATGTTCCGATCGGCCTCGATGCTCATGGTGATGGATGCGATCGCGGCACGACGCGACCATCCCGACGACCCGACCGTTGAATACGCCCTGAAGACACGGATTGAGTCGCTGGGTGTGCGCGGGACGGGCTACGCCGAGCACCTGGTTCGGGTCATCCACGGGTGCTTCGACCCCTTCGACGACGAGTGCCGGGGGTTGCTCGGGTTCACCGCCAGCGAGGCGCTCATGCTGACGTACGGACTCGTGGAGTTGATCTCGGACCGCATCGAGCCGCGGTTGGAGGCGGCGGCTGCCGGCCGCGAGCAGACGCTGCGCCAATTGAAGCGTGAGCGTCGCCGCCGAAACAGCAGCGACCGGCAGTTCCCCGACTGGCTGCTCGACCTTCCGCCCAGCCAAGCCAAGGTACGGGTCGCGATGCTCGCGACGGCATGGTTGTTCTCGGACGCCCGGACCCTGGCCCTCGTGACCCCAGAAGACTTGGCGTCGCACTGCTCGACCGATGTCTCGGCCTGCCAAGCGTTTCTGGATGCCTTCACCTGCCCGCGGGAGCTCTTCGAGGAACAGCACCACGCGTTCCCCGGTGGCGCGCACCCGCTCACGGTCCAGCCAGTTCTCAGGGTGGACCAGGGGGTACCTGGTGCCGGTCGTCTCGTCCATGATCGACGCGATCCGACCCCGGATGGAGGACCTCCTCCTTAGCACGCCCCTGTGGGAGCGGTACGCCGACGCCCGGGGGAAGTACCTCGAACGGGAAGCGGTCGCGCTGCTCAGCTCGGCACTGCCCGGCAGCCGCGCATGGAACGGGATCGGATGGCGGTCGGCCAACGATGGCAGCGACCTCGACGGGCTAGTAGCGGCCGACGACCTTGCGATCCGGCTGCAGTGCAAGGCTGGCAGGTTGACCGCGCCAGCGAGACGTGGCGCGCCCGGTCGGATGAGGCGCGATATCGGTGAGCTGATCGAAGCAGCCGCAGCGCAGCACCAAGCCCTTGCCACTGCGCTCGCTAACGAAGGAGCCGCAGCGGTCGGGTTTTCCGACGAGCAGGCCACGGCATTGGACGCCCCGCTCCAGCTTGAGGCCGTGGTGTGCCTCGACGACGTCACCGTGTGGGCGACCGAGGCGCACGAGCTGAAGGCAATCGGAGCGCTTCCAGTCGACCGGTACGTGCCCTGGGTGCTCTCACTCACCGACCTGATGGCCGTCGTCGACCTCCTACAAGGGGCCGAGCTCGTGCACTACCTGCTGCGCAGGCAACGGATCGAGCGTGACGGGCGCATCGAGGCACATGACGAACTTGATTGGGTTGGGCACTACCTAGCCGGAGTTTCCTGGCTAGCTCTGCCAAGGTTGGTGTGAGCAGGGCAAATGGTGTATTACCCAAAGTGCAGCGAGCATCGCGGCCCAAGAACCCCCTGCCGCCGCCCTGCCTGGCCATCTACCGGCCGGGCAGTTGGGTAATACACTCGCGCGACTCGAAAACGGCCACTGACCAGCAGCTTTGCTCACGGCTCATCGGCTAGCCAGGAAAGTCGGGCTAGCCGAGGGGCTCTTCTTCGACTCATACTTCGACCAGGAGGACTCACCGCACGCGTTTCGGCTGCTCAGCTACACGGAGCCGATCGACGCGTGGTACTTCACCAGGGAAGGCCTCCGAACGATCGAGGCGCCCAAGCCGTCCCAGGACATTCCCAAGAACCTCGACCTGCTCATCAAGCGACTCGAACGCGAACGGCCACGCCACTGGGTCCTGGCCGCCGTCGCCCTTCTGGACGGCGACCAAGAGTCACGGGACCTGTGGGACGAGGCGGTCGCCCACGCCCGTGAACGAGTAACGCAAGTTGGCTGGTCGAACGCGTCGCAGGTGTTCAGCGGCAGGCTTGGTGTCACCCTCTACGTCGACCTTCGGACGGAATGGCCCGAGATCCGAGCCCGCGTGGCTGCCTACTGCCGAGCAAAGGCCAAGGCGCTGGATCAGCCGAACTGGGTCGCGGTCGGCGAGGGAGCAAGCGGCGGGCTCTTCATCGTCCGCATCGAACGGCGACCGGAGTTGCCCCTTGCCAGTGTGTTCCTCCAGCCGCCGGCCGTGCGCCCTGACGCGCTCCTGACCGCCACTGACGGGGACTCCGACGAACCGGATGCAGAGCAAGTACCTCGCTGACTCCGAGTAGCCCATTTCAGCGGGACCGGATCCGCTGCTGACCGGATCACGCTCGCGTTCATAGCTCTATCGCGAGCCCATCGCCAAGTTCACGACTCAGTACTTGGGCGTGTGGGTGGATCGCTGCCACCAGCTCATGAGGTTCCCGTGGTGCCACGGCCGTCGGGTCGTCGGCGTCGCTCCAATCCCGGACCTGACCGCCGAGCTCCTCGGTCCGCGCGAGATGGCTGGCGGCGGCGTGCTTGCGCGCGTCGCGGGTCCACCGTTCGCCGAGCACCTGGACCGGGTCGCGGTCGCGATGGGGGCCGGTCTGCTGGGTTTGGGCGTCGACGAACACGTGCAGCTCCTCGACGCAGCGGGTGGCCATCGAGTAGGCCGACTGCCTGGAGGTCTGCCAGCCGCCCGGCAGGACCAGCACCACCGGGGCCTGGCCGCCTTGGAGCTTCAGCGCGTGGCTGGCGTAGCCCAGCCGCAGCGGCTGGGCGTCCTCGTGCGCTGCAGGTTGGACGGTGACGACCCGGCCGTCGTCGACCTTGACCATGACCTGGCCACGGTCGGCGTCGACGGCCTGGACCTGGCCGGCGGTGCCGTTGGGCACGTAGGTGCGCAGCAGGTCGTTGGCGCGGTAGGGGCGGACGAACCGCACCCGGTCGCCGGCGAACAGCCGCTCACAGCGGCTGTGAGGCTGGTCGACCACGGTGATCGTAGGGCCGGTGAGTTCCCCAATGGCCTCGCGCCTGGCCTGGCACAGCGTGTTTAGGGTGTCGACGGTGCGGTTGTCGGTATCGGTCACGACCGCCACGCCGTCCAAGCCGCGAACAGCCCGGTGCCGGTCCCAGGCGTGGACGAGCTCCTTGACGGCGGTGGACCGGTCCGGGACGAGGTGCAGCCGGCCGCGGGCGTGCAGGCTGGCGAGCGCGGCGGGGGCACGGCCGTCGCGGATCGCCTGGCAGGCTTCCCGGTCGGCTTGGTGGCGTTGGCGCACGACGCGGGTGAGCTCGGCGTGGCCACCCACCGCCTGGTCCACGAGCCGCTGCCAGCCACCGGGGCCGACCGGCTGGGCCTGCTCCGGATCACCGAGCGTGCGGATGGCGGCGGGGCCGGCGGCGTCGAGCAGGGTGGCCATGCGTGGGGTGTCGACCATGGCGGCCTCCTCGACCAGCACCACCCAGTCGGCGGTGGGCTGCAGGTGGCCGGTGGCGACGGCGCGGGCGAACGCCTCGACCGTGTAACCCTGGTCCAGCCCGAGTTCGCGGGCGGTGCGCCGGGCGGTCTCCGCCGCCGTCGACACCAGCACGACCGGCTGGAGGTTGACCCGGTAGGCGCAGACCAGGGCACGCACGAGGGTGGTCTTGCCGGTGCCGGCGCGGCCCTCCAGCGACGCCCACCCGACCGGCGCTCCGAGGTGCCGCAGCGCCGCGAGCTGCTCGGTGGAGAGCGGCGGCCCCAACAGGGCGGCGCGCTCGGCCGCGTAGGCGACCATCTCGGGCTGCGGGGCGAGGGTGCGGGTGGCGGCCTTGGCGCGGGCGGCCTCGACGATCCGCTGCTCCTGGGCGAGCAGGACTGCGGTCGTGTACCCAGGACCCTGGGGGGTGGCGACCGGGACCAGGTCCGGGCCGGCCAGGAACCGTTCGAGGAAGGCGCGGGCTTCGGCGGCGTCAAGGAGGCCGGTGGCGGCCTGGTAGGCCTGCTTGGTGACATCCGCAGTATCGAAGGTGGCGTCGTTGCGGGTGAGCCCGTCGGGGGCCAGCAGCCGTGCTCGCACCGCCGCCTCCCGCTCGGCCAGCGACCCAGGAACGCGTCCGTGCCGCTGCCGGTGTGGGATGGGGGCTTGCAGGCGGTGGCGGGCAAGGACGGCTCGGTAGGCGGGCCAGTGCGGCGCGGCGCAGGCGTCGGTCTTCGGCGCGCGGCCCTGCGCGGCCAGCCGGTCGCGCTCCCGCAGCGTCGGCGGCCGCCCCCGGCGGGCCTGGAACTGGCTAGCCTGCTGGTTGAGGTGGCGGCGGCGGGTGGAGAACAGCTCGGTCAGGCGCCGGTCGACGCCTCGAAGCTCCCAGGTGCGGCCCTTGTGGGTCTGCTGCCAGGTGAGCCGGTAGCCCAGCCGGGTGAGTTGGGCGGCCAGCTCGCACGAGTAGATGGCCTCGGCGGTGGCGGCGAACCGGTAGACTGGCCGAGAGTCAACCGCCAGGTAGCGGCCCTGGCACCAGGCGAGGTTGAAGACGAACGCGTGGGAGTGCAGCTGCGGGTCGGGCGGCCTGCCCAGCTCGGCAGCGGTCTCGCTGGTGGGCCGGCTGGTGTGGTGGGTGAACACCGCGACGGCAAGTTCGCCGGGGGCGTGGACCTGCTCGCCGTTGACGGTCGGCCGGCAGGCCGCCACCCGCGCCTCGAGCTCGGTGAGGGTGGCGTGGACGGCGGCCTGGTGGGCGCGTTCCAGCGCCGCCCGCTCGGCCGGGGTGGCAAACGGCAGCAGGGCGGAGACCGACTTGGGCGGGCTGAGGTTGCAGTCGATCCCCGGCACCCGCATGCCACCGCAGGCGACCGGCGCGCCCGAGGCCGGGTCGAGCCTCGTTGCGTACGAGGCCTTGACCAGCCGGGCGCCGGTGCGGGGGTGCAGGCCGGCGGCCATGCGCTGGAACGCCGTCCGATCGAGGCGGTCGATGCCGAGCCGCTGCCAGAGCCGGCCGTGGAGCTCGGCGGTCGCCTGGCAGGGGGTGCCGTCGGGCCTGAGGTAATAGTCGGCCTGCTCACGGCCGCCGGTGAGGTAGCGCCACAGGTCCCCGCCGATGCGGGCGATCATGGTGGCCTGGAACTTCCTGGGCACGAACACCACGACACCCCGGCCGACTCGACACCGCGACCGGGCCAGCCAAGCCCAAGGCACTCACAGGAAGGCTCACAGCAGCCGCCTCCCGGCGCTCCATGCCGGCACCGGAAAGCGGCCGGGCCGAACCCCGCCAAGGGCAGACGCGTCACGCTGTCCGGCTTCGCCGGGGCAGCTCACCGGTGGGGAACGGCCTCGCCTTCGGCGCCGCGGCCGGGACCCTGCATCCGTCCGCGGACCGGCCGTTTCGCGGACGACCGGCCGCATCCCACGGCCTCCGGCGGCAGCCTCAAGGACGCTTCGCGGTCCTACGGACCGGCCCTGGCGGGCCGTCCTTGACCCATGCCGCCACGGCCGTGGGCCGATGACACCGCCGCCCTCCGGTAGCGTAGCGGCAGGGCCGACCGGCCGCGACAGATGCTCCGATTCCGCCGGAATCGCTCGGGACCGTCGCGTTCCTGCTCCTCGAACTCGACCTCCGGACAAGCCGACCATGATGTCGCCGCTTCCACGCTTCCTTAGGCGGTTTGAGCAGGTGGCGCGTCACGTGGACGTCGCCTCCGGCTCCAGGCGGATCAGCCGATCCGTAGGCAGATCGAGGCGAGCCTCGGCCCATTGGAGAACGTCATCTTCCTGGGTGAACAGGATGACCTGACGCTCCCTGCTCACCTGGTGCAGGACCTCCAGCAGCCTGGCCGTTCTGGGCGTGTCGCATTGGACCGTTACGTCGTCGAGGATCAACGGGATGACCTCGCCCGGCTTGGCGAGATGCTGGGCGAGAGCCACACGCAGCAGTAGGTAGATCTGCTCGCGCGTGCCCTGCGAGAGGTGCCTGGCGCGGCGTCGCCGCCCGTCCTTCATCTGCACCAGGACGTCGAGGCTGGCCGGATCGACCGTTGCCTCCATGTAGCGGCCGGCGGTCAGCTCCGGTAGCCATGCTTGAACCGTCGCGGCCAGCACCGGCGCGATATCCCGATGGACCTGGTCCTGTGCATTTCGAAGGAGTGCCAGGGTGGCGGCGAGGGTCTGTTCCAGCCGGACCACACGTTCAAGTTCCCTTCTTGCCGCTGCGAACGTCTCCTCGGCCTCCGGGACGCTGGGCAGCCGAGCGCTTTCGGCCTCCACGCTCCCCGCCAGCCTGTCAGCTTCTGTTCGATCGTCGGCCGCTCGCTTGCTAGCGGTCTCGAGTTGGATGCGACCATCCTCCTCGACGATGTGGGCGGCGATGTCTACCGGATCGAGCCCCTTCGCGCTGCTCCGTGCTGCCTCCGCGCGGGCTTGGACCGACGACTCGAAGTTGGCGACGGAGCGTCCGCCCAGGATGTTCTCTAGCTCGGCCCACTCGCGCAGCGCGACTTCGGCCCGTTGCAGCTGCTCCGCGTGGCTTGCTTGCCAGGCTGTGAGCGCCTCGGCGGCGACCTCATCGCTGGCGGCATCGGCGCCGATCTTGCCGGTGAGGTCATGCATCCGGGTGGTCGCCTCCGCGCTCTTGCGATCTGCCTCGCTTGCGGCATGCTCAAGCTGGGTGCGCGCTTGCAGGGCTGCCTCGAGGGCTGGGCGACGCTGCGCCGCACGAGCTGTCCGCGCACGCTCCCGGCAGGCGTCCAGGTAGGCCTCCAAGTCGCGGTCCAGGGCATCCCCTACCACGACATCGCGGCGGTGCAGCGCAGCGCCCAGGTGCTTGGAAGCCGATGCAAGCTCCGACCGCAGACGCGTTTCCTTCGACCGCCACTCGCCAAGCTGCTCCTGCGCCTTCCGCGCTAACGCGAACTCGTCCGATAACCTCCGGAGTGCCGCCGGATCGGCCGGAACGCCGGCTGATCGTGCTCGCTCCTGGGCCAGGCGCCGACGCGACCGCACCTGGTCAACGTGGAATCGCTGCTCGCCCAGAGCGGCCTCGGCCTCTTGCACGCGCTTCATGGCCGCAAGCTGCGCTCGGTTGCTCCTGCCTGCCGAGACGACCACCCACGCGACAAGCAGCACGGCGACGCCGATGGCCGTCAGGCCGGCGACGACCAGGTGGACAGCTGCAAGGATGACGCCGCCGACGAGCGTCATGGCCGCGCCGATGAGCGGGATCAGGCGCCGCGAGCTGGCGGCCGCCGAGCCAAGCGCTGCTCTGGCCTCCCGTGCCCGCGCCTCGTGTCTGGGATCCAGCGGCGGCTCCTCCAATTCGAGATCGCGTGCCATCTCAAGCAGCGCCTGCTCCCCAAGTCCGCCCGTAGCCGGGACGGCCGGTGCCGGGGCCGCGGCGCCGAGTAGGTCGACCGCCTGAACGGCGCGTCGGTAGGCCTCGTGCGCCGCGACGACCTCTGGGTCTGGCTCAAGATCCCCCGAGGGCATCGCCGGCAGATCCTCGAGCTCGCGACGGATCTCCGCTGAGGTTGGTCCCGTCAGTTCCACGGGGGAGGGGCGGCTCTCCCAACCCCACAACGCCGCCGCCACCTCCATGGCGAGGTCTTCGTTGTCTGTGGGGCTGGCAGGCCGTCCTTCCGGGTAACGCCCGGCAAGCTCGCGCGCCCGGGCAAGGCGCTCACGCAGCCGGCCAACCTCTCGTTCCTCGATCGCAGCCTTCAGGAGTACCAACTCCCGCTCGGCTTCGTCGGCGCGCCTTCTCGCCCGGTCGGCCCGCGCCGCCAGGTCGCTGAAGTTGGCGTGCACCTCCCGGGCGTCACGGAGGTCACGCTCGGCGCGCTCCACGCTGGACTTTGCCGCGCGAAGCGGCTTGCGGCTGTGCGCCTTGTCTGCGCCGACGTGGTCCTTCCTGAACTCCTCGATGCGGGCGATCGCGGCCGCTGCGGTCGCGTCCGTCTTCCCGGCCGTGGCGGCGGCCCTCTGCAGGTGCTCCTGGAGCAATCGCGGGTTGGTGAGGATCCCAAGCAGATCCGCCTGCTGAATGCAGGCGGTCGCCAGGAAGGATCGTCGGTCCAGCCCAAGCCACCGCGATGCGTCGGGCGTGCCGTTCATGATCTCGTTGGAGACATCGCGCCCAAGCACGAGGTCCCGAGCCCAGCAATCGACGCGGCCCTCGAGATCCTGGTGCAGCTCGATCCGCCGACCATCCTCGAGCCCAATGACGGCTCGGACCCTCCAGCCCTGACGATCCCATGGCCTGTGCAGGGCCGCGAAGTCCTCGTCCTCCTTTGCCGGGCGGCCCCTTGAGCGCCGCATCCCACAAAGGGCCGCGTAGAGGGCGGCGTGCCAGGTGGTCTTGCCCGACTCATTCAGCCCATGGACGATGGTGAAGGCGGGCGCGAATTCCAGTTCCGCCTGCGAGAACGGACCGAACGAGTCCGCCAAGACCTGCTCGATCCGCATCAGGGCACCTCAAGGTCGTCTCGGCCATCCAGAGCGCGAAGGCCAGTGGCCAGCACCCGCCGCTGCTCGTCGGCTGAGAATCCAGAATCGAGGACGTCACGGACGAACTGCCCGCGGACGGTCCGCTCCTGCGCGATCGCCGCAAGGTCGTAGGCGGCATGGATGCTCCCAAGGCGGACCTGCAAGCCGTCGACCTGGGGCGCGAGCGCGTCCAGGTCGCCGGGGGGCAGATCAACGTCAGTGCTGAGTTCCCCCTCCAGCGTGGCCCTCACGAACCCGGACAGGCCGACCAGCGAGGCGCGGATGGCGTCTCTAACATCCTGCTGACTGGCAGATCCCGACACGTCAACCTTGAGGTCGTGCACCGACGTGGTCGCCACAACGTGCGTCTGACGGTCGAGGTCTCCATCAGGCCCGATCGATGCCACGACCGCTCCGCGTCGTCCGTCCTCCCCGAACGACAGCGGGTCTGGGTTCCCGGGATAGGTGAACAGCTGGGTCTTCTTCGGGCGATGGAAGTGGCCGAGGAACGCGTGGTGCAGCCGTGCCCGCTCGATCTCGAACGCGTCGAACGGCGCGTGTGGCTGCTTCGGTTGTTCCTGCTGCGTGAACCAGGATCGCTCCGATCCGTGAAACAGCGCCACGTTCACGCCGCTTCGGTCGACAGCGAACTGCGTCAGGAAGTCATCGGTGTTGGCCGGCGCCAGGTGGGCGCCACCCCAGATCGTGAACCCTTCGGCCAGCTCGAAGGGACGCAGCCGAGCGGTCTTGAATACGTGCACGTTGGGACTCCAACCCACCCGCCGGTAAAGGCTCTCCCCTCCCCACCAGTCATGGTTCCCCGGCGCGAGCAGCACCGGCATCGGATGGAGTCGCTCAAAGGCGCCAAATAGAAACTCGCCGGTGTCAGGGGTGAATCGGTCCTGCTCGTACAGGTCCCCGCCGCACAGGAGCGCGTCAGCTCGCTCGGCGATCGCCAGGTCGATGATCCGAAGAAGGGTGTCACGAAGGGCTTGTCTGCGCCGCCGGGCGGCCCTCCGCTCCATCCACGTGAACGAGGTATCCAGGTGAAGGTCCGAGAACAAGACGAGCTTCAACCGTCCTGGCCCTCCTTCGAGCACCGCTGCGTACGTCGGAATCGCACTCTCTTCCCTGGCAGTTCCATTCGTCTGGTTCGTCCACGGATCGTCGCGATCGTCGTGGAACCTACCTGAGACGAAGGTGACCAGTGTGATCTTCGGGCTGATCGACTGTCAGCCACAACCTCAGCCCGAGTTCCGCAGTGGGTGGGCATGTGGTAGGGCTGAATCGGTGGGCTGAGCAGCACGAATGCAGCTCGTGCGCTTGTGCGGCGTGTGCCTACATGGCTGGAACGGCGAACCCGCAGGTCAAGGCGGGTTTAC
>WNGB01008001.1_pt1 | contig 15121 bp, 14 predicted proteins | sample 5400681 | NCBI WGS metagenome assembly WNGB01 (sample SAMN13153367, study PRJNA577476) | soil metagenome | isolation source: 115 cm soil or saprolite under grassland replicate 2 | place: USA:California | collected 2016-06-15
GTCGTCTCGATGCAGGACTACCGCACCGAGGCGGAAGCGCTCGCCGCCGCAAAATGAATCTGCGGACGACACGTACCTGCAGGCGTGATCGCGCTCCGTTGTTCGTTCGGCTGGTCGCCGCCCGCGCAACCGTTCAGCGATCGCTTCTTTGGCGGCGGGTGCGCCTGTGTGGCGCAGTTCGATCGTTGCGCCGCGGCAATCGGGACAAGGCCCGAGCCGGCTCTCGAGTTCCCTCACCCGCTGTGCGAGCCTGCTCACGACTGGGCGCCACGCTCGAGGCTCCCGCCCGCGCCCGCGCCGCTGACGCCGCCGCCCGGGAAGGCCCGGTCGCTCCCCGCCGGGGCGAGCTGCCGCGGGCGCGGACGGAGAAGCAGCGCGCCTACGAGCGCCGCCGCCGACAGGAGCGAACGCGCAAACAGAAGCTGGCGGCGAGGCTGCTCGGCCAGGGGATGACCCAGGAACGGACCGCCCTCGCGGTTGGCGTCACTAGCCGCACGCTCCGCAACTGGAAAGCCGCGCCCGCCTTCCGCCGCGAGCTCGAGCGCCAACACAAACACGCCGCCCGCTCGCCAACCTCGACGCCGAGCAGCGAGAGGCGGAGGCCGCTCGGCACGCCGAAGAGCGCGCCAAGCGGACGGCCCCAGCGGCGAGCCAAACAGCAGCCCGTGCAGACGAGCAGCGCCGCCGAGCCACCGCCGGCCGCCGACGAGGCGCGGCCCGCCCAGCCCGGCTCCGGGCGCCCGATCCGAAGACCAACCAGCGTCGCGCTCCCGAGTACCGCCGAGCCACCATCCGCACGCCAGGGTTTCGCAGGCTTCCTCGACCGCAAAGATGCCGAACGTGCGGCACGGGTCGGCCGCGCGCCAGGGCAGCCCGCGAACAGCTTCCTCGAACCTCGCGAGTGGCTCGTGCATCAGCTGCAGCTTGCGAAGGTGAACCGCGACCCCGAGCGTGAGGCCGTCGCGCGCCAAGCCCTCGCAGATTGGGATGCGCATTGAGTTGCTGCAAGCGCTGCCGCCGCGATCTACGCACGCCCATCTTGGTCAGCACGTTCACCTCGAACGAGCCGATCTGATAACCGCGCGCGCGCGTCTACTACAGCAACAACGACGCCGCGCGCCGCTGTCGCCTTTTGGCGGAAGCACGACAATCGTGCCCGCGTCGGACTACGTTTCGGGGCGATGGGCGTCCGAGCGCGATGTCGAGCTTCGCCACGAGAGGCGCGCGCCAGGCGGAGGGCCGCGTTGGCGTAGGACTCGAGTTCACCCAGCGGGCCCCTTACTCCCGGTCGTCAACCGCTACGCCCGCTTCGTCAACAGGCCCATCCCGGCCCGCACGCGCCGCTCGGCTGGACGAACCCGCCGACCTGTTACCGGCGTGGATTATGTGATTAGGTTGGGTCTCGGTCCGGGAGGAGCCCTGAGTTCCTCCGCTACGCGACGTCTCTGAGCTTGACCGCGTCCGCGAGGGCCCGGAGCTTTTTCAGGCTCTGGTTCTCGATCTGCCGTATGCGCTCGCGGGTGACGTTGAAGGTCCGGCCGACCTCTTCCAGCGTCCTCGGGTTCTCGCCGTCGAGCCCGTAGCGGAGCTCGAGCACCTGGCGCTGCCTGCTCGAGAGCGTGCCGAGGATCTTCCGCAGCGTCTCCTTGCGCAGCGTGATCTCGGCCTCCTCGTCGGGGAGCGGGAGATTCTCGTCGGTGATGAAGTGGCCGAACTCCGATTCGTCCTCGTCGCCGACCGGCTTCTCGAGGGAGACCGGCGTCTGCGCGCTGCGGCGGATGTGCTCGACCTCGTCGCCTGTGAGGTCGAGGTCACGGCCGATCTCCACGGAGGTGGGCTCGCGTCCGAGCTCCGCACGAAGCTTGCGCTCGGAGCGCACGATCTTGTTCAGCTTCTCGACCACGTGGACGGGCATCCGGATCGTGCGCGCCTTGTCCGCGAGCGCGCGGGCGACCGCCTGGCGGATCCACCACGTCGCGTAGGTCGAGAACTTGAAGCCCTTGCGGTAGTCGAACTTCTCCGCCGCGCGAACGAGGCCGATCGTCCCCTCCTGGATCAGATCGAGGAAAGGCAGGCCCTGGTTGCGGTACTTCTTCGCGATCGAGACGACGAGGCGGAGATTCGCCTCGACCATCTCCTGCTTCGCGCCGTGATCGCCCCGCTCGATGCGCTTCGCCAGCTCGACCTCCTGCGCGGCCGTGAGGAGGTCGACCTTGCCGATGTCCTTGAGAAAGAGCTGGAGCGCGTCGGTCGAGACCTCGCGCGGCTCTTCGGCCACCTCGGCCTCCTCTTCCTCGTCCGCGCCGGCGACGACCTCGATCTGCAGCTCTTCGAGAGCGTGGTAGAAGTCGTCGATCTGAGCCGGCTCGAGGTCGAGCTCGTCGAGCGCAACCGCGATCTCGTCGGCGCTCAGGTGCCCGTTGACCCGTCCCACCTCGAGGAGCGCCTTCGCGTCATCCGTCTCCATGAGGTCGACAACGGCCTTCGGTGGTGCGACGGACTCTGTTGCGCTCACTCCGTTCCCCCCTCATGGACCGGCGTTGCAGCGATGCCGCACTGTGCCAGTTGCTCCGGGCGAGCGCTATGGGCCGAACGGCTCATTTTTGTGCCAAATGGTCCTGGCTCGGCGCCAGACCCGCCGGGGCCGCCTCCAGGTGGCGAAGGTCCTGTGCGCCCCACCGCGACTCTCGAACACGTACCTGCGTGTCGCCGTTCGGCTCTTCCGCGACAGCGAACCCTTCCTCCGCTCTTTCCCGATAGGCAACAAGATGAGGGTCTTCGCAACGTTGGTTCACGTCGCTTGAGGGCAGATAGTTCCTGGCCTCCCGGAACAGTCCGTGTTTAGCCTTAAAGGACCACCTTCGAATCGGTCAGGTCGGGCGGGCTTCGATGAGGTTCCGCCGACGGCTCTTGCCTGACCGTCGCTCGCCACCAGCCCGCCTTTCCCAGGATCGGTTAAACCCTTCGACCTGGGCTTGCCGGCGATCTATGCCAGACCGCCTGTCACGGCCTAACCGCCGTTCGGCTTGAGGTTGGTCCTGTGCGTGCGCGAGGGTGTACGCGGCGATTCTCTCGTGGATCTCCGACGCGCCCTCGCTCGGCCATTTGGCCGATGCGTTTTTGGGCGGGTTCACGGGTTGTTCGGCTCTGGGAGCGGGTTGGTGGCGGCTGGGGGCGGACGTCGTGCTCACATTCTGTAACGCATGAGCTAAGCGCGCGCTGGGTTGTCGTCGCGGCGGCCGGCCGCCCGCGCTACGCCCGCCCCTTCGATTACCGCCGGTATCGCTCTTGCTAGCCGCCTCCGACAGGAGACCGATCAAGTGGCCCGCTAGGGCACGATCCGAAGCGTGCGGCGATCGGGCTGTACCCGGCTCGCCTTTCCGTAAAGCTCCGGAAGGGCCGCGACGGTCCCCGCCAAGACGAGCCGACAGGCCTTCAGTCGGGTCGACCAGTCGGGCTCTTCCTTGAGGCCGGTGCTCGTCCGGACGCGCTTGGTCGCGCTGCCCATGATCAGCTGTAGTTGCTCGAGCGCCGCGAGCGCCGCCGAGAGCGAGTCGAACTTGAGGCGCAGCTCCGTGCTGTCGAGCGGCGACTCCGCCAGCGCCCGCCACCGCTCGACCTCAACCTGCCACTGCGGGTGGCGTTTCCAGACCGAGACCGTTTCCGGTCGGACCCCGACGATCGCGGCGGTTTCTTTCCGTGAGTGGCCATGCGCCTGCAAGAACGCCGCCCGCCGCGCCCGAGCAGAAAACGTGCGCAGCCGCGACGCTTGACCACCGCCGTCGTGAGCGGCTGCCCCGCCCATCGCGACCTACGCCTGACCCATTCGAAGCATCGATCCCTCATCGGCACCGCCCGACCAACGCAAGAGGCCTTCGACAGCGCCAGTCGTCCCTCCACCCTCCGGCCGGCACTCACTCGTTACAGAATGTGAGCACGACATCGCCCCCAACCCGCACCCGAACCGCCTCACAGAGCCAAAAACCCCCCGACCCGCCCCGAAAACGCATCGGCCGAAAGTGGCGGCCGCTCGAAGTCGTGATTCCGGTCGGGAGCTGGCCTCGGCGCGAACGAGCGCGAAACCGAGGCAAACCCGACAAACCGCTCTCATCGAACCGCGCAGGAAGCGCTCACTCAAGCCGCTTCTTCGCCATTGTCGTTGCCTATATGAGCAACACGGAGGGTCTTGGGCCGATGTTGGAGGATGTTGGGGAATCGCCCAGGGGCATAGAGCCAGGGCAAGCCGCTGAGAACGAGCCCTGGAGGCCGGAAACGGGCGTGAGCCTCCGAGAAACGCCCGCACTGCGAGCTTCCACCCATCGCCGCCGTCGTCGTAGGCTTGAGCTGTGCTGACCTGTCCCAGCTGCGGACAACAGAACCCTGACGGCTTCCGCTTCTGCGGCGCGTGCGGCGGCGCCCCTCGAGACGGAACGCCTGTGCGGCGGCGGCGCGGTACTACGGCGAGGCGCTCGAGCTCTGGCCTCCGGACAGCGACGGCCGCCCGAGCCTCCTCCTGAGCCTCGGCCGCGCACGCTTCGTCCTCGGTCACGATTCGGCCGAGCGGACGCTCGAGGAGGCGCGCGAGGCGCTGCTGGCGAGCGAGCAGCGCGCGCAGGCGGGGGTTGCCGAGGCCATCCTGGCCGAAATCTGGTGGTTCCGAGGCAACCGCGACCGCTGCGACCTCTATCTCGAGCGTGCGCACGCGCACGTCGCCGACCTCCCACCCTCCAACGATAAGGCACACGTTCTTGCGCAAGCCTCGCGGTTCCACGCGATCGCCGGCGACAACGCCGGTGCCATCCGGATCGGTGGCGAAGCGCTTGCGATCGCGGAATTGCTGCAACTGGCAGAGGTCCAAGCACAGGCCCTCATCAGCATCGGCTGGGCCAAGGGCGGCGTCGACGCGATCGAAGACCTGGAACGCGCGCTCGCAATCGCGCTCGCGGCGAGATCGCCGCAAGCAGTGCGTGCTGCGCACAACCTCGGAGCCGCCGTCTCGTACCTCGGTGACATCCGTCGCGGTGAACCGCTCTTCGACGAGGCGATCCGGATCGCCGAGGAGTTCGGGTATCGATTGATGGCTCGTTTCTCGCGTGGGGAGAAGATCGAGCTGCTGTTCTGGCTTGGCCGGTGGGCTGAAGCGATGACGCTCGCCGAAGACGCGATCGCCGAGCGCGCGACGGGCGACGGGCATCCTCAGGAGCACAGACTCCGCCGCCGCCGAGCGTTCGTCCGGCTCGCGCGCGGCGACACCGACGGAGCGCTCGACGACGTCCGCGTCATGCTGGAGCTCGCGCGAGAGGTCAAGGACCCGCAATCCCTCCACCCTGCCCTCGCCGGAGGCGCTCGCATCTACGCCAACGCGGGACGGATCGAGGAGGCGAGAGCGCTTGCCGCCGAGCTCGTGGCGACGTTCCGGGACGCGGCGGACTGGTTCCTCGTCGAGGCCGCCTGGGTGGCCGAAGAGCTTGGCTATGCCGAGGAGCTGAGGCGATTGTTCGAAGAGGTACCGAATCGGACGGCCTGGGGCCGGGCCGGTCTCGCGCTCCTCGACGGCAACTACGAGGCTGCCGCGGAGGCGTTCGCCGAGACGGGCGACATGGAGTCGGAGGCGGCGGCGCGTCTGCGCGCGGGCGAGAAGCTCTTCGCGGAAGGCCGGCGCGCCGAGGCCGACGAGCAACTGGTCAAGGCGCTCGCCTTCTTCCGCTCGGTCGACGCGACGCGCTACATCCGGGAGGCCGAGGCGCTGCTTTCAGCACCGGTGGAGTCTCGCAGCCAATAGGCGTCGCGGATCTCTGTCCGATCCTGCCGCGCTACGCGAGCGGCCGATGCGGTGGATCAGTATGTCCTCGACGAATGCGAGGAGCGTGTGCCCGTAACCGTTTGGCAGAGAGGGGGCAGAGAAGTGGATGTCTATCCGGCCCTGACCTATCGCGACGTCCGGGCTGCGCTGGAATGGCTCGAGACGGCCTTCGGGCTCGAGCCCACGCTTCCGGGCGATGACGGCGCCGAGGAAATCCACCACGCCGCGCTCGCGCACGGCAATGGAATGGTGCTGGTGGAATCCGAGCGCCCCGAGGATCTTCACGGCAGCCACACCGGGCTGGGCTGGGTCTACGTCGCGGTCGACGATCCTGATGCGCACTACGAGCGGGCCAAGGCAGCGGGCGTCGACGTGTTGAACGAGCCCCACGACGCTCTTGGCGGAACGCAGCGCGGCTACAGCGCCTGTGACCTCGAGGGAAACCTCTGGAGCTTCGGAACGGCCAGACCCGACACAACTACCTCAGCGTCGCGACCACGCCGATGAGCCAGTCCTCTACCGCCGTAGTCACCGCGCGTACGTCGCTCCTGAGGCTGTGGTCGCCCGGTACCTGCACGACCGTGCGACGTCCGGAGGCGGGAGGAATGCCGAACGGGTCTCGTGTGCCTTGTACGACGAGGGTCGGAACCTTCACCTCGTCGAGCTCGGAAAGACGGCTCGGTCTCGGCGCCGCCCCTGAGCGTTGGGGCGGCTGAAGCGGGAACGCTAGGCAAAGGACGGCGACCGCTCCGGTCGCCTCCGCCGTACGGCAGGCGACGCGCGCGCCCATCGAGCGGCCGCCGGCGACGAGCGGCAGCCCTCGCAGCTCACCTGCGAACAGGCGGTCGGTGACCGCCGTCCAGGCGGCGTCGAGCTGGCGCGCAGGAGCAGGGGCGCGTCGCCCGGCGACGCGGTAAGGCTGCTCGACGAGTGCGACGCTGACGCCCTGCGACCGCGCGACAGCGCTCACCCCCACCAGATCTCGCGAGGTCACTCCGCCCGCGGCGCCGTGACCCAAGACAAGCGCGGCTCGTGGCTGATCGGCGGGATGAAGATGGACGTTCGCCCGACCGTGCGGGGTTTCTACTTCGAGCATCGTCACGCCGTCATCGCCATTCTTAGCGACGCTACTGCCGAGTGCCGAAAGGTGCTTTTGGCGTTTCTTGAGCCGCTACCGCTTTGGAGCTCGTAAGTACCGGAGGACGTCGGTGAGACGGACCATCCTCTTCGGCGTCCTCGTCATTCTCGTCTGCACTCGAAAACACCCCGCGCTAGCGGGGTCCTTTCTTTGCTACGGGCGCGTCGAGCGAAGGAGCTAGGCGTCGCGGGTTACCGTTCGCCAGCCGCCGACCGCGAGGAGACAAACCGCCCAGAGGACGAGCACGAGCTCCGCGGCGGGGAGGGACATCGGCACGACCCCGCCTTGCGTCGTGAACTCCCACATTGCCTGAGGGGCGAGCCGGTTGAGCGCCGCTCCGGGCAGGACCTCCCGCCCGAGACCCAGGGCCGGGATCGAGATCAGGATCGGCGTCACTGCGAGTCGGAGGGCGAGCAGGACGCCGATCGTGGTCGAGCGCGAGCCGACCAGCGACGAGAGGCCGAGTGCGAGCGCGAAGAAGAAGGAGCACGACAGGACGAGCCACGCGCCGGTCTCCGCGAGCAATGTCGCGGACGGCGCCGGCAGCGAGCCTGCGAAGCTCACCGTAGCGACGGCCGCGAGCGCGTAGGCGACCGCAACGAACGTAAGCAGGAAGATGAGACCGCCATAGATCCGCGCCCCGAAAAGCGCGTGGCGCGCGCGGCCCGTGATGACGAGTTCCCGGAAGACGCCCGCGCTGAGGTCGCCGGCCCCGGCGGTTGCGCCGACCAGTGTCGCCGCAACGGCTCCAAGCGTGGAGAGGACGGCAACGCCTTCACCGAGATTGGTGACACCGCCCGCCGGTCCGTGGTGCGCCGGGTTCGCGGCGTGCAGGATCGCGAGGATCCCGTAAGCCACGATGGGCGCGGCAACCGTCAGTGCGCCGACGGTCGCCACGAGCCCGCGGCGCTTGCGCAGCTTGAGGAGCTCGGCGCGGACAAGCCGCGGACCGGGGAGGGAGATGGAGTGAGCGAGCGCGGTCATGCGGCGGCCTCCAGTCTGGATGTGATCTCGAGGAATCGGCGCTCGAGCGAGACACGCTCGGGCTCCAGGCGGTGGACGTCGAAGCCTGCCTCGACGAGCCGGCGGTTGATTGCCGCGACGGATCGCTCGTCCTCGATATGGACGCGCAACCCGCCTTCGGCCGGCTCGACAATCTCGCCGGCGAGTAGCGCCTGCGCCCGCAGGTCGTCGTTGGTCGCGACCAGCACGGTCGAGGCCTCGCCGGTCAACTTGTCGATCGGGCCCTGCTCGACGACACGGCCCCGGTCGACGATCGCGATCGCGTCGCAGGTCTTCTCGACCTCGTCCAGGAGGTGCGAGGAAAGCACGACGGTGCGTCCCTCGTCCACGAGCCCGCGGATCATGAAACGGAACTCCTCCATCCCCGCGGGGTCGAGCCCGTTCGTCGGCTCGTCGAGGATCAGCAGCTCCGGATCCGCCAGCAGGCAGCGCGCGACTCCGAGGCGCTGGCGCATTCCAAGCGAGTAGGCGCGGACGCGCTCGTCGGCGCGCTTGGCCAGGCCGACGCGCGCAAGCGCGCCGTCGATGCGCCGGTGTGCCTCGGGCTCACGCGCTGCGGCCACGATCCGGAGGTTCTCGCGACCGGTCAGGTAGGGGTGGAAGCGCGGCTCTTCGACGATCGCCCCGACACGGGCGAGCGCCGCAGCTCGCTGCGCGGGCATGGGCATCCCGAGCAACCGCATCGAGCCCGCGCTCGGTGAAGTGAGGCCGAGGAGCATGCGGATCAGTGTCGTCTTGCCGGCGCCGTTCGGTCCGAGGTACCCGAAGGCCGAGCCACGAGGGATGCGGAGCTCGACGCCGTCGACCGCGACCCGGGCGCCGAAGCGCTTCGTCAGGCCTTCAACCTCGATCACGTATGGGTTTGAGTCTGTGGTGTTCATGGTCTCCAAGCTACGGCAGTCGACGCGCGAGCACATCGGGCGGAAGAAGGTTCTTCGCCTCCGGCTGAAGGCGGATCTTCCGGGTGCGCCGTCATTCAAAAGTCGGAGGCGGGCTCGCCGCCACGCAAGGCGGCGCCCCGCCGGGTGGGCGGGGCGCCGATCGAATCGCGTTAGAGAACTCGTTTCACAATGAGCCGTCGCTCTTGAGGCTGGCGACTTGCCCTTCGACGACGACTGCTTCAGGATGGTCTGCTGCGGCCTGGGGAATCCAGGTCGGGAGAGGGGAGAGTTATGCGGCGTTGGTTTCTGATGTTGGCGGCGCTTTCCGCCGCGGCGGTGCTGGCGGTGGGGTTTGCCTCGTCGGCGAGTGCTTATGGCGGTGGTGCTAACCATGACATGTGGCAGATCGGGTTTTCCTTCAACTGCAACAGCCCCGATCCGACCGTCTGCGAGGAGGGGCTCGGGGGCTCCTGGGGCTGGGTCGAGTTCGACCGCTCGGCGGACGGGACGCAGACCTGGGGCGATGCCGAGCTCGCCTTCTGCTTCCACACCGTCGGCGGCGGCGGGGCCGGTGCCGGCCACGGCTCGATCGAGATCGAGAGCTGGTTCATCGCACCTGGCTCGGCGGGAGCGCAGACTTTCTACGCGAGCGGCGAAGAGACCGATTTCTTCCGCGGGACGAAGACGACGGAGGACTTCACGGACTTGGACACCGGGTTTTCGGCGGTGCCGGGTCACTACAGCACCGACGAGATCCTTGGCTTCGAGGCACCACCCGGCGTTGCGATCCAGATCCAGGTCGCGTTCCGGCCCGCGAAGTAGCTGCTGTTCGGTTCGCTCTCCCTGGGGTGCACTCGGCCCCAGGGAGAGCGCCCGTTCATTTAGAAACGAGTTCTTAGGCGGGTGCGCCGCGCAGGGCTATTGGGCCGGTCAGCCGCCTGGCGGCCTTGGCCGCGAAACCGGGCAGCGCCAGCAGGATCAGGGCCAGGACCAGCAGCATGAAGTAGAACCGCTTCTTGATCATCTTCCGCTCCGTTCCCGTCGGTTAGGCGGCGGCGGTGACAGCCGCGTTGGCTTTGGGCGCGTAGGTCGGCTGGTAGCCCAGCAACCGGCCGAGCGGAGCGCCGAGGGCCAGACCTGCGTTCTGCAGCCACGCCGGCGGAAACGCCAACCGCACCGTGTCGAAGTGAGCCTTCGCGATCACGGCGAGCCGAAGCGGGTTCGGCATGCCCTTCCGGTTCGTCTTGCCGTCGGCGGCCAGCGCGAACATCGTTTCGAGCAGCGACTCGAACTCGAGCGCGGGCCGCACCTCGCAGACGAAGCGGACCTGGTCTTCGCCCGCGTTCCAGAAGCGATGTCGCGTACCGGCTTCGACGGTGACGATGTCTCCGGGTCCGAGCGTAAGCTTCTTCCTGCCGGCTTTCAGACCGAGTGTCCCCGCCGCGACGGCGAAGCGCTCGCTCTGGAACGGATGGACGTGCGCCGCCGCGACGAACCCGTGCGGCTGGACCGCGGTCTCGATCACGACCGCCTCGCCGTCCGTGTCGCGCGAGGTGGCGAGGAAGGTGATGCGCTCGCCGGTGACCGGGTTCTGGATGGTGTCGCCTGTGTGGATCATCTGCGCCTCCTTGGCGTTCGTTGGTGACACAGAGGACGCTAGGTCCGTAGGCGCCGAGAATCGTCGGCCGCAAGCGCGATCTTCGGTCGTCGCTCAGGCGGATCTTTCGGCTACTGCTCCTCCACCAGGCGGAGGAGTGCGGCTCCGCCGCGGGATCGAGAGCTACGCTTGACCGGGTTCCACGAGCCCCGACTCGTACGCGAGCACAACGGCCTGTACGCGGTCGCGCACATCGAGCTTCGTCAGCACGTGCCCGACGTGCGTCTTCACGGTTGTCTCGCTGACGAAGAGCTCCTTCGCGATCTCCGCGTTCGAGTGGCCGCGCGCGATCAGCTTCAGCACCTCGAGCTCGCGTGCCGTCAGGTCGCCGAGCTTGGGCGGAAGCGTTCGGACCGAAGCCGGCGGGCGGCGGACGAACTCCTCGATCACACGTCGAGTCACGGCCGGCGCCAGCAATGCGTCGCCGCTTGCGACGGCGCGGATGCCCGCCACGAGCTGCTCGGGCGGTACGTCCTTGAGCAGGAAGCCGCTCGCGCCCGCCCTGAGCGCGTCGTAGACGTACTCGTCCATGTCGAAGGTCGTCAGCATCACGACCTTCGGAGCGGCGCCGTCCCCGGCGAGCAGGCGCCGCGTCGCCTCGATGCCGTCCATTTCAGGCATGCGCACGTCCATCAGGACGACGTCGGGCCTCAGGCGCTGTGCCTCCGCGACTGCCTCACGTCCGTCCGCCGCCTCGCCCACGACCTCGACGTCCTCTTCAGCCTCGAGGATCATGCGAAAGCCCGCGCGAACGAGCGCCTGATCGTCGACGATCAGAACGCCGAGCTTCATGCCGGGGCAATCGGGAGCCTGGCGCTCAGCCGGTAACCGCCGCTCGGCGCCGGGCCTGCCTCGAGCTCACCGCCGTAGACCGACACCCGCTCCCGCATACCGACGAGTCCGTGCCCGCCGCCGTCGCTGTTGCCGCTGCCGCTGCCGTCGTCGCTGACGGCGAGCTCGACGTGGTCGTCGGTGTAGTGGACGACCACCTCCGCTCGCGTCGCCCGCGCGTGCTTGATCGCGTTCGTCAATCCCTCCTGGATCAGCCGGTAGGCCGTCAGGTCGACGCCGGCAGGAAGCTGGACGGACTCGCCCTCGACACGCAATTCGACGGGCAAGCCGGCTTCTCGTGCCTGCGCGACGAGCTTGTCGAGGTGCTCGAGACTCGGCTGGGGGGCGAGCGCCGGCGCCTCCTCAGGTCGACGGAGAACGCCGACCATGCGCCGCATCTCTGCGAGCGCCTCGCGACCCGTTCTCTCGACGATCAGGAGTGCTTCACGCTCGCGCTCCTGCTCGGGCCGGAGGAGCCGGCGCACGGCCGATGCCTGCACCGTCATCACGCTGACGCTGTGCCCGACAACGTCGTGCAGCTCGCGCGCGATCCGCGCCCGCTCGTCGGCGACAGCGACCCGCGCTCGCTCCTCGCGCTCCCGCTCGGCCTTTGTCGCCCGCTCCTTCGCCTCGTCGGTCTCCTCGGACTTCCGGCCGACGCCGAACGCGATCGACCAGACGATGGTGAAGATGATGCTGAGCACGATGAAATTCCCCACATCCGACCTCGGGTCGTTGTGGATCACCACCGCAAGGACGCCCTCCGCGACGGCAAAGCCCGCAATGGCCTGGGACCGCTCTCGGAGCAGACCCGCCAGGAAGAGCGCCGCGCTCCCCACCAGAAACGCGATCCCGTCGAAGGGGACGACCGTCTTGTCGATGAACGAGGTCGCCGCCGCCGCGACACCTACCGCGGCAGGTGCGCCGAACGGAAAGCGCCGCCGGGCGAGCAGTGGGAGGACGATCGCGAGCATCGCCAACACGTCGAACCACACCGGGCCCGCCGGTCCGTCCTTCAGCTCCTGGCCGAGGACAGCGCCGGCGACACCGATACCGGCGGCCGCCAAGATCACAGCGTCGAACCAGTAACCGCGCAGCAGCGGCCAGAGTCTTTTCACGCCCTGAAGGTACTCCAGCCGCAGCCGGTCCGCCTCGTCGGCGAGGACGACGCGAAGATCGTCCTCGAGGAGGACGCCGAATCGCCTCTGCGGCCGATGACGCTCCAGGTTGACCCCCCTAGCGTAGGCGTCGATGAGCCGCGAACAGGAGGCACGCTGATGACGACGATCGAGCGCAGCATTGTGATCGACCGGCTGATGGACGAGGTGTTCGAGTTCGTCCACGACGCGACGAAGGACACCATGTGGCAGACGACGCTCGTCGAGTCGCAGACACTGACCGAGGGCCCGGTGCGCGTCGGCACGAAGGTACGTGAAGTGCGCAGGTTCCTCAGCGTCCGGCAGGAGCTCACCCGGGAGCTCACCGAGTACAAGCCGGCTACGAAGTCGTCGTTCAGGACCGTGTCAGGGCCGGTCCCGATGACCGGCGCCTACATTCTCGAGCAGGTCGACTCGGCGACGAAGCTCACGGCGACGGGCGAGCTCGACGCGCACGGATTCTTCAAGCTGGCCGAGCCCGTCTTCGCACAGATGGCCGGCAGGGAGCTCGAGGCGAGCCTCGGCCATCTCAACGATCTACTCGAAGCCGCAGGGAGCTCGTCATGAACGCGGTCACAGCGATTCGCGGCCGCGTCCTCGCCGTCTCGGTCCTCGCGCTTCTTGCAGTCGCCCTGACAGGGTGCGGGGTCGGCAGTGCGACGAACAAGGAGAAGATCAGCAGGACCGCGACCACCTATCTCAGGGCGCTCGCCGACGGCGACACCGCGAAGGCATGCGAGCAGCTCACCCGCCGCGCACAGGGCGGACGCTGCGAGGCGGCGATGAAGGAGCGCCTGTCCCGGTTGGAATCGGACGCGTTGACGAAGGCCGCCGACGACTCGATCGACATCGACGTCGACGGCGACACGGCGACGGCGAGACTCTCAGAGCCAGAAGGCGCGCGCTTCTTGCTCGCAAAGGTCGGCGGCGAATGGCGGATCGACTCCGGCTACACGCTGGACGCTTCGGCGTCGGCGGCAATCCCGGCGACCCCGGTGGGGGACCAAGTCGCCTGGGCGCTCGCCCAGCTCAACGGCGGGGCCGCAACCCTCAGCGCGGACGAGGTAACCGCCCGCTTCTCGCCCGAGTTCCTCTCGGTCGTGATGCCGGCATCTGAGCTCGTGGCGTCGCTTGAGCGAACGGCGGCCGAGCGAGGGCCGTTCACGTTCACGGGCTTCGCTTATCCGCCGACGACAGGCCAGGCGATCGGCCTGATCGAGACGAAGGCGGGTGAGCGGGGGGCCCTACGCATCCAGCTCGACCACGGCGAGCCCGCCCGCATCTTCCGCTTCGAGGTGACCGAAGCGCCTTCGGTCATCAAGGCCGCGGGTCCCTATTCGGGCCGCTTCGACATCGGTGGGCGCAAGCTCTTCCTCCACTGCACGGGCTCGGGCACTCCCACGGTCGTTTTTCAGGGCGGGCTCACGACGGACTGGGTGAAGGTGCAGGCCCGGGTGGCGAAATCCACGCGCGCGTGCAGCTACGACCCTGCCAACGGGTTGTGGGGTCGCAGCGATCCCGCGCCGACGCCGCGCACGGCCGAGGACGTCGTCGCCGATCTGCACGTTCTCCTGGCCGCCGCGAAGGTTCCCGGCCCATACGTCCTCGTCGGCCACTCCGACGGCGGCCTCTTCGTTCAGCTCTACGCCAGCAAGCACTCAGACGAGGTTGAAGGCCTGGTGCTGATCGACGCCGTGCACATGGATTACTACGCGCGGCGCACCGCACTGCTGAAGACGCTGCTGCCGCCTGCCGGATGGCAGGCGGCGGTGCGAGGGCTACACGCTCGCTCTCCGGCCATCCTCGATCCGGAGCAGATCGACCTCGAGACAAGCCTCGCGCAGACGCGCGCCGCGCTTTCCGTCGCCCCGCTTCAGTCGATGCCCCTGTTCGTGCTCACGCACGGTCAGCCGGATGCGTCGGGGTCCGACCCACGGCTGGCCGCAGCGGACGAGCGCCTTTGGCGGAAGCTTCAGAACGAGATCGCCGCGCTCGTTCCGAAGAGCAAGCACGTCATCGCCAAGCGGAGCGGTCACGACATCCACCACGAGCAGCCCGAGCTCCTTGTTTCCGCGATCCGAGAGGTGGTCGAGGGCGTGCGCGACCCCGGCAGTTGGTAGCCGCCGACGCTCGGAGGGCCCGGAGCTCGCAGTGAGTCTCAACGGTCCTCGGTACGATCCCTCTCATCGCCTAAGCGCTGGACTTGGGTACGGAGGCGCGGGATCCCTGCCTTAGCTGCCGATTGCCTCCTCTAGGGCTCGCCGGACGAGCACGCGAGCGAGGTGGCGGCGGTAATCCGCGCTCCCGTGTGTGTCGGTCGGCGGATCGGTGCCCTTGAGCGAGGCATCGGCTGCGGCCTCGATGTCGCCGGACGCTGTCAGCGCTTGCTCGGCGGCCTTCGCGCGCACGGGCTTCGGCGCCATGTTCGTGAACGCGATCGCCGAGCTGTCGATCGTCCCGTTCGACCGGCGGACGACGGCGGTCACCCCGACGGTGGCCCAGTCCTGCGCGCGGCGCGTGAACTTCAGGTACGACCAGCGGGTCGGGCCGAGCTTCGGCACGCGGATTTCCGTGAGGACGTCCTGCGGCCCGAGCACGGTGTCGAAGACGCCGGTGACGAACTCTCCGATA
>WNGB01011925.1_pt1 | contig 15120 bp, 14 predicted proteins | sample 5400681 | NCBI WGS metagenome assembly WNGB01 (sample SAMN13153367, study PRJNA577476) | soil metagenome | isolation source: 115 cm soil or saprolite under grassland replicate 2 | place: USA:California | collected 2016-06-15
TACCTCCAGGAAGCGCTCGTGTACGAGCGCGGCGGTGACCTGGACGCCGCCGCTGCAGCAGCCAGCGAGGCAACGAGCAACGAATCGACCAACTGGAGGGCCTGGGTGATCCTGTCGCGCATCGAGACGAAGCTCGGAAACGGGCCCGAGGCGAACGCCGCCTACCGAAAGGCGAAATCGCTCAACCCTCAATCCGTGTTGTTCGCCCAGTGACCGCCGACCATGACCCCATCGCCGAGCGCCTCGCATCCGAGCGACCGGTTGCCCGCGACACATTCCGCAGAGAGCTTCGTGGGGCGCTGCTCGCCGACGCGGACGCGCGGTTCGCCCCTCCATCGCGCCCGTGGCTTGTGATCGCCGCCTACGCGGGCTCCGGCTTGGCGCTGCTGGTGGTAGGTGTGTTGAGCCTGGCAGGCGTCGGGCCCCTCGGCGCCTGAGCCGCGCGGTTCAACCCTCGCGCTTATCCACCGACCACATTCCGCGCGGGCTCGGCCTCCACCGGGCCCTCCAACTCCGCGCGAAGCTTGCGGAGCGAGCGGGAGAGGATCTGCTGCACGTTGGCAACGCTCAGCCCGGTCAGCTCGGCGATCTCGGGCCCATTCATGTCGCCGCCGTAGCGGAGCGCGATCAGCTCGCGCTCCCTGTCGCCAAGCTGCCCAAGCGCCGCTTCCAGCTCGGGCGAGAGGCCCAAGTCGTGCTCGAGCGGCTCGACTTGGCTCAGCCTGGGCTCGGCCCTCCCGTCCTCGGGAATGGGCTCGTTGCGGGCAGAGCGATCGCTTCGGTAGTGGTCCACCAGAAGGTTGTTTGCAATCGCCAGCAGCCACGTGCGGGCGCTCGCCCGATTCGGGTCGAAGCGTTCCCAGGCGCGCAGCGCGCGCTCGAAGGTGAGCTGGGTCAGGTCCTCGGCCTCCTCGCGCGAACGGACGCGGTAGCCGAAGAAGCCGTACACCCTCGAGACCTGATCGTCATAGAGTTGCGCGAATCCGGACGCGGTGTTTCGCCGCACCGCGCCACCCCGGCTCGCCGAAGCCGTGAGACCTGCCTCCACGGGCCCTAGGCTATCGGTCTCACAACCGAGCTTGTTTCAAGGTCGGGAGCCCTCTCGAAGACCACCTCCGAAGTCCCGGTTTCGAGCGAGCGGGCTGCGGCCAGGGTCGCGAGGGTCGAGACGTAGAAGGTCTCGGCATCCGGAGCCGCCTCTTCATCTCGCATCACCTTCGCGAGCATGTCGAACTGCGCCTCAAAGCCCTTGTCCTGGCGCCGGCCGCCAAGCCGCCGGCGCTCTCGTCCTCGCCAGATTGCGCCCCGCCTGAAATCGTCGATCACCGCATAGGCGCCTGGCGCGCTGGTCTCGAATCGCTCCTTTCCTGGCCCTAAGGGTGAATCCGCGGCATAGTGGACCGTCCCGATCCCGCCGTCCGTGAACTCGATCTGGATGCTGAAGTTGTCGGTTGCAGCGAGCGGAAGGCTCGGGTCCGAGCGGAAGCCGCGGGCGTTCACCGTCAGGGGATCGCCCGCCGCCTGGTCGCAGAGGAAGTCGACGAAGTGGCACGCCTCGCCCTTCAGGCGCCCGCCTCCGCGGCGCGGGTCGTTGGTCCAGTGATTGGCAGCCAGCCTCCCCGCGTTGACTCGATAGGCCATCAGCCGAGGTCCCGGAAGCTCGTGCGGCTCCCTTGCGAGGGGCGCATGCCGGCGGTTGAAGCCGACCACGAGCGGAGCGCCGCTCCGTCGCTGGGCCTCGACCACCCCGGACAGCTCCTCCCAGTGAAGGGCCAGCGGCTTCTCGACGTACACGGCCAGTCCCGCGTCGAGCGCGGCGGCTACCAGCGCGGCGTGGGAGTCGTGACGGGTCGAGATCACGGCCAGTTGCACGTCGGCGTGCTCGAAGGCCTCCTTGGGGTCCGAATGGGACGAGGCGAAGCCGAATCGGCGTCGGGCGCTCTCGGCCGATAGCCCCGACGAGGAAGCCACAGAGATAGGTTCGAAGCCGGCGCGCTTCAGGCCGGGAACGATCGTCGAGGTGGCGAATGACCCAGGGCCGACGAGGGCAAAGCCCGGTCGCGCACCTGCAGGCCGCCTCCGGATCGCAGCGGTGCCACGATCGAGCTTCGCGGCGTCGCCTCGATCCCGGGGCTCCTCGCCGCCATAGCCGAGGATCGCGCCGACCACGGTCTCATCCGATTGCAGGACATCGAATGCGCTCTGGGCCTCGGAGAACGCGAAGCGATGCGTAACGAGGTCGAGCGGGCGAACCTTGCGATCCGCGACGAGATCGAGGAAGGCCCCCATGTTTCGCTGCTCGGTCCAGCGAACGTAGCCGATCGGATAATCGATGCCATGGAGCTCGTAATCGGGGTCGTAGCGTCCGGGTCCATAGGAGCGCGAAAGGCGCAGATCGAGCTCCTTCTCGTAGAAGGGTGAACGCGGCAGATCCATGCGCACGTCGCCGACGATCACCACCCTGCCTCGATCCCGGGCAAGGCTCGCGGCAAGTAAGGCGGGGTCGTTCGACTGGGTCGCCGCGCAAACGATCACGGCGTCGGCCGAGTCCTGCCAGGACGATGCGTCGCCGAGCTCGTCGCGAAGGATCGCATCCGCGCCGCACTGGCGGGCGAGCTGGATCAGGTCAGATTTCAGATCGACGCCGAGCACGCGACACCCTGCCGCGCGTGCGATGCGGACGGCGAGCTGTCCGATCAAACCGAGCCCGATCACCGCGACCGCCGAGCCGACCGAGACCTCTGCCCGGCGAAAGCCGTTGAGGGCGATCGCGCCGAGCGTGGCGAACGCACCCTCCTCGAACGAGACTCCATCCGGCAGGCGAGCGCAGAGCAGGGCGGGCACGACGTCCACCTCGGCGTGGTTCGCTGCCCCGGCACCGGCTATCGCCACACGGTCGCCTGGAGAGAGCCCGCGAGTCTCGCTTCCGGCCTCGATGATCGTTCCCGCCGCGCTGTAGCCCAGGGGACCGAGCTCCTCCAGGCGTTGTCGGACCAGAGCAACCGTCGAGCCGATTCCTTCACGGTGCATCCGCTCAAGCACGGTGCGGGCTTGATCGGGGCGGGCCCGGGCCTTCGCGACAAGGCCCTTGCCCGCGATGTCGAGGGTCGCCCGCTCGGTGCCCGCGCTCAGCACAGACGCTTCCACATGGACGGAAACAGCTCCCGCGGGCGGGCGCGGTTCCGGCACTTCGACGAGCTCGAGCCGTCCGTCCTTGAGTCGTCGGGCGACCTGACGCATGGCTACCGAGCCGACGCCTCCGCGCCCCGACGTCGCCCCAAGAGCTCACGGACGAGGAGCCATGCGAACTTGGCGTTGCCGACCGCATAGCGACTCAACATCCTGCGCGGCTCCTGAGCCAGTCGGAAGGCCCACTCGAGTCCCATCCGCTGCATCCAGCGCGGCGCGCGCGCTCGCTCACCCGCCACCACATCGATCGCCCCGCCGACTCCCATTGCGAAGCGGACGCCGGTCCGCTCCAGGTTGCGATCGAGCCACCGCTCCTTCAGCGGCGAGCTCATTGCAACGAACAGCAGATCGGGGCCGGCTTGGCGGATCTGATTCGCGATCTCTCCTTCCTCCTCAGGCTCGAAGTATCCATCCCGCGCCCCTGCAACCCGAAGCTCCGGGTAGCTGTCCCGGATGCGACTCAGCGCTCTATGGAGAACCTCCTCGCGCGCGCCCAGCAGATAGACGCTCAGTCCCCGATCGGCGGCGGCGGCCAGCAGTTCGTGCATGAGGTCGATGCCTGGAACCCGCTCGGGAAGACGCTGCCCCAGAAGGCGCGACGCCCAAACCACGGACTGCCCGTCGGCGCTCACGATGTCCGAATCGTGAATGAAGCGACGGAGCCGCTCGTCTTTCTCGGATTCCACGAGCTTCGCGGCATTGACTGAGACCTGTCGAGCCGGCCGATCGGCGTGCTGAATCAGCTCAAGGCATCGGTCGACCGTGGCCTGCAATCCGAGCGCATCCACGGGGCATCCAAGCACGTCAACGCGTCCGTGACCGGCGGCCATCAGGGACCCGACCTTAGCGCTCGTCGAGCTGTGGGATCAGTAAGCGCCTCTTGCCCAAGCGACGGCCCCCACCGTCTTCATGAGCAGCTTCAAATCCTCGGTGAGCGTCCAGTTCATGACGTACGTGTAGTCGAGCCTCAACATGTCCTCAAACCCTATGTCGCTCCGACCGAGGGTCTGCCACGGGCCGGTGATACCCGGCCGCATCATCAGGCGCACCTCGTAGCGCCCCTCGACCAGCTCGGCCTCTTCCGGAACCAACGGGCGGGGACCGACCAGGCTCATATCGCCCTTGAGCACATTCCAAAGCTGCGGAAGCTCGTCAAGCGACCAGCGTCTGAGAAATGCGCCGAAACGGGTAACGCGCGGATCCGAGGGAATCTTGAACATCGATCGGCCGTTGTCTACTCCGGTGTGCATGTTCAGCTCGGCGACCCGCGGCTTCATCTGATCGGCTCCGTCCACCATCGTCCTCAGCTTCAACAGCTCGAAGGACTTGCCGTGACGACCGATCCGTCGCTGGCGAAAGAGAACCGAGCCCGGAGAGCCCAGCCGAATCGCGATCGCGAATCCGGCCAGAAGCGGGAAGAGCACCAGAAGTCCGAGACCTGCGCCGATGAGGTCGAACACCCGTTTCAGGGCACCCCATGTCCGGGGGACCTGAATAGACGGCACGGTAAGGACTGGGAGCCCCTCGAGGTAATGGAGTGCGGCATTCGAGGAGCATAGGTCTGGTTCGCCGGAGACCAGGTCCACCTGTACGCCGATATCGATCAGGCGTCGGATGAGCTCGCTACGCGCCTCCAGGTCCTCGGGAGCACTTGCGATGATCACGCGGCTCGCTGCGACCTCCTCGGCAGTGTTCACAAGCATTGCGGCCTCGCTCACGCTCAGCTCCAGATGATCGGTCCCAGTGTTTTGGCGGTGGGACTCCGTGATTGAGGTGACCCCCACGATGTCCAGCCCATACTCAGGGTGTCGATCGATTCGACGCACGACGCGGGCGACGTCCGGAGACGATCCGATCAGGAGTACCCGCTGTCGATACCAGCGACTCCCGCGGGCGACCAGAATCGCCACCAGGCGAAGACACAGAACGAGGCCGATACTCGCCGCCCAAAGAACGACGGCCGGCATCATCTCCACGGCCCCGGATCCGAACGCAGTCCGGGCGAGAACCCATACCCAGTTCCAAACGGTGGCGACCAGGATCACGGGACCGATTTGGTCCGCCAGTGAATAGTCCAGGCTACGGTCGCCGACGTGGTAGAGCTTGAGCAAGGTCCCGACGAGGACCCAGAGCGGGAGCAGGATGACAAATAGCCTCAGATCCAGCGAAACGACTCCCACGCGACCGTCGATTTCCCGTGCCGCGACCATCACCGCGAAGGCGGCCACGAGGGCGAGCAAGTCGGTGAGGGCGAGCACCCGTCGCAGGACGTAGCCCCGTCTCCCACGGGATGCGTAGGTCTGCGCTTCATGGCGGGGGAGCGTCAGCTGCGCCGCTGCACCTGGCGCGTCCCGCATGGGGCCCGCGCGGCCAGCAACGGAGGGCCTCAGCCTGTTTCCATTTGCCCCCTGGGGCTGCGCATGCCGGTCGCCAAGCTCACTCGTATGCCGGCTAAACCTGGTAAACACGTGCTTCTCCCCTCCTGCCACAGATGCCCTGGCGCACTAGCACTCCGCACTCCCAGGCCACGATCGTACCCGGTTTGATTTGAGCGTGCGGAAACCCCCGAGCATGGCGGCTTCTCTCGCAGCAGTGTTGCGGGAGCTCGAGGGCTGGGGCGCAGAGCGAGGGTGGGTGGGACCGGATCCTTATGAGGGTTTGAACACGGCTGCCGGTCGATCGGTGCGCTCGAGACGGGTCCGGCAGGCCGTGATTCAAATCTACAAGCGGCTCCCGGTCACGCCCCCTTGGCCGCTTCGCGCGTCACCGCAACCCAACGCAAAGGCCCTCGCGCTCGCGCTCTCCGCCTACTCGACACCCTCGGGCATGGCTCTTTCCGGTGCGGAGCGCTACCTGACGCGGTTGCCGGAGGAGCTCGAGCGGCTCAATCTGCTCGAAGGGAGCCAGGCCGCATGGGGATATCCGTTCGACGCCCAGACCCGCCATCTCTTCTATGACCGCAGCACTCCCAACGCGATCGCGACCTGCTTTGTAGTCGGGGCATTGATCGACGCCGCCGAGGCGACGGGCGAAACCCGGCATTCGGAAATGGCGCTACGTGCGCGTCCGTTCCTGCTCTCGCTCGCCGCCAACCATGACGGCCGTCCCTACTTCTCATATGTCCGGGCGGGCTCCGAGCTCATTCACAACGCGAACCTGCTCGTCTGCGGCACGCTAGCGAGGCTTCACCGACTGGCTCCCGACGAGAGCGCACGGACGATGGTTCTGATGGCAACGGAGACCACCGTGGCTCTGCAAAACCCCGACGGACTCTGGGCGTATGGCGAGGCCACCAACCTCCGGTGGAGGGACAACTTCCACACTGCCTACGTGCTCGAAGGACTCGCGAGGGTCAATACCGCCTTTGGCTTCGGTGCGGAGGCGCTTGCCAGTGGCGTCACCGCATGGCTGGACACGTTCTTCGAACCGGACGGATGGGCCCGGTATTTCCCGCACTCCCATTTTCCGCTCGATGCCCATTGCTCCGCATCCGCGATCGACCTTCTGTGCGTTCTTGCCGACCAGGCCCACGAGCCGGTCGATGATCAGTGGACGGAGTGGGCCAACCGCGTAGCCGAGACTGCGATCCGGGAACTGTGGCTGCCAGAGGAAGGGCGCTTCGCCTTCAAGCGAACAACTCACGGCTTGAACAAGCGCGCTTTCATGCGCTGGACGAACACGCCCATGTTCAGGGCCCTGGCTAATCTCCACAGTGTCACGTCCGTGTGACTCCGAATGCGGGACGCACCTCGCCTTCCCCGCAATACTGCACCACGGTTCTGAGGATGCTTTGGAGTGACACCTCCTCTGCGGGCAACGCCATGAGTGGCCCGTGGGAACGGTGCAATTGGCCGGCGGCGCTCAGGTGAGTCAGCGCGGAGAAATTGAATCGCGGCCAACCGTTGCCGTGATCGGCCCGCTGCCCCCGCCCATCCACGGCCACATGATCTTCACCCGACGGATCTTGGGTTCCGAGCGGCTCTCGAGGAAATTCCGGATCGTTCACGTCGACGTATCCGACCACCGCGAACTCGGAACAGTCGGCCGCTTCGACCTGACGAACATCGTTTTGGCCATGCAACACTCGGCTCGGCTCGCCGTCGTCCTCTGGCGGGAGCGACCCGCGATCGTTTATCTGCCTCTCGCCCAGAACATGGTCGGAGTCGGTCGCGATCTTCTCTTCGTGGCGCTCTCGTTACTCGCCCGCGCCCGGGTAATCGCCCATGTCCACGGTGGAAGTTTCGGCTCCTTTCTGGCGAACGCCCCAAGATGGTTCGCCGCGCCAGCGCTAGCGCTGCTTCGCCGTAGCGCTGCCTTCGTTGTCATGACCGAGTGGCAACGCGAGCGGGTCGCAGCGGTGCTTCCCGCCGCGCGCGTCAAAGTGGTACCGCACGGAACGCCGGACGTGCGGGGGCCGGCCCGGAAGTTGAGTGACGCGCCACTGCGGGCGCTGTACGTGAGCAGCCATCTAGATGAGGGCAAGGGGCTGTCCACGCTCCTCGACGCGGCGATCCACGCACAGCGAGAAGGGATCACGACTAGCTGGGAGATCGTCGGCGCGTGGCTGAGCGAAACCGTCAAACGCCGGAGCGAGGTCGTCGTCAACGGCACGCCTGGAATCTCCTTCCGCGGTGCTCTTGCGCGCGAACAAGCCCTGGACGCCTACGCCTCCGCGGACGTCTTCGTCTTTCCTACCCAGGTCGCTGAGGGCTTCGGGCTGGTCAGAATCGAGGCGATGGCGGCGGGGCTGCCTGTCATCACCACGGAGGCCGGAGGAGCCCACGAAATTGTCCGTGATGGTGTCGACGGTTTCATCGTCGGCTATCGCCGCGCCGATGAAATCGTCGCCCGACTGCGGGAGCTCCGGGCAGATCCCGAGCTCCGGGCTCGGATGGGGGAGGCTGCGCGCGAGCGTCAGCGGGCGCACTTCAGCGAGGATGCCTTCGAGGAGCGCCTGGCTCGGGTGTGGAGGGAAGTGGTCGGGTGACGGTCTCGGTTGTGATCCCCGCGCACCAGTCGGCGTGGTGCCTGCCGGACGCGCTGGCCTCCGTTGCGGCACAGAGCTACCGAGACTACGAGGTAATCGTGGTGGACGACGGGTCCACCGACGCAACCGCGGAGGTGGCGACCTCGAGCTGCGAGCGACTGGGCATCGAACGGGTCTCGCTGATCAGACGAGCGCACGGAATGGGCCCGAGCAACGCGGGCATCGCGCGCAACACCGGCGTGGAGGCGGCGGCCGGCGAATATGTGGCCTTTCTCGATGCAGACGACGTCTGGTATCCGCAGAAGCTGGAGAAGGTCATGGATGTCTTCTCGACGGCCCCCTCGCCCTTGACCGGCGTCTGCCACGCTGAGGCGATCACCGAGGAGGGGGATGTCGTGCGCATTCAGCGCTACGGCGGCTGGGCGCGGTTTCTGCCCCTCTTTTGGCGACTCCTTCTGGTCGACAACTGCCTCTCGCCGTCGGCAACCGTGGTCGAGAGGGAGGCGATCCGAGCCGCCGGGGGCTTCTCACCTGACCCTCGCCACCACTCCGTAGAGGATTACGACCTCTGGCTGAGACTTGCCCGAACAGGACGAATCGAGTTCATCGACGAGCCGCTCGGCGAGTATCGCCACTGGCCTGGAGGCCTAAGTCGCGATCCGGCACTTCATCTGACCAGCGTGCTCAACGTGATCGACGACAACTTCCGACGGGTTGCTGGTTCGCGGCCGGGAGCCTGGTGGCGACTCCTACGGCGCCAGCGACGCATGCGGGCGATACGCCAGATGGCCTGGCTCTGTCACCGCAATCGCGAGACAAGAGAGGCCATGGACCTCACCCTGCGCGCATCGCGGGAATGGCCAATCTCGCCGAAGCTCTGGGCGGTCGCCGGCATCGTCGCGGCCGATGCTGTGCGCCGATCCCGAACGGGCCATTCCGCCTGAACCGGATCTCGTTGTCCTCGGACGCCCCGGGGGTCAGCTCGCTTTGCGCCGGCCGGTCTCCCGAGGTCCGGCTGAGCGCCACGTCATCCTCGGAGCCAGGAAGAGCAGGGCCAGTCCGCCCCAGAAGAACAGACCCATCTGCGGACCCTCGAGGACCACGTCGAGCAGGGCGATAGTTGCGACGAACGCCAGCGTCGTTGTCGCCGCGACGACCCGTGCCCGATACGGCGGCGGCGCGGCGAACAGGCTTCGCCGCACACGGCTGATCGCGACTAACAGCAGCGCAACGAAGGGAATCATCCCCAGGAGACCGGCCCTGTAGAGAAGGTTCATGAAGGAGTCGTGGGGGCCTGTCACATCGTTCGGATCGTCCGGGTCTCCCGTGCGACGATCGTAGACAACGCCGTCAAACTCGAAGTCCGTGGGGCGGCCGAACCCGACACCAAACAACGGGCTCTTCGCCGTTTCCTTGAGCATGAACCAGTTGATCGCGAGTCGCCAGCTGGCATTCGCGTTTGCGCCTGCGCCGATGCCCGGTGTAAAGGTGCCCTGCGTCTCGGCGATGATTCCCGGGGTTGCTCCCAGCGCTCCATTCGCCGAGCTGCTGGATGTCGGGGTGGGCGAGGATCCGCCTGGCAGTGGGCCGTGGCTGTGGCCGCAGGACCCACCAGGCCTTCCCTGAGAGATGCGGCCCTTTATGACCCGCAAGCCGTCGACGAGCACGGGTGGGCTGCTTCTTCCGTTGGCTATGTCCAGTCGCTCGGCTGAGGAACGCGCGCTCAAGACCTCCTTGCACGTCTGCCAACGCGTCGCCGGTGAGGCGGACCACGGCTTTGCCGACCAGCCCGCTCCTGACGTATCGCCGACTTGACCCGCGGCGGGCTGGGCGCGCAACGGCTTCAGCCAGAAGAGCACGCTGTATTCGTGTCTCCTCTGAAGCCCCGCAAGATTGGCCAGGTCGAGGAGTTGGCCGGGACCGACGCGGCGGGAAAGTGACCCCTGCGCCGCATCGCCGTCTACCTCCTGACCCGCGGCCAGGCGGTTGAAGGGCGACTGTCCAACCAGTCCCGACATCCCGTCGTCCGCAACGTAGTTCGGCGAGGCTGTCGCGCTCGAGACGGCGGCTGGCGCGTTAGCCCACCCCGCCCGCGCCTGCGTGACCCCGTACGCGGCTACGTTCGAGAAGACGAATACGGCGATGCCGGCTCCCAGCACCCTGAGCCGCCGCCCATCCGGCGCAAGGGCGGCCAGGATCGCGACGACCACCAGCATCGCGACCCACACACTCCTTGCCGTCATGAGCGACAGGAGGGTGGTGCCTAAAAGGAAGAGCGCCCATTCGGCGCGGTGGAGGCGCATCCCGTGCACCGCTCGCGTTGCGGCCCAGACGAGGAAAATCGAGATGTAGATGGCGGCAGCCGGATCTGGGTTGGGCCACAATCCGGGCGCGACGTTCGGCGGTACCGCCCAGTAGCTAGCGTAGAGGAGGGCTGCCACGACGCTCGAGGCCAGTAACACCGTTAGCAATAGACGAAGCCGCTCGCGGCTGTCAGCCACGATCGGCACCAAGGCCAGCATCACGGAGTACTCCACTAGCCCGACGTCGTGCGTCACATCGGTGAGGCCGAAGTCCGCAATGCCCCGAAGCGTCGCCACCGCGCCAGCGATCCAGAGGATGACCAGCGGTACCAATGGCACCACGTCCCGAACCCGCTGCATGGCTCCGCGGAAGCCCACGCGAAGCAGGGCCAAGCCGAGTACGGCGAGCAGAACCGGCTCAGTGACATAGAGATCGCCGCCAAGGTTGAGCTTGGCGAACGATCTCCCAAACAGCGCCATCACTCCCAGGAATGCGGCGAGCAGTAACAGGTCGGCGCTCACCGTCTCGAGGGTCCTCGGGGGTGGCTCAGGCGTACCGAGGGACAGTTCACCTTGGCCATTGCCGGCTACCGCAGGCGGGCGACGAGGCAGCGCGACTCTCATCGGGCTTCCTCCGGCTGCTTGACCACCATCGCCTGCCCGCTCGGCAGGACGATCGGGGTCTCTGGCCGGGAGCGGAAGAATTCGCGGACCGCGCGGGTTGCGCCCGGGCAGTCCGTGTCTGCGTAGTCGTCGAAGATGATCGTGCCGCCGGTGCGTGTGCGCGGGTAGGCCCACTCACAGGCCTCGAGAACCGAGTCGTGCAGATCCGCGTCCACGTGGGTGAGTGACAGGGGTGGCACCTCCCGAGCCTTCGGAAGCGTCTCCGAGAAGGGGCCCACCCAAAAGATCGGGCGCACCCCGTTCATCTCCAAGAGGCTTCGAACCTCGGCCTCGTCCACGTCAGCTAGATCGCCGGGACGGTACTCCTCACCGTCATACTCGTAGGACGTGGCTTCAGGCATGCCCTGGAACGTGTCGAACAGGTAAAGCTCCACGCCCGGCACGCGGCGGGCAGCGACACCGGCGATGATCCTCGCCGTCGCTCCTCGATAGACGCCAAACTCGGCGGCCGCGGTGCCAGGCACGATGAATGCCTCGGCGAGCTGGTGGAGTTGCCAGTAGCGGGGCAGCTTGGGTTCGTAGAGCACGCCGTTCTCCCGCAGTGCTCGCAAGGACTCCTGAAAGGCGGGGGATTCCCGTCCCTCACCCATGAATGTGCGCCAAGCGGACAGCCAGTAGCGAGCGTTATAGCTCGCCTGACGGACCCGCCGGTATCCAGGGGGCCGGAACTTGAGTCCGGACCGCATCGACAACTCAGGATCTGGCGGGCGAGCAGCCCCGCCCCGGGCAGTCTGGAGAGCACGGCGTCCAGCCGCGCCGCGAGCGCCGAGCGAGGGATGAGCCTTAGCTCGGGATGGAAGATCACCTCCGAGTAGCCGATACGCGGTTCCGCGATATCGGCGAGCAGCGAGCGGAAGTCGCCCGGCAGGTAGTAGCGCAGGTAGTAGTCGGCCGTGCTCCGCTCGCGCCCCACGGGCGGCGCCCAGCGGCGCCTGATCCGCATCAGCCGCCCGGGCAAGCGCGCGTAGCGGAAGCTCAGATTCTCCACGGTGAACTCACCGCGATCGGCGAGCAGCTCCTCGATGACCTGCCGGAGCGAGCTGCGGATGGCACGTTGGTCGGCAATGTGCTGATAGACCTGGGTAGAGCGCACCCAGTCGAAGCGCATCCCCCCGATCGGGATGGCGTCGAGGCTCGCGCAGACCAGCTCGGGCGGCGTCGCCCCCTCGGCCGCATAGATCCTGCGGGCCAGCAACAGCGACTCCAGCGAGAAGTCGATCCCCCAGAGCTCGAGCCGCTCGGCGAAGGGCAGGTACGCAGCCCCCCACCCGATGCCGACATCTAGCAGTCGCGGCCGGGTGGCGCCTTCGCTCCGCGCCAGGAAGCGGGCGATCTCGAGCTCGGACCTGGCGCGAAAGTGGTGGCGGTCGTAGACCTGGCGCCAGCCCTCGAGCCCGGCCGCGACGTCCTCGGAAACCCGGCGCCGCACCTCCCGCTCCTCAGGGTTCGGAACCCGTGGCGGGAGCAGGACGGGGATTCCTCCGACCACGCGGTACGCGGCCTCGCAGTCCGAGCAATGCAGCTCGCCCTCGACCAGCTCCTCCCCTTCGATGCGCGGCACGTCCGGCCCAACAGCACGCTGAGCCAGATCCAGAGACCCACGGCAGGCGGGGCAGCGCAGATGGCCCACGGAGGCGAGCCTCACCAGGCGGCGAACGGTAATACACGCCGCCCGCGCCGGGAAGCATCGGCTCAGCGCCAGAGAACCGCGCGCACTGGGCTCGCCTCGCCGCCGCTCAGCCGCAGTGGGAGGGCGCACAGGTTGTAGCCGCCGGGCTCGACGGCGCTCAGGTCGAGCGATTCGAGCAGGACCACGCCCGCCTCTAGGAGGATGCGATGCACGTCCCCCGTCCCGCGGGACGACTCGACACTCAGGTAATCCACACCCACCAGGGCCACCCCGGCCGCGGCGATTCGCTGAGCAGCTTCGACACTGATGGCAGCGAACTCGGGGTCGAACTCGACCCGCGAGATGCGCCGCCTGGAGTTCTCGGTCTTGAACAGCAACCTCGCGCCCGACTGGAGCGAATCGGCGCGAAGCGAACTTGCGTCAATCTCCTGGCCTTCAACCTCCAGGATCTGGCAGGGGCCGAGGCACGCCTGGAGAGGGATCGTCTCGACGTCGCCGGCAGCGGGCAGGAAGTGCAGCGGAGCATCGACGTGCGTGCCTGCATGGGAGTCCAAGGTCCACTCGCTGTTGCGTGGCTCGGCGGCGGTTCCCTGGTCCACCACGCGGTGCACCGCGGCCGGGCGTCCGGTCGGCCAGGCGAGCATGCCGCGCCTGACCTCGATCGAGATGTCGTAGAGCTCCACGGCCGCCACGAGCCTACCGGCGCCTGCGATCAGCGCCCCATACACTCACGCTGGGCGCTCTGGCAGGGCGTCCGCCCGTGCGAACCCAATCTGAATCGAGCGTGAAAGAAGCCGAGATACGCCCTGACGACCTGTTCGACCGCTACCTCGAGCTGAGCCGACAGGACATCGCGAAGCTTTTCTCGGATCCGTCGGAGCGCAGGGAATGTCCGTGCCCCGGTTGCGGCGGCGGGAACCAACTTCCGGCCTTTGAGAAGCACGGGTTCACCTACGTCGAGTGCGACGACTGCCGGTCGCTCTTCGTCTCACCTCGCCCCCGCCCGGAGGCGCTCGATCGCCTCTACCGCGACAGCGACTCCAGTCGCTTCTGGGCCCGCGAGTTCTTCCCGGCGGTGGCCGAGGCCCGCCGGGAAAAGATCATCGGCCCACGGGTCCAGCGCATCCTCGAACGCATCGCTCTCGAGCCCACCGACGGCGGGCCACGAACCGTGATCGACGCTGGGGCCGGCGCGGGCGTGTTCCTCGACGAGCTGAGACGGGCGCGGCCCGGGATAGAGCCGATCGCGGTCGAGCCCGGAGCCGAGCTCGCTGAACAGTGTCGGCAACGGGCGCTCGCGCTGGTGCAGAAGCCGGTGGAACGCTGCCATGAGCTCGAGGGCCGGGGAGCGCTGGTGACCAGCTTCGAGGTGATCGAGCACGTCTACGATCCGCTGGGATTCGTCAGCGCCCTGCGAGATCTCGCGCAGCCCGGAGGATTGGTGCTGGTCACCGGCCTGGGCGGGGACGGCTTCGACATCCAGATGCTGTGGGAGCGCTCGAAGTCGGTTTCTCCGCCCCATCACCTGAACTTCCTCAGCGTCGAGGGGCTCGAGCGGCTGTTCGAGCGTGCGGGGTGTGTGGACGTGGAGGTAGAGACGCCCGGGTTGCTCGACGTCGAGCTGGTGCAAAAGGAGATCTCCAACGGGGCCCGGCCGGAGCTTCCGCGCTTCTTCAACCTCTTGCTCGAGCGCCGGGACCAAGGTGTCCTCGACCGGTTCCAGCGCTTTCTCCAGGAGGCGCGCCTGAGCTCGCACACGTGGATCTGGGCCCGCCGGCCAACGGAGCGGGGGCATTGAAGGCGATCGGCGTCATCCCCGCCCGGATGGCCTCGTCACGCTTCCCCGGCAAGCCGCTTGCCGAGATCGCCGGGCGGCCCATGCTCGAGCACTGCTGGCGAGGCGCATCGCAGAGCGGCCTGCTCGATCAGGTCCTGGTGGCAACCTGCGACGCCGAGATCCGCGAGTGGGCGCAGGGCGCCGGGATCGGGTGTGTGATGACTTCCGACTCCCACGAGCGTGCCACCGACCGAGTCGTCGAGGCTGCGGCGGCCATCGAGGCCGAGACTGTGGTCCTGATCCAGGGTGACGAGCCGTTGGTCACCGGCGCGATGGTCGACGCGGCGCTCGAACCTGTGCTGGGCGGGAGGGCTGCTTGCACGAACCTGGTCAGGCGGATCGAGGACGAGCAGGACTTCGCCAACCCAAACACGATCAAGGTGGTGGCCGACCGCGACGGGCGCGCCCTCTACTTCTCGCGCAGTCCTGTGCCGAGCCTCGCCCAGGCCCCGTTCGGCAGCCCGCCCGCGCTCAAGCAGGTATGCGTGTT
>WNGB01008007.1_pt1 | contig 15114 bp, 17 predicted proteins | sample 5400681 | NCBI WGS metagenome assembly WNGB01 (sample SAMN13153367, study PRJNA577476) | soil metagenome | isolation source: 115 cm soil or saprolite under grassland replicate 2 | place: USA:California | collected 2016-06-15
GTCCCGGCGACCAGCCCGGCTTGCCCCGCACCCCGAACGCCTGGGCGAACTCCGCATCGGCGGACAGCTCGCCCAGCCCGTCGCGGACCCGATCGCCAGCGGGTAGGGGCCCTTGGCGGCCGCGGCCCGCGCCGCCCGCGCCGTCGCCTCCGGGATCTGCGGCCACGGCCGCGGCTGCACCGACATCACCCACTCCATCCTGCGGCCGGGAACGGGGGAAAGGCGACCGCAGCACGATCATCGACCCACAGAAGATCAACAGGTAGGAGCAACGCCGACACGAGACTCAGCGCGTCGTCGAATTAGCCAGCAGGGTCGGCCTTGTGGCGAGCGTCGGCGCTCGCGCCCGTCGGCGGGTTCGACGGCGCGCGGCGACCGAGGCCCACGGCCAAGCCGACACCATCCGGCTGCTGCACACGGTCATTGGTGCGGTGGCCGGCGGGCAGGATGCAGATCGGGTGGCCGCCGAAGGAATCCGCGAGCTGCTCGGCGCCGAGCGGGTGCTGGTCACCCGGAAGGGGGCGGATGGCGAGCAGGTGACCGCCGACGTCGGCGCGACCGGGCAACCTCCGGCAGCGGACCTGCCCCATCTGGACGCCGAAGGGCGCATCCCCAGCGGCCATCTGCGCTCCGTGGGTGGCATGCTGGTCCTTCCGAACGAAGGAGCCGTCCTCGACATCGTGCAGCGCAAGATTCCCGTCGGTTCGCTCATCGTGATACCCAGGGAGGACCAGCCAGTGCTGCGGGCGACCAGGCTCGGCATCGCCGCGATCGCGCACGCACTGGCCGTCACGCCGCGAGGTCCGCTTCCATCCGCCAGCAGGACACAACCGGCCGGCGCCGACGACCGGCATGCCCGTGGCTGAGCGCTCCGCCAGCCCGCCGGCTGGCGACCGGCTGGCCGCGGCCCCACCGGGTCTTCCGACCGACGGGCAGCCGGGCGCGCCGGGGCCGCCCGTCCCGGGCGAACTGCCAACCGACCATCCGCCCGCGCGACTGTCACGCCGCCGGGTCGTCGCCGGCCTGCTGCTGGCCGCCATCGGACCTCCCGGGCTGACGCTGCTCCTGGCCAATCTCCGCAGCCACATCGACCTGCCGGGCGTGCTGCTCCTGTACCTGCTGGTCATCGTCATCGTCGCCGCTGTCGGCGGGGCGCTCCCGGCGGCGATCGCCGCGGTTGCCGGGTTCCTGCTCGCCAACTGGTACTTCACGCCGCCGTTTCACCGACTCGCGATCGCCGAGCGCAAGAACCTGCTCGCCCTGGTCGTGTTCCTGATCGTCGCCGGAGTGGTGAGTGTGCTGGTCGACGCGGCCGCGCGCCGCACCGCCGAGGCCACCCGCGCGCGGGCCGAGGCCGCCGCCCTGGCCCGCCTTGGCGCCACCCTGCTGCAGGGCGACGACCCCCTCCTGCCCGAGCTGGTCGAGCAGCTCCGCTCGGCGTTCGCGCTGCAGGGCGTGGCGGTGCTGCGGCGTGACCGCCAAGGCTGGCGCGTCGAGGCCAGCGCCGGGCCGGCGGCGCCGATCCGGCCCGAGTACGCCACCGACGCAATGGGGCTGGACGACACCACCACGCTGACGCTGCTCGGCCGACGCCTGACCGGCGACGACCGCCGGGTCCTGCGCGCCTTCACCGACCAGCTCGCGGTCGCCCTGGAGAGCCGGCGGCTGGCCCGCGCGGCCGCCGACGCGGTCGCCCTCGCCGAGGCCAACCAGCTGCGCACCGCCCTGCTTCAAGCGGTCTCCCACGACCTGCGCACCCCGCTGGCCTCGATCAAGACCTCGGTCACCAGCCTGCTCCAGCACGACGTGACCTGGCCCCCGGAGGCGACCCGCCAGTTCCTGGCCACCATCGACGAGGAGACCGACCGACTCAACACGCTGGTCGGCAACCTGCTCGACATGAGCCGCCTGCAGACCGGCGCCCTCAGCGTGCTCAGCCGCCCGGTCGGGCTCGAGGAGGTGGTGCCGGCCGCCCTGGCCGGGCTGGGAGGACACGGCCGGGCGGTCGAGGTCGACGTCCCCGAGACCCTCGCCCGGGTGTGGGCCGACCCAGCCCTGCTGGAGCGGGCGATCGCCAACGTCGTCAGCAACGCCGTGACCTGGTCGCCGCCCGGCCGGTCCGCCTGGCCGCCCAGGAGCATGCCGGCCGGGTGCAGCTACGCGTGATCGATCACGGGCCCGGCATCCCAGCCGAGGACCGGCAGCGGGTCTTCCAGCCGTTCCAGCGCCTGGGTGACAACGCCAACCATACCGGGGTCGGGCTGGGCCTGGCCGTCGCCCGCGGCTTCGTCCAGGCGCAGGGCGGTGAGATCCGGCTCGAGGCGACCCCCGGCGGCGGACTCACCGTCGTGTTCGACCTGCCAGCAGCCAGCCACCCCGCCCCCCCACCCGGCGACCGTCGCCCGGCGCAGGACGCGCGGCCATGAGCCACATCCTCCTCGTCGACGACGAGCCGCAGATCCTGCGCGCCCTCGCCATCAACCTGCGCGTCCGCGGCCACGAGGTCACCCTCGCGGCCACCGGCGAACAAGCGCTCCAGCACGCAGCCCGCGCCCACCCCGACGTGGTCATCCTCGACCTCGGCCTGCCCGGGATCGACGGCCTCGAGGTCATCCGGGGACTGCGAGGCTGGAGCCAGATGCCGATCATCGTGCTGTCGGTCCGGGAACGCGAGGCCGACAAGGTGGCCGCCCTCGATGCGGGCGCCGGCGACTACGTCACCAAACCCTTCGGCATCAACGAGCTGCTCGCTCGCCTACGGGCCGCCCTGCGGCGCAGCGCCCCCGGGGCGGAAGCGGCCGTCGTGGAGACACCAGACTTTCGGATGGACCTGGCGGCCAAGCGGATCACCACCAACCAGGGCGAGGTCCGCCTCACCCCAACCGAATGGCACCTGGTCGAGGTGCTGGCACGCAACCGCGGCAAGCTCGTCAGCCAACGCCAGCTCCTGCAAGAGGTCTGGGGTCCCCAATACGCCGAGGCAGCCAACTACCTGCGGGTCTACATGGCCCAGGTACGCCGGAAGCTGGAGCCGGACCCGGCCCGACCCCGCTACTTCATCACCGAACCCGGCATGGGCTACCGCCTTGAGCTCGACCCATGATGTAGCGACCACGGCTCGACTCCCGAGGGCAGGGCGTCCTCCGCGCATGACCGCCCCAAGCCGGCCCCACCTCGCCATCAGCGCAGCGGGTCGTCGGGGATGGCGCAGGCGGGTCGTTCCCGGCCACCCTGGTCCTGGCGCCGGATGTCGTAGGAGGAACCGGCGAGGGCCAGCCCGGCCGGACCCAGTGTCGCTCTGGCGAGGATCGTGCGGCGGTCCATGGCAACCTCAGCCAGGCCGTCGGCGTGCAGGATGCCGCCCTGGTCGGAGAACGGCCCGCCGGCGTGCAGCCGGAAGGGGTGGCCGTGGGGCATGCTGCCGCCTCCTCGGGGTCAGGGCCGGGGCCGGGGTCGGAGTCGGGCGGTGCCGCAGGCCCGGCTGGGGACGGCGCTGGCCGCCAGCCGCGCCCGGGTGGGGTCGAGCCGCCACTGCGGCCACCGGGCTGACCACAGCACGAGGGCGCCGCCGGCCCCGATCGCTGCCGCGACCGGGTGCTCGATGGTGGCCAGGTTGGGGGCGAGGGCCAGGTCGATCGCCAGCCCGGCGGTCAGGACCACGGCGACCGGCAGCGACCGGGTCGAGGTGGCCAGCGCGGCGGCCGCGGTCACGATCACCGCGGAGGTGCCGACGTCGAGGCCGGCGAGGCTCCCACCGGGCCCCGCCCAGGCCAGCCAACACAGGTCGGCGAGGACGGTGGGGAGGAGGTGGCCGAGGGCGCCGATGGTGAGCAGCCGCCGGCTCCCGATGACGGCTTCCAGCGGGCCGAGCACGAGCCAGGCGTCGGCCAGGTCCAGGCGCCCGACCGGCTTGGAGAAGTAGTGCTCGGCGGCGGTCGCGATCCCGTAGACACCGTCGCCGAAGTAGATCTTGTTCAGGTACGCGGCGAGGATCTGGTCCTTGGTCAGCCGCCGGGCGAGCTGGGCGGCGTAGACCGCCTCGACAAGCTTGCGGTGCAGGTTGACCTGGTCGCCGGTGACGACCGTCTTGACGTACTGCTGGGTGATGGTGCTGCCCCCCTGGCGGAGCTGGTCGCTGCGGGCGTCGGTGACCAGGGCCCGCGCGATGCCGCGGAGGTCGAGCGCGCCGTGCTGGTAGAAGCGGGCGTCCTCGATGGCCAGGACCGCCTGCCTGACCCGGACCGGGATGGCCGCGAGCGGCACCACCGTCCGGTCCTGGTCGCGGTGGAGCACGGCCAGCACCGAGCCGTCGGCGGCGTCGATCACCGAGCGGGTCGGGGGCCTGGCCAGCAGGAGCGCGGGCGGCGGCCCCTCCGACACCCGGCGGTCGGCCGCCGCGCCCAGCGCGACCACCGAGGCGGCAACCAGGACCAGAGCGAGGCTGGCCACCGCCACGGTGGCCAGCAGCAGCCCGCCGCGCCGGATCCAGGAGCGCCCGATCGACCGGGGCACCCCGTTGGGATTCCCCGAACCGCCCCACGCCGGGCTCATGCGGTGACCCTCGGGAACCGGGGCCGGTCGGCCAGTGTGCCGGCCAAAGGATGCAGCAGATGGGCCCGGTCGGCGGCCAGCGACACCCCGGGCGGGCGGGCCCGGTCGGCGGCCAGCGACACCCGGGGGCGGACCCCGGCCAGGTGGGCGCTGGCGAAGGCGAGCGCGTAGGGGGCCTCGGTGCGGGCCCCCCGCCAGGTGTGGGTGGCCCCGGGCACCTCGGTGAAGACCGCCTGCTCGCCGCGGGCCTGGAGCATCCGGGCGAGCCGCGCTGCCTCGCGCGTCTGGGGGTCGCGGCTGCCGGCGACCAGGTCGACCGCCATCGGGTGGCGGAACGTCATCGTGGGGATGTAGTCGGCCGGGGCGTTGGCCAACCACAGCGCGCGGCTGCCACCGAGCAGGGTGCCGGTCACCGCGCTCGGGTCGCCGTAGGGCATGAGCGACACGACCACCGAGTAGGTGTCCTGGTGGCGCAGTCCGAGGTTGAGGGCGGCGTAGCCGCCGCTCGACACCCCGCCGACAGCCCGGCCGGCCCGGTCCCTGATCGTGCGGAAGCGGGTGTCGATGCTGTGGACGACCGGGCCGGCCAGATAGCTCTCGACCTGGGGGCCGCCGACCTGGTTGAGCGTCTCCGAGTCGTGCAGCCAGCCGCCGCTGGCGTCGGGCGCGACCACCAGCATCGGCTTGACCAGGCCGTCGGCCAGCATCGCGTCCATGGTCTGCTGGACCTCGGCGGCCCGGAACCAGTCCTGCGGGCCGCCCGGGTAGCCGTGCAGGAGGTAGACGACCGGGTAGCGGCGGGTCGCGTTGGCCGGGTCGTCGTAGCCGGGGGGCAGGTAGACGTAGGCCCGGCTTGGTGGCACATCCAGTCGCGGGGCGCCGATCTCCAGGCTCAGGACCTGCGAGCCGTGGCCCCGGCCGGTGGAGCTGTCCTGGGCAGGCGGGCCGAGGAGCCCGGGCAGCGTCGGGACGTAGCCGACGTAGGCGTTCAGTCCAGCCAGGCCGGTGAGGGCGGCCACGGTGAGCAGCCAGGCGGCCAGCCCGGCGCGGCGGAGCCAGCGGTGCTGTGGCGGCGGCCCTGCCAGGCGCCGCCGGCGGCGCCACAGGGCGGCGACCACGCTGGCCGCGAGCAGCGCCCCGAGCACGCCCGCGACCCAGGGGCTCTCCAGCGGCCCGGCCCGGTCGACCCGGTGGAGCAGGCTGGCCGGGAGGTGGAGCAGGCCGCCGGCAACCTGGTGGAGCTGGTGGCGGGCGGTCATCAGCAGGTGGCGGTGGTGGTCGGGCTGGTGGCGGGCGGTTACCAGCAGGTGGCGGGGGTAGTCGGGCTGGTGGCTGCCGGCCGTCGCCAGGGGCGGGGGCGGCCGTCTCATCGCGACCCTGTTCTGGCCGGGCTCGACGGGCGCAGCCGCCAGGGCGGGCAGAGCAGCCCCTCGGCGCGCAGGACGGCCAGCGCTACCCGTGGCAGCGTCTCGGGCGCCTCCACGGCCAGGTAGCGGGGCTGCCAGCCGGGGCAGAACTTGCGGTTGAAGCGGTACAGCGTCTGGATCTGGAACGGCCCCGATAGCCGCCGCAGCAGCCAGCCGGCCACGCGCAGCCGCGCGGGCGCGCCCGGGGCGGCACCGGCGGCCAGTACGGCCCGCAGGAACGAGAAGTTCAGCGACACCCGCCGGACGCCGAGCTCCGGGAGCCGGCGGGCCGCCTCCACGACCAGGAAGTCGGTGAGCCAGGACGGCGCCTGCCGGTCGCGGCGCATCACGTCCAGGCTGGCCCCGTCGGCTCCCCAGGGCACCAGGTGCAGGAAGCCACGCACCTCCCCCGCAGCGTCGCGGGCGGCGACCACCAGGGTGTCGGGGTCGCGCGGGTCGAACAGCCGGCCCAGCGCCATCGAGAAGCCCCGCTCGGCCGTGCCGGCCCGCCACCGCCGCGCCACCTCCGCCATGGTGGCCACCTGGGCGGGGGCAAGCTCGCCCGCGCGGCACACCAGCGACGTGAACCCGGCCCGCCGGGCCCGGTTCCAGCTCTGCCGTGCGATCCGCACCCCGCGCCCCTCGAGAGTGAACCGGTCCAGGTCCAGCACCGCCTCGTCGCCCAGGTAGATCGTGGTCAGGCCGGCGTCCCGCCAGGCAGCCGCGGCCGCCGCACCGCAGCCGAGCACCCCCGCGACCCGGCCCTGCCCGGCCGCTGCCGCGCGGAAGGCGGCGATCGCCCCGGGCCACTGCCCCGGCGGACCGAGCGGGTCACCGGCGGCCAGCGCCACCGGCCCGACCGTGCCATAGGCGACCAGGGCGTCGCCGGCCCGCACCACCGCCCGGTCGTCACGCAGCGCGAAGTAGGCCAGCGAGTCGCCCGAGGTGGCCACGGCCGCGGCCAGCCCCGGGTCGGTCGTCCGCCCGGCCAGGGCAGGGGCGAGGGCGCGGGCGGCCACGGTCAGCGCGCCGACCCAGAAGACGGCCGCCAGCGAGCCTGGGAACAGGCGGCCGAAGCGGCCGGCCAGCTCCACCCCGGCTCCCAGCCCCAGCGCCATCCGCCCGACCTCGGCCACCATCCCGCCGAGGCCGAGGTCGGCGCGGACGTCGTGGTCGTTGGCGACCAGGCCGAGCGTGCCGTAGGCGAGGGTCGCCGCAGCCACGGTCAGCGCCGGCCCGAGCACGGCCCGGTGCTCGCCCAGGGTAGCCCGTGCGGGGAAGCAGCCGGCCTGGCCGGCGAGCAGCCCGGCCAGGAACGCCTCGGTCAGCGCCTCCTCGACGTCGAGGCCCTTGACGACGTGCAGGGCGGCGCTGCCGGCGAGCAGGCCGACCGCCGCCAGCCAGGCGACCCGATGACGCCGCCGCAACCCGCCAGCGAGCAGCAGCAGGCCGACGCCGGCCGCGGCCACAGTGACCGTGGCCCCCCGCGACACCGCCCCCGGGACCAGCTGGTGGAGGAGCCGCAACCGGTCCCGTTCTGCCGGCAGCAGCGCCGACACCAGGTTCACGAGCCCGGCGAGGACGGCCAGGGCGGCTGCCAGCCGGGGGATCCGGTCACGGCGCCAGGGCGGGCGGACGCGAACAGGTCCCTGGCTGAGCCCGGTCGCATCCCGGGCCGGGACGTCGAGGGGCTGGCGGGGAGTGGTGACGGTGACTGGCATTGCTGGCTCCGGGCTCCGTCACGAGCTCTTGACCAGACCGATCACGTTGCCCTCGGGGTCGGCGAACTGCGCGAACGTCACCATGCCGGGGATCTCGGTAACCGGCACGGCCGTCCTGCCACCCATCTGCTTGATCCGCTCCAAGCAGGCCTGTGGGTCGTCCACGCCGATGTAGAAGATCACCTGGTTGGGGTCCTGGGCCTCGCCGATCCCGCCGCCGATGGCGCCCTCGACACCCGTGTCGACCAGGGCGTACGGAGGCTGGTCCATCGCCTGCAGCTTCCAGTCGAAGACCTCCGAGTAGAACTCCCGCAGGGCCTTGGAGCTGGTCGAGTTGATCTCGAACCACGTCACCGGCGCACCCATCCGTCCCTCCGTCGCATCGAGCCGGCGCGGCAAGCGCCGGCGTTCCCATCCTGATCGCGGGCCTCGACCGGTCCCAGTCCGGCCTGCATCCTCGTGGTCGGGACTCACCGCATGATCGGACCCAGCTTTCGCCAACCGGCATGAGAGGACGATGAAACGGGGCCGGAGGCCACCGCTCTCACGGCGTTCTCGGACCTGGGCGCGGCCGATGCCATCGAGGGCTACGCCGACCATGTGAGCGCGCAGCGCGGCGACCGCATCAGGCTGCTCGTGTCGGGGTCAGGTCCACCGACGTCGTCATGCTCTCGGTCAAGGTCGGCACCATCCCGGGCCTGGTCGACTCCCTCGGCAACCCCGACCCGAACGTGCTCGTGGTCGGGCGGGGTGCCTGCTGGGGTGCTGCGCGACGGCCGCGTGCTGCGTGGGACCTGGCAGCGCTCCTCGGTCGGGCGGGCGATGCGGCTCGTCGGGAGCGGCGGCCGGACCATCCCGCTCCACCCGGGCCGAACCTGGATCGAGCTCCAGCCGGTCGGCCTCACTCCCCGGCTGCTGTAACCCTGGCCCGGTTGCGGTGGCGCTGGGGCCACCGCCGCTCAGCGGGGGGTCCGGCGCTGGCCGGGCGCGCCGGCGAGCGGGATCTGGCGATGCGTGACCGGTTGGGCTGCCGGCAGCTCGACCACGAACGAGCTGCCGCCGGCCGGGCGGCGCTCGGCCCATATGCGGCCGCCGTGCGCCAGGACCAGCTCGCGGCAGATCGCCAGGCCCAGGCCGGCACCGCCCTCGGCTCGGGACCTGGCCGCGTCTACGCGGTAGAAGCGGTCGAAGACCAACGACAGCTCCTCGGCCGGGATCCCAGGGCCGGTGTCGTCGACGGTGAGGCGGACCCGGTGGTCGTGGCGCTGAAGCCCGACCGTGACCAAGCCGTCGGCTGGGGTGTACTTCACCGCGTTGTCGAGCAGGTTGGCGAGGACCTCGCCCAGGCGCTGGCGGTCACCGACCACCTCCGCTGGCTGGCCGCGCAGCGCAAGGCGGACGCCCTTCGCCTCGGCCAGGGGCTGCATCCGGACGACCGCCGCCGCCGCCACCTCCTCGAGCTGCACCGGGACGCAGAGCAGGGCCAGCCGCCCCTCGTCGCTGCGGACCAGGACGAGCAGGTTGTCGACCACCCGGGCCATGTGCTCGACCTCCTCCTCGACGCTGGCCAGGATCTCCCGGGCGGTCGCGGGAAGGCCCGGCTCGCGCAGTCCCACCTCCACCTCCGAGCGCATCACCGCAAGCGGGGTGCGCAGCTCGTGGGAGGCGTCGGCGACGAGTCGGCGCTGCTGCGCCACCCCGCCCTGGATGCGGGCGAGCATGCCGTTGAGGGTCGTGGCCAGCCGCGCCAGCTCGTCCCGGGCGCGCGGCACGGCCACCCGCTCGTGCAGGCGGTCGCCGCCGATCGCAGCCGCCTGCTCGGTCATGCTCGCCACCGGGCGGAGCGCCTTCTGGGCCAGCAGCAGGCCACCGAGCGCGGCCAGGGCGAGCAGCGCCGGCCCGGCCACCAGCAGCAGGAGCTCCAAGCGGTCGATGGAGCGGTCCACTCCGGCCAGCGAGGCCGCGGCCACGACCGCCTCACCGGGGCGGCCCCGGAGCGGCTCGCCCAGGATCCGCACGCGCTCGCGCCCGGCGTCGATGCGGACGCTGGCCCGCACCCGGTGCCCGGCGGCGAGCCGGTGCCGCAGGTCTGGCGGGAGCAGCGGCCGGGCCGCCTCCGTGCCCCCGAACGCATCCAGCACGGTGCCGCCCGGGGCGAGCACCTGGGCCGCGAACCCGCCGCCGGCAGCGCTGCGCAGCGCAGCGCTGCCGGCTGGGAGCTCGACCGGGGCGCCCGCCTTGAGGTCCAGCTGCAGCTCGGCCAGGACCACGTCGAGCGACTCGTCCACGCCGGCGACCAGGTCGGCCCGCAGCCGCAGCAGCAGGAAGCCGGCGAGCGCGGCCACGATGGCGGCCAGCACGGCCGTGTACCAGACGGTCAGCCGCCAGCGAATGGGCAGCCTCACATCGGCTCCAAGGCATACCCGACGCCTCGGACGGTCCTGAGCAAGGGCCGCCCGAACGGCTGCTCGAGCTTGCGGCGCAGGTATCCGACGTAGACGTCGACGACGTTGGACAGCCCTTCGTAGTTGAAGTCCCAGACGTGCTCGAGGATCTGGGTGCGGGTGACCACCTCCCCGGGATGGCGCATGAAGAACTCGAGCAGGGCGAACTCGCGGGCCGACAGCTCCACCGGCTGCCCGTCCCGCGACACGGTGTGGGCGGCCGGGTCCAACCGCAGGCTACCGACGGTCAGCACGGCCGGCCGCTCGCCCGCGCCGCGGCGTACCAGCGCCCGCAGCCGCGCCAGCAGCTCCCGGAGCGCAAACGGCTTGATCAGGTAGTCGTCGGCGCCGACGTCGAGCCCGGTTACCCGGTCGGCGACGCCGTCGCGGGCGGTCAGCATCAGCACCGGTGCCCAGCGCCCCTGGACGCGCATGCGGCGGCACACCTCGAAGCCGTCCAGCCCGGGCAGCATGACGTCCAGCACGACCGCGTCGTAGTCGACCTCAGTGGCCATGTGCAGGCCGTCGTCCCCGGTGGCGGCCACGTCGACCGCGTAGCCCTCCTGCTGGAGGCCATGCCGGACCGCCCTGGCCAGCTTGGTCTGGTCCTCGACCAGGAGTACCCGCACCATCCCCTCCTTGAGTCACCCCGGGCTCTACGATGATGCCACTCGGCCCAACATCTGGATCCGAGCGGTCAGCGCTCCGGCGGCCGGGACCCGTTCAGCAGGAGCGCCGCCCGCCGCCGCTGGCGTGCAGGCTCGATGACGAACTTCGCCCCCGCAGCCGCGGCAAAGTAGAAGACCCACATCGGGATCGCCATGGCGAACAGGCTGATCGGGTCCTGGCTGGGCGTGACCACGGCGGCGACAACGATGATGATCGCGATCGCCGGCCTCCAAGCCCGCAGCATCGCGCGCGACGACAGCGCCCCCACCAGCGACAGGAACACCAGCACGAGGGGGAACTCGAACGTCAGCCCGAACGCCAGCCCCCATGAACAGCACGAACCGCAGGTACCTGTCGGCCGCGTAGAACTGGATCAGGCTCGGTCCACCGGCAGCGGCGAGCCAGCCGATGGCCTTCGGCATCGTGTAGAACGCGACCTCCACGCCGCTCGCGAACAGCAGGGTGGTGGCGAGCGAGAACGGGATCGCGAAGCGCTTCTCGTTCGGCTTGAGCCCAGGGGTGATGAAGCGCCACAACTGGAAAGCGATCACCGGCAGGGCCATGACCAGGCCGAGCAGCAGCGAGAGACGGATGCGGATGCCGATGCCCTCAAGGGGGCTCTGTGCGAGCAGGCCACACCCGCGACCGGCCGCGGTGGCGATGCGGTACTGCGGGTCGATCTCGCAGTAGGACCTCGTGATGTAGCTGAACGTGCGGTCGTAGAGCACGAACGCGGCGACCAGGGTCGTCACTGTGAGGGCGACGCAGCACTTGATCAGCCGGTCGCGCAGCTCCGCGATGTGGTCGAGGATGGACATCTCGGCCCCTGGGTTACGGGGGCCGCGGCGACGGAGCGGCCGGCGGGTCAGCACCTCACATGGCCCAGGCTACGCGGGTGGGGTTGCGTCGTGGCCGTCGGCTGGCTTCACGTCGGACCCGGTGGTCGGCCCGGCGTCGCCGGCGTGGTTGCCGGTCGCGTCAGCGATGCCCTTCCTGAGCTCGCTGATGCCCTGACCGAGGTTCCGGCCGAGCGACGGGAGCCGGCTGGCCCCGAACACGATCGCGATGACCAGGATCACCAGGAGCCATTTGTCTTCCATGCCATCCTCCTCACCGCCTGAGCACGGCTAAGGGTCCGCTGCCAAATAACCTGGCCAGGTGGAGTGCTGCATACCTCGGTGTTCCGGCGGTGGAACGACCAAGTTGTTGGCTGGCAAGCCCTAAGGGCTCCCAGCCGGCAGCGTGCGCCAAGGCTCATGAGACGACGATGAAAGAACCAGGCGGTGGTGCTGGCGAGTCAGGAGATGAAGGGCAGACGGTGGTGGCTGGCCTTGGGTGGTGAGACCACATCGGGTCAGTGGGCGGGACGGTTGCCGCCTGGCCTCAGCCGCCAGACGCCGGTTCGGCCGGGCCGCGAATGTCTGAGGCTCAGGAGCCGTGCCGGGTGGCCTACCTGTCCGCTTGCCTGCGTACCGCCGCGCAGCGCCAGTGCGGCCAGCGCGGCGAACCACCCCGAGACCCACAGCACGTAGGTGCGCTCGACCACCCCGACCCAGACGAACTGGCCGGGCGACGAGTCGATCGACCACCCGACCACCCGCCGGGAGCACGTGTCGAGCACGACGGCGCCGTCCACCTTGCCCGCTCGGGTCGGATGCTGGGTGATGCCGGTCGCCCCCAGCCGGTTCGGCTCGGTCCGGGTGAACGCCCGATCGACCAGGTCCCCGGCAGTCCGGTGAATCGCCCTGGGTTTGATGGAGACCGGTGGGGTTGGTTCTGGTCGGGTGTGCTGACGGTCGGCTGGGTCATTGTGCCGCACGGTTGTGGCGGGGCTCGAGGGGCTCGGAGCATCAGGGCTGGAGGAGTTCGTTGATGGTGACGGGCTCGTCACAGCAAGGGCAGTGTCCGCCAGGCCCCAGGCGGCGCATGAAGGTGCCGCAGTCCTGGCAGCGCTGGGTGCCGAGGAGCCTGGTCTGGCAGTCGGGGCACTCGTCGACGGTGCTGGTGCGGCGCGACCGGGTGGCAGGCAGCCCGGGTGACGTCGGGCTCGGGGTGTGACGGCGACGCCAGGCAGCCTGCCGGCAGGCGCCGGAGCACCAGCGCCGGACGCGCCCGGGTGGCAGCGGCCCGCCGCACACCCCACAGGCTGCCGTTACGGTCCCGGTCCGCGACGGGATCATGCGGCCTCCTCACAGCGTTGGCGCCAGGCGGCCTCGTACTCCGCCGGGGGGGCCGCTCCGATGGCGCCGTGGAGCCGCCGCTGGTTCCACCAGCCGACCCACGCGGCGGTGGCGGGCTCGACCTGCCCGGCGGTGCGCCACGGGCCGTGGCGGCCGGTCAGCTCGGTCTTGCACAGGCCGTTCACGGTCTCGGCGAGGGCGTTGTCGTAGCTGTCGCCGCGGGAGCCGGCCGAGGCGGCCGCGCCTTCCTCGGCGAGGCGCCCGGTGTCGCGGACCGACAGGTACTGCACCCCCCGGCTCGGTATGGTGGCACCCCTGCTGCCCCAGCCGAGGAGGCCATCCTGGGTGCTGTCCAAACTTGCGTACCTGACGCTGTGCCGCTCCATCCAGCTGCTCGCCCTGTTCGCCCGCCATGACGCTGCCAAAGACCTCGAGATCCTGGTCCTGCGCCACCAACTCGCCGTCCTGCGTCGCCAGACCCCACGTCCCAGGCTGGAGCCCGCCGACCGCGCGCTGCTCGCCGCGGTCAGCCGCGTCCTGCCCCAGGTCCGTTGGTCCTGCTTCCTGGTGAAGCCCGACACGCTCCTGCGCTGGCACCGGCGGCTGGTCGCCGGCGCCTGGACCTCCCCACACCGCCAGACCGGCCGGCCGCCGCTGGACGAGGCCGTTCAGCAGCTATCGTCCGGCTGGCAAGAGAGAACCCTCGGTGGGGCTACCAGCGGACCAAGGGGGAGCTCCAACAGCTTGGCGTGGGCGTCTCGGCGACTGCGATCCGTACCACGCCGCGCCGCCATAGGCTCGACCCGGCACCGCGGCGGGCGAGGACCAGTTGGCCGGCGTTCCTGCGTGAACAGGCAGCCGGGATCGTGGCGTGCGACTTCCTCACCGGGCGCGGGATACTGTTGCATCTGGGCGAAGGGCGTCGCCAGCGAGTAAGAAAGTGGAGGCGATTCCTGTCCAGAGGGGATGCAAGAATGCTTGAGCGATCAATCCCGGGCGTTGAAGGCGGCGTTCAGGAGTTCTGGTGGAGGAGGGCGTCGGCGGTGATCGCCAGATGCAACAGTCCCCGCGCCAGTCATGACGTCCGGCACAGACGGCCGTGACCGCCTCCGGTGGACCCTGAGGACCTGATCCCCGCGCTCGCAGCCGCGGGAGTGCGCGACGAGCGGGTGCTCGGCGCCTTCCGGCGGGTCCGCCGGGAGCGGTTCGTCCCCCCGGGATGGGTGCGCGCCGCCTACCAGGACCGGCCGATCCCGATCGCCCACGACCAGGTGACGACGCAGCCGTCGCTGATCGCGCGAATGGTGGCGGCCCTCAGGCTGACCGGCGTCGAGCGGGTGCTCGAGATCGGGACCGGGCTCGGCTTCCAGGCGGCGATCCTCGCTGCGCTCGCATCCGAGGTCTGGTCGGTCGAGCGGTTCGCCGACCTCGCCGACCAGGCCCGGGCCAACCTCGCCGCGGCCGGGATCGGCAACTGCACAATCGTGGTGGGGGACGGGACCCACGGGCTCGGCGAGCACGCGCCCTACGACGCGGTCGTCGTCGCGGCGGCCGCGCCGCGCGTACCACCGCCGCTTTCCGCGCAACTCGCTGAGGGCGGTCGTCTCGTCCAGCCGCTCGGCCGCGGCGGCGGCGACCGCGTCGTCGCGTTCCTCAGGCGCGGCGGCCGCCTCGTCGAGGAAGGTCTGGTCACCCCCGCCCATTTCGTCCGCCTGGTCGGCGCCCACGGGCTGCCCGACGTGCCAGCCCGGTAGCGGGTGCAGCAAGCCGCCCGCCGCGAGGTGGCAGCGCGCCGTAAGGGCTCGCTGCCGAATAACCTGGCCATGTCGAGTGCGCTCACCTCGGCATGCTGGCGCTGGAACGACCAAGTTATTGGCCGGCGATCCCTAACCGTGCCGTGAGGCCGGTCCGCGGCCCGGACGACCCTCGGCAGTGAGGCCGGCGGCGTGTACGGTTAGCGCGACAGCCGCGTGGCCTCGACGGGAAGGCGTCCGGGTGGCCGCTGCGGGCCTCGCGGCCTGGGAGGTGGCTGCGATGTCGGTGGTGACCGAGCACCTCGAGCAGTTGGGCTGCGCCTTCGAGGTGATCCCCCACCGGCAGGCCTACACGTCCGTCGACGAGGCGCGGGCGCTCGGCATCCACG